>Ga0078972_1002093_pt1 | contig 68799 bp, 64 predicted proteins | sample YelNatPaOPGAMG01_FD_67568 | JGI IMG/M metagenome (GOLD analysis project Ga0078972, IMG submission 67568) | Hot spring thermophilic microbial communities from Obsidian Pool, Yellowstone National Park, USA - OP-RAMG-01 (SPADES assembly) (version 2) | ecosystem: Environmental > Aquatic > Thermal... | reverse complement strand
TTCTTGAAACAGTTGCTGAAAAGGCAGGATGGGGAAAACCTATTCCAAAAGGTAATGGAAGGGGTATTGCACAGCACTCATGTTTTGGCAGTTATGTTGCTCAGGTTGCAGATATAACCGTAAATGAGAAAACTGGAGCAATTAAGGTTGAAAGGATTGTTGCTGCCGTGGATTGTGGACCTTATGTAAATCCTGATACGATTGTTGCACAGATTGAAGGAGCTATCATCCTTGGGATCAGTACTACTTTTACTGAAGAGGTCATATTTGAAAATGGTGGTGTAAAATCAGCTAATTTCGATGATTATAAGATAATCAGGATGAGCGAAGTTCCTCCTATCGAAGTCCATATTATCAAAAGCACAGAAAAGATTGGAGGAATTGGAGAACCTGGCGTTACTCCAACTGCTCCAGCTATTGCAAATGCCCTCTTTAATGCAACAGGTGCTCGGGTGAGACGTTTACCCCTTACCCCTAAAACTGTTCTTTCTGCACTGAAAAAATAAATTTTAGTGAAAGTAATTATACTAAAGGGCTAATCCAAAGCGGGTTAGCCCTTTATTTTTTAAACTCAATTAAATTTTAATTATCTCCCCTTTAATTGTATCTTCGAGATAAAGAATTCCGAGGGTTCCTTTGTCAATGAATGAGCGAGTTGGTGAGCCTGGATTTAAAAAATATAGGTCCTTAAATTTATGATTCGAAGGAGTATGTGTATGGCCATAAACAATAACATCAACTTCTTCAAATTGATCTATTATCCTTGATTCAATCCCAAATGGAGGGCCATCTCCATGAATTAAACCTATTTTAAAACCGAGTAACTCAATTACTCTCTTTCGAGGAAACTTCTTCTGAATTTCAACTGGATCCATGTTTCCTGCTACTGCCACCAATTCTTTTATACTTGAAAGATATTCTGCAACCTTTAAATCGATGAAATCTCCTGCATGAAAGATTTTATCTACATCCCTAAAATGAAATTCAATGATTTTTTTAAAATTAATATCAGGTAATTTTAAATGAGTATCTGAGATTACCCCTATCTTCATATGATTTCCGTTACTGTAAAATAACAATAAATATATTAAAAAAGAATAAAGCTTTATGTCAATGTATAAAATTTCATTTTTCTTTTAAATTTGAGTTATAATTTAATAAAATGGTTATTGGTCGTAAGAAGAAAGCCCTCATTCATATTGCGAAGGAAAACCTCCGTTTGGATGAAGAAACTTATCATCAGATACTCAAGGGTGTAGCAGGAGTTGAAAGTTCAGCCCAGCTTACCAAAGAAGGCTTTGAAAAGGTAATGAAACGTTTTCAAGAAATGGGTTTTAGGGGGCTCTTACCAGATCCTTATCAACCAATTTCAAAGGGACGTCTTATCCCTCAAGAAAGCAAAGAAGGATCAGATCCAATTACAGTAAACCAACTAAATTTTGTCTCCTATCTTTTAGAGAAGCTTGATTGGGACGATAACCATTACCTTTCTTTCTGTAAAAGGATTATTAAGAAACCTAAACCCCTTACAAAAAGAGATGGACAAAAAATTATAATAGGTCTTATGGCCATACTTAGAAAAAGGGTAATTAAGGAGAGGAGAAATAAATGAAAAGATATATTAAGTTGGGAGTGGGAGGTTTTTTACTAATCTCATTTATGTTTATATCAGCAAGCAATGAAGTCCCCACATTCATTGAAATGGAAGTAAAAGGGGTTAGAATCGATGCTATAGGTCAAAATCCAGTCGTTATATTAATTGATAAGGAAGGTAAAATTGCCTTACCTATTTGGATTGGAGTTCTTGAAGCAGGAGCGATAGATAGAGAATTAAAAAAAATCCATCCTCCAAGACCAATGACCCATGATCTTCTTCATTCAATATTAGCTCAATTAAAAGCAAAGGTAAAAGAAGTAAAGATTATTGAGCTTAAGGATCATACATATTTTGCAACCCTCTCTTTAAAATTGAACAAGGATGTTATTGAGATTGATGCTCGACCAAGTGATGCTATTATCCTTGCTTTAAAATCTAAAAGTCCTATCTTTGTTTCAGCAAAGATACTTGATCAACAAGGAATAATTCTTTCGAAGAAGGAAGAGTTTGCTGAAAGATATGGAATTCGTGTCCAGGAATTAACACCATCCTTAGCATCTCATTTTAATTTTAAAGGTCAAAAAGGAGTTTTAATCTCAGAAGTGATTTCTGGAAGTCCAGCCGAGACCTCTGGCCTGAAAGCAGGTGATATTATCACTAAGATCAATTATAAAGAAGTGGGAACAGTTCAAGAATTTGGGGAAATCTTTGATAAGCTTCAGCATGAAACTTCGATCAAGATTCAAATTTTTAGAGATGAGAAATTCAAAGAGTTTAATCTATTTTTGAAACCTGAATAATTTCAATTATACAACCGTTTTATGATTGGAATCTTAAAAAATGGGACCCCTTCCTCTTTAAGGAGATTCTCCTCTTGAGGTGTAGTAATGCCTTTAATATTTCTTTTCTTAGTTTCACCCCAGTGCATCTTTAGAGCCTCTTTAGCAAAATCTGAACCCACATCTTCAAAATTTTTATCTATATATTCCTGGATGTATTGGATAGCTTCATAAGGCTCCATTGTCTCTTTTTTCTTATCTTTTTTCTTATCTTCTTTCTTTTTAATCATAAATGGAGAGAAAACCATTTCAACGGCTGTATCATCACATATTGGACAATTTATAATCCCAGCAGACTTCTGTTCCTCAAATGAGGCTCGATCTTTAAACCAGCACTCAAATATATGACCATTTGAACACATAAGATCATAAGCAATCATATATCAACACCAATAAAAATTTAACTCTTCGACATTGAATTTTCAAGTGATTTTTTAGGAATCTCAAAACTTTTTGAAAATTGCAAAAAATATATAAAAAAATTAAAATTTGTAAATAAGAATTTTTTCATTAAGGAGGATCGTATGAAGGTTAATATTAACAAATCCATATTAGAAATTGTTCAAGGGGATATTACTCTTGAGGAAACAGATGCTATTGGTAACGCAGCAAACTCACAACTTGCAGGAGGTGGAGGAGTTGACGGAGCCATCCATAGAGCAGGAGGTCCATCTATTATGGCTGAATTAAGGGCAAAATACAAAGGGTGTCCTACAGGATCGGCTGTAATCACCGGAGGAGGAAATCTAAAGGCAAAGTATGTAATCCATGCAGTTGGCCCAAGATATTCTGGTTCCCCAAAGGATCCTGAACTTCTCTCAAGTGCTTACAGAAGAAGCCTCGAATTATGCACAGAAAACAAAATATCTTCAATTGCCTTTCCTTCAATTAGCACAGGAGTGTATGGATATCCAGTTGAGGAGGCCTCAAGAATTGCTCTTAAGACAGTTATAGATTACCTAAAAGATCACCCTGAAATTAAGCTTGTCCGCTTTGTACTTTTTGATTCAAAAACATACAATGCCTATGAAAATGCCCTAAAAGAATTAACAAAATCAATTTAAAAAATTATAATTTCAGCCTTCTTTTCCAAGTTCTCCAATTTTTTTATAATTGATGATATAGAATAAATCTTATTTTAATAAAAAAATTTTTAACTTCCACTCACTTCTATGAATTCTATTAGAAGGCTCGGTGATCCAATAGATCCAAAAAACCTAAAATCATTTCCAATACCAGTGACTCTTTTAAATAGATCGAAGAGGTTTCCAGCTATTGCTATTGACTTCACTGGATAGGCTTTATTTCCTCCTTCAACCCATATCCCTGAGCAGCCCAATGAAAAATCTCCAGAAATTGGATCCACTGTATGAAGACCCATCACTTCATCTATAATTAAACCTCTTCCCATTTCTTTTAAAAGATCTTCAAAATGAGACCCTCCTGTTTCTATAATGAAATTTGATATTCCCAGGTTTGGAGGTACCTTTAGATTTGTTCTTCTGCTATTTCCTGTTGATCTAACCTTCTTTAATTTCAATCCCATACTTTCTCTATTTGCCCAATAAGTATCATAGAGAAATCCCTTGATCTCACCCTTAATAACAACAGGAGTTTTACAACTTGGAGTACCTTCTCCATCAATAGGTGAACAAGAAGCTCCTTTGGGGTTGAGGCCATCATCAAAAATAGATATGAGTGGAGAAAAAAATCTATCCCCAATCTTATCTTTTAATAAAGATTTTCCCTTTAAAACTTGCTCAGCTAAAAATGAATGCGAAAGCAGAGATAGAAATTCTGAGGCCACATCATTTCTAAGAAGAATAGGATACCTTCCTGATGGAATTCTTCTTCCTCCAAGTTTTTCAAGAGCCATTTGAGCTGCTCTCTTACCAATACTCTCAACATCAAGTTCATTAAAAAAATGACTAAAATCAAAATCCCATCCCATCTCTGATTCTCCAGATTCTTCTGCTACTGCCATCACACTGGCTGATGATAGGGTGGAATCGTAAAAGAAAAAAAATCCATTTGAATTGGTAAGAATCTTTCGAGATATAGCTTCATGATAGGAGGACTTTCTGACTTTCTTAATCCTTTGGGGGTCAACAGAACGGGTTATCTCCTCAAGGAGTTTTGCTTTTTCAATCTTCTTTTCTTCAGGAATCTCCCCAAGTTTATTATCAAATATTGGAAGGGCTGGAGGAGCCTCTTTTAATACGTTAGGAAATTCCCAGCATGGGTCTGGTAACATGGCCTCTGAAGCTAAGATTGTATCATCAATGATTCTTTCTGTATCGCTTTCAAATCCTTTTTCATATTTCCATTGAGGTTGAGAAATGGTTATATAAGAAAAACCCATCCTTTGATTTTTCAAGATACGAAGTGCCATTCCAATCGAATTGGAAAGATTAAGGAAATCTATTTTCCCGTCCTTCGACTCTAAACCAAAATGGGAAGAGGAATGGATATAAAGTTCATAGGTCTCAATTCCCTTTTTTCTTAAAACTCCCTTAACTTTTTCAATAAAATCTATAAGATCTTGCATATAGATAAGAATTCTTCTCTATATATCTCATATAGGCTAAAATAAAACATTACCACCTGATAAGACTACTCCCCCATGTAAGACCTCCACCGAAAGCTGTAAGGATGATAAGATCTCCTTTTTTAATAGAACCATTTCTAACTGCTTCATCCAGCGCAATTGGAATGGTTGCAGAAGAAATATTTCCATACTTTTCAATGGTAAGATAGATCTTTTCTATTGGTACATTTAGCCTCTTTGCAACCTGTTGAAGCATTCTGAGATTTGCCTGATGTGGTATGATCCATTTTACATCTGAAACATTTATCCCATTGAAAGAGGCTGCCTCTTCTGCTGCCTCGGCAAATCTTTTTACTGCTACACGAACCGATTCATTAGCTTTAATCATTCTGAGGGTATGAAGTTTCTTATCTACACTTTCATATGAGATTGGAGTAGTCTTAGAACCCCCACCTGGAAGAAGAAGGTTTTCTCCATTTGCTCCATCAGTATGGATATGGACAGATAAAACCTCACTAAAACTATTTCCTAAATTGAGTCTCTCGGAAGTATCTTCAAACGCCTTCAGAATAACTGAGCCTGCTCCATCCCCCCAGAGGATGCAACTTTCTCTATCAGTCCAATCCAGAGTTCGGCTCATAATCTCAACTGAGGCAACGAGAGCAGTCTTATATGTTCCATTTTTAAGATATTGCTCTGCCACAGAAAGACCAAAGATAAAACCACTGCAGGCTGCTGTTACATCAAAAGAGACTGCTCGATTTGCACCCAATTTTGCTTCAAGCCAGTTTGCACCTGAGGGACAAGCTGTGTCAGGAGTCATTGTTGTCATTATAATGAGATCGACCTCAGAGGCAGATATACCTGCCATTTCAAGTGCCCTTATAGAGGCTTCTTTTGCAAGATCTGATGCATTCGTATCTGGATCTGCAATCCTACGTTCCCTAATCCCTGTTCTTTTATAAATCCATTCATCATTTGTATCCAATATTTTTTCTAAATCAAAATTGGATAGGACTCTCTCCGGAACATAGGACCCGGTCCCTAATATTCCTATCCGCCGTCTGCTCATCTTCTAACTCCTTCTCCTCAGATTTCAAAATATCTTCTCTCTCATGAGACCACTTTAATTTAAATGGTAAATAAAATAACCTTAAAGAAGATGTTTTTCTATCTTTTTCATATTGAATCAACCCTTTAATAAGAGAAACCTTTTTGTAATCCTTCTTTTTTATTATCGAAAGAAGATGCGCAATTCTTAGTGAATCCCTATCTTGGCTTTTTTCCCTTCTATAAAAACCCCATAGAAAGTTTGTTTTTATATTTGCTTTCTGGTCTTTTTCCCACTGAAAAAGGCGGAAAAGTGGAAACCAATTTCTTTCAAATCCCTCATCCTTAATTGGAAGTAAGTATAAAAATGAAAACCTCTTTTCTCCCATCTTACCTTTTTCATACTCAAAAAATGGCCAGATTCTAAGAAAGCGTTCCTTTTCTTCTTGATCCTCCTCTCCAAGATGAATTCGACTTAGAAGCAGTATCCTAATAGTCCGTTCCCATTTTTCTCCTACTCTCTCCTCTTCTTCTTGAAAAAATGGAAAAAGGAAAAATCTTTTTCTCACCTCTTCACCCTTCTGCTTATATCCATAAAGCGGGAATATCCTAAACCCTTCAACCTCACCTTTTAAAACTTGTAAAAATGGCCAGGGGAAATCATATTGTTCAAATCCACTAACATTATCTTTTGCAATAGTAAAAAAAGGCCACAAAAAGGTTTGGCTTCTAAATCGTTGTGATTTTTTTGAAATATAGAATGGAAAAATCATCCATTCATCAATAGGCTCATCAGTATCTAATCCCTTTTTCTGCTTAAGATATATGGGCCAAAGAATAAATTCTAATTTAGAAACTCCAACCTCCTCCTTTTGGCCGTAGATAGGCCAAATTCTATATCCCCTTTTCCTTTCTCCTTCTATAAGAGAGAAAAAAGGCCATAAAATGTTTGTAGTCTTAACTTCTTCCGTCCTTGATTCAGAAAATAATGGCCAGAGAAAGAATCTTATTTCATCTTTTCCATAACGATTTAAAAGTGTTCCAAATAATGGAAATATCCCAAAATAATTTTCACCTATTTCTGTCTCTCCCATAAAAAAAGGGAAAAATTGAAAGTCCCATTTGTTCTCCTCTTCTCTATAAAGAGCTAACGGAGCAAGATATGCCTTTCTTTCAGAATCCTTTTCTTGATATTTCCCCAAAGGATAAATGAATTCTAATCTTATGAAATTTTCAATCTGATCCTCTGTGTAGTGAAAGATTGGTCTCATGGCCAGGTGAGTTTCACCCAAACCTTTACTCCAGAACAAAAAAGGACCCAATCCATTTATCTCTTTTTCTTCCTTTAATTTATTAGATCGATACTGAAAAATTGGCCAGAAGTCTATAAATAACTCGTTTTCATCAGCCAGAGATAATGTGGAATCAAATCCTACTAAAAATAAAAAAATAATTAAATAGATTCCCCTTTTTTTCATTAATAATTCTTACTCCCCAACCCCCAAAGATTGTATATAATTTGAACATAAGAAAATGAAAGGAGTTAAACTCTATTTTGCATACTTTTTATGTTGAGAGAGATACTTTCTTTTTCAAATGCAATATAAATTAAAAGAATAAACCAATTAGGGTCCCAAGAACTGTAATGGGTGTCTGTTCTTGGATTCCTTCAGCTGCCTTCTGAACCTTTTTCAATGTCTTTTCAGTCTCTTTCATTAATTTGTCATCGTTTACTAACTTTCCAAGTGTACCCTCTCCTCTATCTATCTTCTCTGTGATTCCTTTAACTGTCTCCAATGCATCTCGGGCTGTCTTCACGGTTTCTTTAGCTTCCTGATATAGGCTTTCATCTTTGATCAATTTACCCAATGTCCCTTCACCTTGCTCTATCTTATCAGAAACATCTTTTAAAGTCTTTGCAGTCACTTTTACATTTTCTAATGCCTCTTTTGCGCTTTCAACAACTTTCTTTGCTTCCTCATAAACCGTATCATCTTTTATCAATTTACCCAGAGTCCCCTCTCCACGATTTATCTTCTCTGAAACATCTTTCAATACTCCAACTGTCTTCTTGACGTCCTCATAAACCTTTTCATCCTTTACTAATTTCCCTAAGGTTCCTTCACCTTTATTGACCTTCTCTCCAATATCTTGAAAATGTGCAAAAGCATCCTTTGCCTTTTGGATGGTCTCTCTTGAATCCTTTGCAAGGCTTGTAAGCTCGCCTGAAAACCTATCGAAATTTTTTATAACATTTTCAACCTTTTGCGAATCCACTGCCTTGAGCACATCTCCCAGTGGTTTTATGACATCCCTAAGATCCTCTCTAATTTTGCTCACATTGGATAAAAATTGTTCAATATCTGCAGGTGGTGCACCTTGTTCAATAATGTCACCAGGTTTGAGTTTTGGATGATCAGGGCTCCCAGGTGTAATCTCAACATATCTTTCTCCTAAGAAACCTTCTGATTTTAAATAAGCTTTTGCGTCTTTATACAGTATTATTTCTGGAGGAAGACGGAAGATAACCTTTGCCCTTCCTCCTTCAAGCATAATCTTCTCTACATCTCCAACTCTAACTCCTGCTACACGAACTGGTGAGTTTTGATCCAGTCCTGCAGCCGAGTCAAAGTATATTGTAAGGGGATACCCAGCCTTTTTACCTATCCGGAATCTTTCTATCTTAAGGGTCATTAAAACAAGAAAAAAGATTCCAACAATAACAAATACACCAACTATTATCTCTAATCTTTTTTCTTTCATTCTAAATTACCTCCTGAATAGGGTTCCCTCCCAATCCAGTACTTTGTTCCCCTTGCCTCACGAGATGGCAAGGTGAGAAGGGATGGATCTACAATTTTAATTGGACCTTCTGACTTTCCTTCTATAAATTGTTGAACAATTGGATTCCGTGAATTCTTAATCTCTTCAGGAGTCCCAACCTCGATAATTTTTCCTTGAAAAAGCATGGCAATGCGATCTCCAATCTTATAAGCACTTTTCATATCATGGGTAATCGTTATGGATGTAACATTTAGCTTTTTTTTCATTTGAATAATCAACTCATTAATGGTATCTGCCATGATTGGGTCAATCCCTGTAGTAGGCTCATCATATAGAAGGATTTCAGGTTCCATAGCAATAGCTCTTGCAAGACTAACTCTTTTCTTCATTCCTCCGCTAAGTTCAGATGGCATCAAGTCTTCAACATTCTTTAGACCAACAAGTGCAAGTTTCTCAATGGCAATCCTCTTTACCTCCTCATCTTTCAATTTCATATGATGTTTTAACCCAAAACCTACATTTTCCCATACCGTCATTGAATCAAATAGTGCCCCCCATTGAAAAAGCATACCAAACTTCTTTCTTACCTCATTAAGCTCTTTCTCTTTAAGGGATGTAATCTCAATTCCATCAACATATATCTCTCCTTCATCAGGCTGAATTAAACCAATAATACATTTTATTAATACTGTCTTTCCAGAACCACTCCCTCCTATTACAACCATGCTCTCACCTTCACGAACCTCTAAATTCACGCCCCGAAGAACATAGTTTCCTGAAAATGATTTATGAAGATTAACCACCCGAATCTTTATATTTGAATCCATTTTCTCAAATAATCTCTCTCAATGCAAGTTGGTTAAAATAAGAATGCTGTAATAAAATAATTTGAAACCAATATAGTAAGCGACGAAAAAACAACTGCTCGGGTTGTTGCTTTTCCAACACCCTCTGCACCACCCTGTGCATTAAAACCTTGATAACAACTTATTATAGCAATAATCATACCAAAAAATAATGCTTTAATTAGACCACTATAAAGGTCATTTAGCTCAAGGTAATTCCATGTTCTTCGAACATATAGAGTTGGATTTGTACCAAGAATTTGGACACTTACAAGATAACCACCTACTATTCCGATAACATCTGCAAATATAACAAGTATTGGAAGCATGAAGGTAGATGCTAAGAATCGAGGAACAATTAGGTATTTTATCGGGTTTGTGGCCAAAGTATATAGGGCATCTATTTGTTCTGTGACACGCATTGTTCCAAGTTCAGCAGCCATTGCAGAACCAACTCGGCCTGATACCATAAGGCCTGTTAGGACTGGACCAAGTTCCCTTGTCATGGAAAGGGCAACCACAGTTCCAACCATTGTTTCTGCTCCAAATCTTTTAAATCCTGTAAAACTTTGAAGAGCAAGAACCATTCCAGTAAATGCAGCAGTTATAATTACAACTGGAAACGATCGCACTCCAACCTCTTGCATTTGTTTTAATACCTCCCGACCATAAGAAGGAGGTCGAAATATCAGACCAATTGTTTTACAAAAAAGTATCATAATTCTTCCGCTTTCTTCTACAAATCTTATAATACGATTCCCAATAAACCCTAATGGATTCATTATTTTTTACCTTTTAACTTTTAACTTTTACCTTTCACCATTAACCATGCACCTTTTAGCTTTCACCTTTATAAATCCTGGGCACTCTTTTCCCTATCAAGCATAGTATTTCATATGGGATACTTCCAATCTTATCTGCTATTTCCTCAACAGTTATTTTCTCTTTTTTCTGTTTACCAATCAAGACAACCTCATCTCCAATTCTGACATTTGGTATATCAGTCACATCCACCATAATAAAATCCATACAGACTCTTCCCACAATAGGTGCCCTTTTTCCATGGATCAAAACTTCACCTTTATTTGATAAAAAACGACTATAACCGTCTCCATATCCAATAGGAAGAGTTGCAATCTTAGTTTTTCTTTTAGCAATAAACGTGCCACCATAACTAACTCTATCTCCAGGAAAAACCCATTTAAGGTAATGAATAGAGGTTTTGAGTGACATTACTGGCTTTAGTTTGATTAAGTTTTTATATGAGTTAGATGGATATGCCCCATAAAGCATTATTCCAGGTCTTACTAAATTTCCACAATAATAGGGAAAAGATATTATTCCGGCACTACCAGTTATATGATAGTATTTATATGAAATCCCAATCTTTTTTGCTAATTCTAAGGCATCTTGAAATTTCCTCCATTGCTCATGTGTAAATTCTTCATCCTCATCAACCATTGAAAAATGAGATAGAATACCTTCAATTTCAACCTCCGGATATCTCTTTAATTTTTCTAATAATTTTTTATAAAGATTGAGGGGAACTCCAAGTCTTCCCATTCCTGTATCTACTTTTAAATGGACTTTTATCCTCCTTTTTTTTCTTTTCGCCTCATTTGAAAGAATCGCTATGGAATCCTCATTAAATACAACAGGCGTAAGATCAAATTTAAAGATTCGCTCAATATCTCCTTTATATATACCACCGAGGACAAGGATTGGGATTTTTAGGCGACCTTTTCTCAATTCTTCTCCTTCTTCAGATATTGCCACACCTAAATAATCAACACCAAGGCTCTGAAGCTTTAACGAAACAGGAACAGCCCCATGGCCATATGCATCAGCCTTTACAACAGCAAGAAACTTAACTCCTCTTGGAATTCTTTTCCGAAGTTCTTTGTAATTAAACTCAAGTGCATTAAGATCAATTTCTGCAACTGTAGGCCTTCCACAATGTAAATATCCAGTATTCATCTAATTTATTCACAAAAATATTTTAGAAAAACAATTAAATTCATAACATTGAGACCCCTTAAAGTCAACCAAGGGCTCAAGTTGACAACTTATTTCCTTTCTATTAATCTAAAATTTATGGGAAACAATGCCCAATATAAAATTAAAATAAAATTGAATGAAAAAGAAATCTCTATTCCCTACCCTATAACTCTCTTCCAACTTAAAGATAAATTTAAACCTGATGCCGATATAATTATCTTTAATGGTTTTCCTATACAATCAGATTATACTTTAAAAGACGGTGATGAGGTTGTTCTTATAAAGAAAGGGGAAAAACCCTCTCCAGAGGAATTTGAAGCTTTGATGATAGCACGACATACACCCGGAATTCATAATAAGATTAAAAAATCAGTGGTCGGAATTGCTGGATTGGGTGGACTTGGTTCAACTGTTGCTGTGGCATTAACTCGTGTTGGAATAGGAAAGCTTATTCTTGTTGATTTTGATATTGTTGATCCATCTAATCTAAATCGCCAACAATACTTTATCGATCAAATAGGTATGCCAAAGGTCTATGCATTAAAAGAAACTCTTTTAAAGATAAATCCTTATATTAAAATTGACACCTATAACGAAAAACTTAACTCAAGTAATATTGAACGGATCTTTAAATATGCAGATGTTATTGTTGAGGCTTTTGATAGAGCTGAAGAAAAGGCAATGCTCATAAATGCTATTTCAGAAAAACTCCCAGATAAATATATTGTTGCAGCCTCAGGTGTAGCTGGGTTTGGAGATAATAATGAGATAAAAACAATTCGTTTTTCATCAAAGATTTTTATAATAGGCGATCAGAAGACAGAGGCCCGACCTGGAGTTGGACTAATGGCACCAAGGGTTGGAATCGCTGCTCATCATCAGGCCAATCAGGTTTTGCGGATTCTTTTAGGAGAAGAGACATAAAAGATTAACATAGTTCTTTTAATACTGCTATTTCATCACAATCAGGAAACTTTACACATTTCACACATTCAGTCCAAATCTTATGTGGTAATATATTCTTATCAATCCGCTTAAAACCCATCTTCTCAAAAAATTCAGGTTGATATGTAAGGGCAAATACTCTTTTAACACCTAAATGTTTTGATTCCTCGATACAGGCTTCAAGAAGTTTTGCACCAATCCCCTTTTTCCTTGATTCGTCCTCGACAGCAAGTGATCTAATCTCTGCCAAATCTTCCCAGCATATATGAAGGGCACATATCCCCACAATTTTTCGATTTTTAATATAAACAAAAAAGTCTCTTAAATTATCATAAAGCTCGCTAATTGATCTCGGCAAAATATCTCCCCGTGCAGAATACTGTTTTATCAACCTCTGAATTTCCTTCACATCTCTTAATGTAGCCTTCCTAATCATCATAATTCCTCTTTTTTAGTGATTGGTGCTGGTGATGGTGTTGGTGATGGTGTTGGTGATGGTGTTGGTGTTGGTGATGGTGTTGGTGATGGTGATAGTGATAGTGTTGGTGTTGGTATTGGTGATAGTGTTGGTGATGGTATTAGTGTTAAAAAATAGTTTTTTTCACTATTATCACCAATACTTTTCACTATATACCATTCACCATCACTATTCACTATCACTATACACCAATCACCAATCACCATTCACCATTTCGCATTTTCTATCATCTCTTTTGCATGTGCCCTTGTCTTTTCAGTAATCTTAATTCCCCCTAACATTCTTGCAATTTCATCAATTATTGCCTCTTTCTCCAATTGGGTGACTCGAGTTGTTGTTCTTCCACCTCTTACTTCCTTTCTTACATTATAATGCCTATCTGCAAAGCAAGCTATTTGTGGAAGGTGAGTAACACAGATGACCTGATGATATTTTGAAAGTTCCTTTAGCTTTCGTCCAACAACTTCAGCAATAGAACCCCCAATACCTGAATCGACTTCGTCAAAAATAAGAACTTGCCTCCCTCCAATCTTTGCTAAAATCCTCTTAATGGCTAACATAATCCTTGACAATTCTCCTCCAGAGGCTATTTTCGCAAGAGGTTTAAGATGCTCCCCAGGATTTGGAGAAATAAGAAACTCGACTCGATCTTTTCCTTTCTCTGAGATTGGAACCTCTTCAAAGTAAACCTCAAATATTGTTCTCCTCATACCAAGTGAGGCTAATTCTTTTTCAACTGCCTTTTTAAGTTCAATAGAAACCCTTTTTCTCTCTTGAGAAAGTCTCTCGCCAAGCTCAAAAACATTTTTTTTGAGAGGCTCCAGACTGCTTTCAAGCTCTTTTAGCTTATCCTCATCCGATGAAAAAAATCTCAATGTTTCATCAATCCTCTTCTTATATGCCAAAACATCTTCAAGGGTTTTTCCATATTTGTGTTTTAATCTTTCTAATTCTTCAATTCGATTTTCAATCTCCTCAAGCCTTTCAGGATTATTCTCTATCTTGCTTGAATAATCTCTAAATTCAATTGCAATCTCTTCTAACTGGATTAACAGTGACTCAAGATTTTTTGTAAGTTCTAAAAGTTTTGGATCAATGTGAGAAACTTCATGACCCTGACGAAGAATCATCTGAATCTTCTCAATAGCTGAACCTTCTCCGCTGTAAAGTAGTTCCTCCGAATAATTTGCAAAATCTGATAATCTTTTGGCATTAATAAGAATGCTCCGCTCTGCTTTTAGTGCATCCTCCTCATCGAGTCTAATATTAGCTGCCTCAATCTCTCTTGACTGAAATTCCATCAATTCCCTTTCCTTGGCTCCCTTCTCCCTAATCTCACGAATCTTCTTTATCTCTTCAAGCTGTGAAGTATATTTCTCAAAATATCTTTGAAACTCTCTTCTTAGGTCAACAAGCTCCCCAAACTCATCCAGAATGTCTATGTGCGTTTCTACCTTCTGAAGCAACTGGTGTTCGTGTTGACCATAAATACTAAGCAATTCTTCCGAAATATCAGATAGCATTGAAAGCGTTGCAAGATTCCCATTGATATATACCCTTCCTCTTCCTGATCTTAAAATTATTCGCTTAATAAGAAGGTAGGGTTCTTCTATTTTTTCATCTGTAAATTTTTTAAGGAGATTTGGATTTTCTGAAAGGTCAAAAAGGGCCTCAATACTTGCCTCCTCCTCCTCACTTCTAACTAATTCTTCTCCAGCTTTTTCTCCTCTAAGGAGTTGAACCGCATTTAGAATGATTGATTTACCAGCACCTGTCTCACCTGTAAGGATGTTTAAGCCTTTAGAGAATGAGATGCTAAGTTCATCAATGATAGCAAAATTTTTAATCCTCAATTCTTGCAACATAATTTTTTATGTTTTTTTAATTTATTGAAAATTAATAATTTATCTTAACTAATCCCCAATTACTAATCACCAATCACCAATCACCATTCACCATCTTACCTTTCCCCCCATTTTAATTTCTCCCTCAACAGCTCAAAATATTGGCGATAAGGAGATTTTATAAGAAGGATTCTTCCTTTTCCCTTTTTTATCTCAACTACATCATCATATTCAAGATTAAATCCCTGTTGACCATCCAATGTTAGGATAACTTCTTGTTGTTTGCTCTTCAAAATTGCTTGAATCTCAACATTATCTGGAATAACAATAGGCCGATTGGTCAATGTGTGGGGACATATTGGTGTAATAATTATACAATTGACAGATGGATATACAATAGGTCCTCCTGCAGAAAGATTATAAGCTGTTGAACCTGTAGGTGTAGAGATAATAAGGCCATCTGATTTAAAAGTAGTCAAATTTTCACCATTAATTTTTGTTTCAATATCAATAATTCTCGCAAGCGCTCCCTTATTGATCACTGCATCATTAAGAACAGTAAATTCAGCCAATATCTCTGCCCGCCTGATTACTGAAACACTTAAAATCACTCTTTCATCTACTACAAACTCATTCTTAATAATATTTTCAAGAACCTTAAATAATTCTTCAAGTGTGATCTCTGTTAAAAAACCGAGCCCCCCAAGGTTTACACCAAGGATTGGAACCTCACGACCCTTCATCAAACGAGCAACACTAAGAAGTGTTCCATCTCCTCCAAGAACAATAACCATCTCAACATATTGAGGTATATTCTCTCTTTCCGTAAGATTTAGAGAATCATCCCTTGTTTCAATAAATTTTCCAATATCTTCATCAATATAGGTAAGGATTTTCCTCAATCTAAACCATTCAATTAAATTCTTTACAATTGGTATTGCTTCGGGCTTATTCTTTTTTGCAATTATTCCTATTCTTTCCATTTTTCACTCCAATTAGATTTTTTTCCTATCAATGATGTTAAAAATTTAAAACCTTTTTGTCAACCAAAATACTATATTCTTTCCATTTTACTTCGGGAGGGGGGAAGCCTCTACTTAACAAATAATTTAAAATATGTAAATAAGTCTATTAAAAAACTATTTGACAACTTAAAAAGACTATATTAATTTATGTGAAAAAAATAACACCTTAAAGGAGGTTTTGAGATGGCTCGATTAACAAAGGCATATATTCCTTATGGAGGCTACTTTTCTTCACCTTTTTGTCGTTGGCAAGGCAGTCTTGCTAATGAAAATGCTATTGTTTTAGCTGCAACAACGGCTAATCGTTGGTTTAAATGGAAAAAGATTGATCCTACAATTATTGATTATCTCTATTTTGGAACAACTGTTCCGCAGCATCACTGGTTTTATAGTCATACTTGGAGTGCAGCAATGGTTGTTGAAGGTAAAAAAGATGTCCCAGCCCTTTTTGTCCATCAAGCATGTACCACTTCAACAACATGCATCTATCTTGCAGCACAAAACATAGAAATGGGTGTCTATGAAGTAGGATATGCACTTATGGGAGACCGTTGTTCTAATGGTCCTCATACAGTGTGGCCTGCCCCCCTTAATCCAGGAGGAGAAGTTGAATCCGAGAACTGGATGATGGATAACTTCAATAGAGATCCTTGGGCTGGTTTTAAGATGATTCAGACTGCAGAGAACGTAGGTAAATTGATTGGTGTGACAAAAGAGGAATGCGATGCTGTTTCCCTAAGAAGATACCATCAATATTTAGATGCCCTTGCAAATGATAGGGCATTTCAGAAAAGGTATATGTTCCCTGTAGAGGTAAGGGTTGGAAAGAAAGAGACTAAATTAATTGAAGAGGATGAGGGTATAATACCTTCAACTGCTGAAGGCCTTGCAAAACTACCTCCGGTTGAACCAGGTGGAGTCTTAAGCTATGGTGCACAAACTCACCCTGCTGATGGAAACTGTGGATTTATTGTAACAACAAGGGATAAGGCAAAAGAATTAAGTTCGGATCCAAAGATTGAAATCCAGATTCTTTCTTATGGTTTTGCAAGGGCTAAAAAAGGATATATGGCAGCAGCACCTGTTCCTGCGGCAGAAATGGCTCTAAGAGATGCTGGTCTAACAGTAAAAGACTTGAAAGCTGTTAAAACCCATAGTCCCTTTGTTATAAATGATATCTATATGAGCAGAATGATGGGAATTGATGTCAACTGGATGAACAATTATGGAAACTCAATGATATATGGCCATCCCCAAGGACCAACTGCAGGAAGAATCATTGCTGAGCTCATCGAGGAAATAGTCTTATTAGGTGGAGGTTATGGCCTATGGGCAGGTTGTGCTGCTGGAGATACTGGCGCAGCGATGACATTCAAAATAGGATAATTTAAAATAAGGTTAGGAGGGGACAATCCTCGTGATAAAATGGGGGTTGTCCCTTTTTTATTGACAAATCTATCCAAATCAATCATCATTTAATAAAATTAAAAAGAAAGGAATTTCCATGAGGCTAAAATTTGTTATTTTATTATTTTTATGTTTAATTCTCATTCTTCCTTCTTATTCCTTTTCACAAACAAAAACACCTCCAAAAATCTATAAAGTAGCCATCCTCCCATTCTTAATTTACAGCCAGGAGAATCTCGATTACTTGCGTGAAGGAATCTACGATATCATCTCCTCAAGGATTAGTATTGAAGGAAGAATCTTGGTAATTGAGAGAAATCTTGTTGAAAGGGCACTTTATGAAGAAAGACCAATTCGACTTGACGAAACTGTGGCAAGAAATGTTGGTTCAAGATTGGATGCAGACTATGTAATTCTTGGAAGTCTCACAAAAATCGGAAATTATATAAGCCTTGATGCAAGGCTACTTAGCATTACAGAGGATAAACCTCCAGTTGGTGTTTATACACAGCACAAAGGGCTTGAAGATGTAATGGTGAAAATTGGAGACTTTGCTCAAGAAATTGGATATAAGATTCTTGGAAGAAAGGCCGTAGTAGGAAAACCATCTTTTGAGAGACCTTCAATAATTCAACAAAGAGGGGCAGGAATAATTAGACATGAAGGACTTGATTATAAGAAAAGCCAAACCTTTCCTTTTGAAATCAAAGGGCTTGATGTTGGAGATGTGGATGGAGATGGGAAAAATGAAATAGTAATTATGGATTATCATAATCTCTATATTTTTAAATATGATGGAGAAAAGCTTACACTTTTTCAAAAAATCGAAACAGGCTATCAACATAATTTTCTTACCCTCGATGTATCGGATGTAAATCGAAATGGGGTTGCTGAAATCGTAGTAAGTTCAGTCGTTGAAGATGATCTTCGATCTTTTATCATTGAATTTGAAGAAGGAAAATTTAAAAAGATAACTGAGAAAGAAGGCTGGTTCTTTAAAGTAATAAACCATCCTAAGGAAGGACCTACTCTTATAGGCCAAAGAATGAGTTCTGAGGGTTTTCCATCAGGACCAATATATAAATTTTTATGGAAAAAGAACTCTTTTGAGAGAGGAAATAAAATTTCTTTTCCAAAAGATATAAAAACAATATTTGGTATTGCTATGGGGAATGTAAGAAATCAAGAAACAGTTGATTTTCTTATGCTTGATAAATTTGACCATCTATGGATTCTTTCTCAGGATAGAAAGTTTTCATGGCAAAGTAGAGAAGAATTTGGAGGAACAAACAATTCTTATAATACTAAAAAAGTAATTGACCCTCTTATAAAAGATCGGAATTTACCTGATTATCGAGTCTATATTCCGGGTCGTATATTAGTAAAAGACCTTGATGGCGATGGTGTTGGAGAAGTAATTATTAATAAAAATTATTCTTCGACAAAACTAATTGATAGAGTAAGGTCATTCAGTAATGGAGAAATCGTTAATCTTATATGGGATGAATCATCACTTACAACAAATTGGAAGACACGTCAACTCGATGGTTATATTTCTGACTTCCAAGTTGCTGATGTTGATAACGATGGTGAAGAAGAACTTGTTGTTGCAATAGTTGACTCTCCTGGCACAGGCCTTCTTGGCAGCAAAAACATCAAAAGCAACTTAGTATTTTTTAAAATTTATTAAGATGGTGATGGTGTTGAGTGATAGTGATAAGTGTTGGTGTTAGTTTTTATCAATTGAGAAAAAGATTATGATAAGAAAAGTAGAAGACTTAGATGTATTTAAATTGGCTCATTCTTTAGCTCTCGAAGTTTACAAACTTACAGAAAACTTTCCTCCCGAAGAGAAATTTGGTCTAATAACACAAATGAGGCGATCAGCTTCTTCCATTCCTATGAACATCATGGAAGGTAGTAATCGGTTAAATACAAGAGAATACCGAAGATTTGTAGGTATCGCAAAGGGATCAGCAGGTGAAATTTTATATCAAATTTTCCTATCAAAAGATCTGGGATATATATCTGAAGAAATTTATTTAGATTTAAAAAATAAATATGAAATTATAATTAAAATGCTTTCAAATTTAGCTAAATCTTTAAATAAAAAAGTCTGATAATTTTTTCACTTTCACTATTCACTATCACTTTTCACTATCACTTTTTTCAAAAAAGGACTTGACAAGAATTTTTTTTGGTGCTATAGAAATTAAAAAAATTTAATGATTATGTGAACGATTTTCACAAATATAGTGTGGGTGATAGTGAATTAAGTGCTGGTGTTAATTAGAGGTAATTAATAATTTTTCATAAATTCACTAACACCATTCACTAATCACTAACACTAATAAACCGAAAGGAGGTGATGATTGGGGGTGAATAAAAAGAAAGGAGGTGAGGTGCTGAGGGGAATAGGTTTCGTTTTTAGTTAGTTTCATTAATTTTTTGCTTTAAACTATGAATCACGATTAACGAAACACGAAACTAAATTAAATTTAAAAGAGGAGGAAAAGAGATGAAGAAATTAACAATTTTTTGCTTAGCTTTGCTTTTAATTATTGGAGCAAGTGGCTTAGCATTTGGACAGGCAAAACTGGATTTTAAGGCATCAGGTATGATTGATATGCTCACAATTTGGAACAGAAACATCCATGATGCTGTACCAGCTGAATGGTGGTTACCTCCGATAAGGTATGTAACTTTCGGGGTCGTAAGTCCGATATTTGGCCCAAATGCAGCTCTTGCACCTGGTGGTTTATTATACAATGAAAAAAGATCATATGTACTGTCACGAGGAATTCTGAATTTTGATGCGAGCATGGGAAAAGAAATCACAGGAAGAATAGCTTTTGAGCTGGATTCTGATACGTGGGGTGAAAGAGGAAATACAAGAGGTACTATGGGTTACTGGGGTGCAGATAGAGCAGCTCTTGAAATAAAGAATGTCTATTTAAGTTTTGGTGTACCAGGTATTGCTGTTCCAGTCCAGATTACAGCAGGACTTCAACCATTTGTAACAAGACCTGTTCTAAACTACACTGATGGGCCTGGAGTTGCTGCAGATATTAAAATTGATCCTGCATCAATAAAACTTGCCTGGTTTAAAGCAGTAGAAAATGAAGACTATGCCTCTGATGATTGCGATGTATATCATGCTAATATTAAATTTCCAATTGATAAAGTTACTGTTGGTGGATTTGTGTCCATATACAATATGAACACTTACCCATTCCCATCTGTCCCAACAACAGTTCCAACACCTGTTACTTACCAGGCAAATATGTGGTGGTTAGGACTCTATGCTGATGGAAACCTTGGACCATTTGGAATCACATTTGACTTTGTATATGATACAGGTAAAGTAGAAGAAAAAATAAGAGGAGACCGAGATGATGTGAAATATCGCGGCTTTATCGTCAGAGCAGTTGCTGACTATCCTTGGGAGAAATTCAACTTCGGACTTGGTGGAATGTATGCATCAGGAGCAGACCTTAAGAAGACATCAGCAAGAGGTTATCCTGGAGATCTCGTGGCAGACCCAACATATGCAGGATTGGGAGTTAGAGCAACAAAAGTTGGTTCTTATGTAACTCCACCCGTTGCCGAGCAGGTATATATGGATGAAAGCTTAATTTATTATGGAACAGGTGGTCCAGGAATAACAAGAGGTGCACCTAACAATTATGGGGCTGCATCTCCATCAGCCATGACAAGAGGAAATTACGGTGGAACATGGTTTGCAAAAGCATATGCAAGCTTTAAGGCAACACCATGGTATACTGTTAAACTCCAAGGTCTATATATTGGTGATACAACAAAGAATGGAAACACCATTGGAAATGCTCGCAAAGCAGATAGGGTAACACCAAGGGATGACAAAACAATAGGCTGGGAGTTTAACATTTTCAACGATATTCAAATTTATAAAAACCTCCAGTGGAGAGTTGGTGCTGGTTACCTATTTGCTAAAGGCGGCTTGGATTACTGGGATGCCACAATTAACGCTAATGTCGGACCAAAGAATCCATGGGCCCTCGTAACCCGCTTGATCTACACATTCTAATGGATGTGTAATCAAAAGGCGACCCTGTGGGGTCGCCTTTTTTTATTTTTCCAGTTTATTTAGAAAATAATTTTTTCCCCTCCCCGAGGGGCGAGGATTAAGGTATCTCTTTAAACCTCTTTTCCTAAAGTCATATATCAACCCCTTTTTCTAAAAAACAATTATCTACCCCCCTTTTCTAAAAGCATCTATCTATCTCCCCCCTTTTCTAAACGCATCTATCTAACCCCCTTTTCTAAAGGCATCTATCTAACCCCCTTTTCTAAAGGGGGTTAGGGGGATTAACAATCTCATTCTTTCGTGAATAGAAACTTATAATTAGAAATATCTTAGCTTTAATCAAATAACCATCCTTGACTTTTAAGAAATAATAGATCATTATTTCGTTTTAGAATGGCCCTTTCTTAAAATATATTTTCGGAGCAACCAAAAAATGGACGATATTTATGTTCCAATCATAGTAGAAAATTATAGAGATAGGTTATTAACTGAAAATGGCTATCTTGAGCCAGAAAACATTCGAAGTGAAAAGGTAAGGGTGTTGGCTGATTCAGGATCCACTATGTTAGTCCTTCCTCAGGATTTAATAGAGAGGCTTGGTTTAATAATAAAGAAAGATAAAGTAATTGTAACTTACGCAGATGAAAGAAAAGAAGAAAGGCCTGTTGCTGGAACTTTAACTGTAAGAGTTGGAGATAGAAGCATGGAAACAGATTGTGTGGTTAACCCTCCAACAAGTGAACCACTTCTTGGTCAGATTATTCTTGAAAGGCTCGATCTTTTAGTTGATTGTAAAGAAGGAAAACTCATCCCAAGACCTGAATGGCCATACCTCCCAATGCTTAAGTTAAAATAGATAATTAAGGAGCAATTATGATTCGAGATAAAAAAATTTATTTACTGATTAGCTTTCTGGTTTTTGCCTCATTTTTTTGGGTTTCATGTTCAAAAATCCCACTAATAGGGAAAAAAGAAGAAAAGATAGAAAAGATTCCAGAAGGTAAAACAGTTACTATTGAAGGAATGGAAAAGATAAAAGGTGTAAATCCACCAAAATCAGAAGCAACACAAACTAAAAAACCTTCTACCTTACCGCCTCCAAAGAAAGAACCCGAGACAAAAGTCTCTTCTCTTCCAAGCCGTCCTTTTTACAGCCCTTCTCTACCTTTATTCCAACTTGGATTCAAAAGAAAGGTTGTTATTCTTGATTTTGAAAACAAAACTATATATAAAGAAGAAAGGCTTGGAGAGACTGTTGCAAAAAAACTTTCAGATAAACTTGAATCAACCCAGCGCATCGTTATAGTTGATCATCTTTTTCTTTCAGAATTGTTAAAAACTCAAGGTTTTTCCTTAAAGAATCTTTCTGATACCTCAGTTATAAAACAAACTCATAAATCTTTTGGAATCCAGGCTTTTTTAAGAGGCATTATTACGGATTTAAGTCTTCTTACATCCAAAGCTTCAGAAACTTCTGATGAAGAGGTCTCTTTTGCAACAGCAAAAATAGAAATCCACTTGATAGATGCTTCAACCGGAAATCTATTAAGATCATTTATTGGAAGAAGCCCAATCTTTGGCACAAAGGAGACTGGAGAATATAGCAAAAGTAAAGCTGTTCTTAAAGCAATTGATCTTGCACTTGATGATATCCTTGACGGCCTTCTTCGTCAGCTTGATATTCTGGAGTGGACAACAACCATTGCGAGAATCGAAGGAGAAAACATATTTATAAATGCAGGAAAGCTATCAGGCTTGAGAATTGGAGATACCCTTGAAATATATGAACCAGGTAAGGAAATAATTCATCCAACTACAAAATTCTCTCTTGGCTGGACAACAGGAAAGCTAAAAGGCGTTATTCGTATTACTGATTTATTTGGTGTAGATGCCGCAGTTGGCAAAGTAGTTCAAGGAGAAGGATTTAGTCTTAATGATGTTGTAAAGTCAATGGCAAGGTAAAAATTTATTTACTTCTCGGAAGGTAAAATTATACTTTTGGATATGGATTTTTTAATTTAAAAATATTATGGAAAGAAGTCGAGATTGGATAGAGCAGGCAAAAGGAGATATACTCCATGCTAAAAGTGATAAAGAGCATGGATTTTATGAGTGGTCATGTTTTTCTTCGCAACAGGCCGCCGAAAAGGCTGTCAAAGCTGTTTTTCAGAAAATGGGAGCTGAAGCATGGGGCCATTCAGTTAGTGATTTATTATATGAATTGTCTCAAAAATACGAAGTGCCAAAAGAACTAATAGATTATGCATTAGAACTTGACAAGGTTTATATCCCTGCTCGATACCCTGATGCCCATCCTTCTGGATCACCAAAAACCCGTTATATTGAAGAAGAAGCAAATAGACTTTTAAAATATGCACAAAGGATTGTCCAATTTTGTGAAAATCTTTTATCCAAAATTTAAAAAGGAAGACCTTATAGAAATCCTAAGTCAAAGAATCTTAAAACTTAAAGAAGATCTTCCTATTGTTCGAGTTTTTCTTTTTGGGTCTTATGCCAAAGGTAATTATAAGGTTGGAAGTGATATAGATATATTAATCATTTACAAAGGAAAACCAATTAAAGATGCTTATAAACTTACTAAACTAAAGTTATGTATACCAAGGCTTGAACCTCATATTTATTCTGAGGAGGAATTCAAGAATATGGAATATAAAATCAACAAGATGCTTGAAGGGGGAATCTTACTTTATTCCAATGAATCTTAAGGAATAAACTCAAAATCTCTCCTTCCCACGGAATCTTTAGTAGAAAAATTATAAATGCTCGCATTTTACGCTCACATATAAAAAGAACTTTCTAAGAGGTCTATTTAAAATCTTGACGGAGTTTAAAGTTTATTATATATAATTGCAACGAAGGAAAAAAGTTTTTATGAAATCTATTGTAATCTACTACTCCCAAACAGGAAACACAAAAAAGATTGCAAATGCAATTTCTAAGGGAATAACGAATACAGTTGGAACATGTGATTTAGTCACCATAAAACAAATAAAGCCAGAAGATCTCGAAAATTACGATCTCGTCGGCATTGGATCGCCTGTATGGTGCGGAGGAGAACCGCCAAATGTAAGAAAATTCATTGAATCGCTACCAAATCAGAATGGAAAACATTTATTCCTTTTCTGTACCCATGGAGTTATGCCAGAACACTTCTTCCCTACTGTTGTAAGAAGATTAAAACTAAAGGGCTTCACTATTATAGGAATGAAAGATTGGTTCGGAGATGCTCTTTTTCAGGTTGCACCCTATCCATATTACACACATGGTCATCCCGACGAGGTAGATTTAAAAGAGGCTGAAGCATTTGGAAGAGAAATAGTAGAAATAAGTAAAAGGATAAAATCAGGTGAAATAAATTTAATTCCTCCAATACCTCCTTATGTTTTCTCTCCCCAGCTTTGGGTTTTAACCGAATTTTATAGGTCTGGCCGTAATCCACATGGAAGGTTGACTTATAATCCTGATTTATGTAATTACCCTAAATGCACGCTCTGTGTGGATAATTGTTTAATGGAATATATTGACTTTTCAAAAACACCAAGAAAATTTGGCTCGAATGGAACAGAATGTGATATGTGGCTTGGGTGCACTTTCTGTGAAATGATTTGTCCTACAGGTGCTATATCTTGTAATTGGGAAGAGTTTTTAAAGGAAAGCGCCCAACTCTTATCGATGTTTGACTTTAAACCACTCGAAGAATCAGCTAAAGAGTGTGTGTCGTCTGGCAGATTACGAATGCTTATCCCTATGGAAGAAGTAAGATGGGATAGACTCTATTTCATGGTCCATAATAAAAGACCAAGATTCAAAATAAAGTAACGAAAGGAAATCTCTTGAAGATAGATATCTTTACCCATATCTTACCAATTAAGTATAAAGAAGCATTTAAGAAAGTAAATAAATCAGAAGCCTTTGCCAAAATGCATGAGATTATTCCAACACTATACGATATTGAGGCCCGTTTAAGAATCATGGATAACTTTGATGAGCTTAGGCAAGTCATTACATTATCAGCACCACCATTAGAGAATTTTACAGATTCAAAACTTTCCAGAGAATTGGCTAGGCTTGCAAATGATGAAATGGCTGAGCTTACTTCAAAATATCCTGATAGATTTATAGCTGCTATTGCTGCTTTACCAATGAATGATATGGATGCAACGCTTGATGAAGTTGATAGAGCTATAAAGAAGTTAAACTTTAAAGGAGTCCAGATTTTTACTCCAGTTAATGATAAACCTTTGGATTCAGTCGAATTTCACCCTCTTTATGAAAAGATGGCTCATTATGATTTACCCATTTGGATTCATCCACAAAGAGAAATAGATTACCCTGATTATAGAAGCGAAAAAATCTCCAAATATGCGATTCATGCCATGTTAGGTTGGGTTTATGAAACTTCAACTGCAATGGTCCGTATAGTATTAAGTGGAATCCTTGAAAAATATCCAAATTTAAAATTTATAACCCATCATAGTGGAGGCATGATTCCCTTCTTAAATAGAAGGATAGAATCATTCATAGAATTCTCCGAAACAAGATTGAAAAATAAAATTCTTGAAAATATTAGCAAGCCACCGATGGACTATCTTAAGATGTTTTATGCTGATACGGCTATTTATGGAAATACTTCAGGTTTAATGTGTAGTTATGATTTTTTTGGAGCTGATCATCTTTTGTTTGGAACCGATATGCCTTACGATTCTCAATTTGGACAAAAATTTACAGCAGAAACCATACGCTCAGTAGAAAATATGAAAATCAATGATAAAGAGAAAAAAATGATATTTGAAGACAATGCTCGAAGACTTTTACATTTAACTAAGGATTAAGGAGGATTTTTGAATGAAACTTCTTGGTTTATCATGTGGAAGAAAGATGGGAAATTCTGAGATTATGCTGAAAGAAGCCTTAATGGCCGCAGAGGCATTAGGTGCAGAAGTTGAGATTATTCGTTTGATTGACCTTGATATCAAACCCTGCCTTCACTGTCTTCAATGTCCTTGGCATCCTAAAGGACCAAAAGGATGCATTCATAAAGATGATGCTCCTTTCCTTTGGGATAAGATAATGGATTGTGATGGTCTAATTATTAGCTCACCTGTTTATAGTTTGACACCTCCAGCTTTATTATTAAATGTAAGAGATAGGATATTGGGACCAAAAGCTGATATTGCTTTTATAGATGAATATAAAAAAGCTGGTTATAAAGATGTGAGATTTAATCGGCAAGCATTTGTAGATGAGAGGATATTTAAACCACGACCCGGAGGTCTTATATCTATTGGAGGTGCTCCATATTCAGACTGGGTAACATTAGCAATTCCTGTACTTCATACACTAACTTTCTCCTTGCAAGTTGAGATTGTTGACCAGATACAATTAATAGGCATAGGAGCTCCAGGGGCTGTTCTTCTTAATGAGGAAGCATTGGAGAAAGCTAAGAGATTGGGAAGAAATGTTGCCAAAACCATGGGGAAAACACGCAATGAAATGCACTATTTGGGGGAGGAAAAAGGAATCTGTCCTTCGTGTCATTTAAATCTTTTAGTCATAGGAGAAAAATTTGGAGTTATGTGCCCTATCTGTGGAATTAAAGGAACTTTAAAGATTGAAAATGGAGAGATTAGTTATTTCTTCTCTGAAGAAGAGAAAAAGAAATCTCGCTTAACAATTGAAGGAAAAAGGATTCATTTCTATGAAATTCTTGATGTCTTTAGAAATTTTGAAAAAAGGATGAATGAGGTTCCAGAAAAATTAAAAAAATATGAATCCTATAAACCTTTTGTGGTTCCACCGAGTAAAGGGAAAAAATAAATTTTTATAGCTCGTGGGTAAAAAACTATAATGGGAAGTTACAAATAATTTTAGATTTTCTCCAAAAAAGTTGATATAATTTTAATGATTCAAGGAGCAGATGATTTGAATATCAAAACCTAAGGCCTCAAAATTAATAGGATATTAAATTTAAACGAAAATGAAAGGAGGTTAAGGTTATGTTTAAAAAGATTTTTATTTCCACAATAATTTTTATGATGGTTATTGGTTTGATGGGCAATGCTTACTCCCAACAAAAGGCATCAGGTGTAACAGAACTTAAATTTACAAGTACAGTTCCAGATGTTTCAGGTCTTGGACGGGGACAGAAGGCTTGGATAGAGAAATGTGAAAGAGATGCTGGTGGAAAGCTTAAAATTATTCCATACTGGTCAAACTCCCTTTTCAAACCAAGAGAAATTTTTAGGGGTGCATTGGATGGACAGGCAGACTTGTGTTACTGGGTAACTAGTATTGAATTAGGCTTAATGCCACTAAATTCAGTATTCTTATTACCCATGATGGGATGGCCATCATTATGGGCACAAACAACTATATATCCAAAAATTTTAGAAAAGTTTCCACAGGTAAAAGCTGAATTTAGAGGTTTAATGACCTATGGGATTTCACCAATTACACCTGGCCATATTAGTACAGTTAAAAAATTAGTCCGCGTTCCTTCAGACCTAAAAGGTATGAAGATAACTCCTGCCACAGAGGAAATAGCAAAAATGGTAATAGCAGCAGGAGGAGCTCCAGTTAACCTTGTAGTATCTGATTGGTATACTTCTTTGGAGAAAGGGGTAACAGAAGGCTTTATTAATGCCTTTGGTGCAAAAATGGCTTTTAAAATTATGGAGTTATTAAGATTTCATACGCTTGCCAATCCAGGTGGATTTTCTATGAATCCACATTTAATTTTGATCAACCCAGAAAACTGGAAAAGGATACCTCCAGATATTCAAAAAGTGCTAAAAGATAATGAACAATTTTATATTGAGCAATGTATCAACGGAGTAGTTGGAGAAGAAAAAGCAGCATTAGCCTATGCCGAGAAGCATGGACATACAATTGTATCTCTTACACCTGATGAGATGAAGTTATGGCAGAAGCTTGCACAGCCTATTCATGATGAGTGGATTTCGAAAAATGCCTCAAAAGGAGGCAAAGAAATCTACGCCGAAATTAAACGCCTTATTAGTGAATACAAAGGAAAATAGATTTAGCCATTTACAATTTATGATAAATCCCCTCACCGTTTTTTCTTTATATGTGGAAATGGTGAGGGGTAAATTTATTCTCTTTTAATGAGAGGCTCGATCATGAGAATAATTTCAGCTATTCCTAAAATAACAGGTTTTGTATCAATGGGAGTGCTTGTACTCATGATGCTTTTAACTGTGGCTGATGTTTTTCTTCGTGCCGTTCTTAATAAACCAATTATTGGCACAACTGAAATCACTGAACAAATGATGGTAGCAGTAGTCTTTTTAGGATTAGGATGGTGTGCTATACAAGGAAGACATATCAAGGTAGATCTTTTTGTTTCACATTATTCGCCATCAAGTCAGAAGATTATAGATTTTATTATCAATTTTATAGCTCTTCTACTTGTTGCAATAATATGTTGGAGAACCTTTAAAACTACTATAATGGTTAAACAGCTTGGAATCACTTGTTCATATATTGGGGTTCCCAAATTTCCTTTTTATGCAATCGCAACAGTTGGTTGGATTTCATTACTTTTAGCGATGCTCGGTCATCTCATTAAGAGTCTTAAGGATGGTTTAATAAAATGAGCGGAGAAGTTGTAGGTCTTCTTGGTATCGGTCTTATTGTTGTCCTTATTCTCTTTTTTAGGATGTGGATCGGACTTGCTATGAGCTTGGTTGGATTTTTAGGTTTACTTTATCTTCAAGGCTTTAAGCAAGCCTTTGGTGTAATAGGGACAGTCCCTTATGAAACAGTCGCTTATTATCCTATGGCAGCTTTACCCCTCTTTGTCCTAATGGGTGTTGTAGTTGGAAACACATCCATTGGTGAAGATCTTTATTATTCAGTTTATAAATGGATAGGAGGTTTACGCGGAGGCCTTGCTTCAGCTACTATCGTGGCTTGTGCTGTATTTGCCTCAGTTACTGGATCAAGTGCAACTGGAACAATCCTTATGAGTAAAGTAGCAATGCCTCAGATGAAAAAATATGGTTATGATGAAGCAATGGCAAGTGGTTGCATAGCCTCTGCTGGAACAATGGGAATCCTTATACCTCCCAGTATGGGTTTTATTCTCTATGGAATCCTTACAGAACAATCTATTGGAAAACTATTTATTGCAGGTTTTCTCCCAGGAATATTACTAACTATTCTTTTTATTTTCGCAGTCACCCTTATTACCTTGCTTCGTCCTGAAGCTGGTCCCGCAGGCCCAAAAACCACTTTTAAAGAGAAAATAATATCATTAAAAAAGATTTGGCATGTAGTCATTCTGTTTTTAGTTGTATTAGGTGGCATATACGGAGGAATTTTTACTCCCACAGAAGCAGGAGCAATTGGTGCCTTTGGAGCTTTCCTAATCGTTTTAATAACTCGACAGCTTACATTGAGAATCTTTCTTGACATTCTAAAAGAGGCAGGAGCAACTTCAGCGATGATATTTCTTATTGTGATTGGCGCCTTTATATTTATGAAATTCCTCGGTATAAGCAAACTACCTTTTGTTTTGGTAAAAATTATAGAAAATCTTCATTTATCTAAATATATAGTCTTCACTGGAATAATCATTCTTTATATCATCCTTGGAATGTTTTTGGAGGTTTATTCGGCAGTCACTTTTACTATACCTATAATCTACCCAGTAATCTTAGCCCTCGGGTTTGACCCAATCTGGTTTGGAGTAATAATTGTGTTAATAATTGAGATGGGCTTAATTACTCCACCAGTTGGCATGAATGTATTCATTCTTGGAGGTATGACAGGAATTCCACTTGAGACCATATTTAAAGGAATTGTACCATTTTTTATTGCAATTTTTATTTGCATTATATTATTGACGATATTCCCAGATATTGCACTTTTCTTACCAAGGACAATGTAGGAAAAAATTTTTAAAAATTAAAAATCAGGAGGAATAAAATGAAATTGTTGGGATTAAGTGCAGGAAGAAAGATGGGAAATTCTGAGATTCTTCTAAAAGAAGCTTTAATCTCGGCAAAAGAATTTGGCGTTGAGATTGAATTACTCCGCTTACAAGAACTTAAGATCAAACCATGTACAGGTTGTATAAGTTGTTCAAAGGATCAGCAATCCGGTGGAACAGGGGCATGTATTATAAAAGGTGATGATATGCCTTTCTTCAACGAAAAACTTCTTGAATGTGATGGTATTATATTGAGTACTCCAGTTTATATTTTAACTCCTCCAGGTTATTTTAAAGTGCTCTGTGACAGGATTGGTCCATCTCACGATGTGGCATGGCAGATGGAAGCAAAAAAGATAGCCGAAGCAGATGGAAGAGAAAGTAAGATTGATCCAAGATTCTTTAAGCAAAGGGTTGGAGGTTTCATTGCTGTTGGAGGTGCACCAAATGCAGAATGGGTTTCATTAGGACTTCCACTTATGCATACCTTTACTTTTCCAATGCAAATAGAAGTTGTCGATCAAATGCAAGTTCTTGCTTCACCACTTCCAGGTCAAGTGGTTCTAAACGAAAAGGTAATGGAGAGAGCAAGAAAACTTGGTCAGCATGTGGCTCAAGCCATGGGAAAATCAACTGAACAGATAGAGTGGATGGGTGATGAACCAGGCACTTGTCCACTCTGCCATTCAAATGTAATGCTCGTTGGAAAGACAACAACTGTAGAATGTGCTATATGTGGCATAAAGGGAGAATTAAGATTGGAAAATGGAAAAGTAACTGTGGATTTTCCAAAAGAGGCTCAAGCAATAGGTAGGTTGACACTCGAAGGTAAAAAGAGACACTTTGTGGAAGTCTTAGAGACGGTTCATGAATCGATTAAAAGGATGGGAGAGGTAGCTCAAAAACTTGGAAAATATAAATCATTTCCTTATATGGTTAAACCTCCTAAAAGGGCTAAGACATAATATGGGAACTAAATTGCATGAGGGTTTTGATACTCACGAATGATGAAAAATCCCCTCACACTAATAATTTTTGCCAAGGGAGAAAATAAACCAGGGAATTCGAGGGGAAAAGTTATTTTCTAATTAAAATGTGGAGGGAAAAATGAATAGGTTAGAGACAGATATTGTTGTAATAGGTGGCGGAGTTGCTGGATTAGCTGCCTCTTTGGCTGGAGCTGAAGGAGGAGCTAAAGTTACCTTATTAGAAAAAAATGCAAAGACAGGTGGTACAGGTAATATGGGTATGGGGCCTTTAGGGGTAGAAAGTAGGCTCCAAAAGATAAAATTTTTAGGTCCCTCAAAGGATGAGGCATTCAAACAATTCATGGATTATATCCATTGGAGAGGTGATGCAAGACTTGTCAGGGCATTTATTGATAAATCGGGAGATACGATTGATTGGCTTGAAAAAATGGGGGTTAAATTTGCCGATGTCTGTGCTTATTTTCGTGGAGGCAACCAGACTTGGCATTTGGTAAAGCCTGAAACTGGAGAACCCGGCCCAACAGCATCAGCAACAATGATGAAAATTATGACTCAAAGAGCAATAGAGTTAGGTGTAAATATTATGCTTCGAACATCTGCAAAAAAGATTTTAAAAGAAAAAGAAAGGGTCGTTGGTGTATTGGCCGAAGATAAATCAGGTGAAAAAACTGAAATAAAGGCTAAAGCTGTTGTCATTGCTACTGGTGGATTTGGCGATAATCCTGAAATGATAAAAAGATATACTGGTTATGACTGGGGAAAAGATATGTTTTCTTTCAAAGTTCCAGGCCTTTTAGGAGAAGGTATAAAGATGGCCTGGGAAGTTGGAGCAGCTCCTACAGAAATGATGATGGAAATGATTTATATGATGCCAGAGATGTTAATGAGAAAAATTGATCCGGGCTTAGCTACTGCATTTAGACAACCTCACCTACTTGTAAACCTTCTTGGTGAGAGATTTATGAACGAGGAGATAATGGTTAATACCACATTTACAGGAAATGCCATATCCATACAAAAGAATAGATGTGCCTTTCTAATATTTGATGAAGATATAAAAAAGCATATGGAAAGAGAAGGTGGCATTGATCATCTAAGTCTTGTTCATCCTATTACAAAGATCTCTAACTTTGATGAGTCTTTAAAGAATGCCTTGACTTCTGGATGTGAAAATATCTTTGTCTCAGACTCCTTGGAAGAATTGGCTGAAAAGACTGGTATTGATTCCAAAGGATTACTAAATACCGTTGAAGAATATAATAGATTCTGTGCTAAGGGACATGATGATCACTTTAATAAGAGTTACAGATTCTTAAGACCTATAAGAAAGCCAAAGTTCTATGCTGGGAAATTATATTGCAGTGCATATGGAACCTTAGGAGGAATAAAAATCAATTATAAAACCGAAGTCTTGGATAAAGAATGGAAGGTAATTCCTGGCCTCTATGCAGCTGGTGTGGATGCCTGCTCTATATATGGAGATAGTTATCCATTTATACTTCCAGGTAATACAATGGGTTTTTCCCTAAATACAGGACGTATTGCAGGAGAAAATGCAGCCCTATACATAAAATCATTGAATTTATAAAATTTATCGAATATAAAAGGTGAATATATGGAAAAAAAGGAATATCAAAATGTAATCTATAGAAAGGCTTCTCCACTTGATGCCCCTTCACTTCCTATAATGCGTCAGGTTCGCTATGAAGGACTTAGACCCGAAAGGAGTATTTTAAAAAAGGGAACAGTCTTTATTGATGGAGGGATTCCCCTTAATTGTGATATCCTATGGGAACGTGATGTAGGAGTTAAGTTACGCGATGGGGTAATGATTTATATTGATATATTTAGACCACCTGAAAGTGCAAAGATCCCTGCAATCCTTTCATGGTCTCCTTATGGGAAACACATACCTCAGGATCCACCCATTGGAGTGCCGAAACAAAGGGTCTCTGGCCTCCAGAAATTTGAAGGACCTGATCCTGCTTACTGGTGTAATCATGGTTATGCTATTATTAACGTAGATACTCGGGGAGCTTTTAGCTCTGAAGGAGATATTCATTTTTGGGGAAAGGTTGATGCCTTAGATGGAAAAGATGTTATTGAGTGGTTAGCTACTCAAGATTGGTGCAATGGTAAGATTGGAATTTCAGGAAATTCCTGGCTTGCAATCGCTCAGTGGTTCATTTCAGCAGAAAATCCACCACATCTCGCGGCAATTGCACCATGGGAAGGGTTAAGTAATCTATATCGAGAGGATGTATTAAGGGGAGGTATTCCAAACATTGGATTTAATGAATTGATTATTTCTTCAATGCGAGGGAAAAACTATATAGAAGACATTCCAGCCATGGTTGAAAGGTATCCTTTTATAAATGATTACTGGGATGATAAAAGTGCAAGGCTTGAGAATATAAATCTGCCCGCCTATATAGTTGCAAGTTGGACAAATGATCTTCATACATTTGGAACCTTAGAAGGTTTTAGACGCATCTCCTCGAAAGAAAAATGGCTTCGAATTCATAATACTCATGAATGGCCTGATTATTATACACCAGAGAATGTAGAGGATCTACGACGCTTTTTTGATCGATATCTTAAAGGAATAAATAATGGTTGGGAGAATACACCAAAGATTAGACTTTCAGTTCTTGATCCTGGAGGGAAAGATATCATAAACCGCGTTGAAACTGAATGGCCACTTGCCCGAACAAATTATCAGAAACTATACCTTGATGCATCCACAGGGAAATTGTCTTTTAACCCTATAGCTCAAGAATCATCTATTAAATATCGATCTGATGATGGGAAGGGAGAAGCAAAATTTACAATCAGATTTGATAAAGATATAGAGCTTACAGGTTATTTTAATCTTAAATTATGGGTAGAAGCCGATGGTTCAAATGATATGGACATCTTTGTAGTTGTCCAAAAATTGGATGCTCAAGGAAACCTTCTTACTTCTTCAACAGGAATTGGACAATACCAAGGACCAAATGGAAGACTAAGAGTCTCACATCGTGAATTAGATTCAGAGAAATCTACTCCATGGTTGCCTTACCATACACATAAAAGGGAGAAATTGCTTAGAGCGGGTGAGATAGTTTCTTGCGAAATCCCCCTTTGGCCTACAGGGATGATTTGGCACAAAGGCGAACAACTTCGTATTCTAATTGCAGGATATAATCCAATTGCTTTCCATATTCCAGGAATTCCAGGCCCTATCACTCGAAATAAAGGTTATCATATAATTTACACAGGTGGAAAATACGACTCACACCTTCTCATCCCAGTTGTATCTTAAAAAAGCTTTTAAATCTATTTTAAAAGCCTTGACATTTTAACTCGAAAGTCTAAAATATCCTTAAAGAGTTCGCATTTTAATTAAAGACCAAATCTCATAAGATGGACTTAAATATGGAATACCTACCTGTTACTGTTGATAAAAGTCACCTGATTACAATTGGAGAGAGACTATATTCAGAGAGTATTGAGTTGATTCGGGAACTTGTAAATAATGCCTATGATGCTGATGCAACAGAAGTTGATATTAAGATTACCAATGAAATGATAGAGGTCAAAGACAATGGATTAGGAATGGATCTGGAAGGTCTAAAGCAATATTTTAATATCGGCTCACCTGAAAAGATTTTGAAGGCAAAATCTTTAAAATTCAAAAGGGACTTAATTGGCCAGTTTGGTATAGGTAAATTTGCAAGTTTATCAGCTTGTGAATGTTTTGAGGTTTATACCCAAAAGGGTAACTTTGCGGCAAAGGTCACTTTTGACAAAAAAGAATGGGAAAAAGAGGCAGGCCAATGGAATCTTCCGCTTGAAATTCTTAATCCAGATAAACAAAGGGGAGATGGTACAACAGTTAGGCTTATTCGATTAACAAGAAAATTTGATCCAGAAGAGGTGATTCGAAAGATTATTGAGGGTACTCCAATAAGGGCATCAAACTTTATAGTCAGGCTCAATGGAATGAGGATTACACCAAGAAGTCTTAGTGGACATCGAATTCCATTCCTCGAAGGAACAGAATTTGGGCCTGTTCACGGAGAAATTATCATCCTTCCATCATCAATTAGTTCAACTGATGAATTAGGAATAGAGGTAAAAGTTAAGCATGTAACCATCAAAAGGGAGCTTTTTGGTTTAGAACAATGGGGGAAAATGGCCTCAAGGATTCGTGGAGAAGTATATGCTGATTTTTTGCCAGTAACAACTGATCGATCTGGCTTTATTATTGATACTCCACAATATCAAGCATTTAAAAGGATAATGGAGAAGGTAATTGGTGAAGTTGATGCTGTTTTAAAACGATTGGCGGGGAAAAAAGAGAAACGAAAGGCAAATAAGATGTTAAAAGAAGCTCTTCAAAGGGTTCATCGTGCATTAGCCCTAAATCCTGATCTTTCTCCATTTGGAGCAATCCCCATTGGTGAAAGTAGTGAGGGAATGGGAGGTGCAGCTTCAGTTCCAAAAAAATCCAAAAAAGAGATAAAAACTGAAATCGAGCCTTCCCAAGAAGGAAAAGTGGAGAAACCAGCTTCAACATCTAAAACATTGAAAAAGAGATCTCCTAAAGTCAAACGATTAACCCCTAATGCTGTTGTTCAAAAGATGAAATTTGGAGAAACAGGAGTATCTGTTTGTATAGATGATTTTGGTGAAGATGGACCAGAATGCTTTACAGAAGGCACAGTGATTTATATAAATCAACAACATCCTTTATATCAGAGGGAAGCAAAAAGACCAGAAACATATCTCCTAAATGTAACAAGACTTATTACACAAGAAATCTCTTTGATGAAAGATATAAGAAACCCACGCCAAGCCTTTTTAAGACAGAGCAAACTCCTACGAGACGCCTTCATAGAAAAATAAATCAGCCTCTTAAAAATTAACATTACAAAATAGTATCATCAGATTCTAAGTTTGGTCTTGACAAGAGTAAGAAAAAAATATAAGATTGAGTCGAATTCCACGTAATAAAATCTCATCTCATTTTATGAAATTAGGAACGAATCATTTAAGAGAAACCTCTTCTTATGCTATTCGTTCTATCGAACGAGCCATTAAACTGATGGAGTGCTTCACATTAGGAAAAAATCTCCTCAATATGGGAGAATTAACCCAATTAACAAATCTTTCTAAATCTACTGTCTTTCGAATTCTTCAAACCCTTGAAAAGCATAAATTTGTCTCCTATGATTATGAAACAAATTGCTACTCTTTAGGGGTGAAGCTATTTGAATTAGGAGGCATTGTGGCCTCTTCATTCTCCCTTCTAAAGGTTTCTTCAAAATTCCTCGACGAACTTGAGACAAAGGTGAAACATACCATTCTAATGGGAATTCTTGAAGATGGTGAATTGGTATACATTGATAAAAGGGAGGGAAAAGAAGCTGTTAAATTAACTTCAGAGGTTGGTAAAAGGAGACCTCCCTATTATGGAATGCTTGGTAAAACCCTTATGGCTTATCTTCCAGAAAATGAAGTAGACTATCTCCTTATACGATATCCACTTCAGAAAGTTGCCTCAAGATCTATTACCGATCCGAAAAAATTTAAAGAAAGCTTGAAAAAGATTCAAAAAAAAGGCTATACGTATGAATGGAGTGAGGCAGTTGAAGGAGTAGTAGGTATTGCTGCTCCTATAAAGGATCAAAAAGGAAAGGTAGTAGCTGCAATCGGGATAGCAATTCCAAAACTAAATAGAGAGAAGATAAATAAAGAAGAAATGATAAGTCTGATTACTAATACTGCAAAAAATATATCTAATGCTTTGGGGTACATTTAAATCTTTGTTGTATGTGTAGGTTAATTAGAAAATATTTTTATCCCCTCACCCCAACCCTCTCCCCGAGGGGCGAGGATTAAGGTGGGAGGATTATAAATTTTCATGGTTCGTCGGTGTCAAATCTGTCATGAGAAGTTACTTAGAAAATAACTTTCAAATCCTACTCACCCCCTTTTCTAAAGGGAGGTAAGGGAGGATTATCAATTTTCATGGTTTGTTGGTGGCAAAGCTTTTCATGAAAAGTTATAAGATTATCAGAAAGAAAGTTTGGGTAAGGGAAATGTTAAAAATAAAGATTATTTCTTTATTAATAATCAATTTTTATCAAACTACGGAGGTAACATAAATTATGGGAGAGTATTCAGTTGTTGGTAAATCAGTAGAAAGAAAGGATGGTAGGGTAAAGGTAACAGGTAAAGCCAAGTATGCTGCAGATCTTGTAGCACCAGGGATGCTTCATGGTAAGATACTTCGAAGTCCATTAGCCCATGCAAAGATATTGAATATCGATACAAGCAAAGCAAAGGCACTTCCTGGTGTGATGGCAGTAATTACGGGAAAAGACTTTCCGGGCATTCCATTTGGAACTCGTCCTGATACCCGAGATCAACTCCCAATGCCAATTACCAAGGTTCATCATTTTGGTGAGGGAGTTGCCGCAGTGGCTGCAGTAGATGAAGACACAGCAGAGGAGGCTTTAGAACTTATAAAGGTCGATTACGAAGAATTGCCTGTTGTTCTGACAATAGAGGATGCCCTAAAACCTGATGCCCCACTGGTGAATGAATTCTCAAAAAGTAATATCGCATATTCATCTGATTTCGTTTTTGGAGATGTGGAGAAGGGATTTAAAGAGGCAGATCATATCCGAGAAGAGGTTTTTACATCTCAAAGAGTTACAATTGGCTTTATAGAGCCTCATGCTGCTTTGGCCGAGATTGACTCCTCGGGCAGGATTCTTCTTCAAGCCTCAAAACAGAGTCCTTATATTACTTGGAGGCATATGTGCAGGGCCCTGGATATACCCATATCAAAGATGAGAATTGTAAATCCATTTGTGGGAGGTGCATTTTCAGGAAAACATGATCCTTTTGATGTGGATTTTGCTGCTGTAAAATTGGCTCAGATTACAGGGCGACCTGTTAAGATTGTTTTAAATTATGATGAAATCCTTGCTGCTTATCGTCAGCGTAATGCAATGTGGGCAAAATTAAAGATTGGGGTAAAGAAGAATGGCGAGATTACTGCTCTTAGGGCTGAATGTATCCTTGAAGGTGGTCCAATTATAGGAATTGGATCATTTAATATCTATTTCTTCGGTGCCTTCCTAACTGTTCCATATAAAATTCCTGCAATTGAGTATCATGGAAAGCTTGTATACTCAAACCGTGCCCCATGTGGAACTGTAAGAGGTCAGGAAATTGTTCTTTCTCAATTTTGCCGTGATTCCATCCTTGATATGGTTGCCGTAGATTTGGGAATTGACCCTGTTGAGATAAGACTGATAAATGCAATTCCAAGCAATTGGAAGACAGTAAATGGCATTGTCGTTGATGTTTCCGGCCTTGAAGAATGCATTAGAAAAGCAGCAGACGAGATTGGATGGGCAAGAAGTAGGGTCTCAAGACCAAAGGGAAGAGGAATAGGATTTAGTTGTGCATCACACCCTTCTGGACCAAGATTGGGTGGGCATTTTGGCTCCTCAGTAATGCTTAAACTTGTTGAAGATGGGAAGGTGATTTTAACCCATGGTGGAACTGAAATAGGTCAAGGAGCAAATACTGTTTTTTGCCAGATGGCAGCTGAAGTCTTAGGACTTCCTTATGAAGACATTATCCCAGGAGTAAGTGACTCGGATACAACAATATTTGATTCTGGCATGTTTGGCGACCGATGCACATACTGGACAGGAAATGCAACGATCCGCGCAGCAGAGGATTTAAAAAATCAACTTGCTGTTGTTGCAGCCAAGGAATTAGGAGTTGATCCAAAGGAATTAGAATTTAAGGATAGACGTATTTTTGTTAAAGGAAACCCACAAAAAGGAATTGATTTTCTTTTAGCTGTGAGAAGGGCTTATTATGAAAGAGGAGAACCCCTTTATGGAAGAGGATACTGGGCAGCTACAGACATTGATATTGTAGACTGGAAGACAGGAAAAGGCAATCTTGCCCATGGACTCGATTTTATTGCTACAGCAATAGAATTGGAAGTTGATCGAGAAACTGGAAAGGTAACCCTAATCAAAGGGGTCCATGGTGATGACGCAGGTCAACCAATCAATCCTTTAATGCTCGAAGGACAGGTCAATGGAGGCAGTGCCCATATGGCAGGCCATGCCCTTCTCGAAGAATCACTCTATGATGAAAAAGGCAGGGTCCTCAATTATAGCTGGCGTGATTATAAACAACCAACAAGCATGGATACACCTGAATACATTGTTGAACATGTCCATACTCATGATCCCTATGGCCCATTTGGAGCAAAAGGGGCTGGAGAGGCAAGTTCCTGTTCAACCCTTGCAGCTATTGCTAATGGAATCTATGATGCAATTGGTGTAAGGATTAAGGATCTTCCTATTACCCCTGAAAAGATATTAAAGGCTTTAAAAGAAAAGGAGGGAAAATAATGTTCATAAAAAGATTACCCCAGTTTGAATACCATTATCCAAAGTCACTTCCTGAACTGTTTTCATTAATGGCAAAATATGGAGATAAGGCAAAACTCCTTGCAGGTGGAACAGACCTTCTTGTATCGATGAAGAAGAGAGAGATTTCACCTGACCATCTTATCAATCTTAAGGAGATACCCGAACTTAAAGGAATCTCTTTTAATGAGAGAGAAGGTCTTAGGATAGGAGCTTTAACTACAATTGATGAAATTGAGCAATCTGAGATAGTAAAAAATCGTTACCAAATCTTATGGGAAGCAGTAAGTGTGATGGCTTCCCCTCAGATTCGGACCCTTGGAACAATTGGAGGAAATCTTGCAAGTGCTATTCCTTCAGCTGATACAGCTCCTCCACTTATTGCCCTTGGAGCCTCTCTAACAATTAAAGGGATATCCTCAGAAAGGAAATGCCTTGTTGAAGAATTTTTTAAAGGACCAGGAGAATCTGTTTTAAAAACCGATGAGATATTGACTGAAATAAGGATTCCAGTTCCTCCTGAAAGAAGTGCTGGTACTTATTTAAAAATGATGAGGCGTAATGCCCTTGATCTTGCCATTGTTGGGGTAGCTACCTTTCTGAAATTAGATCGTGATAAAAAAATCTGCGAAGACGTAAAGATTGTCCTTGGAGCAGTTGCTCCCACACCTATAAGAGCAATAAGAGCAGAAAAACTTTTAATTGGAAAAGAGCTAAACGAGGCAATTGCAGATGAGGCAGGAAGGATTGCATCTGAAGAGTCAAAACCCATCAGCGATGTTCGGGCATCAAAGGAATATAGGAAAACCCTTGTTCACGTGTTGACTCGACGTGGTTTAATAAAAGTTAATTCAATGATTAGGGAGAGGAGTTAAAGATGAAGAGACGCGAAGAGATTAAATTAAAAGTAAATGGAATTGAATATATCGTTGAGATTGAGCCTTGGAGGACATTGGTTGAGGTTTTAAGAGAAACACTTGGACTTACTGGAACAAAAAAGTCCTGTAATGAAGGTGAATGTGGTGCTTGCACAGTACTTATGAACGGAAAACCAGTTGCTTCATGTCTTGTTCTTGCAATAGATGCCCAGGGAAAGGATATTACTACTATTGAGGGACTCTCAGAGGGTGAAAAACTTCATCCAATCCAAGAAGCATTTTTAAAATATGGCGCCATTCAATGTGGATTTTGTACACCAGGAATGGTCATTTCAGCAAAGGCACTACTTGATAGAAACCCAAAGCCTACGGTTCTTGAAGCAAGGAAAGCCATCTCTGGAAATCTTTGTAGGTGTACAGGATATCAGCATATTGTGGATGCAATTATAGGTGCATCAAAAATGATGGAGAAAAAAGAATAGAAAAAATGGGGGGAATTTTTAATGAGTTCAAGTGGACAAGAAAGAAAATATTGGAATCCAATCATTGAAACCCTACCAAGAGAAAGGCTTCGAGAAATTGAGCTTAAAAGATTCAGAGAAGTCCTCCGTTGGGCAAAAGAGACATCCCCTTTTTATAAGAAAAAACTTCAAGGCATTGAACCTGAGGATATCCGCACATTTGAAGATGTGTCAAAAGTTCCAGTAACTGAAAAGGAAGAATTAAGAGAGGCTCAGGAAGGAAAGGAACCTTTCCCCTACGGTCACCTACTTTCAGTTTCTCCTGAAAGGCTATCCATATTTCATCAAACTTCTGGAACAACTGGTAAACCAGTTTATTTCCCCGATACCTATGAAAGTTGGCAATGGGTTGTTGAGGTCTGGTGCTATATCCTTTATGCAGCAGGCTTTAGAACTACAGATAGGGTTTTCCTTCCATTCGGATATAACGTTTATATTGCCTTTTGGCAGGGGCATTATGCAGCAGAAAAACTTGGGTGTGAAGTTGTTCCTGGAGGGGCATTAGACACAAAAGGTCGGATTCAAAAAATAAAAGAAATCAGGGCAACAGCCTTGATGAATACTCCCACTTATGGTCTTCATATGGCTGAGGTAGCTAAACAGATGGGAATTGATCCAAAAAGGGATTTAACAGTGAGAAAGATGATCTGTGCAGGAGAACCTATGCCCGAGCCTACAAGACTCCGTTTAGAAGAAGAATGGGGAGCTGATGTTTATGATCATATCGGAGGAACAGAACCAGGAGGATGGGGTGGAATGTGTTCTGAAAAAAAAGGACTCCATGTGATTGAGCCCCATTTCCTTTTTGAAATGGTTGATCTTGAAACTATGTCAAAACCAATACCTCCTGGTGAAAAAGGGGTTGCTGTAATTACTCCCCTTTGTCGAAGATGCATTCCTCTTATAAGATTCAATCTTAAGGATATTATGACCGTGATTGATGAACCTTGTCCATGTGGTAGAACATCTATTCGCGTGAATCAAATTAGTGGTCGAATTGATGATCTAAGAAAGATTCGAGGTGTATTTTTTACTCCTAATATGGTTGAAGAGGTTATCAGAGGCCAGTTTCCAGAGGTTACGGAATATGAGATCCTTCTCACAAGAGAGGAGGCCTTACCTGTCCTTACTTTAAGGGTTGAATTTGATCCCTTAATAGATGAAAATAGTTATAAAGAGTTAAGAAATCGCATACGCGAGAGATTGAAATTAAGAACAAATCTTACCTTTGAAATTGAATCTTTAAAACCAGGCAGTTTACCCCGATATACTTTAAAGTCTTCGAGATTCAAAGACCTCACTCGTTAAAAAAGGAGAATAAAATGCAGGATATGCAGTTTGATCTTAAGGCAATGGATCGAGAAATTAAACTTATTGAGGAAAGTGCCCTTAGATTAAAGACATTGGGAGACGGTATCGAGGCAGTAGAAAAAAACGTAGATGCAATTCTTAGTTTTGTTTACTTGCTTAAAAGGAATATCTCTGATATCATCGAATAAATTTAAACAATCTAATTTTTAATGAGGAGGGCTCCTATGACGATCAATGGGGTAACACCTTTCCCAAAAGAATTTGTAGAGCTATATAATAAAAGGAAATGGTGGTCTGGGCTTACCTTAGGGGATATGCTTGATAGAACATGTGATATATATCCAAATAAAGAGGCCTTGGTTGCAGAAAATATTAGACTTACTTATCGTCAATTAAAAGAATGGACTGATAGGGCAGCAATTGCATTTATTGAATTAGGAATCAAAAAGACTGACCGTGTCTTGCTTCAGCTTCCAAATTGGGCTGAATTTGTATATGCATATTACGGCCTTTATAAAATAGGAGCAATACCAGTAATGTGTATCCCCAGGTATTCACAAAGGGAGATGGAACATTTCTGTGAGGTTACAGAGGCCAAGGCATGGATTGTTCCAATCCAGTTTGAAAAGATAGATTACAAAGCAATGATTGAATCCCTACAAAAGAGTAAGCCCCAATTAAAACATATCCTTGTGGTTGATTCATATCTTCAAGAAAAGAAGCCTCTTCCTAAGGGAACGATTTCATTTCTTGAACTTTTAAAAAGTATCGACCTTAAAAAATATCCAAAAGATTATCTACTTTCTTTTAGACCCGACCCAGAGGATGTCTGTCATTTTATGCCAACAGGTGGAACAACAGGTCTTCCCAAGCTTGTCCCAAGAACCCATAATGATTATTTATGTAATGTTGAATTTCGGGCAAAGGCATGGGAAAGAAGCACAAGGGATATAACTCTTATAGCAACCCCTTTAACCCATAATATGGCGATAGAAGTTTCACTAAACCCTACCTTTCTAACAGGTGGTAAAGCAGTGATAATTCCATCTACAAGACCGAAGGAGATCCTTGAAGCAATAGAAAGGGAACGTGTAACAACTATGATTCTTGTTGTGGCACAACTTCAACAATTAATTGACTTTCCTGATTTAGATAAATATAATCTTTCTTCATTACAGGTTATTTCAGGCGCTGGATCCCATGTGCCTTCTGAATTAATAAAAAAGATTTATGAGAGGATTGGCTGTAAATTTTATAATGTCTTTGGGATGTCAGAGGGACCATGTACACAAACACGATATGATGACCCTGAAGAGATTGTTCTTCACACAGTTGGTCGTCCTATCTGCCCATATGATGAATTTAAAGTAATTGATTCATCTGGAAATGAACTTCCTCCTGGAAGAGAAGGAGAACTTGTTGCAAGAGGACCGTGTATCTTTAGAGGCTACTATAAAGCAGAAGCCGAAAATAAAGAGGCCTTTACAACAGATGGATTTTTTAGGACAGGAGATATTGCTAAGTTTGATGAAGAAGGGCATATCACTATTACTGGCAGAAAGAAGGATATAATAATTAGAGGAGGAGAGAATATTAGTGCACTTGAAGTAGAAGAGCTAATTAGTAAATATCCAAAAGTGGAACAGGTTTCAGCAGTTGGAATGCCAGACCCAATTTTGGGTGAAAGGGTTTGTGCCTTCATAAAACCTAAGAGAGGCGAGACTATATCTTTTGAAGAGATTATTTCTTTTCTTAAAGAGAGAAAAACCTCTGTGCTTTATCTTCCTGAGAGAATAGAAATAATTGAAGAGATGCCACTTACAAATGTTGGGAAAATAGATAAGAAGCAATTAAGGGAAGTAATAAAAGAGAAACTAAAGAAAGAAGGGAAGATTTAATCTTGAATTTCAAACAAAATCAGAAGAAGGGAGGTGAAAGTGGATTAGTGAGTAGTGATTAGTGAGTAGTGATTAGTGATTAGTGAGTAGTGGTTAAGATTTTTAGATTTCGATATTTATTAATTTTTAGTAGGAGGTGAAATAATATGGGAAACAAAAGATTTTTATTAATTTTAACATTAATAATAGTCCTGATAGTGCCTACATTGACATTTGGTGCAATAGAGTTAAAATTCAGTAATTTTTTCCCAATACCAGCTGCACAATCAAAAATTGGTGAAGAATTTATTAGAGACCTTGAGGCAAGGACAAAAGGCCAAGTAAAGATTCGTTACTTCCCAGCAGGAACTCTTCTTACCGCACCCAAAATATATGATGGAGTTGTTGAAGGAATAGCTGACATTGGATTTTCAAATATTGGCTATACTTTCGGTCGTTTTAAGGTAACAGAGGTTCTTGATCTTCCTCTTGGATTCCCAAATGCATGGGTTGCAAATCATGTCGCAAATGACTTTTTCAGACAATTTAAGCCAAAAGAATGGGATAAGATCCATATGCTTTCAATGCATGCAAGTCCTGTAAATGTTGTCCTTTCAGCAACAAAGCCGGTATATAAAATGGAAGACCTAAAAGGTATGACACTAAGAGGGCTTGGATATATTGCAGAGGTAGTTACAGCATTAGGTGGAACACCAAGATCAATACCAATGGCAGAAGCATATGAAGCTATTGGTAAAAAGGTTATTGATGGACTTATGATTCCTATGGAAACTCTTCGAGCATTTAGACTTGCAGAAGTCACAAAATATGCAACAGAATGCTGGCCTATTGGTCAGGTCTATACATTTTATCTCGTAATGAATAAAGACTCATGGAATAAGCTTCCAGTGGATGTTCAGAAAGTTTTCAATGAATATCCATTTGAGGATAAATTGGCAACTATGTGGAATGAGATAGATATAGATGGTAAAAAATATGGAATGGAAAAGGGTTTAAAGTTTATTGAACTTTCATCGGATGAGATTAAAAAATGGAAGCAGGCTGTTGAACCTGTACTCGATAAGTACGTAAAGACAATGGTTGCTGGTGGTTATCAGGAGAAGGAAGTAAGGGAATGGATAAACTTCATTCGTTTTAGAATTGATTACTGGACAAAGAAACAAAAAGAACTTGGGATTAAATCTTCAACAGGCCCTGAGGAGCTTAGGTTAAAATTCTAAATTCCAATTTTATGGGCATCCCTATCTCTTTTTAGGGATGCCCACCGTCAAAATCATCATTTAAAAGGAAAAATAATGAAAAAATTTGAAAGTTGGATTTATTCCCTGGAGACTTTAACAGCAAACTTGAGTAGATATCTTGAATGGGTTGGTGTGATTGGAATTCTTCTAATGTTTTTTGTTAACTTCATTGATGTCGTGGGCGCAAAGTTTTTTTTATGGCCCTTGCCAGGAGCAACCGAAGTGATAGGTTTTTCTCAAATTGTTGCTATTGCTCCTGCCATTGCATTTACACTGATTATTGGCCGCCACATAAGAGTAGAATTTATTGTTGCTAAGCTTCCAAAAAGGTTTAGAGAAACAATCTCAGCCATTAGCTCCTTTCTCTCTTTCTCGGTCTTTGCCCTTCTTTCTTGGCAAAGTATCCTATACGGTGAATCTTTAAAAAAAGCTGGAGAGATTGGATCAACCTCTCACATTCCCTTTTATCCTTTCGCCTATTTGATTGCATTATCATGTATTCCTGTTTGTTTGGAATTTCTGGTTGAACTCTTAAAATCCTTCTTAGAGGTCATTAAAGATGGATCCAGTTAATGTTGGAATCATTGGAATCATCCTACTTGTGTTTCTCTTTCTCCTTAGAGTGCCAGTGGCTTTCGCAATGGCATTGGTTGGTTTTTTAGGATTCTCTTATCTCTCCTCATTTAAGGCAGGTCTAAAACTCTTATCTCGAGATATATTTGAACAATTCTCATCATTTCCTTTAAGTGCAATACCAATGTTCATTCTTATGGGCTCTTTTGCCTTTGCTTCGGGTATTGGTAAAAGACTTTATGATACAGCTCATACCATCTTAGGAAGTCTAAGGGGTGGACTTACCATGGCAACAGTTGTGGCATGTGGATTCTTTGCTGCTATTTGTGGATCTACTGCAGCCACTGCAGCTACAATTGGGAAAATAGCACTTCCTGAGATGAAGAGATTTAATTATAATGACACCTTAGCTACAGGTTGTTTGGCCAGTGCAGGCACTCTTGGAATCCTCATTCCCCCAAGCACAATCTTTCTTGTATATGGTATCATGACAGAGCAATCCATCGGAAAACTCTTTGTGGCAGGTATCATACCAGGAATTATTCTTACAATCCTTTTTATTATTGTGGTCTGGTTGATATGTCTTAGAAATCCATTAGCTGGACCTCCAGGTCCATCTACAAACTTTAAGGAAAAGCTCTACTCCCTTGGAGGAATTATAGAAGCACTTTTTCTCTTTGGATTGGTAATTGGAGGATTATTTTTTGGATGGTTTACTCCAACTCAAGCAGGAGGAATTGGCGCTGCAGGTGCTCTCGTTATTGGATTAATTAGAAGACAACTTAAATGGCAAACATTTATAGAATGTACAAAGGATGGATTAAGAACATCATGTATGATCCTTTGCATTATTGCCTGTGCTACTATATTTGGACACTTTATGGCGGTTTCAACCATTCCTTTTGTATTGGCTGATTGGGTTGGAGGCCTTCCCCTACACCCGATGGCCATAATGGGAATTATAATATTTATATATCTAATTGGTGGATGTTTTATGGATTCAATGGCACTGGTAGTACTTACTGTGCCTGTTATCTATCCTGTGGTTGTGCGCCTTGGATTCGATCCAATCTGGTTTGGAGTGATTATTGTTTTGGTAAGCGAAATGGGGGTAATTACTCCTCCTGTAGGTGTAAATGTCTATGTAATAAAAGGAATCGCTCCAGAGATACCCCTTGAAACAATCTTCAAGGGTATATTCCCATTTTTAGTAGCTATTATTGTTAATGCTGGGATATTAATGATTTTCCCAAAACTGGCTTTGATTTTACCTGGCCTTTCTAAGTAAATAAAATTTATAAATATTTTCAAATAATTATAAAAAATATGTTTGGATGATATTGACAAAAAAAGAAATATTTGATATTTTTGTGAAAAATTTAATTTGAATTTAAAGGAGGGAGAATATGGCTTTTACAATGTTTGGTAGGACCATTCGTAAAGTAGGCGTTATTGGATCGGGCAATATTGGTCCTGATATTGCTCTACATTTCAGTCAAAATTTATTTAACTATAATGTACCTGTTGTTATTGTCGATATTCTTCAGTCGGCTCTTGATTCAGGAGCAAAAAAGGCCGAATCAAAGATGGCAAAGGCGGTTGAGAAAAATATCTTCAAAAAAGAAGATTCTGATGCTATCTTAAAAAACATGATCTTTACAACAGATTATGGAAAATTAAGTGATGCTGATCTGGTGATTGAAGCAGCATTTGAAAGACTTGATGTGAAACACAAGATTTTTCAGCAATGCGAAGAGATTTGCCCAAAAACATCAATCCTGGCATCAAACTCTTCCCATATGACCCCTGAGGAAATATTCCAGAATGTAAAGGATAAATCAAGAACCCTTGTAATCCACTATTTCTTTCCTGCAGAAAGAAATATACTCATTGAGCTTGTTTCTTCAAAGGAGACCGATCCAGGCCTTGTTGAGTATTTAGAAAAGTTTTATGAGTTTATTGGAAAAGCACCTATCAAGGTAAAGAGTCGGTTCGGTTTTGCAATAAATCCTTTCTTTGAAGGAATATTTTTAGCCTCAGTACTTCTTGTCGAAAAGGGGGTTGCTACTGTAAAGCAGGTTGATGCTATTGTTCAAAAGGCATTGGGAATGGGAGTTGGACCCTTTACAGCACATAACCTTACTGGTGGGAATCCCTTAACTCAGCATGGCTTAACTATATACAATTCGGTCATCATGCCATGGTTCCGTTCCCCAAAGATCCTTGATGAGATGGTAAATACTGGAAAATCTTGGGAAACCCCTGCAAAGGGTGAAAAAGTTGATTATCCCCAGGAGCTTTATGATAAGGTATCACAAAATGTAATGGGAGCATTCTTCGGGATAGCTTGTGAAATTGTTGATAGCGGAATATCAAACATTGGTGATGTAGATATGGGAGTTGAAGTAGGTTTGGTTATGACTCCTCCTTTCAGGATGATGAATCAAATTGGAATAAAAAAGGCCTATGAACTTGTTGAAACATATAGTCGTGAGAATCCTGGATTTAAAATGACAGAGCTTTTAAGGAAACAGGCCGAAACAGGAAAGCCCTGGAAGATACCAGTTGTCTTCAGAGAGGATAAGGGAGATATAGCTATTGTAAAGATTCGAAGACCAACTGTTCTAAATGCCCTCAATAAGGATGTCCTTTCACAATTGTATGAGATCTTTTCAGATATTAAGAATGATCCTAAGATTCGTGGTGCAGTTCTTACAGGATTTGGAACAAGGGCTTTTGTCTCAGGAGCTGATATTGGTATGCTTGCTGCTCTCAAAACACCTGAGGAGGCAGAGGCAGGTTGCTTAAAAGATCAAGAAACAGCACTTCTTATCGAAAATTTAGGCAAACCTGTTGTATGTGCAATGAATGGACTTGCCTTTGGCGGAGGAAATGAAATAGCAATGGCCTGCACAGCAAGGATTGCTAAAAAGGGACAAAAGGTATTTATTGCGCAACCTGAACCAAGACTTGGAATTATCCCAGGCCTTGGAGGAACTCAAAGGCTTCCAAGACTTATTGGAATTGAAAAGGCTTGGGAGATATTGAGGACTGCAAATCCAATTTCTTCAGCCCAGGCCAAAGAGATTGGTTTAATTCAAGAGGAAGTTGAAGGTGATTTAATAGAAGCTGCAATAGAGTGGGTAAATAAGATTCTCTCTGGTAAGGTTAAAATTAAACCCATTGAAAAGGGACCAATACCAATCCCAGAAAAACTTCCAGATGTTGATATCGGTCATCTCAGCAGAAAGATTGATTCTTTACTTCAAAAGGCAATACTTGAAGGTGCCAAGATGACTCTTGAAGAAGGTTTAAAATTTGAAGCCAAAACATTTGGGCAGTGTCTATTAACTCAGGATATGAGAATTGGGATGGAGAATTTTATGAAAAATGGGCCAAGGGTAAATGCCCAGTTTGTCCATGCTTAAAAAAGTTATACGAATGGGGGAATAAACTATGAACATAAGGGATAAGCTTTTGGAAATAGTTGGATCTGATTATTTCTTTGATGATACTGAAACTCTAAAAAAATATTCAAAGGACTTCAGTCTTGTTCCTTCTGGAATGCCAAACTTCGTCGTAAAACCAAAGAATAACCAAGAGGTTTCAAGAATTATCAAATTGGCCAACGAGAAAATGATACCTGTTATTCCTGTTAGCTCTCATGTTCATTTCTATGGAGCTACTATACCAAAGCAGGGAGGTATAGTTCTTGATCTTACACGAATGGATCAAGTACTTGATATTGATGAGGATAATAGAAGAGTAAGGATCGAGGCAGGAGTAACATGGAAGAAATTAACTGAGGAATTAGCAAAAAAGGGTTTTAGAATGATCATGCCACTTCTTCCTCATTCAAAGCGCTCAGTTGTTACTGACTATCTTGAAAGGGAAGTGCCAACAAATACAGTTTATGACTATGGAGAACCCCTTCAAAGCATGGAAGTAGTCTGGCCAACAGGAGAAATCTTTAGAACAGGTTCTGCAAGCGTTAATGGTTATCCTGATTCTATATCGAGGGGAGCAAATCCATCTGGTCCTGGCATTGATTTCTATAGATTTATTCAAGGAGCACAGGGTACAATGGGAGTTGTTACCTGGGCAAATCTAAAGATAGAATCTATTCCAAGAAAGGATAAAGTCTTTTTTGCACCTGTTTATGACCTAAGTTACGTCATTGAATTTCTTTATCGGGTTTTACCAAGAAGGATTGGTCAGGAATGTGTTTTATTGAATAATGTCAGTTTTGCAAACATAATAACTGAAGACTTTAAAAAAGAGTTTGAGAAATATAGGGATCAACTTCCACCCTGGACACTGATTCTTGTAATAAGTGGTCTTTTAAGAAGACCAGATGAGAAGATTGCATACGAGGAGAAGGCTCTTTCTGAAATCATAAAAAATGAGTTCAAGGATATCTCCCTTGTAGACAATCTACCAGGTTTTCCAGGAATTGGGAAAAGGGTAATCTCACTCCTTAGAAAACCCTGGCCAGAGGAAGAAACCTATTGGAAGAATCGCTGGAAAGGTGGGTGTCATAGCCTTTTCTTTATCACCCGACCTGTTTTAGCCCCTAAATTTATTAAAGAGGTTGAAGAAGTTTCTTCAAGGTTTGATTACTCTATTAAGGATATTGGAATTTATTTGCAACCCATTGAACATAACAGGGCATGTCATCTCGAGTTCCATTTCTTTTATGATCCAAATAATAATGCCGATGTTAAGAAGATAAGCAACCTATATAATGAAGCAGCCAAAGTTTTACTCAATGAGGGAGCCTTTTTTACAAGACCCTATGGAGATTTAGCAAAGCTAATTTACGAACGTGCAGCCAATTATACTATTACCCTTAAAAGGGTGAAGAAAATATTTGATCCTAATAATATAATGAATCCTGGAAATCTCTGTTTTTAAGGAGGATAAGATGCCCAAAAAGCCACTAAGCCTTGACGTTACGGTTTTAGACAATTTTGTTTATGATATGAGCCGATGCATCAAATGTAAGGGATGTTACTGGGTAGAACATACCTATATGCCAGGAATTAAATTCACAACTCGTTGCCCAAGTAATACCTGGAATCCCTTCGATTCTTATGGTGCATTTGGTAAGATGAGAATTGGACATGCCTTGGCAGAAGGGAAATTGAGTTGGAATCAAAAGTTATTAGAAATTCTATATGCTGATCCACTATGCGGTGCCTGTGATGTTGGATGTAAAAGAAACCTCGATTTAGAGATAGGCCTTACCCTTGAAGCCTTAAGAATTAAGGCTGTAAAAGATGGTGCAGGTCCAATGCCTGCCCATAAAAAAGTGGCAGAAAATATCTCCAAAACTCATAATCACTTTAGTTTACCACATGAAAATCGCCTAAAATGGGTAACAAGTGATTTAAAACCTTCTAAAAAGGCTGATATAGTTTATTTTGTTGGATGTGCCTCATCTTACCATAACCCTGAAATTGCTCGAGCAACTGCAAAAGTAATTACTTCATCTGGCAATGAATTTATGCTTCTACCTGACGAATGGTGTTGTGGAAATGTTCCCTATTCAGTTGGCATGGTAGATGAAGCCAAAGAAATTGCCAAAAGAAATATAAACGCAGTAAAAGAAACAGGGGCAAAGATCTTACTTACAAGCTGTGCAGAATGCTATAGGATGTGGAAGGCTGATTATCCAAAAATTTTAAATATTGCAACAGCGGATCTTGGATTTAAGGTGATTCATTTGCTTGAATTTGCTGATGATGCACTAAAAAATGGCTCTCTTAAGATTAAAAAGCCAATTGATATGCGAATTACTTATCATGACTCATGCGGTGTAAGTAGGCTTTGCGATGCCTGGACCCCATGGAAAGGTGAAAGAGGATGGATGGGAACAGTCTCTCCTCCTCTTAAGAGAAGAAGAGGAAGAGAAGGTCTTTATAGCCAACCAAGAAATATTATTAATTCCATTCCTGGTGTGGATTTTGTTGAGATGCCTCGAATAAGGGAGAATGCATTTTGTTGTGGAGCAGGAAGAGGAACAAAGGTAGCCTTTCCACAACTTGCTTCCTTCTCTGCTAAACACAGACTTGAGGAGGTTAAAGAAATTGGAGCTGAGCTCTTGGTTTCATCATGCCCATGGTGCAAAAACAATTTTACGCAAGCCATAAGGGATGAAGGAAATAAGATTAAAGTAATGGATATCTCTGAACTTATTCTTTCTTCAATAGAAGCATAAGGAGGTAAGGCATGGCTATTGTTAAAGAAGCATATACAGCTTTAGAATCGATTGTAGGAGCAGAGTATATTTCTGATGATCCTGTAATTTGTGAAGGCTATAGGTCAGGACCAGGTGGATATGAGGCAGGTTGTGGTTATGAAAGGGTAATGACAAAGATTCCTGGTGCAGTGATACTGCCTCGAACTACAGAAGAGGTGCAAAAGATTGTTAAGGTTTGTAACCGCTATAAAGTTCCTTATGTCCCCTATAGCACAGGATTTTATGGACCACGTTCACATTGTCATGTAGAAAATGAATTGTTGATCGATTTGAAAAGATTAAATCACTTTGAAATTGATGAAAAACATTTATATGCTGTTGTTGGACCTGGGGTGATTTACTCACCTTTGCAGGAAGAGGCTATGAAAAGAGGAGCCTATGTTGTTATAGGAGGAGGTGGTGCCCAGGCCTCGGTTATTGCAAATCTGATTGGAGATGGCTGGTCACCTCTCAGTCATCGAATTGGTCTTCCTCATAGAAGGATCTTAGGTACTGAACTTGTTCTTCCTGATGGAGAACTTGTAAAGTTAGGTTCACTTGCCATTGGAGATGATCCTTTCTGGGGTGATGGGATTGGACCTGATTTAAGAGGTTTACTTAGAGGCTATACAGGTTTAAGAGGATGTCTTGGAATTGTTACAAAGATGGCAGTAAAATTGCTTCCTTTCCAGCCTGAAAGACTAATTCCTACTGGAATTTCACCCAATACAGCACTTCAACTTCCTGAAAAAAGAGTGAAGTGGATTAATTTTCAGCTTCCAAGCAAAGAGGCACAAGTTAAAGCAATGTTTGAGATAGGTAAGGCAGAAATTGCTGGTGCCGTGACAAAAGTTCCTCTATTCTGGCGGGCTATTGCAAAGGCAGAATGTAAAGAAGGGTTTTGGGAACTATGGGGAAAGGAAAATGAAGATACTATTAAGAATTTCTTTATTGTTCGTGTTTTACTGATTGGATATACATCTGAAGAACAGATGAAATACGATGAAAACGTCCTTAATGATATCATGAAGGAGTTAGGTGGAATTCCAAGACCGACAAAACCAACTGATGAATCCTGGATCAAGAATGCTGACTCTGCAGGTATGTGGCTTATGTGTGGTTCATATGTCTCTGTTGATTATGTGATTGAAACTCTTTCCCAAGCTACTATCCATGGAGAATATTATGCTGAACTTAAGAAGAAATATACACCTCCACTCATGCCAGATTATGGAGATCCAGGTTGGTTTCAAAGTTTTGAGCTTGGACATCAGGGTTATTCAGAATTCTTGATTTATTGGGATCAAGACGAAGATACAACAGGTGTAGATCATTTCTATGTTGAAACATCAAAAATGAATATCAAACATCGCTTCTATACTTCACTTCTCGGACCTCACCAACCGCTTTATCTGACTGGACCCAAATACGGACCGAATTATCATAAATGGTTACTTAAGATTAAGAATGAATTTGACCCGCTCTGGGTATGTCATCCACCTGTGCCACTTGCCCATGATATATTTGTCGAAAAAGCCCAATGGATGAAACCTTTAAAAGACTGGGAGAGCCCTGAAATAAAAATACCTCCAGAGGTTTAAAAAATATTTTAACCAATCTCTCCCCCTCTTCTCTTTAATAATTATGAAGAGGGGGAGAGAAAATTCATTAAACTAATCCAATGGAAATAAAGAGAGTAATATGTATTCAATGCCATAATGCATGCCGATTGATAGCAAAGATCGATGGGAATCGATTAATCTCTGTTGAACCTGATTTAGAATTCATCAATACAAAAAAATTAGCTCCTATTTCAAAAGGATGTCCAAGACGAAGAGCAGTTGTAGAATACTTTTATCATCCCTATAGATTAAACTATCCTTTAAAAAGGGCTGGGTCCCGGGGGGAGAATCGGTGGCAAAGAATCTCTTGGGAAGATGCCCTTTCCGAAATAGCAGAAAAAATGAAAACTCTAATCAATAAATATGGGCCCGAAACAATTGCAACTACAAGTGGAACTGGCAGAACCCATGACGAAATTAGATTGAGATTTTTTAATATCCTTGGCTCACCTAATCATATTGGTCCTTCTGAAATCTGTTATGGTCCAATGTGCGCCATGGGATATACAATCTTTGGATGGCGGCTCTTTCCAGTAGTGCGTCCAAACACCCGATGCGTGATCCTTTGGGGTGGAGGCGGACCTCGATACTGGGACCAGTTCTGGAAGGCGGCAATTAAGGCCCGAAAAGACTATGGGACAAAGATAATAGTAATTGACCCAAGAAAGACTGATAGTGTTAAACACTCTGACCTATGGCTTCAGATAAGACCTGGAACAGATTGTGCCTTAGCTCTTGGAATGATTAATTATATTATTGAAGAAGGTCTTTATGATAAGGAATTTGTCGAAAAATGGTGCTATGGATTCGATAAACTTAAATCAAGGGTAAAAGAATATCCGTTAGAAAAAGTTTCTGAAATTACATGGATCCCCCAGGAGAAGATTCGTCAAGCTGCCATCTGGTATGCTACTTTGAGGCCTGGTGTGATTAATCATGGAATGGGTATAGAGCATTTGGCCAATTCCATTGAAGCATTACACGCCCATTATATTCTTCCAGCCATTACAGGTAATGTTGATGTTAAAGGAGGTGATATCTTTCCTGCACCATATCCTGGAATCATCCATGATCAAGAAATCGCTGCTCGGGAAAGGTTATCTATAGAGCAAATAAATAAGACACTTGGAATAGAACGCTTCCGATTTTTATCCCGTATTGGTTTTGATAAAATACAATCCAATGTTTCAAGGCTCTGGGGAAATGAAGCAAACAATAGAAGTCCTTTTGAATGTTATGCCCATGCACCAACAGTTTATCGGGCTATCCTAACAGGAAAGCCCTACCCTGTTAGATGTTTAATCACACTTGCAAGTAATCCAATGGTCACACAAGCCAATACCCATCTTGTTTATGAAGCTTTAAAAAGTTTGGATCTTTATGTTGTTGTTGATTTCTTTATGACACCAAGTGGACAACTTGCAGACTATGTTTTGCCTTCAACAACCTATCTTGAAAGACCATGGTTATGGACTTATTCAGGTATTATGGGAAGTGAAAGGGCAATGCCCAAAAGTATTGATAATCTTTACGATCGGCGGGATGATTATGATATTTGGCGGGGATTAGCACAGAGACTTGGCCAGGAGGAATCAGATTGGCCATGGGAGAGCCTTGAGGATGTTTATGATTATCGTTTAAAACCGATTGGTCTTTCATTTAAGGAATTTATGGAGAAAGGAGGCTATCTTCCTGCGCCTAAAGAGTACCAAATTTATGAGAAACAGGGGTTTGCAACCCCAACCGGAAAGATTGAACTCTATTCTACAATCCTTGAAAGCCTTGGTTATGATCCTCTTCCACAATATTATGAGTCTCCTGAAAGCCCTATTAGTAGACCAGATTTGGCTAAAGAATTTCCTCTTATCTTAATTACAGGAGGTCGATTCCAGCCCTTTTATCATTCAGAGCATCGTCAAGTTAAGACTTTGAGGAGGATGCATCCTGATCCTTTTGTACAAATCCACCCAGAAACTGCGAAAACCTTAAATATTGAAAATGGTGATTGGGTTTGGATCGAATCTCCCCGCGGTAGAATAAAACAAAAATGTAAGATATTTGATGGAATTCATCCAAATGTTATCCATGCTCAACATGGATGGTGGTATCCAGAAGAGGATGGTAGGGAACCTTCTCTGCATGGGGTATGGAAATCTAATTGTAATGTTCTTACAGATGATGATCCTGAAATTTGTAATAGGATAAGTGGTGGTTGGCCTTTAAGAGGTTTTCTCTGTAAGGTTTATAAGGCCGATAGCTTTGAAGATTAACGATGAGAAATGTTATCAATAAAAATTTTTCTCTCCATTCCAAAACGGAATGAAGGTCTAACTGAAAATATAAGAATACCTCCTAAAATACAAAATATCGAGGAAAGATAAAGTCCCCAAGAAAAAGAGGCCGTAATATCTTTTATCCAACCTGTTGCCCATGGGGCAATAATTGAGCCAATGAAATGGATTGTATTTGTAAGGCCGTAGGTTGTACCAAGGATTTCATAAGGCACAATATCAGGAAGAAGGGCATAAAAAGCAGCCCAATGACCCCAGATAAAGAATCCAGCCATAAAGAATAAAAAAATGAATAAATGGAGATTTATTTTATTATCAAGACCATATCCTAAAAGGAACATAAAAAAAGCTATTAAAAAAAATTCAATACTTATCAGCCCCTTTCTTCCTCTTCCCTTTTTAATTAATCGATCACTTATTATACCTGTCAAAGAAAGCCCTGGAATGGCTGAAAGTCCAAGAAGACTCGAATAAAATGATGATTGAGCTATGCTTTTTGCTCCCATCTCTTTAAAAATTGCAGGTGCCCATGTTCCAATCACCCATAAGGCATAGATGCCTGAAATGCCACCTATATAGAGTAACCATAGATCTCTATTTTTAAAAATTACGGAGTATGGAATATGGATATTTTTTTTGAATTCCTTCATTTTTGGCTCTTTTATGAATATAAAAATTAAAAGTGAAGCTAAAAAAGAAGGAATAGCATAGATCAAAAAGACTGCCCTCCAGCCTAAGGCATCTGAAATCCAGCCAGCAAGTGAAATACCAATAAACATACCTATACCTAATCCAATGAAAGATATCCCCTGACCAAATCCTCTTTTCTTCTCAGGAGTGTAAGCAGAGATGATTGGCCTATCATTACTGAAATAGGCACCTTCTCCAACCCCTGTCAAAAAACGAAAAATAAAGATAGAGAAAAAAGAATTCGCCAATCCTGTTAGAAGGGACATCAAACCCCACCAACTTGTGCAAAGTACTAAAACAAATTTTCTTCCAAGTCTATCTCCTATATGGCCAGATGGAAGCTGCATCATTGTATATGCATAAAAAAAGGCTGTCGCCAATATCCCTGCCTGAGTATAAGTTAGATTAAATTCCTGGATGATAGGAATAAGAAGAGGAGAGAGACTTGAACGAACCATATAATTGGTAACCCAGCCAAAGATTAATATAAGCCAAACACTATGGTATCTCTCCCAGCTCACGAGAGACTCCTTATAGATTCGCTTATCTCATTTACAACCTTCTGAATCTCTATTACAATGCGATTTAATTTTTGATCATTAATATTGGATGTAAAACCAACTACCCATATAGCAGCAAGTGTAGTAGAACCTGTTTTGATTGGAGCAGCTACTGCCCTAACTCCTGCAATATATTCTTCATCATCAATAGCATAACCCTGCTTTTTTACTTCTTCTAATGTCTTTAAAAATTCTTTTGGATCAACAATTGATTTTGATGTATATTTAACCAAACCAAATTTCTGAATCATATCCTTTGCCTTTTTTTCCTCAAAATGACTTAGAAAAACCTTTCCTGTTGCGCCTGCCGTTAGAGGGATACGTGTCCCAGGTGGAGATGTTATCTTCACCTCATTTGGAGATTCTACAACATCCAAAATAGTAACATGATCTCCATTGACCACACCTAAAAAAACAGTCTCACCTATAGTCTCCATAAGCTTCTGCATCGGAACCCTTGCTACATCTCTAAGTGCAATCTTTCCATAACTCTTTCTACTTAACTCAAGCAGTGTATATCCTATACGATATTTTTTATCGATTGGATCACGGACCAAAACTCCCAATTCCTCTAATACAAATGTAATTCCATGGACTGTACTTTTACTCATTTTTAACTGTTTAGAAAGCTCGCTTACTCCAAGACCAATCTGAGAATCTGAAATAGCCTGAATAATCTTAAATGCCTTTTTAACTGAAGGGGGTGAATAAGGTTTCTTTTTCATTTGTTCACTCCATTGAACATAAAAAGAATATCTGATTAATCCCTTTTTGTCAATATTTACATTAAAATCTTGACAACATAAATTTATATGGTATGATTATTTTAAATTCTTTGTTCATTATAAAGAACATATATGATAATTAAATCGAGGATATTAAGATGAAACCAATAGAAGAGACATTTATAAAACGGCCAAAACCACAGCAGCATTGGGGTTGGATTATTGCAATCTATTTATACCTTGCGGGGATGGGAGCTGGATCATTTATTATTGGAACAATTATTAACTGGTCAATCGGACCATCCTTAGTAATTAAATTGCCAATATTCTCTATGTCCTTCGATTTCGGAAAGGCAATTATCCTTTGGGGACCCATTCTTGTTGCAATTGGAGCCCCATTTTTAATACTTGATCTTGGGATTAAGAGAAGATTTCTTTATGCATGTCTAAATCCAAAAACATCATGGGTAGCCAGAGGTTTTTTAATTCTCTCTGCCTTTATTATATTAGGCATCGTAACCTTGGGTATATCAATATTTCCTTCCTTTAATATAATCGAATATAAAATCTTTTTAAGATTTATTGAAATAATAAGCTTTTTACTTGCATTTGCCACTGCTATTTATACAGGGATTCTCCTTAAGGCCACACGTTCTGTTCCCTTATGGAATACCTATTTTCTTCCTCTTTTATTTTTAATATCAGCCCTCTCAACTGGCTCTATGGCAATTCTCTTATCTACCTTAGGTAGTGGCCTTTTATCACAGGAAGAAACTGCCTTTAAAATCTTAACAAGGGTAGAACAATTTTTTGTAGTCATTGAGGCTTTGGTACTTTATATATATCTATTAAAAAGGTATAAATTAAGCGAACAAGGAAAGGATTCGGTTCGGCTCCTATTGTTTGGAGAAAAACGTTTAATCTTTTGGGGAGGAATTGTATCTCTTGGTCTGATCTTTCCATTTATTCTTGAGATCTTCTATTCCTTATCCCCTGACCGTCTTTGGTTGATATTTAGCTCTGGAATCATACTTCTTTGTGGTGGTTTTTTTCTGCGGCTTGGTCTTCTTTCTGCTGGAATAAAAGATAAAATCCCTATGCAAAGATGGATAGAATTTAAATATGGAATAAATCCAATTAAACCAGCCCATTAGCACTAAAGGATTGTTCGAGGAGGAAGCCATGTACGGAAAGGTATTAGTGGTTGATCCAGAAAAATGCACGGGTTGCAGACTTTGTGAACTTGTTTGTTCAGTATTTCATACAGGAACAAGCAATCCAAGTCGATCTCGAATTAGAGTTGTAAAATGGGAATCTATCGGAGTCTATCTTCCGATGACTTGTCAAAATTGTGAAACCCCATTCTGTGTTGAGGTTTGTCCAACAAAGGCCTGTCATAAAGATTTTGAAAAACAAAGGGTAATTATTGATCAAGAGAAATGTATTGGCTGTAAAACCTGTATTATTGCCTGCCCTTTTAGCCATCCCTTTTTTGATGAACATGATCGGGTAACAAGAAAATGCAATTACTGTGATGGAAATCCCCAATGTGTTGCCTTTTGTGATATGAAAGCGATAGATTATGTTGAGGCTGATATGATCAATCTGAAGCGGAAACGTGATGCAGCATCAAAATTCTCTGACTTAATGAGAAATCCTCTTATAAGGGGATATTAGTTATATTTTTTCTTGGTCTATAAATTTTAGAAGCTTAACAAGCATCCTATCTCGCCATTCTGAAATCTCATCCAAACTTTTTTCTCGAATCAAATTCATTTTCTTTACTCCTTCTACAATCTTTTGAATTGCTGAGGAAGGAATAGATGTCCATGTCTCCATTGTTTCCCATCTGTATTGATAAGACCGAGAATATTTTTCAATGAATTTTTCAATTCCTCCTCCTGCAAGATGGATTCGTAAGAAAGGACCAATCAAAGGGTCTCTAAGACCGATCCCCATACAAAATGCCTTATCAATGTCTTCTACATCTGCAATTCCCTTATCAACAAGATCAATTGCCTCCCTTAAAAGAGCAGCTTGAAGGCGATTGATAATGTATCCAGGTGTCTCACGCTTAAGTAAAATTGGAACCTTCCCAATCGATTTCATAAATTCATAAATTGTATTCATTGTTTCTAAGGATGTTTTTTCTCCCCCCGCAATCTCAACAACAGGGATTAGATGAACAGGAAGAACTGGGTGGGTAAGTACACATCTTTCAGGTCTTTTTGTTACCTTTTGAATCTCGCTCATTAAAAGTCCAGAAGAACTGCTTGCCAAAATGGTATGAGAAGGGGCATAGGTGTCAATTTCCTTAAAAACCTCCTTTTTAACTTCATATTGGTCAGGAACGGATTCTTGAACATAGTCACTACGAGAAACAGCCGAAACCAAGTTGGTACTTAACTTAATTCTACTGAGTGAAGATTTTGTTGCCCCATTTTCTAATAGACCTTGATTTTCAAGAAACTTAAGATTTGATTCAATTTTTGAAAGGGCGTCTTGAAGGATTTTCTCATCTAAATCCATCAGGGTTACTTCATAACCTTTTGAAGAAAATAAAGTGGCCCAGCCCTGGCCAATTAAACCTGCACCAATACAAGAGATTCTATGGATTTTCATAATCTTAAACTCCTTTCAAAATGTTTAAAGCTATAATATTCTATTCTCATTTAATTCTCAATAATTAAGAAAATTCATTGAATTCTTTTTTATTTTGACCTAAACTTATTAAACATTCGAAAGCTCATTTGTGAAATTTATTATTAGAATGGTCAAACTGAAACGAAAACAAAAAGTTTATTAATTTAGATTAGAATAAATAGTTTTTGGGAGGAGAAAATGCTTTCAGAGACTGAAAAGGTAAGATACGACAGGCAAATCATGATTAAAGAAATTGGAGAGATTGGACAAGAAAGGCTCAAAAAATCTCGAGTTGTAATAGCAGGGGCTGGAGGGCTCGGTTCCCCTATTGCAATCTATCTTACAGCCGCTGGGATTGGGTTGATTAGAATCATTGATCATGACATGGTAGAATTAAGCAATCTTAATCGTCAAATTCTTCACTGGGAAGATGATATCGGTAAAAATAAGGTTGATTCAGCAAGAATTAAACTCCAAAAAATCAATTCTGAAGTAAAAATTGAAACCTATTGTGAGAAATTAACCGAACAAAATGTATCATTTCTATTAAGTGGTTTTGATGCTATTGTAGATGCAATGGATAATTTAGCTACTCGATATATCATTAATCGTTTTGCTGTTGAAAACAATATACCATTCTTTCATGGGGCTGTCAGAGGTTTTGAGGGAAGAGCAATGACCATTCTTCCGGGAAAAACAGCTTGTCTTAGGTGTATGTATAGGGGAGATATTCCACAAGAAAAATTTCCTGTAATAGGGGTAACCCCTGGAATTATAGGAACGATCCAAGCTACAGAGGTAATAAAATATCTTATTGGGATTGATAATCTACTAATCAATCGGTTATTATTATTTAATGGATTAACTATGCAATTCCAAGAATTTAGAGTTCTTAAAAACCCCGATTGCGATCACTGTGGATCTATCAGTAGAAAGGAGTAAATGATGCCTGTTAATATACATATTCATACCACTCACCGTCAATATACTGATGGACAAGAAGTAGTTAGTGTAGAAGGTAAAACAGTTAGAGAATGTTTAAACAATCTAATCAAGCAATACCCCAAACTCGAGAAGGCACTTTTTGCCAAAAAGGATAAACTTCATAATAATATAGAAATTTATCTTAACCATGCAAGCGCTTATCCTGATGAACTTTCAAAATCTGTGAAGGATGGTGATGAAATTCATATTGTCACTATGTTGGCTGGAGGATAAAATTCATGGCTAAAAAGTCTTTTCATACCAATAAGACGATTCCTTTAACCTGGCAGATGATTTGCAATCAATGTAAATACTCATTTGAAATTGAGATCCCAAAAGGCCCAAGAGAAGAAAAGCAATTGAGATGCCCACGATGTGGAAGTATATATATCCAAAGAGCTGAAGCATCTTCTACAATACCTTCCCAATGTGGTGGTTGATGATTTTTTAGATGGCCGGGTGCCATTCCTATTAGATTTCAGAATTAACCTCTTCTCAAAATCTCTTTGGCTGCAATCATACCACTGACAGATGCTTGAATAAGACCCCTGGTAATCCCTGCTCCATCTCCTATGAAAAAGAGATTTCTTACGCTTGTCTCCAAACAAGGTGATAGTTTTATACGATTTGTATAAAATTTTACTTCTACACCATAAAGTAATGTATGTCTTGAAAAAATTCCTGGTGTAATTCGATCCATAGCTTCAAGCATCTCAATAATACTTTTTAGATGCCTATAGGGAAGAACAAAGCTTAGGTCACCTGGAGTGGCTGACAAAAGAGTAGGTTGGGTAATGCATCGTCGGATACGTTCTGGAGTGGATCGTCGTCCATCGAGTAAATCTCCTAATCTCTGAATGATGACTCCTTGTCCAAGTATATTCGCTAATCTTGCAATATATTTCCCATAGCCAATTGGATCATTGAATGGTTCTGTAAACATGCTTGAAACAAGGATTGCAAAATTTGTATTCTCTGTCTTTTTTTTCGAATAACTATGACCATTTACAGTGATAATTTCGTCTATTGTCTCTGTAACCACCTCACCATATGGATTCATACAGAAGGTTCTTACCCGATCATCAAATGTCTTGGAGTAATAAATTAATTTCGCTTCGTAAGCGATTTCTGTAAGTTTTAAAAGTATTGATGCTGGTGCCTCAACCCGTACTCCTATATCTACTGGACTCGGGATAGAAGGAATCCGAAGACGTTCTACTTCTTTTCTAATCCATTCTGCTCCTGCCCTTCCTGGACCACATATCACATATTGGGCATTAATTTGATCACCATTCGTGAGTAAAACGCCTGAAACATCCTTTCCACTTACAAGAATCTCTTTTACTGGAGCATCAAAAAAGATATCAACTTTATCTTTAATCTCTTCTTTTATTCTTTTTAAAAGAGGAACACAGTTTTCTGTTCCGAGATGCCTTATTCTCATAGGGATAAATTCTAATCCAGCTTGTTTGGCTTCTTGATAAAGGATCTCAGTTTTTTCAGAAAACTCACCCTGTATTTCTTTAGGAGCACCAAATGATATATAAATTTCATCTGCCCTATTGATGAAATCCATCAATTCATTTTGAGGAATGAATTCATCTAAAAACCCTCCAATTTTTGGTGAAAGGGTAAGTTTACCATCACTGAAAGCCCCTGCCCCACCCCATCCACATAGAAGATCCATCCCTCTCCCTCTTATCCTATTCTCAATATCCTTTCCCTTCTCAAAGATAGCTATATCTTTTATTCCAGCCTTAGAAAGTATTAGAGCTGAAAATATGGATGAAGGGCCTGCTCCAATAATTACTACTTTATAATTCTTCTTCATATCTAAAATTTTTATACGACAAAATGATTTTAATCACAATACCTGATGTATTGAAAAAATTAATAAATTTAGCTCTTAATATTGAAAATCTCAATTTGACATATCAGTCTTTTTCTATTAATTAAATCTTTAGTCTAATTTTTGAAAAAGAGGTCTATATGGCTTTTTTGCAAGCTCCCTTTTCTCTTATATGAAGGGCCTTCATAGGCCCAAAGAGGCCTCGGGTAGGTCTCCGTTTTAATGGGAGGAGAGAAAAGGAAAAATTATATTTTATTATCACTCCTTTTTAATTTATTCCCTGCCTTTTCCCTCCTTCCAGAGATAAAAAATTTTTGAAGGAGGGATTTTATGAATACATTTAAAAATTTTTTTGCTTCCCGTTTAGGTATTATATCAGCAGGAGTATTTGTTGGTATCTTTGCTCCACTTCTTCAGAAATGGGGAAATCCGGGAAACATGGGCATCTGTGTTGCCTGTATGGAGAGGGATATCGCAGGAGCACTCGGGCTTCATCGTGCTGCGGTTGTCCAATATATTCGCCCAGAGATCATAGGATTTGTCTTGGGGGCATTGATTGCAGCTCTTCTTTTTAAAGAGTTTAGACCAAGAGGAGGTTCTTCTCCATTGATTCGTTTCTTTTTAGGATTTTTTGCTATGATAGGGGCACTTGTATTTTTAGGATGTCCCTGGAGAGCTCTTTTAAGATTAGCTGGAGGAGATGGAAATGCAATTCTTGGGCTTTTGGGTCTAATTGCTGGAATATGGATTGGAGTGCTATTTTTAAAATCGGGCTATAGTTTAGGAAGATCACAGAAAGAGAAGATATTTTCTGGATGGGTATTCCCGATTGCAATGATTGCGCTTTTTCTCTTACTCATCTTTTCTCCTCAATTTGGACGAACACCAGAAGGTCAACCCACAGGTCCAATCTTCTTCAGCCAAAAAGGCCCTGGCTCTCAGCATGCCCCCATTTTAATCTCTTTACTCATAGGACTTTGTGTAGGATTTCTTGCTCAGAGAACAAGGCTTTGCACTATGGGAGCCATTAGAGATGTCATCCTAATTAGAAGCACGCATCTTTTGAGTGGCGTTCTTGGTATTGTTATTGCTGCCTTTTTTGTAAATCTCATTTTAGGACAGTTTAAGGCTGGATTTTCTAATCAACCCATTGCCCATACAAATCACCTTTGGAATTTTTTGGGAATGACCCTTGCGGGATTGGCTTTTGCACTCGCAGGTGGCTGTCCTGGCCGACAGCTTTTCCTTTCAGGTGAAGGAGATGGCGATGCTGGTATTTTTGCAACAGGAATGATTGTTGGAGCAGGTTTCTCTCACAATTTTTCAATGGCCTCCTCTCCTTCGGGACCTGGTGCCTATGGTCCTATAGCTGTGATCATTGGTTTGCTTTTCTGTATTGTCATAGGATTTACAATGAGAGAAAAATTAACATAAGAAAGGAGAAGACTATGGGAGAAAGAATCGATGCAAGAGGGCTTTCCTGCCCACAACCTGTTCTTCTGACTCTTAATGAAATGAAAAAGGTCAACAAAGGAGAGATCGTCATCCTCGTGGATACGGACACCTCCAAAGAGAACGTTTCCCGTGCGGCAACCACTCAGGGATGGAATGTGAAGAGTATTGAACCGGAAGGAATCGGGTATCGTATAACCGTTTCGAAGGAATAGAGATGGGAACTTTTGGGTTTCTCAAAAAGAAATCGGAGGATTCTGCAGAAAATCATAACGGGGATCGGGGATTCTTGGTATTTGAAAACACGAGCGAAGTGATCCAGGCAGAAAACCTCCTCAAAAAGAAGGGCTGGGAGATCCGTGTGATGGGGCCACCCCCTGAGATACGGACCGGTTGCGATCTTGTCATCGAATTTCCTTTAATAGAAGAGTTGAAGATCACAAAAACATTACAAGAGGCAGGAATTCCACCACTCCAAACAGTGCCTGTATCCAGTCCCTTATTGAAACCGGTTAATCTCTTCCAAACGAAAGATTTTGGTAAATACCTGATGGTGCAGGCGGCCAACATGAAACTGACGGTTGACAAAGAATCCCTGACCATCGTGAATATTTCTGGTGGTGGTTGTCCTGATGTTCCCTATCTGGCAGAGCAGATGGTGGGAAAAGTTTTAAACCAAGCTCCAAGTCCTCTTGAAATAGGGCACACACTCTGTGGCTATGCCCTTCAATTAGCTTATGAGGAAATGAAACGAAGATGCTTGCAATCGTAGGTACAGTGCCAAACCCGGATTTTCCAATGGTTACGGGGAAAGTAACTCTCGAAAATGGAGATATATTGATTCAGGGGAGAAGGGTTACCGTAAAAAGGGGAACTCCGGCATTATTGGCCGCTACAATTAAAACGGGCGAAGCATTGGGCCAAAAAGAGCCTTATGCCTATTTGATAGGAGATATTGGCAGTGGAGAGGGCAGTCAGAGATTGTATCAATATCTCGTCAAAGATCTTAAGCAGAAAAATTTTAACAACATTGTCTTTCATTATCTTCAGCCCCATATCGGATGGCACAGCAGGATCCAATCTGTCATTCAGAAAATGACTTCGAAGCCGATTCTCATTGCAGATGCTGGCTTCATGTATGTGGCTAAGATGAGTGGACGATCCAGTGCTTACGACCTGTTCACCCCTGATCTTGGAGAGCTCGCTTTTCTTGCTGATGAATTGGCTCCCCACCCTTTTTACACAAGAGGATTTCTTCTACACGAAGAAAATCGCGTCCCTGATTTGATTGCGAGAGCCTATCAACATGGAAATGCCGCTCGATATCTCTTGGTCAAGGGGGAAAAAGATTACATCGCTAATAAGGACGGGATTCAGGCGGTGATCGATTCTCCTATGGAAGAGGCGATGGAGGCTATCGGAGGGACAGGAGATACACTGAGTGGAATCGTAGCGGCACTTATTTCGTTTGGCATGGAGTTAAAAGAGGCTGCCACTATGGCGGCGCAGGTGAACCGACTGGCTGGATTTTATGCCCATCCTTCTCCTGGGACTCAAGTAAGCGAAATTATCCCACATATCCCCAAAGCGCTTGAGGATATACTGAAAGAACAAAGAGAGTTGATTCAATGAAAGATTATCACATTACCCAAAATATGACCGTTCTGGAGGTCATCGACCGTTATCGAAATACCGAATCTTTTTTAAAAAAAACGATGAAAAAGCCGGGGTTTGTATTTGTTGCCAATCTCTTTTTGAAATTTTAAAAAACGTATCGAAGAAATATGGTATTGACCTCGACCAATTAATGACCGAATTAGAGGCCCAAATGAATGGCATTCATGACGGTATTTGAATTTAACCCATGTTGAAGGAAGGAGGTGAGAGCCTGTGAGATATAAATATCATTTTCGTTCGTGATTCCTTTTTCTCAAATCCATAGGTTTGGGTTGAGAAAGGAAAAAGAATGGAGTAGCGGATTTAATGGTCAGGAAGAAGGCTCTCACTCCATAATTGAATGGCTTTTCATCCCTTGTTCCGATTTCTAAGTTATTCTTCCTTCTAACCTCCATTAATTCCTGTTACTTCAATAATCAATTCTCATTATGTAAGTAAGAAAGGAGAAAACATGGAAAAGTCCGATAGAGTCGGATCCGCCTCTGGCGGAAAAGATTACCGATTGATGTGGAAAGAATTAGGTTTAAATTTGGAGGCCCATGATCAACTGCTCAATATCCTCGGGCAAGCCTATAAAGACATCTATATGACACAGGAGAATCGGCCAAAGGGCATGCAATATCTTGACTTTGTCATCTCTGAGGCCCATGGCCTTCGAATTGAGGAGCTGATGGATACGAAGAAGAAAGGGAATAAAGTGGTTGGAACATTCTGTGTCTATATGCCTGAGGAATTGATTCTCTCAGTTGGAGGAACCTGTGTGGGCCTTTGTGCAGGTGCTGAAATTGGGATTGATGAAGCGGAAAAGGTCCTTCCCCGAAACACTTGTGCCCTCATCAAATCCTTTATGGGGTTCAAGTTGGCTGGACTCTGTCCCTACATCCAGGCAAGCGATCTCGTGGTGGGAGAAACGACCTGTGACGGCAAGAAAAAGGCTTACGAGATTCTCAATGATTATAAAGAAACCTATGTGATGGAAATCCCACAGATGAAGACAGAGAGGGATAAGGTTCTCTGGAGAGGTGAAATCGTTCAATTCAAAGAGAAATTGGAGCAATTGACCGGCAGAAAGGTCACCGAAGAAAACTTACGGCAAGGGATCAAGATTTCGAACGATAAACGTCGAGCGCTTCAGCGCCTTAGTACACTTAGAAAAGCAATACCTTCACCAATCTCAGGACTTGATGCCCTATTGGTAAATCAGATTGCTTTTTATGATGACCCCCTTCGGTTTACCAAAAGTGTGAATGATCTCTGCGATGAGCTGGAGGAACGCGTGAAGAATGGCTTTGGAATAACGAAAAATGGCACACCACGGATTTTGGTTTCTGGCTCGCCGATGGCAGTTCCAAATTGGAAGGTTCCTTATATTATCGAAACGAGTGGAGCCATTGTGGTGGCTGAGGAGTCCTGTGTGGGAGAAAGAAGCACGAGGGACCTCGTGAAAGAGGATGGGAAAACCCTTGATGAGATGATCGATGCCATCACCGATCGTTACTTGAAGATCGATTGTGCCTGCTTTACTCCGAATAAAGAGCGAATTGATCACATTATTCAATTAGCTAAGGATTTCAAAGTGGATGGGGTAATCCATTATAGCATCCAGTTCTGTACCCCCTATACCGTGGAAGCCCACAAGGTCGAAAAAGCGCTTCAGAAAAAGGGGATTCCCATGCTTAAGATCGAAACCGATTATGGGATGGAAGATATGGGACAACTCAAGACTCGAATCGAAGCCTTTGTGGAAATGGTGAGAGGATAAGATGAGAACAGCAGGGATTGATATCGGTTCAAGAACGAT
>Ga0078972_1002092_pt1 | contig 68810 bp, 47 predicted proteins | sample YelNatPaOPGAMG01_FD_67568 | JGI IMG/M metagenome (GOLD analysis project Ga0078972, IMG submission 67568) | Hot spring thermophilic microbial communities from Obsidian Pool, Yellowstone National Park, USA - OP-RAMG-01 (SPADES assembly) (version 2) | ecosystem: Environmental > Aquatic > Thermal... | reverse complement strand
TTATGATAAAAATGGATTAAATATTAAACAAAATCCAATGGCCATTGATTCCTTTTTACCAGATGAAGAAATTGAAAACTGGGACGAAGGTGATGAATATGAATATAGTAATTGGGATAATACAGAGGATTATTATGTTGATTATAGTGATTATTGGGCAAATAGAGATAATCCATGTCATGACGCCTATTACAAATATGCTAAAAAAGCAACAAGGAATATTTTATATACAAATTTAGGTGTTATAGCCAAATTAAATAATAAAAATGATGTAACGGCAATAATTACAAATCTCAATACCTCCGAACCATTAAACAATGTAAAAGTTGAACTTTACAATTATCAGCAACAAATAATTGCTTCAGGTGAAACAAATAGTGATGGAATTATAAATCTTCATTGTGAAAATAAACCATATTTTTTGATAGCTAAAAAAGATAAGGAGAGAAATTATTTGATTTTAAAAGATGGAGAATCATTATCTCTTAGCATGTTTGATGTTACCGGAGAAAGTATACAAAAAGGTTTAAAAGGCTTCATTTATGGTGAACGTGGTGTATGGAGACCTGGGGATACCATTTTTATTACATTTATTATAATTACATTTATTACAAAATCTCAAACAAATTTATTACAAACATTCCAAGCCAAAATAAACTAATTCGAAAACAGACTATCTCAAATAGACCAATTCAAAGAGAGCCATCTGCATAGAGTTGGTTAAATGAAAAATAAGATAACTACGAATATCTTTATGGGAACAGATGCGGCTTGGACTGATAACAACATCGTTAGACGAAGATTTCACGGGGATTGGCGAATATACCTATAATCTTGCAAAAAGGTTGCTTGATTATACACAAGAAAATAAAGATAAGTTGACTTTTATACATAGGTTAAAAAAAGAACTTGACATATACAAATCAAATGCAAACGAACTTTTTGTCCCTTATTCGAAATTTGGACCTATTAGGTATATTAGAGAGAATTCTGCAATCGCAAAAAATGCACAAGAGTTCGATTTAATACACGAACCATTTATAGGATTGTATAAGAAATTAAAATGCAAAATGATAGTTACCATTCACGACCTTACACCTTTGATTTTTAAGAACGATGCCCCAAAAGTTTATCAGTATTACTTTAGGTATGTCATGCCTACAGTTCTCAGAAACGCAAATAGAATAATTGCAGTTTCGTATACTACAAAGAAGGACATTATTAGGTATTATAAGTTGAAAGAGGATAAGATCAGTGTTATCTACAACGGTGTGGACAAAACAGAAGCAAGAATGGAAGATATAGAATCCGTAAAAGCAAAATTAAAAGAGATTTTTAGAATAGATAAGGATGGATATTGTGAGCGTAGAAGTGTTGCTAATAAGATGGAGGTAACCGAAAAACCAGAATTTATTTTATTTGTTGGAACGCCTGTTATGAGAAAGAACATACCGAATGCAATAAGGGCGTTTTCTTTATTGAAAAAGAAAGGATATCCACATAAATTCATAATAGCAGGAAGAAAAGGGAGTGCACATTCGCAGATTATCTCTGCAATAAAAGAATGTAATTTACAGAAGGAAGTTTTCTTTATGGGTTATATGAGTAAAGACGAGATTCGAGCCTTGTATAAACTTGCATCTTTATTCGTATATCCTTCGATATATGAGGGTTTTGGCTTGCCCCCTCTTGAGGCAATGGTCCAAGGTACGCCAGTCCTAGTTTCGAATAGGTCGGTTATGCCCGAGAGCGTAGGTGATGCCGGCTTGGTTGTCGAACCTGATGACATAAAAAAGATGGCAGAAGAGATGGAAAGAGGTATTTCTGATGAAAATTTAAGACGCAAACTTGTCGAGAAAGGAAAAGAACAAATTAAAAAATTTGATTGGAAAGAGACTGCAAGAAACACATATGAGATTTACAAAGAGGTATATTTGGATGGTTGATGCTTGGCGATAGGTATAGTGATAGGTATAGAAATAGGATTGGAAAATGGTATAGAAAGATGATATAGAAAATAGATATAGAGATAGATAATGCCACATGATATGGAATAGAAGATAGGAGAGAATAGAAGAAGGAATAATAGAAATAAAGGAGAGAAAATGAAGGGTGTGGTTGATGGATAATCCCAATAAAAAAGCAGTATTTCTCTATGAAGGACCACATAGGGCGCATGTGATGTGGGCAGAAAGCATAGGCGCAAAGTTCATTCGTAATAAATTCTTAGTCCATACGGGCGAAAAAAGCAAAGATAGTGCCGAGGTTGAACAGAAGAAAAGCACATTGAAAGAGTTGGTTTCGAAATCTTTAGGTATTCCATTTGCAACTTTGATTTGGGAAACAATCCAAGCCTTTTCTATTCTTGGTGAAATAGAAAAAAATACACAGATTCTCCTTTGTGAAGGAAGACTTGAATTGGTTACAGGTTTCTTATTCAAAAAACTGAGAAGAAAAAGGAGTATAATAATACTTGCAGACCCACTTGTATATGAAATGCGTACTTTCTCTAAATTTTGGAAAAATATCTATACATATCTTTACGATTCGTATGATTTATTAATAGCAGTTTCGCCTTATATGAAGGATTTGCTTCCCGAAAAACTGAAAAAACATACAGTGGTAATGCGTCCGCCTATGAAAATATCAGGAGAAATGAGCGCAGATGCAAAATCAAAGAAGATATGCTATTTAGGAACTATCGATACTCGTAAGGGCTTGGACATTGCAAAAGAGGTTTTCATAAAAGTAAAGAAAAAGATACCGGAATGTGAATTTATAATTGTCGGCTTGGGTCCTTTGTCAGAGGAACTTGCAAAGGTAGATGGGGTAAAAGTGCGAGGTTTTGTACCTGATCCGAAGAAAGAACTTGCAGGATGTGCAGTTTACCTACATCTTGCTAGATTTGACCCTGCGCCTGTAACTGTGATTGAAACGATGTATCTTGGAATAGTCCCGGTGGTATCTAACCAAACTGGTAATTTAGACTTGGCACAAATGGTTGACCCTGGACTTGTTGTAGATATAAATGATACTAATGGAATAGCATCTATTGTAATAAAACTTCTTTGCGACGAAAAGAAATTGGAAGAATACATGCATCGTTCGAGAAAAGTAATCGAAGAATTGTTAAGAGAAAATGCACTTTCTCCAAGCCTGGGTGATTTGATAAATAAGTTGGATAAGTAGTTGGTTAAAAAGGAACTTTTAGTATTTACGAGTGTAATAAGGAATGAATTGGTATTGTTCGAGAAAGATAGTTGGGGGATTTTAAAGAAAAAATGCCCTTACTCCAAGCCTGAGTGATTTGATAAATAAGTTGGATGAGTGGTTTTGATTAAAATGATATATATATAAATGTGATATATAACAACCTTTATTTAGTGAAAACGCATTAAGAGTAAAAAATTATAGGAGAGAGGGACATGTTCGTAGACGAACTCAAAGATATGATAAACAAAGATATTGTGGTAATAATGACCGATGGAAGGGGATTTAGGGGAAAATTAAGAAAAGTAGACAGCGACACGATAGTTTTGCAAGAAGTATATGAGACCTCAAATCAAGACGTGGATGAGAGAGGGTGCATGTTTTGGAGAAAAGTGCTACACTCGAAGTTAATAATCCATGTGCCCCTTGTAATGAGAGTATGGCCCTGGGATGCACCTTCTTTGAGTGCACAAGCAGCCAAGAAAACAGCAGTTAAGACAGTTAAAGACTAAGAAATTTCGTTTTTTAATTTTTTAAAGTGTAGATACTTCTTATCCTAATTATTCTAATAATCAAATTCAAAAACGCCATTATTAAATATTCGGAATTATATGCTAGCCACGAGCCACATGGATGCAGATAGTATAACAAGAAAAATAGTTGCTGAAGAACTTGTTAAGAAACACGAACGTTTTCTAGAGTCAGAGAATAAAGAACTCTTGCAGAAAGAGAACGAAGAGAGTGAACTTTCAAAGATTATTGAGAATGCAAAAAAGAAACGAGATGAGTTGAACGAAAAAGTAGCAAACCTAAAAGAGAAACGCACAAAACTCCACGAAGAAATAAAAGAGTTAAGGAAATCTTTTTTTGACCTTATCGATAAGGAGGGAGAGTTGAGAAAAGAAACCTTAGGTATCGGGGAACTTAGAAAACGCATTGATGCTCTTGAATGGGACATAATGACTAAAGCAGTAACTTTAGAAAAAGAACGTGAACTAATAGAAGAGATAAAACAGGTTTATTCTAAGATAAATGAGAAGTCATATGCAAAGGAGCAAAAGACTGACGTTAATAAGAGAATAAAAGATATTTCGATATCGATAGGTGCTAAATTTTCAGAAGCGCAAAAGGTGCACGAAGAGGTTGTAAAACTTGCGGCGGAATCGCAGATGTACCATGAGATATGGTATGAGAATACAAAAAAACACGATGAGGTTAAAGAGCGCATACGCACTCTGAAAAGGTATATCATAAACCATGAAGCAGCGAAAAAACATTGGCTTGGAATGGTTCAAGAATATACTGTATCGTTATCTAAGACAGAAGATAAAGGGATAGATGATAAGAAAGATGAAAAAGATACAAATCATTCTCAAAAGGCGGCGGTAAACAATGCTTGATGAGTTTCCTAATGTAAGTGAAGGAAAAAAAGAAAAGGAAAGCGAGCAATCAAATGAAGGAAAAAAGGATGGAACAGAGAATAAAGAAACTTCGAAAGAAGAAACGTCTGAGACAGAAACCAAGCCTGAATTTAGTAACAGAGATTTGTCCAAACATGAGAACAAAAATGAGAAACGGAGGATTGAATATCCCAAGCCGGATTTATCTAAATTGACTCCTTCGGAATTGGAGCAGAGAGTGAAATATTACGATGAAAAAATAAGAGAAGAGAAACAAAAAATTAGGTTTTTAATAGAGAGCATTGAGAAAAAGCGTATGAATGTAGATTCGATTAAGAAAGATAGAGACAATTTAAATATGCAAGTGAAGGAGATAATTGCAGAAGCAAAGAAAAAGATTGAACAAAGAGATGAGTATCATAAGAAAATTGCATTATTGAAAGAGGAAAGGAAAAAGTTAGAAGAATCTATATCGCCGCACATACAGAAAATAACTGAAATGAAAAAAATAAGAGATAAGTATAACGAGTATGCCCGTGGAAGTGCAGAACTACTCAAGAAAAAAGTAGAGGAATCATTTAAGACTTTGATAGAGTTTGACCTATCTTTGAAAGATGAGATTACGCTTTTTGATATAACGATGGAATTATCAGATAGATATTATGCAAAGAAGAACGCAGATAAAGTGCATGCAGAGATGCAGAAATATTATGATGAGAATATCAAGTCCACTGATGAGAAGATAGAAGCAATAACGAAGGAGATACAACAACTTCACGAGAAAGCACAGGCGCTTCATGAAGAGGCAATGGCTGATTTTAAAAAGAAAGATGAACTCAAGAAGGAATCGGACAAAGTGCATAATCAGGTAGTTGAAACCTCAAAGAGCCGAGCAGAAGTTCAGGCTGAGATTAATGCACATCGTCAGAAAATCGATGAATACATATTTTTGAAAGAGTGCCATTTGCGTGAATTGAGACGTCTTGAGAGCCTGGAACATTCCAAGAAAAAGAGAGCACAGGTAGAGGCTGCAAAACAGAAGTTAGAACGGAAGGGTAAAATTGGCTTGGAAGAACTTAAGGTCCTTCTAGAATCAGGTCAATTAAAAAACAAAGAGAAAAACATAGATGAAAGATAAAGAAGAAAAATAAAGGATATTTTGTATGTTATGTAGAGGTTATTAGAAAATTAAAAAATTATGCCGAAATGCTCTCTGAACAAATGAATTTGCCTTTGTCATTCAGAACAGGACAACCGCCTCCACAGGTTGGAAGGTCGCCGCATTTCTTGCATCTATCTGTAATGAATTGTCTTTCTCTGATTCTTACTGCTTCTTGAGAATTCCAGATTGCATAGAAGCCGTCAGTCAATAAGTTGCCAATAGGCTTGGGATATGTCTGGCAAGGTAGCACGGTCCCATCGGGCTCGACTGCTATTAGTACATTCGCAGCACCGCATTGTTTCTTGCCCAAGCCAAGTTTCTTTGGATTTAGTTTATCGTATGGTGTAGGAGAATACCAAATGAACCGCATATCGTTCTTAGATGCGATTTCTGCAATCTTTTTTAGGATAGGTTCGAGTTCTTTGATTTCAAAGCCATCATTTGCATCTTTCGGCTTCTTATCATATATCTTTGCATTGCATGCAAATACTTTCACGCCGAGACTTTTTATAAATTCGATTGTCTTTTCGATATCTCCTACATTTTCAGGGACGAGGGTTGTTGTAGTCATGAGGAATATTGGGGTCTTTTCTGCGTTCTTAATTCCTTCAATGGTATCTTTAAAGGTCTCTGCGCCTACAATTTTATTATGTATCTTTTCGTCATGCGATTCGAGTCTGATTTGGAAATGGTCCAAGCCGGCATCTACAAGTTTTTTGAGATATTCGTTATCTTTAAGTTTTATGCCATTGGTAAAAAGACCCGTGATTATACCTGTTTTTTCTGCATGTTCGATTAACTCCACGAGCCCCTCATATTCAGTCGGTTCTCCCCCTGTAAATATAATGTGGGGCACGCCTACATTCCATAATTTATCAATAATCTTCTTCCAATCCTCGACTTTAAGTTCCTTTACATTTCTTTTCTTTGCACCGCAGAAAATGCATGAATTTTTACATTTGTAAGTAAGAGCAAGGCAGGCTTTAAAAGGTGCTGAGAGATGAGCAGGCATACCACCTTGAGCATCTTCAGTCATGTTCGTCTCGGGGTCAACATCTGTAGCCTCTATGAATGATTTAATTGTTTTTTTCATTTCCTCGAAGTCTTTTTCAACGATTTCCTTCTTGACTTTGTATCTTTTAGTCATTGTTTTGATTACTTCATCTTTTGATTTGCCATCTAACATCATTTTTAAAAGTTCTGTTGCTGTATTGTTCATGTACAATATTCTCGATGCATTTACTATGAGAATACCTGCGCCTTCGTCTTCAATTCTTAAATGCAACCGCATTCCTTTAAATTCAGAATGGTCGTTATAGTGGTACACGCCTTTTGGTAAAGGCTCAACTTCTCTTGCTCTAAATACATCTAAGATGCTCATCTAACACCGCCCCCTGCACATGCACAAGCACAACTTCTGCCACCTCCACCTCGGAAACCACCTGAGAAACCGCTCGAGCCGCCGCCTAATCTAAACCCACCTATATTTCCCCGTGCGAAACCGCCGTATGGAGCAAAATATGGCGAGGTATAGGTCCTTCGTCTGAACCCGAACATTTTGTTTAGAATTGTGCCTATCATCGCAAATATGAATGCAATCACAAAAAATCCAAAACAGCAAGCATAAGATGCACAAGCTCCAGTTCCGAAGTCCAAATCAGAAGATGTATCTCTATTTGTATTCTGAAGGTTTGGATTTGTGGGTTTTGTATTTACGTAATGAGTTACGCTGCTTTTTGGGAAGAAGACTGCAACTTTATACTTTTCTGCAGTCGAAAGGCTCGATTTTGTCCAGGATATTACAGTCGTGGAGCCTGATAATGATTTGCTTGTTGGAGAATTATATCCTGATTCTGTAGATACATAAACATTAGAATCAACAGAGCAGGGAATATACATACGAAGAGTTAGATATCTTACTTGACCTGCATCCCACCAGGCAGGTATAAACTCTATCGCCACTCTGTCAGGATTTACTGAATCTAAGTATACCATCTCAGGCACACTTGCCTCAAGTATCAAGAGTCCTGTTTGTCCTTTTGGAATATTTTGATATACAGTTTCGCCACATGCACAGTATTCAGGAGAGGCGCGCTGATGTGATATAGGATTACCTACATTATCGGTACACGAATTAATTGTAAACCCGTCTTTTGGCATACCCACATCATATTCTGTTATTGCAGGTTCTGTGCCATCGATGTAGTGCATCTCTATTGCATATCTAATTGTAATCGAGCCATCCGTAAGCACTCTCACATCGCAAGTTAAACTCGAGATTTCGAAGTTTATAGTCTGCGCACTTCCGTTAGGCATGAATGCAAAAAAGCATGCAAGCAATGCCCCCACAGCCCACAAAGTTACAATCCTTCTCATTTGTTCACCTACTGCGCATATATGCAGTTTCAAGTATTTGAATATAAAGTAAGTGTGAGTAAAGTGTGTAAGTAAAGTAAATTTGAACGTAAAGTATTTGAATGTAAAGTAAAATGTGAGTGATGCAAATGTAAGGGAAATCTAAGTTAAATCTAAGTTATAAAGTAAAGAGTTAATGGAAATAGTTAATGGAAAAGGTAAGGGAGTGCATTTTTTCGGTATTCAAATAAATTTATTTTGGACGTAACACATCTATCCTATTAATATGCTCATGAACGCAGATAACGCATTCAGAGAAAAGGTAGGCGATAGGAAAAGATGCAAAGAGCGTCGCAAAGAGCGCATTATTCCACTTGTTAAATATATTGTTATATCTACAATCACCTTATTAGTCGGTACAAGTGTGCTTATTCCAAGCCTGGTAAGTGCAGGTTGGGCAGGAAGCGAAAATTCTTTTGTTGATGGCATTGAAAAGGTTGTGAGTATTTCGCAAAAGAACGGTGGAAATGATTCCTCGACGTATTTCGCACTCCCACGAACTGCAAACGTTACCTACGCAACTTTAAACATAAGTGGCATGCCATACACTCCAGGAGGTCGTGATTATCCTAAGAATGTTTCAATTTCTGTATGTGCAGATAACGATATAGAATGGCAGTTCAGAGGGGATTCATATGGAATGTTAGGATATCAGAATACCTTTCTTAGCGAGCAGACTGCAAAATATGTGAATTTTAACTCCCCAGGAGAAGAGGCGTCTGTAAAAATACGTCTTCCGAGAAACGCAACTGCAAATTCGTTTTCTATGTCTATATCTGCATATACGACGCCAAAATGGTCGAATGAGACTAGGCTAATGCCACCGACAAGCCCTGTTTCAAATGCCCAATGGCCCAGAATGGCAGAAGGTCTTGTAAATGGAAAAAACATGCTATTTGTTGTATGGAGTACGTCAGACCCAGAGATAACTACCGGAAACGATGAAGATATAGTTGCAAGAGCGCTGGATGGAGATTCATGGGGTCCTACAATGGAGATTTCTGCAAAAGGGGATACCTACGACGATGAAGATCCGCAGTTGTGCATTTTTAATGGAAAAGTATATGTTGTATGGGCAGCGCATAGTCCATCTAATTATTGGCGTTCAGATGTATATCTTTCTTCGTATGATGGAAAAATATGGTCAGAGCCTTTATTGTTATCACCGTCGAGCAAAATGTGGGCTAATGACTATCCTATTGTGGTGCCATATAAGAATAAGATATATGTATTCTGGAAGACGACGGATCCGTCTATAAGTCCAGTTGCTATTGGATGTATGGATATAGTCTATAGAGTATTCGATGGAACTTCATGGAGTGCAACAATGAGACTTAATCCGAATTCGAATTCGCCTAACGCATGGAGCGTGCAGGCGCTAATTTACGATGATAAATTGTATGTTATATGGGATTCCTCAGACCCAAGCCTGACTGGTAAGACGCAGGAAGAGTATGATATCATGGTGCGTTCTTTCGATGGTAATTCCTGGAGCCCGATAATAGACATATCAGCAAGTTGTATAGGATACGACGAACTTCCGAGAGCGACTACATTCTTAAATCCTGTAACAGGTAGAGAGGAACTTGTTGTGGCTTGGTGTTTCTCACCTGCAAATTCTGATGGAACTAGGAAAGAGCCCGATAACATAATGGGCAGAATATTATCAGGGGGCGCATGGGGTCCTGTTTTTGAGATTTCTGAACATAACAATTCGAGATACGACATGTTCGTAGATTTGAAATCGTGTGGGAATTATCTGTATGCGATTTGGACCTGTGGGATAAATACAACCTCGAGCGCGGAAGGGAACGAGACTGCAGGTGTAGGTGGAACCTATTTTGTAAGAGGCGATATTTTTCTTAGATGGTATGATGGTAAACAATGGTCAAGATGTATAGAAATGACTGCAGACCCTGTGCATTTAGATAATGCAAGTGCACCTGCTATTGGGGTATATAACGGTGAAGTTTATGCATCTTGGGATATATGTTTTCCAAGCCCGAATGGGGAAGATTACGATATCGCAATAAGAAAATTATATCCTCCTAAGGTTGGGACTACTCTCTCTATTGGTGATGATGTGATATTTGGACCTGCGATTTTGGATTCGTTAGGTGTGTCGATTGGCATTTCTCCAGAGATAATAAATAGAAAGTTAAAAAATGAAACCTTTTTTACTGATAAATTTGGGAATGAAATGGTTGATATTCCGATAGAAATCTTTGTAAATGAGAGTGCTACAATCATGCTTTCAGAACTGTCTATAACTTACGATTGGACACAGACCATACCTGATTTTTCAGATGAATTGAACAGTTATCTATCTCGAATTCGGACTGAGGGAAAATGGGACGATAGAGTCGCAGTAAAGATAAAAGTTATTACGAACTCGTCAGGAATTGTTAGATTGTCAGGTTTGAAGATAGAATATGTAGTTAATCTTCCACCGACATTAGAACCCGTGCCAGATATTTATTTAGACGAAGATACTGACCTTGCAGATGCAATATACCTTGGAGACTATGCTTATGACGATTATGATAATGGTTCACTTATTTTTATGTATACTATGGAAAATGCTATGGGAAATAAAGAAGGAATCGGCTTGGTGATATCAAATAACGGCACTGTGAGTATAACGACGCCTATAGAAAATTGGTTTGGAATGTGTAATGTTACAATATATGTAAAAGATAGTATGGGGCTATTTACGACGCAAAATATTACGGTTATAGTTCGTCCAGTGAACGATGCGCCAATATACTTAGGCAAACTTAAAAATGCGAAGGTTGCGGTAGGTAAAAGTTGGACTGCAAACTTATCAGAACATTTCTATGATGTTGAGGGAGATATTGCCTATTATACATGTTCTCACGCCGAAATTATATACTCAAACGAGACTTTTTTTGTAAGATGGACTCCGAAAGCAAACTCAAAGAATCTGCGAAATGTAACCTTTACGGCATTTGAAAGAGGGAACAATCCGAATTTGAATGCAACTTCCACACCAATCACTCTTTCGGTCGTAGCAAATGACGCATCTGTCAATACCTGTCCCACACTACCTTTTCTGATTATACTTCTTATTGTAATTACCCTTGTTTATTATGGATACCTTAAGAGACGTGCAAACAAAGAAGAGGAACTTCTTTTCGAAGAGGTAGAAGGCAAAAAAATAGATAAAATAAAAATAGACAAAGCAGAGAATAAAAAAACAGAGAATGAAAAGATAGAAAATAAAGGATTAGAAGATAAGGTGTGATGAAAAATAAGACGATAGGAAAATAAGGTAATGAAAAACAATGTGATGAAAAATAAAGTGATGAAAAATAAAAAATGATAAAAAGGGCTTGGTCATTTACATAAATGGTGTAAGGTTTGAAATTGATTAGAAGGAGAAACAGCATCTATACCATTTTTGGTATTCTTGTAATTGTTCTTATAATATTAGTTAGCGTGTATGCTACAATCTATGCTGAAAGTGCAAAGACTTTAGATGCCTTCGAAGAAGGAAAAGAGGTAACTATCGAAACGGATTATGAAGGCAATCATACCTTAAGATTTAAAGTTCCCAAAAGTGCAAAATTCGAAATAGCAAACTTAGAAGTTTCGACATGCGGAGATGCGCCTGATGTGTTGCAGGTTAAGTTAGGAGAAAGAGGAAAGATTCTATATTCTTTTGGTGGAGGTGGTTATGGTTCGTTTGGTCTTCAGAACAGGTTCAAGAACGGCGAAAGTTCGTTAGAACTTAGATTATCAGGGAATACGACGAGAGAAGTGCTCATACCCTCAAATGCAACGATTAGGAGCGCGGAAGTAGAGATTTCAGGGTTGAACCTTAAAGGTGGTGCGATTTTAACATGCATAGAGGATGTTACGTGCATAATCTACGATAGATATTCTGATTTATTTTGGTATGGTACCTATGGGGGGCTTGTCAGATATGACGCATCGACAGGTTCTGTGATTGCATATACTACGACAGACGGATTAAGTTGTCCCTGGGTTACTTGCCTTGCTGCTGATAATGAAGTTGTATATGTTGGAACAAAATATGGTGGTGTATCATTATTTTTGAAAAGGCAAATGAGGTTTGCGCCGTATTGGGGAGTAGATAACGGCATGCTTCCTGAAGATGAGATAAATGCGATTCATGTTGATGGAGATATTGTATATGTAGGGACTGCATCCGAAGGAGTTGCAAGGTTCTCAAAAGCGCAATCTGCATTTATTTCGGCTTGGAGCACTGATAACGAATTAGCAAATAACAACATACTCTCTATAACTTCTGACGACAAGATGGTTTACATAGGGAGCGAAGATGGAGTTTTTTGTTACAACAAGATTACGAACGCGTTCGATGCACCTTTGACAATGGATTCAGGCTTGGAGAGCAATACCATCAATTCCTTATGCCTTGGTGAATATAATGGCGAGGCTTTTCTGTTTATAGGTACAGACGAAGGTATATCTAAGTACAGCAAGAAAGAAAATAGGATTGTTGCTACCTATAATAAGAACAGTGGGCTTTCTTCGAACGATATAAAGGATATGGTTTTCAATGATGGCAAGTTGTATGCTATTGCATTTAAGGAAGGGTATGACGCAATGAATGATTGGTATCTTCCTCGAACTTTAATGGTGATTGATTGTGCAAATGGTATTCAGAGAGTTTATTACGATGAAAGGAATGGTCTTTCAAGGTATGCAAATGCGCTTGCGGTAAAAGATGGAACAATCATGATAGGCACGATGAAAGATGGAGTTTATAAACTCGAGGCAACTTCAACTACCAATACTAACACCAATACTATTTGTAAAGTGTCTAGGCTTGGGAATTCTCTTTCTCATATACCAATCACTTCAGTAATTTCAGACGAGAGAAATATATATTATGGTTCGAAGCATGGCGAAATTATGGTATATTCTAAGAATGAAAACAAGTTTATAGGACGTTGGGATGTTTCGCAGGGGATAAGTTTCAACGATGTAACCTGCATGGAAAGAGTAGATATTGGGGATAGGAGCAGTCTGTATGTGGGGACGAAGTTCGGCGGTCTTATGCGTGTAAACCTATCTGGAGGGATAGAGGAGAAGTGGAATGCAACTACTGAAATTGCAGGTTTAGGGAATTTGGGAACGAACCTGATTACATGTCTTGAATACGACGAACTTGAAGGTATAATCTATATAGGAACCGAGAATGGACTTTTTAGAATGTATGCGATAAACTCGACTTTTATAGGAAAATGGGATAGGACGAGCGGGCTTGGAGAGAATAAAGTCTCATGTGTATCGCTCGATGGGAGAACGCTACTTATAGGCACGAACTCTAAGGGCTTGGACAGATATAATCTTACCACAAAGAATTTTGAAACTCCCTTGAATTTAGATTCAGGTTTGAGTGAAGATTCGATTATATGTGCATTTGGGAATGAGAATAATATATTCGTAGTAACACCGCACAATGTGGATATGTATGTGAAATCAAATGGTGGATTTGCGCCGCCTTTGAATATAAGCACTGGGCTACCTGCACAAAATGTAGTAGATGCGATTCTTTATGGAGATTATATCTTTATACTATCTCGATTAGCAGGTGATACAATAACATATCTATCGAAGTATAGCCTAGTTACTTCACAATTTGTAACACATTGGAATTGGAAAGAACTCGGTGATAGAGAAGCAGATAAATTGTATATAGATGGTAACATGCTCTATATCTTAACAGAAAGTTGCGTATCGAGATTAGACATTTATTCGAATAGATTCAAGGATTCCAGCGAATATTGGAACTATGTAGAACCAGTGAATGTAAGTATAGATGTGGGTGCAGATGGTTTTATCGATTGGAAATTAGATGGAAAGTTCAATACCACTCAGAATTTAGATTTGTTATATTCTTTCCAAAGTGCACTTGCTCGATATAGGAAAGATATGAAAGAAGGGAATGTTGATTCGTATGGAAATATGCTTTCTGCAATACCAATCAATTTTTCTGCAGATTCCGGAACACTTGTTGTAAGACGAATTTCTATTTTATACAACTATACTGCGAGGTTAAACGATTTTTCTAATGAACTAACGCAGTATGTATATGAACATTCTTATGAAGTAGATAGGGATGGGAATATAGAGATACCAATAGTGGTGCATTTTTCGTCTGCAGGTAGGTGTAAGATACATAATCTTTCAATTGTATATTCGAAGAGCGCGAGAAATTCGCAAGATATGCCATCTTGGATGAACTGGTTAGCAGAATATGCGTTGTATCTCGGCTTGGGATTGTTTATAATTTCTTTAATTTGTGGTATAGCAATTAGACGTTATTTCTTAAATGGTATCTGGGACAAGAAGTCAAAGTTAGATAAGTCAAAATTAGATTCAAAGTTAGATTTAAAATTAGATGATAGTAGAAAAGATAGAAGGAATGCAAGATTGAGGAGAAAGTTGGATAAAGATAAAGAAAAAGGGATGAGAGCGGATAAGAGAGCAAATAAATCGAGAAAGGAGAAAGAAGTCAAAACTAAAACAAAAAATAGAAGCAAGTAGTACGAGATAAAGACATGGTAAATTGGAAATAGATGATAGGCAGTATATGTAATTGTAATAATAGCAGTTAATCATAGCAATATATGTAAGTAATAGTAAGAGTAAAAGAGATGATGGTAATATTGAGAAGAATATGAGACTAATATGAGGCTTGGAAAATGGTAGGTTTGGTTGGCTTGGGTGCATCATTGGATAATTTTAGACTTTTCGATATGAGTAAATCGAAAATATGGAGATGCGTTATAGCATCTATGTTATTATTATCTTTAATACTCGTGGAATTTCCAGTAAATGCAAGTGGAGAAACACTACAGACCTTTTCAGATGGCTCGGCTGAAAAGATTATCATTAAGTTTCCTGATAATTCCACGACGATAATGATGCCAAACAACTCTTTTGCAGTGTGTGCAAGAATGAATGTAACTTCTGCTCAAGGTGATACTCCAGATTCGTACCCTTATTCTCCTTATGTAGATATAGGTAATGACAGCGTCTATGAATACAGGTATAATGGTACGGGCTATGGCAAAATGGGTTTACAGACGATGTTTTCTGATGGGAATACTACTCAGACTTTCAATATAAGGAAAGGAGAGGAAGTTTCTACATCTGTATTACTGCCATATAATTCTACGATAAGCGAAGTTACCTTTGATGTAAGAGGTTGGACACCTATAGATTTCCAAAAAGAGAACCTAACCATGGAGGGTTTTACGAATATAGTAGGACATGCACTCGACCCCTTTCTTGTAACTTACAAAGGCGAACTTTATGTGCTCTGGTCAACTAATGTAACTACTATAAACGACGGTGGAAAGGATTTCGACCTTATGTTTAGGAAGTATAATGACACCTCATATCCTGCGGTACAGTTGAACCTGCGAGATACTGCTTACGACGATACGGATTCATATGCGTGCGAGTATAATGGTAAATTATATGTGGCTTGGGTAAGGTATTGGACAGGAACACAGCGTTCTGATATTATGCTTGCAGTTTATGATGGATACTATTGGACAGAACAGCGCATGATGTCTCCAAATGGGTATTCTGATAATGATGGCGTGGAGTTGATTGTTTATAAAAATAAACTTTATATGTTCTGGCGAACGAACGACCCTACTATAAGAGATGTTTACGATGCCGAGAATAATAACGAAGATAGGAACCTGGATTTTGTATATAGGGTCTGCGATGAGACTGGGACCTGGAGTTCGACTTACGAGTTTGATTATGGAATTGAAGATAATTTTATAGGGACTGGTGGAAAATATTGGTCTTTTGACCTCGAAGTCTGCTTCGATAAACTTTTCATAGTTTTTGATACTGATATTACGAAATACTCATCGCCGACAACGGGCACTGATTATGAGATTGTGGTAAAAAGTTTTGACGGTACTGCGTGGAGTGCAGGTACGCGCATATCGAGAACTGGGGACTATGCATATGACCAAATCCCAAAATTAACTTTGTTTGATAATCCAATAACAGGAAAGCAAGAGTTGTATGCAGTTTGGATTACTGATATGCTTAACGGTTCTGATGGTCCTAATGCTGAAAAAAATAACTACAGAGACGATATAGTATATTCAGTTTACAATGGAGCCTATTGGTCTGAAGTAAGATGGATTTCCCCTCGTGAAGATTGGTATACTGATTGTTATCCATCTGTGATACAATTTAATGGATTGCTTTATGTGATATGGGTCCATGGTCTAGATGTGAATATATCCACGAGTCAGCAATCATATGGTGCTACATATTCGATAAGAGGGGATATTTATTTAAGAGTGTATGACGGCTTGGGTTGGCAGCCCATAAGAGAATTAACAAATGGCACGAATATAGACAATGCGAGTTCGCCAGGGTTGTTTATTCATGAAAATACACTGTATGCGATCTGGGACCAATGGTGGGGGCAGGCAGGTAATATAGTGCCAATGAAACTTGCTGCATTCAAAGTAGTATCAAATATAACTTTTGGCGATGCGAAATGGTCATCATCATTAGAAGGTTTGTCATCTACGCCTAAATCTGTATCTATGGTTCCTGCACTTGTTAAAGTAAAAGAGAAAATCGAATCGACAAAGATAGATGAATTTGGGAACGAGATGTGCGAGATTAATTTTACAGTGAGCGCAGATGAGAATGCAACTATACTCATAACAGAACTTAGGATAAGATACAACTATACTGCAACAATTTGGAATTTTTCGAGGAATTTGAATACATATATGCGTACACACAAGCCAATATCAAGCGAAGGAAGAGTTGATGCAGTATATCGGATACCGATAGTAGTCAGTGCAAATTCGAGTGGAAAGATAATATTGCATGACCTTTTTATAGAATATCATGTGAACTTGCCTCCCTCTTCTGCGAATATACCAGACATGTTCATGTTAGAAGATGTGGATGCGCCGAATTTGTTAAATCTCTCTGATTATTTCACAGACGATTTTGATAACGGTTCTCTTAAATATATAATTGCATGTGATAATCAAGAAGTGATTAGATTCGTCGAAGATTCTGGTGTTTTGGGCGTGTTCATAACCAAGGCAAATTGGTATGGCTTGGTAAATTTCACTGTTATTGCAATCGACTCCATGGGATTACGCTCGAATGCATCTGTTTTTAGATTGGAGATATTATCTGTAAATGACCCACCGATATATCTTAACAAACTAAAGGATGTAAAGATTAGAGTTGGTAAAAGTTGGACTGCATGTCTAGACGAGCATTTTTACGATCTCGAAGGTGATATTGCATATTATACATGCAGTCATTCAGAGATAATTTACGATGCAACATCGCATATTGTAAGATGGTCTCCTACCCATAGGTCTAAAAGTCTTCATAATGTAACCTTTACTGCATTCGAAAGAGGTGCGGACCCGAATTACAATGTGTCTTCGATACCAATCAATCTCCTCGTGGTACCTTTGGATTCTTCAGCAGAGACTTGCGGTTGCCTTCCGGGATTGATTCTTATTCTAATAGTTGTAGTATTAGCATTGGCGTTCTATATTGGGCGTAAATTCAAAAAGGACGAATTTGATATGGATATGTACGAATCTTACGAATTAGACAGTTTAAAGAATAATTTACAGAATATGGAAGGTACGGAAAGCAAAACAGAGAATAACAGAGAATAAAAACGATAAGTAGTTGTGTTTAGTGGTGTGCATAGAATGCGTTTATGGTCTATACATCCAAGATATTTAGACAGAATGGGACTTATTGCGGCTTGGAGAGAAGGGTTGCTTGCTAAGAAGGTACTCGAAGGGAAAACCAAAGGATATAAAGACCATCCGCAATTGCTTCGTTTTAAAGAGCATGAAAATCCTATATGTGCGATAAATGCATATCTTCTTGAAATTTACAAAGAAGCAAAAATAAGAGGGTATAATTTCGACGAAAATAAGATAAGAGATGCAAAATATGATAAATTGCAAAATAGAATTCCTATAACTTCTGGGCAGATTAGATTCGAATTTATGCATCTTCTAAACAAACTAAAATCAAGAGACAAAGAAAAATACCTTGAGATAAAATCTACTAAAGAAATCGAGGCAAATCCCATATTTGTGATTGTAGAAGGAAAAGTTGCATCTTGGGAAAAGTCTTATAAGCCATATAAGTCTTATAAAACATGTAAAAAACATGTAAAACTTAAAAACATTATTAGAGTGAAAAATAGAGTGTTAGAGTGAAAAAATAGGGTGGGAAAAAATATAGGGTAAATAATCGTGAATAAATAATTGGGGAATAATATAAAGATAGTAAGTAATATAGTAAAGATATAGTAAAGGTTTTTACCTTGTTCGTCAGTATAACTCAAGGTGAGCATATGCGTTCTATATCTTTTCGGACTATCTCTTTTATCATATCCATCTTGGTATTTGTTTCGTTGTTTAGTGGTATAAGCATGCAAGTTAAATCTTGGCATACTTTCCAGTCTGATGATGAGCATACAGGTTTTGCAAATTCAGCATCGCCCGAAAGTTGTAATCCGTTATTCAAATTTAGAACTTGTTCAGAAGTAAGAGGTTCAGCATCTATATTCGAAGATTGCGTATATTTTGGCGATTTCGATGGAAACATATATTCTTTGAATTCAACTACTGGAGAACTTATCTGGAAATATGAGACAAATGGGAGCATAGAAGCAACGCCCTATGTAACGAATGACCATGTGTATGTAGGCTCGTACGATGGCAAAATGTATTCTTTGCATAGAAATAGTGGTATGCTAGAATGGGCATTTGAGGCAGGCTCTGCAATAAGAGGATGTTGTGCGTTCGATGGGAATATCTATTTCGGAACAGAAGATGGAAAACTATATGCATTAACATCTACAGGGACAGAAATCTGGAATTTTTCATCGAATGACTCAATAGGCGCATCGCCTGTAATCAAAGATGGAAAAGTAATTGTGGGCTCGCATGATTCTTATCTGTATTCGATATACAAAAGCAATGGCACGCTTTTCTGGATAACAAAATTGTATTCGATGCAATCCTCGCCCATGCTCTCGCCTGATTTTCCTGATAGAGTATATGTAGGCTCTGACGACGGAAAATTATATTGCCTGAACTTATCAAATGGTGAAATTATCTGGACTTTCGCGGCAGGCTCGCCCATAATATCCACACCTACCTATGCCAAAGATAAGATTTATTTTGCTGATTTCTCAGGTCATGTGTATGCAGTAAATGCAACTACCGGCTTGGAAGTTTGGACCAGAAGCGTAAATTCAACTATTCTATCTTCTATATCTTTTGCAGATGGAAAACTTTACTTTACTACCTTAGACGGTTTTATTTATTGCATCTCAGAGCAAAACCAATTCTTATGGAGATACTATTTGGAAAAATCGCGTTCCTCCCCATCTATTGAAAACGGCATAGTTTATGTAGGTGCGAAAACAGGACTTTACGCCTTTGGCTTGGGATATTATCAACCACAAGAAAATGTCCTTAGATTCACAGAAGAAGGAAAAAAGAATTTCAACATAACCTTGCCTTCAGGCTGTATAGTAAATTCTGCAAAAATATATCTCTCTCCAATCGACTTTGTGGATTACGTGCGTGCACCTGCTATAGATATCGGAGACGATGGCATCTTCGATTGGCAGTTTCCCAGACCTGAATATGGCAGGCTTGGATTTCAAGACAGGTTCACTTCCGGACGCGAAGAGGAATTTTTGATATTCACAGAAGAAAGCGAAAAGAATGTTTCTTTCTATCTACCTGAAAATGCAAATGTTTCAGATGCAAGATTGTATCTGTCGTTAATATCTCCGCCTGTTAATCTTTCTCTTGTTTCTGAAAACAATCTGTGCGATTCTATTATAGATTTGAAAGCATGTGAACTTGATAAAGACGGTAAAAACGAGTATGTTGCCCTATCCTCAGATGGCAGATTGTTTGTTCTTAACGAAAGCGGTTGTGTAGAAATCATGAATAATGCAACAATCTTCGATGTCTTTTCTAATACCTCTTCTAATAACATAGTTGCGCTATCATCTACATCTTCTACATCCGCGCTCTATCTATTTTCGAACGGGAGCACTTCGGCTAACTTGCTCATCACACTACCAACCGAAAACGAGTTCAAAACCTTATCTGCATCCGACGATTTGCTATGCTTAATCGATTATAATTCCTCAAAATCCAATTTATACAACCTAACAATCATAAGAAATTATACTACTTCATGCGAGATACAAAAAATCACATTCGAGAACGAAATTTACTCGCTCGACATTGCAGACCTTGCAAATGACGGCTCATCTGATTTAATTCTTATATTCCAAAACAAAATCTCTATTCTCAACAACGCATCTTCTGCATCTATTGGAAACTCTTGGAACTACACAAACCTGACCTTCTCTTCACAGCCCCTAGATATAGATTTTGCAGATGTAGATTTAGACGGTATGCTTGATTTCGCAGTCGTTACCTCAACAGGCGAGTTGCTTATATTCAGATATTCTGAAAATCTAAAAAATCCATCTGTAATTAAACTTCTCGAAAAACCATTTTCTATAAACACATATTCTATCTCACTTAACGACCTAAATGGAGATTCTTATCCTGACGTTGTCGGCTTGGTAGATAATGCTATATTCATTTGCATTAATCTAAAAGGCTCTTTTACGGAAAATTCCCTTTCTTATTATCCAATTGCAAGCATAACAGAAAACATCCTATCAAACATTACCAAATTAGACACTTTTTCATCATTTATCTGCGCATCCTCGAATGGCACCTTATACATCTTAGAAGCATCTCCAAGCCAAATGAATCCTCAAATAACTGTAAATTGTGCAAATTATAATATCTATTCTGATACAAAAAGTAGGGCTGAGATTGAATTCACAGACCACATTTCTTTAGATTACGCATTCGAAGAAAACAACAACTCATTCGAAAAAATGGTTCTGAACATCCAAGTTACTGGCAAATGCTCTTTACTACTAAAACTTGCAGTAACTTACAATGCTACCTTGCATACTGGAAATCTCGCGGATGCTCTGAATTATGCGATTTTATCACACAAAACAGGCGAAACAACCTCGATACCAGCATCTCTATATTCATTCTCACCAGGTGAAGTTCTCGTAAATTGGACAATAGATTACGATTTCCCGCCAGTTGTAGGGAACCTCTCTCATCTTGCAGGCAACTACGAGGAAACCCAAGCCATTTTCTTTAACATATCCGCAACAGACCCAGATGGAGATGACCTTACCTTCAATTGGTATTCTAACATTTCCGGATTTTTATCAAACATGCCTAACTTTACATTAGCCTTGCCACCAGGAGTTCATGAAATTACTCTTAATGTTACTGATGCGCATAACCATACAGTTACACGTTCTGTTGTGATTGTTGTAAACAAAATCGAAAATAACCCACCTGTGATTGTAATCTCCAAGCCGAATAGTAATATTAGTTCGTTCCCATTCAATACTTTAATAGAATTCGATGCATCTGCAAGTTACGATACCGATGGCGATTCCATCACTTTCTTATGGACATCTAATATCTCAGGAATTATAGGCGATACATCTACTTTCTCTTTTGCACTTTCTGTGGGAACACATCTCATTAACCTTACTATATCTGACGGAAAAACAAACGTATCAACAGAATTTTTAATCGTAGTTCTCCCACCACCATACCTGGCACCTTCTATTAACATAGTCGAACCAAATCCAAGCCTGATAGAAAACCAAGCCTTAAAGGGCATTATATACATCAACGGCACAGCCTCGTTCCCATCAGGAAATATCAGAAGAGTAGATTACAGAATTGACGGCGGACCTTGGTTACAGGCATCTGGCGATTCCTCTTGGTCTATACTATGGAATACATCTAAACAGGATAATGGAAACCACACAATCGAAGTAAGGGCATACGACGGTATATCTTATTCTGAAGTGAAAAATCTTAAGATAATTATAGTAAATAATAATCCTCCAAAAGCAGACTTTACAATAAAAAATAAGGTCAATGTCGGAGAAAGCATTCAGTTCGACGGGCGAAATTCTGCAGATTCTGATGGCGATACGCTTACCTATACCTGGATTTTCGGCGATGGCGAAAAGTTAAATGGTATCGTAGTAAAACATGCCTACTCCAAGCCAGGGAGATATAACATAACTCTCATCGTAAACGATACCATAGATTCAAATTCGCTATCTCAACAAATCTCAGTAGTGGAAAAGGCATCTTCTTCAAAGGTACCTGCTTTTTCTGCTTACCTTGCACTAATCTCTTTTGCATTCGTAACTCTTGCCACATATTCATATCGCTTAATCTCAAAAAATTACATATCCTCAGGTAAATCATCAGTTAAAAATTCATCGGGTAAAAGTATAAACTTACCAGACATGAGAAAGAAGCGGTAGCCAGAAAAAGTCAAACACTCAAACTTTAATTTTAGTCGCTCTATAATTTGTTCTCGTTTATTGTTCTCCTTTAATTTGAAACATCCTTTAATTCGAAACTACTTTTACTGTAGGGTATGGGCTGTAAACATCAATTATCCTAACTTTACCTTGGAGGCTTTCGTTCAATTTGTTTATGTCAGTCTCGCTCTTTGGTAGAGTAAGACATTCCGTTCGTCCTTTAATCACAAAAAAGAGAGTGTTTTTCAGTTTTTCGTCTGCCTTTCGGGGGTCTATACCGAATTCGTTTGCAAACTCCATGGTAAGACCAAGATGGACTGCTTCTATTCGTTCAAGTGGGACAACGCCTGCACGCCAGAATAGATTGCCATGTTTGAAAGGTCTTATAGGATAGATAAGTTTACCATCTTCAACGCGCCAAGAAGGATAGTTTAGTAGGGTCATCACAGAATGCAAAATAATCCAAATTAGAATAGGCATCGTGATAAGGAAAGGTGCAATCTGAATCAGATTCCAAGGATAGGTAAATCTCAAACCTATTATAATTAGAAGTAAAAGACTAACCGATAAGAGGAATAGAGACACAATCCAAGCCTTATTACGTCCTTTATTCGAAAAAACGATTTTCATATATCTCGATTACACTATGGATTAAGAGTTAATTAATTTTGCCTTTCAAGACTATGTTCAACACTATCTCGTTCAAGAGTATAACACCTAGAGAGATTATAAAGATACAAAGATCTATCTCGTTCAAGAGTATAACACCTAGAGAGATTATAAAGATACAAAGATTATAGAGATTACAGAGACTATAGACAAGAGTATGAGAAACTATTATTTTTCCAAATTCAATTTCGTATAGATATTATGTCAGAAAATATGTTTGTTTCGCTAAATGATAAGACATTCGAAAAGTTCGTGAATGAAAACAGATTTGCAATAGTCGATTTTACCGCGCCTTGGTGTGGTCCCTGCAAAGCAGTTGGAAAAATACTCGAGGAGATTTCTAAAAATTACAAAGGGAAAGTTGCGTTTGGGATGCTCGATATGCAATCAAATCCCTCAATAGCAGTCCATCTTGGGATAATGAGCCTACCTGTTATTATGTTCTACAAAGATGGAAAAGTACATTGCAAAATTACAGGTAATGTCGGAAAAAGCGTCATTGAGCAAAAGATAAATGAAATGCTTGCATAATTTTTTAATACGATTTATTTTTTAAAGCAATTTATAGCCAAAACAAGGTAGCAAAAAGAGGACTGTACCAACCAATCTAATCGATACTTTTTTCATATTGGTATTCCTTTTACATTTTGTGGTTGATAAGAAAGATTTGAGAAATCTATATCCAATGATTGTATTTGTCGTGCTAATACTTTCGACCTCTATATACTGCAAGTTTTTTACAGAACTCTTTGAGCCCATCGAGACTGCCTCTACAAGACCAGGCGATTTTGCAACAAGTTTTCTACGTTCTGACAGATACAATTCTTTAGAAATCGAGATTGATTATGTATCTGGTGCTCATCCTAATGAAACTGCAATAGAGGAGTTTGTTAAATTTATAGATGATAAGAAGGGGGGGATATGTTCCAAGCCAAATGGTGTAAAATACCAAATTGACGACGAAATCCCGTTTTCTGATTACAACGTTAAACTTGTGCATGAAAAATATCATTACTATACTCAAGACGATATAAGCGCGATTGAAGATAGATATAGAGACAAGTATAGACACATGCCAAAATTGACTCTTTACGTTTTATATTTAGATGCTCCTTTTAAGTATGAGGTTCAAGGTGGAATAATAGGTTCTTCGGGGAGTGATAATGATAATAATTATGAAGAAGAAGGGAGGATATTAGGTAGAGCGCATCATGCCTCAACTATTGTAATATTCAAGAATGAAAGTTTGTATAACCTGACTTTGTTAAATACTACTAAAGAGCCCCCTTATCCTGAGAAAGTTGAGTTAGACAGAACCTTAATAGAAAGTGCAGTATTGATGCATGAATTTGGTCATCTTTTGGCGCTTGTATCGTATGATGTTCACGAAGATGAGGAGCATTCACTGGATTGCAAAAATGTATGTGTTATGAATTATCATGTTGACCATCTTTCAGATAAATCGCCATATGTTGTTAATGCGTCTTGGAAGCCTGTTCTGTGCAAAGATTGCTTAGATGAATTAAATAAACTTAAGAATGGCTGATAAATGAGAGTGAATGGGAATTAATTGCAGATGGGTTTTAATATGAAAGAAAGTTTTTTTGCTAAATTGATTTCGGCGCTGAATCCGTATAACCGAACCTCCGGCTTGGGGTATAAAGTTGTGTGGGTTCTTCCTATAATTTACATGATTGCAATCTTTTTTGTTTCTTCACAGGAAAGGGTTGCAAGTCCTCCAGGCGGAGAGAAAATACCAAATTTTGACAAGTTTCTTCATTTTTTAGAATATTTAATTCTTGGACTACTCTTGGCGTTTGCAGTCGATGTGTATTCTCTTTTTCAGACTGGTTTTCGTATTGAAAAACTAAATACCACAACAAATGCAATTGCATTTTCTGCGATTGTATGTATCCTATACGGGATGTCAGATGAAATCCATCAGTATTTTGTTCCTGGAAGGAGTTGTGATGTGCTCGATTTGCTCGTAGATTCTTTTGGTGGAATAGTTGCACAGCCTTTGTTTTTTGCTGCAAAGAATAAAGTTTCAGATTATTTTAGGAAAAATTAAGTTATGGAAGATTAAAAATGAGTTAGAATATGAGTAAGAATTCTAAGAATAATAATATTATAGAAAAATAAAGGATAATCAGGAAGAAAGAATAATCAGGCGTTCGAATGCAAATTATCAATAGGTAGTTTAGCAATTATGTTTTGAGATGCCGTGAGGACCTTTAGCGGATTGTTAGAGACGAATTTCGATTTCGGACCTGCAACTTTGTTATGGAAATATGTAGTTGGAAATGCAGTAAGAGGCGCAGGTATATCAGGCGACGGAGGAATTATCGCAGCAGGAGCCTCAGATAATACAATATACTGTCTTGATAGGAAAGGTAAGTTATTATGGTCTTATTCAACTGATGATTTTGTTTATGGAGTTGCGGTATCTCATGATGGGAGTACAATCGTTGGAGGGTCTGACGATAATCACGTTTACTGTCTTGAAAAAGGGGGTAAGTTGATTTGGAAATATAACATAGGCTCGTTCGTGCTTGGTGTTGCATCTTCATTTGATGCATCCACTATCGTAGTAGGGTCTGAGAATAAGAACGTATATTGTTTCAATCGTTTAGGAAAGGTGCAATGGAAATATCTTGCGGGCGATTTTGTAAGCACTGTTGCAATATCTTCAACTGGAAGCACGATAGTTGCAGGTTCGCGTGATAAAAATATATACTGTCTATCATCAACAGGAAAGTTGATTTGGCAAAGAAAATTAGACGATGCAGTTTGGGGTGTGGCAGTTTCTGGCGATGGGAAGAGAATAATTGCCGGCTTGGGAAATAACAATATAATTGGCTTTGATAAAGAAGGGAGAGATGTATGGAGATATGGAACTGGAGATTCTGTTTGGGGAGTTGCGATTTCAAAAGACGGGTCGGTAATTGTTGCAACATCATCTGATAATTATCTTTACTGCCTTAATGGAGAAGGCGAACTTAATTGGAGATATGCACTGGGAACTAACGGCTTGGGTGTTGCGGTATCTTCAGATGGGAGCACGATAGTTGCAGGCTCTTGGGATAAGAAATTGTACTGTTTCGACAATACTAAAACTGTTAAGGCGGAGCCTACTGTGGTAACCTCAAAACGAAAATAGCATCTCTGCAAGAAGGCATTTCGAATATAATTTTAAATATAGGCATAAAGATACAGGAATAGAAGATAGGGAATGTATATACGTTTATATGGAGATGAGCGAAATGATACAAAACAAGGGATTAATTGCACGCACTAGTTTTGTAAATGGCATTTCTGGAGAACGAAGGAGTACGATTAGAAAGAAATGCAAGTTGAATAAGAAATTAGTATTTGCGATATTCGCAAGTGTTGCCTTATTAATGTCTGCAATGCTGATATTAAACCACGAAAAATTGGATAAAAAGGTCATAGAAAATGAAAAGATATCGTCTAATTCGTATGGGTCAAAGGAAGTCTCTGGCGGGATTGATATTTGTCCGAAATATATTGCAGGTGATACTCAAACACCATTTGCGATACATTACTCAATAAGTGGCTTGGACCCGAATGCAGATTATTACTCGAAGTTAAGGATAAAAAATGCAGGAACTTCAACATATCAAAATTATATTTTAACATACAACTACACATCAGGAGGATGGACGCATGATAGTTCACCTTGGACAACTGTTAATACTATAAGAACAGATTCAAATGGTCATGTAGAAGGTTGGCTTATTGGTAAAACATACACGGGGGTGGTCGCTGGTAATTATGATATAGTATTAAGATTAAGAAAGGTTGGGACAACCACAAATCTTGACACTCCGGATATTGCAACGAATATTAGGGTAATGGACATGACAACGGAAGGAGGCTGGATAACTGGTTATGTTTACGAACCTGACGGCGTAACTCCTATGCAGAACGCAAGCGTGCTAGTTAAAGATTCAGGTGGAAATATAATCGGCGCGTACATGACTGAAGATAATGCAGTGAACGAAGGATACACGAATGGTAGCGGATATTACAGGATTGCAGTTCCCATAGGCTCAGGTTATACCTTAGAAGCAACAAATCAAGCAAAAACATTCCGAGGAAGCACAAATGCACCCGAAGTTTTAGTAGGAGTAAATGTAACTGCATCCGACATTACCGCATACAACATTCCAGAATTCTCAGAATTCCTACTCCCTATATTTGCAGTTATGGGCATTTTCTTATTCGTAAACTACAGAAGGAAGAAATAATCTTATTTTTACATTTATTTAATTTCCTTTTATCTCTAATTTTTAATTGCTGTTAACTTTCAGGAAAACCTATAAGTAATCAGCATTATAATCATTTAGTGATACTATAGTGAGTTGATATCATGGATGTCTCAGGTTCGTGTATAAAATGCGGTTATAGAGGCAAATTGTATTCAAATCTATGCGAGAAATGTTTCAGAGAAGAGGAGTTGAAAAAAGGGTTTATTGATTTGCCTGAGCATATAGATGCGATACTATGTCCCAAATGCAATTCCGCGAAGATAGGCTCGAAATGGTTTGACTTTCCGAATTTGGAAAGTGCGCTTGAAAAGAGTGTAGCCTCGAGTATTGGAATAAGAAGAGATTTATCTTTAGATGATGTAGAACTTGACATTTCATTAGAATACATGCACGAGAAACTGTATAAAGCAAGAGTGAATGCGATAATACATCATTCAGGCTTGGAATTTGAGGAATCGAAAGAGACAGAATTAAGAATAAGATATGCAGCATGCGACAGATGCTCGAAAGTATATGGTGGTTATTTTGAAGCAATAGTTCAGGTAAGAGCAAGTGATAGGAAGATAAATTCGAATGAAGGACGGGAAGTTAGGGAATTTGTGAATATGCGGCTTGGAGAACTTCGGAAGAGTTCGCGTTCTGTATTTATCACGAAGGAAGAGGAAGTGCAAGGCGGTATTGATTTTTATGTGGGAAGTATAGACGCTGCGAAACAGATTGCGAAGAGTTTACAGGATGAATTTGGAGGAGAATATACTGAAAGTTCAAAACTGCATACAAGAAAAGAAGGTAGAGATATTTACAGAATGACTTACCTTGTGCGTTTTCCAAAATATAGACGGAGAGATATAATTGCAATGAAGATAAAAGGAAAAGAAAAAGTTTTGCAAGTGAAGAAGATATATCCTAAGATGGCTTGGCTGAAAGACCTAACAACTGGTAAAGATGTAAATATAGACGTGTCTGAATTGGAGAACGTGCGAATTATAGGAGGACCTGAAAGCATACAGGAAGCGGTCGTGGTATCAAGAAATAAGGTGAATAAAGGGTTCGAACTCCAGATTTTAGAACCAACCACGTATCGCACAGTTACCATAAGGGAGCCTGAAGATTTCCAGGTCAAAGGACAATATGTTAAGATTGTAAAATACGATGAGCAGATTTTTCTCATTTATGATTAAAATTATCTTCCTTTCCTCTACATTCCCTTCCTCTACGATATAAATAAAAATATGGTATGCGGGGGGAGAGATTTGAACTCCCGATCTGCGGATCTGCAGTCCGCCGCATCGCCCCTATGCTACCCCCGCTCTTTCTTCGTATATCTTATTTGTGGATTATCATGATAAATATCATGATAGTATTTCAAATTATCTTTATGCCTCTTTCTTCATAGGTGCGCTTGTTGCGCTTGCAGCATCTTGCCCATACATATCTACACGAGGACCTGTAGGCTGTGTTCCAGGTGTTCCAAGCATAAGTTCTGATTTTTGATATTGTTTCTTTGGTTTTAATGAGAAGTAGATTGCAAGCGCAATTCCTAAGAATGTGAATATAACTGCTTCTGCCATTGCCACACCATAAACTGAATTGAGTTCCATAGATTCTGCGAATTGCGCAGGTGTAACTGCTGCGAAGAATACATAAGATACCATTATTAAAGCGGTTAGAACCATGGTAATTAATGCAATTACAAATCCAAAGGTTATGTATCTTGAGATGACTGCGTTCAAATCAAAGTCTTTCAAATTCCGCATGATTGCCATTTCGCCTATTTCAAGGTATCTGTTTAGTCCATGTATGTATTCGAGATACATGAAGAAAGTAAATGCAAAGACAGCAGAGAGCCAGAACTCTGCTCTGCTTGCAGGGTTAAGAAGCACGCCTATATTGCTACATCCTGCACCTGCAAGAAGCATTATTGCGGAGGACATGGTAAATATATTACTGAAATTCTTCCCAAGTATGTTCATTATAGACATGATACCAAGCACCAAGCCAATAACTGAAAAAACAACTACCATGATAAACATCATAAATGCTTCAGTCCCTGCAGGAGGAATCGCCCTTTTTGCCATTATACTTATGAATACATTTATGGCAACTGTAACAAATAAAAATATAAATGCAAAAGTTCGAATTAGACTTAACTTTGAATATTTTCTTAAAATTTCTTCTCTTGAAGGTATTCTTACGTGTGTGCTCTTTCCTCGTGCATCTATTTCTGCTTGCATATCTGCTTTACCCTGCGGTCCTTGAGGCTGAACACCTTGAGGTGCTTGTATTGGTCCTCCCTGTGGTTGTTGTGGGTATATGCCTTGCATATTTGGTGGCATCTGTTGATTGTATCCATACTGTCCTTGCATATTTGCACCTTCTTTAAGCCCTCAACTGCGCAAGCACTGCTGTAAATGGCATGTTCGGGTCCCAATCGATTACTTTTGCGCCATAACCGCGTAACTCTTCGAGTCTTACCTCTCTTTCAGCCTTGAGAATCTCATAAGCCATCGGATCCCCAATGGGCATGCGTGCTTTTGTTTTTGCCATAAGTTCAAAATCTATTGGATTTGGAGATATCACAGTTAGGCTAAAATCGAGTATTCGAATATCAGAACACGCTTTTGAGATGGAATCGTCGTTTTCAAGATTAGAGATAAGGATAATTGGAGATTTTCTTGGCATGTAGGGGAGCGAGACATCAACCACACCTTTAAGAGGCAAGTTTCCTTCTGAACGAGTCCCTGCAAGTGCTGTTAGTATCTCGAACAATTGCTTTTTACCCATACCGGGCTTTATGTTCATCAGTTTTTCGCCATATACAATAAGAGCAACTGAGTCTCTGCGTTTTAGGAAAAAGTTTGTGAGAGTTGCGGCCGCTCTTGCACCGTAAATAAGCGCATTATCTGCTTCAGAGCCTATTGCAGACGAACTCCTTGAATCAAATACTATTGTGATATCAGATACCGCCTCTCTTTCTTTTTCGTTAACAAGTAGTTTTCCGCTTCTTGCATATGCTTTCCAGTTGATTTGCTTGAATGCATCACCAGGGACATAATCTCTTATAAGGAAGAATTCGCTTCCTGGACCAGGCTGTTTTACTGGAGAAGCGCCCGGATACATCTTTGGTGCGCGGGATTTTATAGGGATTTCTTTTATCTCCTCTACCCTTGGGAATACCGAGATATTGTCTGTGAAATCGATGTCTATTTCCTCGTAGAATAGATTGAAAACATCTTGGCTTCTTATAGATATTGGTCCAAGGGTGTATATCCCTTTAAGGGGCGCTTCTATCTTGTATCTAATTGTAGTCGATTCATGCTGTTTCAAATCTATGATGAGATAATTTGAACCTTCGCGAATGTTAAGTTGTTTTGGAAGTTTATCTCTAACTTCAAGAAAACCAGTTCTTTTACCTCTATTCTGTAGTTTCAAATCAACTATGATTTGTCCATCTTCGAATATCTTTTCGCCTGAAAGCGTCCTTGATGCTGCTAGTTTTGCAAGTCTATTATTGAACATGCCTATTACTAACGATATAAGTAAAAAGATAGAGACTGCAAGGAGTTGGACATTCTTTGCAACGAGTGCAAAGACAGGGAGACCTGCTCCCAAACAGAGCATCAACGCGCTTTTCTTAGTCCACATTGGGCGCACCTTACACTGCTGGTACGGGGACTTCGTTTAATATCTTCTTTAGCACATCTTGTGGAAGCACGCCTCTTATCCTTGGTTCGGGTTTTAGTATGATTCTATGATTCAAACCTACAATGCACACATCTTTTACGTCGTCTGGTGTAATATAATCTCTACCCAAAAGCACAGCACGTGCTCTCGAAAGTTTGAATAGCGCAAGTGAACCTCTTGGCGACGACCCCACAAGCACCCTGGGGTCTTCTCTAGTCCTTGTTACTATTTCTACCATGTAAGTAAGAAGTGCAGGGTCAACATGTATCTTTTCAACTACACCTTGCATATCCACAATTTTCTTAGGATTTGTTATTACCTCGACATCAACATCATCCTTTCTTCTCATCTCTCTTCGCATGAGAATCTCTTTTTCTTCTTCTCTATTTGGATAACCAACAGACATCTTCATCATGAACCTGTCAAGTTGTGCTTCTGGAAGTGGATATGTACCTTCTTGTTCAATTGGGTTTTGCGTTGCCATGACAATGAAAGGTCTTGGCAATTTATGTGTTACACCTTCGATAGTAACCTGCTTTTCTTGCATAGCTTCGAGAAGAGCGGCTTGGGTCTTTGGTGGTGCTCTGTTTATTTCATCAGCAAGTAGAATGTTTGTAAATATAGGTCCAGGTCTGAACTTGAATTCGTTGTCCTTCTCATCGAATATGTAAGTGCCAGTGATATCAGCAGGGAGTAGGTCTGGCGTGAACTGTATTCTTTTGAATGTGCAACCGAGTGCGTTTGCAAATGTATTTGCCATAAGTGTCTTAGCCAAGCCAGGGAAGTCCTCGAATAGAACATGACCGTTTCCAAGAATGCAAATTGCCACTTTTTGCAAAACATCCTGTTTACCTATAATTGCTTTCGAAACTTCTCCCATAAGAGCATTCATAGTAGTCGCAACTTCACTAACCTCTTGAGGAGTAGCACCTGCACCCATAGGCTGTTGCATCATTGGAGGTCTCATAGGTGCAGCACCAGGCATCATAGTCTGTGGTTGTGGATACTGTTGTGGAGGCTGATAACCTGGCGGAAACTTTCCTGGAGGAGGTCCACCTGTTGGCGCACCTGGAGGCATGCTCTGCTGTGGAGGCTGATAACCTGGTGGAAACTTTCCTGGAGGAGGTCCACCTGTTGGCGCACCTGGAGGCATGCTCTGCTGTGGAGGTTGATAACCTGGTGGAAACTTTCCTGGAGGAGGTCCACCTGTTGGCGCACCTGGAGGCATGCTCTGCTGTGGAGGCTGATAACCTGGCGGAAACTTTCCTTTTGGCGGTCCCTGAGGCTGGCCCGAATATTCTGTCCCATTGCTCATTTTCCCCAACTCCTTAACCTATCGACAATCATCTTCATCTCTGCTTGATTATATTGCCTTTGTGATATGAGAAAATCAATCAACTGCGGGTCTCTTATCATTTCGTTTAACTGCATATGCGAGATGGCTGCAAATTCTTCTTCTGAATAGCCATGAAGGAGTCTTACTTTATTTAAAAGTACCTTTCTTAATCGTTGCATCTGAATATTAGGCACATCAGGTAAATCTTCTCTGTTAGTAACAGTGGATATATCGAACTTATGAATCCATGGTTCTTTATCTTTTGCAGTAATTGCAAGTGGAATCAAGAGGAGAATCGCCCCTATGGATGCAAATACTCTTGGAATATTTTCTGAAGTGATAAGTGCCATGAGTTCGATAGTCTTGTAAACATTCTGTGCGTACTTCTCTTGGACATGTCTTGATTCATCAAAAAGAATCCTTCCACCATTTGGAAGAAGATATTTTATTAAATCCATAATGAATGCTTTGTTATTATCTCCCCTTTGAGATGCAGGGAGGCTTGAATTCTCGCTCCCTCCAAGATAGAACAACTCATTAATGAATATCCCTGGGTCTGAGATGAATATGATTTTTCCATCTGTTTCAGGCACTGAAACTTCAACGACCGTGGGGATATTTCCTTTCTTATCTCCTATATTTATCTTTCCATTCCCATCGAGGTCAACATAACTTCTATCAGAACCATTTGCAAGTATGCGCACATTTGGTTCGGGGTGAACTTGAAGTCCAGTGGGATTACTCATTACAAGTTGATATTCGTATGTCTCATCCTCATCTAATTTTGCAGACATATTTGGGAAAGAGGCATTTTTTGTAAAGTATTCGTCCCAGACAGGTTTGCCATAAAACTGTATTCCATATTTTATTGAAAGATCGTTACCATAACCATAATCATCTGCGATAATTACCTTTCCGCCAGATGTATTTACAAATTCAAAAATAGATTCGATTTCTGTTTCACTGTAGGCTTTCTCTACGCCTATTGCTAGAAAGAGTGTCTCTTGTGGATTTTCTACACCATCGAGGACGATTGCCGAAGATACAACAGACATTAATTCATAATCCCCTGCATTGATGAGTGTACTTCTAAATGTGGATATGTCTTCCCAAGACTTTGAATATGGAGATAAGTGTCTTCCTTCCTCATTGTTCAAGATGGGTAGTACCCCATAAACGACGATAAGAACTATGAGTGTGAGGAGGGCGATTACCCTTTTTGACATGCGAAACCCATATTGAGTTGCGTATATTAAGCCTTTTGGTGTGCCAGATATTTAATAGACGTCCGATAGTATGTTTAGTTAGTTGGAAACCCCCTTTCTTTCACGAATTTTTACAAGTTCTTTATAGTGGACATCGCAGTAGGTTTCGTTCTTATAATCGGTATCAGCAAGCGAATTTGAGAAGTGCATAACACATTTTGGGTCTGGGCAATGATGAAATCCGAAGGTATGTCCTAGTTCATGCACAGCTTCTTTAACCATTCTAGAAATATATTTTTCGTGCGAAACGTCATGCAAACGAGAAAGGGAGATGATTGCATAATTTCCACTAATCTCTGCCTGACCAAAGATATAATTTAGTTCAGGGGTGAATAAATCAAGGTCAACTACACCTAAGATTTTGTAATTATTTTCTTCTTTGTGTCTCTGTGCGGAACGAGTTCCAAGATAGAGCATTTCATCATTTGCTCGAAGTGTATTTAGAAAAGATGATGCTCGATACTGATCTCTTTCAGGAGCATAAGCATCAGGTGGGATTGGAATGGAATTCATTATGATAATCTCAGAAGGAGATGCAAGGATTCTGTCTGAAATGTGCGTCTTCAGTTCCTCGAGGTCTTCATTATCGACATTTCCAAATGGTTGAAAGATGAACATGAAATTTGTATAATACTATTTGGTTATTGAATTTTATCTAAGGAAAACAACAAAAATAGTACGAATACTAAATATTTGCTAAAATGATAAAAAAATAAGAATTAATATCTTTAAAGGTCCTTTGTCATCTCGACCTTTCTTTGTAGAATCTCCCAATCCTTATCCACCGACTGTTGTATCTCTTCGATTACTTTTTCAGGGAGATGCCTGAACCTACCCTGGAGTTCGAAATATTCCTTAACAGGCTTTTTCTTGGCTGGTTTGAAGGTAATGTTGTACCTGCCGTTTACAACTTCGTATAATGGGTAGATACATGTTTGAACCGCAAGTCTTCCGATTTCGACTGTCTTTTCGGGAGGATATTTCCAGCCTGTGGGACAGGGCGAGAGAACTTGATAGTATTTTGGTCCTTTTGTCTCCTTCCCTTTCAAAACTTTCTTTATGTAATCCTCAGGGTATGCGACAGAGGCTGTCGCGGTGTATGGTATTTTGTGCGCTACCATGATTTCAACCGCATTTTTCTTAGGTGCTTTCTTCCAATCTCCCGTCTTTCCAACAGGGGTGGTAGTAGTCCAAGCCCCAACTGGTGTTGAACCTGACCTCTGTATGCCCGTGTTCATGTATGCTTCGTTATCATAGCAGACGTAGAATACATTATGACCTCTCTCGACGCAACCAGATAAGGCTTGGAATCCTATATCAATAGTTCCACCATCGCCTGCAAAACCTACTACATTTATGTGTTCCTTTCCTTTTACCTTGAGAGCTGCCTCGATGCCGGAAATAGCTGCGCCTGTTACTTCGAATGCTGAATTGTGCATTGGGACTTTCAAGTTAGTATATGGGAAAGAGCCCATCATGATTGCCCAACAGCATGCAGGGATTGACAAGATTGTGTCTTTTCCCAAGCCCTTAAGAAGGTATCTCATTGCTAATGTGCCGCCACAACCTAAACAACCCATATGTCCTTCAAGCATGTATTCTTCTTCAGGTATTGTTAATTTTCCCATTTTTAAGCCTCCTACCTCACCTTTAACCAAGCGTTCATATTGTTGACATCTGCCTTTAGGTCAACCCATACTGTCTCTGCGTCTTGTTTTCCATCTTTAACTTTATACATATCTGCAAAGATTTTCTTTACCAGTTGAACATCAACGTCTCTTCCACCCATGCCAGTTATGTATCCTTTCAACTTCGGTTTATTATTTGCATGATATAACGCACCTTTTACTTCGGTAAAGAAAGGTCCTTCATAGCCGAATGTAAAGCATCTGTCCATAACACCAATCGCCTGAACCTTCTCTGCAAGTGCTCTTATGTCTTCAACAGGGAAAGGTCTGAATGTACGAATTCTAGCCAAGCCGACTTTCTTTCCTTCGTTTCTTAACTCGTCAATTGCTTCTCTTGTTGTAGAAGCAAGAGTTCCGGCGCACATAAGCACGACTTCGGCATCGTCGCATTTGTATAGGTCAAGGAGCCCTCCATAACTTCTTCCGAAAATCTTTCCGAATTCTGAATCTGCGTCCTTTATCCTTTTCTTAGCTCTTTCCATTGCTTCGTGAATCATCCATCTGAATTCAGGATACCATTCATCAGGCTTGGAGAGAGAGCCAAATACTGCAGGATGGTCGGGATTTAGTGTCAATTCCGGCTTGGGATTGAATGGAGGAAGGTATTTATCAACCAGTTCTTGGTGGGGTACTTCTACAGGTTCTACGGTATGCGATAGATAGAAAGCATCTTCGTTGATTAAGGCAGGGAGCATGATATCTTCTTGTTCACAGACCTTGTAACATTGGATAATTGTATCTAGGATTTCTTGTGAAGTTTCACAATAGAACTGCATCCAGCCAGTATCTCGTTGTGCAATGGAATCTGTATGTTCAGCCCACACAGACCAAGGAGGTGCCATTGCTCTGTTTACATTTACCATAACGATGGGTAATCTCGCGCCGCTAGCCCACATTAGGAGTTCATGCATTAAAGTGAGACCATGAGCAGATGTTGCTGTAAAAGTTCTTGCGCCTGTTTGAGATGCGGTAATTAGAGCAGCCATTGCAGATTGTTCAGATTCTACTTTTATGTATTGTGCTTTCATTTCACCTGAGGATGTGAATTCTGCAATCTTTTCAACTACTTGGCTTTGTGGTGTTATTGGGTATGCGGCGATAACTTCTGCTCTTGCTACTTTTGCACCATATGAGGCTGCGTAATTTCCATGCATGACTTTCTTAACGCCTGTTTTTGTCGTTGTAGTATGTTTTTCTGTTTTTTCGATTGAGGTCGTGGACATTCTTATGCCTCCATAACCATCTCAATTGCCTTCTTTGGGCATTCATTCGCACATATTCCGCATCCTTTGCAATAAAAATAATCGATTTTTGGTGTTATCTCGTTCCCTTTATCGTCTTTAATTCGAATGCAGGGTTCGGGGCAGAACTTCCAACATATGTAACATTTGTTGCATTTGTCTTCGTGCAGTATAGGCTTGGCACTTCTCCATGCCCCTGTGTTATAAACCCCTATTGTTGTTTCGAGTGTTTTTGGAAGCATAGGCAAATCTTTCATAGATTTTATTTCTATTTTCATTCATATTCCCCCAATTATCTACATTTTAGTTTGTTCGTATGCCTCTTTTACGGCATTCGCATTCTCGTCTTTTTTAACTGGCGTGCCGTCTCTGGCGCATTCCATTACGGTTTCCAATTTTACAAGTCCAGTTGCTTTTGCAAATGCGCCTAAGATTGCTGTGTTTACAATAGGTGCTGTTTTAGAACCGAGTTTGTTATTGACTGCGATGCTTTTCGCATCTACGGTAGCAATTTTTGCTTTAAGGTGCTTGAAGTCTTCTGGATTCTTTGCGGTATTAATAAGCACCAAGCCGTTGGGTTTTAGCCCATTTGTTACGTTTACAGCGGACAACAGCGATTCGTCTAGAACTACGACTATGTTTGGTTCTTTTATTTCGGACCTGATTCTTATAGGCTTGGTATCTATCCTAGTGAAGGCAGTAACTGGGGCGCCTCTTCTTTCCACGCCAAAATATGGAAACGCCTGAACTTCCATGCCTTCACGAAAAGCCGCATCAGCGAGAATATTGGACGCGATAACGGCTCCTTGTCCCCCCCTTCCATGAAACCTGATTTCAATCATTCCATATCCTCCAAATTTTCAGGCATGCGTTAGAGCAAACGCAGACCTGTTGGGCATGTAACGGTTTGATAAAAGATAAAAGTTGCGTAATGGCGAATATAGGTATAATTTTCAAATATAATTTCGAATAGAGAAATTATGCTAATTTAGGTAAATATAATGTTGATTAATGTTGATAAGCTTGTTGATTTGTTGATAATTATGCGTGAAAGATAATTATGCTGAAAACTAATATATTTAGAATACTAAAAATATATTTTAGAAAGGAAAGTTATGTAAACTTATATAAATGATAAGTGAAGAGGAAGATAAAGAGCGGGTTGAGCATGATGGCTGATGAGGAAACAAAGGATACTATAGATAAGAAAAATGAGTTTAAAGGAGCGTATTTGGGAACTGTGGTTGAGGGAAGATGGTGGAAGAGGTATATGAAAGATGGATTTTTCATGAGAGGTGCGGGCTTGGGAAAGGTAGAGGATGATGGATTTTATTTTCGGAGATATATGACAAAGAAGCCGTTGTTTATATCATATAAAAGTATAGTAGGAACTGGATTTGGCGATTGGCATGGAGGGAAATGGGCTGTTGGTAGATTAATACTAAAGATAGAATGGAAGAAAGATGAAAAAGAAGATAAGAAACTATGTTCTGGATTTTTATTTGAGGACGATGAAATAACGAGGAAGATAAGAGAAGAGATTGAAATGAAAATGACAAAAATGAAGATAACTAATGGATAGTAGAAAAGTTCAAAGAATGTATAATAATAGGAAAATAAAGTAATAAAGTAGGTTAAGAAAAAAGGGATAAGAAAGGTATATGATGAGCAAAAGATAGTATCAATGTAAACTATATCAAGATGTCATAACATATCATGATTGAAAGCATGTATAGAATTATGATATATGGAAGTATGTTATGCAATCATGGGCGAAAAGGGAGGGTGCCTTTTTCGTTAGGTGCGGTAATTGCACTTTTGATATCAGTTGGCTTGGCAGGTTATATAATAAATATAGATACAGAAAGGAGTTCTAATGTGATTAAGACGCCAGTTGAGGATATGGATTATGTATCAAGGAATATACAGGAAGATATCATATTGCAGGCGTATTATATAGCGATAGAAAGTATAAGGAATGTAACAGAGCCTACAAGACTAAATCCATCAGCACAGGAAAACTTTACAAAATTTCTCGAAACTTATCCGAAAAAGGTAGATGGATATCTTGTTGAGATAATTTCACATGAGTATTATATTATATTTGATTTGAAATCGACTATAGACCATGTAACTTGCCATTCGGTAAAGAGCCCCTCAGAGTTATGTGAAACAGGACGTGCTACCTATTTTAGGCTTGTAGGAAATGTGGTATATAGACTAATCCATCCTGCATCAGGAAGAGTGCTTGAAAGGAATGCGCTTTTTGATAAGAACATCTACTCGCCGTATCCTTTGCTTAAAGGTTCGATAGATAGGATGCAGGCAAATTCTATTGGAGAATTGAATTCAGTTGGAAGGACTTTGAAATATATACTTACTACGATTACGCAATTGAGAGTGCTTGAAGGGCTTGGGGGTGGGGCGTATGGGAGTACAGCAAGGACTTCTATTAGTGATTTGCTTACCGAAGGAGATATAGAAAAGGGATTGATGTTGTCTTTGTTAATAGAGGAAGCGAGGGATTTTAGGGATTATGATAGAGAGATTGCAAGACAAATAGGTGCGGAACAGGTTCTTAATAACTATCTTACGAATGGGACGATAGATGGTGCGGATGTGTTTTTACTATTCAAGAATTGTCAACTTGATAAGGTAGATATTGGGAAAGTGATAGGGCAGGCAATATATTCTTATTTGGATAAATTTCTGTTTGATATGTATTGTAAAATATGGGGAGATTTGAGTTCCTCAGTTTACATAGACCCTACGTTATCAGAACCTTTAAGAAGTTTTGAGGTTACGAAGACACTTGAGGTTATAGATGAGGGACTTGCAAAACAATGTCTTATAAGGTGGTTTTATAACATATTAGATTGGCTTGGATTTAATGCAGGGGAGATAGGGCATGATGTGCCATCTTATGAAAATATGGTAAATTTAGGTAGTATAAGGCAGCATTTTTTAGGTTGTGATACAGTAGAAGGAGGGGATGTAGAAGGAATATATGAGTTGTTTTCAGGGGGTTCATGGGTAATACATACGGATTACATACCTTCGATAGAGTTGATGATATTAGGAGAAGATACAGACCCTGCGTATAGACCCATACCATATAGTGTAACATACTATGACGATGGATGGTCCGGCTTGGGCGAAAGGAGCGTGAATTATTATCTTGTAAAGAAATCGTTTATATCGATGCATTGGAAAACAGGTTCTGATACGCCCTATCGAGATGCTCTTATGTATATAATTGAAGGCTTGGATAGGAGTATGCGAGCAAAGAGTGGTATTGTATCGGATAAGGGCTTGCTTGATATGATGGCAACTAAAGGTTCTGAGAGTCCTGCGATGGTTGGACTTCCTGAAATAAGGACAATATTGGGAGATGCTTCCAATCCTGATTCTATAATGTATCCTAAGAACAATCTAACAGTGATATCGAATGGCACGGTTCTGATAGTTGAAGAGATGGAAGATGCGGTAGAGGATTTCAAGACGAATGCAGATTTGAACAGAGAAAGATGGTGGTCCGAGGGTGCGTATAAGGAAGGTAGAGAAGGTTTTATCTGGTCTTTATTCAAGGAATCGATAGAATTAATCTATGAAGCGATATCTACTTTAGAATCGAGTGCTCTTGAAATAGAAACTTTCGACATGTCCCCTATTGTATTGAATCAAGAAAAGGTTACTAATACGACTGTGTTTAATTTCAGGAAAGATGCGATGAAGGACATATACGAGCGAGTTTATTCTGTTGTTGAAGATAGGATAAGTGAATTTGACGCTGCGTATTGGACGAACATATCGGGGCATCCTGAACATTCCTCGCCGCCTGTATGTCCTACAGTTTGGGATGTTTATTATCGGACGGGCTATTCAAGTCCAAGCGAGCATTTATGGAACGATATAAATAACATGGTTGAAAGGGCGCTTGATGATACTTTTGGAAATGGAGTGAGCAGTGGGTTAGCGGGTTATCTTTATGGATATTTGGATAGCATAAATGGATGTACGGACAACAGAGCATATTCTGATAATTTCTATGATTTTGTAACGCATACGGTTGGGCTTGGAGATTTGTTTATTTCAGATGATGGAGATATAATGAACCTTGCGAGATACTGGCTGACTGAATCTTTAGATGTTATGTTGAGAAGGATATTGGACAATGTGGAACTTTGCAATATAGAATATCTTGATAATACATCAGTAGGAGTGCCTTACGAGTTTTGGGCAGGGAAGAAAGAAGATGCTCAGTTGAATAAGAGTATGATGTTTGAGACTGCAAGAGTTAAACATAGAGGATTTAGGTTTGATGTAATAGAAATTGCAGACCCTAGTTTTGGAGATTCGTATAGGTTAAAACTTGCAGATGTGCAGGATAATAATTGGAACATTTCGAAATCTGCATTTCAGAGTTATTGGCGAATTAACCTATCTGCGGAACTTGATTTATCGGCTTGGACTGAGCGAAGTTCGCTTGTGGGTAAGAATTCGCATGTTAAGACATATGCGAACGAGACAATAAAGATAGAGTTTTCGATGCCGATAGTTGCCTTTTCGGCTTGGAATTTAGACGACCTAAATTATCCATATACAAGAGGGTATCTTGGGGTGAATGCCTCAGATACGCCTTGGGAGCCTTTCTTTGTATCGAGGAACATTACTGTTTTGATGGAAAATGCAACTGAGATTGCAGAGGTATCTTTAGAAGGAGTAACTAGGATTGCGATGGTTTCTGCGCCAATCATGTCAGAGTTGTATGAGAAAAGGCATTTTATACCTGCCTATATAGACGATACTGTTAGAGGTTTTGTTAGGTCGTTAAAAGAGGTAGATATCGACCTTGTAAGAAAGGAGACGATAAGAAACGAGTTTGAGTACATTTCAGATAAGAGTGTAACTATCTTAGGCGATATTGAAACTTTTCAACTCCCCATGCTTGGGATTGCAGATTGCGAATACAATCTTTCTGAATACGAGATAGGTATTTCGGACGAGTTCGATTTTAGATTGAACATATACAATCTGCCTCATGTTTCGCTTACGGGGATTTTGAGGTTCTGCAACTTTGAAGGAGAGATGCAAGTAAGTCCTAATGAAGAACAGCAGTTTTTCCTATTAGGCGTTTTTGAGATTTATGGACAAAGGTATCAATATAGCCTTGTCTCGCCTATGGATTACGAAACTGATTCTTTAGTATCTACATATTCCCGGCTTGGGAGCCATTTTTCGAATGTATATCTACCCTATTTGGGCACTTGTGCAGATGTGAACGTGGTTGTATTCGGAAAAATGAGCAGTTCGTTACGCACAAAGGTAGAGACTGCATTCGAAGTTGCAAGGAATAAGATTGGCGACACGCCCGAACATTTGATTTCGTTCACAAGGACAATGTTAGGTAATCTCGTTGACCTTGCAAGAGCAAACCCGAACAGCAAGACTATAAACACCACAAGGCTTGGGATATCTTTCGAAGTTAATTTTACGAATAATTACGACATCTCCGGCTTGGGCAAAAGCGCAAAAAAGGTATCCTACGGCTTGGTATTAGAGGATGTAACTGAGATAAATGGAACCACGGTATCTGAATTTCTCGAATGGGTAATTAACAACTTAAGAACTATTATATATTCGATAGGCAAGGTAAACGACGCAACTACGCCTTTATCATCGCTACCCTGGAGAGTATATCAGAATTCAAATGCTCGCATACATACCTTCCTTGAGTTCTTCGAAATTTCTTCATCTACAATCGCACAGATGAACATACCTGCAACTATGCAGACACTCCCATTTGCATGCTCTGATTTCGATTACATTTCCATCTTGGAACACAAAAGGATTTACTACTCTGAGTTCGGAAGATGCTCAGAAGGAAGATGGAGCAGTAAGGGAAGCATATTCTCTATATAAATTTCTAAAACGTTAATTCCAATTGGATATTTGTTTTAGATTTACATCATCTTTGAGCAAGATTTTACGGTCAAAGTAAAATTGTTTCTTTTTTTCATCGTCTAAGAGAAAGTACAGACTCTCAATAGTCTCTATTTTTTTCTTGGGGAAAAACGATACCTGATATCGCCCACGATATTTGCTTTTATAATACTCTGCAGTCATATTGTTAGGATAAGGGTCTTTTTTTCGGTCAAGCAAAATCTTCAATGTGGGTTTGAACAAAAGACCAATACTTTTCTTTCTTTGATTGTTGCTTGGAGTATCAAGACAACAACGCGTAGCTCCCACTATTATGTCAATCAATTGAATAAAATGTGATTCTTCTCGCTTACTTTTACGATGGTCTGAGTCAATAAATTGAACTTCTTTATTTTTAAATTTTATATCATCTTTGTTATATTCTACTTCTATTCTTTCAAGACTTTTAATTGGGAAATAAGGATGGTTTTCCATACTACTCTTGTCATGAAATACGTTCTCAACTATTATCTTTTTATCTTTAAAGAAATACTTTAGTCCACTAACCAAAAGCGTTCTAAAAAAACGATTGTAAATATTACGAATTTGGTCTTTGTCTCCAAATACTTCCACGTTTATGTTTGATAAATTTATACCTAGGATGTTTATGTAAATTTTAGGATAATTTTTACACTCAGAAATATACTTTATCCAATATTTTGCAATCTCATACCGTGCATTTGACCTATCTAATTCTCTGTAATGGATTTCTGTATTGTTCTCACTATGATATCCACATTTACATTGGCAAGCAGTTTCATCATCCTTCCACTTTTTATACTTAACACACCGAAGATTGTTTATATCCCTAAGAACTTCTTCTTTGTTTTCTGAAGGGATAAAAACAGCACCTAAATACATCCACTCTGGTCCATCCTCACTCTCACTCTTCCATACCTCATCACAGTAAATTTCCAATTTAATCTCTGTTTTCTCGCTCTTTAGTCCATCTAAATCTTGATACATGCATGCACCCAAGCCTAAAATTTGTCAAGAAGTAGGTAAATAAAAATTTTTCTTTCTGAAGATATTTATTATTTTGTCATCAGAAATCAGTTATAAATTTGGAATTTATAATTTTTATGAACAATTATATTTGTATGTAAAATTTCCAATCAGAACTCCAAAAACTCGCTCCTTTGTCCTGTTTTTCCATCTCTGTAGGTGCGATGGATTTTTCCCTCGAACATGCTCTTGGAGTTCTCCAAGCCGAGGGTGAGGGTGTTTGATACGGTATGTGATGCGAGTTCCCAGGAATTGTAATCTTCAGATAAGTGAGCAAGGAAGATATGTTTTGTCTGGTCGGTAATTAATTTAGTGAGAGCATTAGCGCACTGTTCGTTGGATAAATGTCCGAAATCGGACCTGACCCAGCGTTCGCGAATTCCGTTACCTATTTCAGTTCTGCTCCTTCCGAATGAAGTATGCGTGCGATTTCCGAGATTGCCTGATATTAGCATAATTGCTTCATCGACGAGTTTTTCAGAATGGTTAGATTCGATGATTATGGTATTACAGCCTTTAAGATGCTCTTCTGCATTTTTGGGAAGATGTCCTAGGTCTGTTGCGTATCCTATGCTTTTTTTCTTTTTTTCATGTGCTACGGTGAACTTGAACCCTAGGGTTTCGTTCGACGTGAAGAAAGGGTTTAGAGGCGAGGAATGGGGGAGTGGAAAAGAACTAATTTCAAGAGCGCCTATTTGAGTATTTGGTTCGATTTTTTGCAAATTTTGTATTTTCGGAATGTCGTAATGAAAGAACCCATTTTCAATATTGGAAAAAGATGCCTTTCCAAGAAATACCTTGGTCCCAAACTTTTTGTGCATACTATAAACATGTCTGCAATGGTCTGAATGTAGATGTGTGAGGAGGATTGCATTAAGTTTCGAAGGTTCAACGCCTATTTCTTCTAGCCTTTTGCAAATCTTCTTTCTTGAAATCCCTGCGTCTATGAGAATATGCGTATCTTCATGTCCTATGTAAGTGCAGTTTCCTGACGAACCTGATGCAAGAACACATACGCGCATGATGCTCAATCCAACAACTCCTCAATTGTCCGCATGCTTATCTTACTATTTATTCTTGTGGCAAATCTTTTCATTCCAAAATCACATTTCCCAACATGCCCGAACTTGAACTAAGGAATAGACACAGGTTAAAACAAAAAGAAGTGAAGAAAGTAGTTGAAGAACTAAAACTCCTTCTTGGAAGAGATTCCATACCTTTAGATGCAACAATAGACAGAGCAAGTGCATCTGATTACGACGTCTTTTTTGTAAACAACCAAATACTTGCATTCGAGATAAATGGCGCACCTTTTTTGACTCTGAAAGGTATTCTGAAATGGCCGCCTGAAAGAATGTTTGTCGAAGTAGATGAGGGGGCAGTCAAGTTCGTTGCAAATGGCGCGGACGTCATGGGTCCGGGTATAGTTTCTCTCGACAATTCAATAAAAAAAGGAGATGTAGTATTTGTGCGCGATGCTAAACATAAAAGACCTCTTGCAGTTGGCTTGGCTCTTAAGGACGCAGAAGAGATTGCAAAGAAGGAAAAAGGAAAATGTGTAAAGAATATACATTACATTGGTGATAAACTCTGGAATTATGAAGTGTAATAGTTTTAGTTTACGTAGGCTATTCTTTTTTTACCTCTTTCTCTTTATGTGTACGCCACATCTTTGGATATACCCCAGGTTGCATAATTACTCGCTCTGTATTTACGCATATACCTTCTTCTTTTTCTAATATCTCTTTAGCACTCATTAACGCCTTACCTAGCGCAACACCTTCTCCTTTCAGAGACATCACTGCAACCAAATCCCCAATTGATATCTTCTCGTGTAATTTTACTACTCCTTTTACAGAAACATCAGCACCATGCGCAATTGCATCAACCGCAGAATCTTTCACGACTATTTGTGGAATATGTGCAAAAAGAACCTCGACTGGTTTTATCACATTCCGAATGTATTTCTCTTCTCCATGTTCTTTCCAATCTACATAGGCATCTTTTAGTTGATGTAGAGTTACTGCATCGTCTTCAGTAAGTGTCGCTGTCCTTGTCCTGCGAAGTTCTGCCATTTGCGCACCTACACCAAGCACTTCTCCAATATCGTTGCATAAAGTTCGTATATACGTCCCTGCTTCGCATGATACTTTAAACAATACATAATTACCTTCTATCTCAAGTATATCCATCTTGTATATCCATCTCTTTCTTATCTGCCTTTTTACCGCACTTCTCACTGGCGGCAACTGGTATATCTCACCTGTAAATTCAGAAAAAACATCTCTGATTTCTTTCTCATCTACTTTCTTATGCAATCTCATCAAAGTTACATATTCCTTATCCCCTACAAGAAGCGTACCCACTGCCTTTGTCGCATCTTCTAAAGTTATTGGTAACACACCCGTAACTTTAGGGTCTAGCGTCCCTCCATGCCCCGCCTTGTCAAGATGTAAAATATCTTTCACCCAAGCCGAAACTTGATGGCTCGTAGGTCCTGCAGGTTTATCTAAAATAACAACTCCAAGTTTGATATGCTCTTCTATACTTCGTTTATCCGGCTCCTTACCATATCGCTCGTCTGTTATAGATTCTTCTTTCACAAGCCAATTCCCTAGTTTTCTTTGTAAATCCATCTACGCACCTTACTTCTAATTTTATATTCTTACTTGTTCGACAATCTCTTTATTATGCTATCTGCAATTTCGTCAGGCGTCAATGATGCACTGTTTATTACCATCGTATATATCGACAGATTGTTTAAATCCACATCGTATATGTCATGATACCTTTTCCATTCTGACTCTTCCCTTGCTCTTATCTCAGCAGCCGCAGTTTCTATCGATTTCCCTTCTCTCTTACTCACACGCTCTGCCCTGACCTTTAACGGCGCTTCTAACCAAACTTTCAACGATTCTATGTTATTCTTCTCAGCCATTATCCCTGCAAGCCTACCTTCTAAAATTACATCACCTTTCTTTGCTATTTCTATTAACTTCTTATCTATCGCCTTGTCTATATTCGGATTCTGGTCTGCATACGCCGAAAACTCCTCTAAAGTCATCCCTTTCTTTGCAGCTAAATTCCTAAATATATCACCTGCATTCACATGCTCTTTATTCAACTTCTCGGCTAACTTCTTTGCTACTGTCGTCTTCCCGCTCCCAGGCAATCCTCCTATCGTTATTATCATACCCATCCCCAATTCCAAAATTTCATTCCATTCTTTTATCTTTTGTTTTTATCGCTTTTATCTTTCTCTATTTTATCTTTATCCATATCTTTGTTTTTCCTATCTTTTTTCCCTTCTGCTCTATTCTCAGTTATAGTCTCATTTTTATCTTTTTCTTTACTCTCTTCTTTACCCTCTTCTTTCGTCTCGCTATTCTTTTCTACCATTTCCTTCTTTTCTCTTTTAATCTCTTTCTTTTTTTCCTCATCACTTTCTTCAATTTCAGGCTCCTCGTCTTCTATAATCTCTATCTCTTCCTCGCTCTCTTCTTCCTCTCCTTTCTCTTTTGAGATTTCCTTCTTTCTTATTTTCTTTTCTAGCTTATCCTCGAACTTAGACTCATCTTTACCTTTTCTGCTCTCAAGCATCTCTAATCTGTTCTTAAATGCATAATATTTCAACGCACCTTGCATAACTTGTCCCAAAGGTATCGAGAACAAAGAATATATCCATATCCAAAGCGGCGATATCCCTAAAGGTCCCTTATTTGTCAATATAAAATTATCGCTTCCAGGCACCGAGATCGCCTTCACTACTACATTATGGTCTATAAAAAGCCCAAGCCAGGTAAATATCCCTATTGCTATTATCATGGTAAATACCGTAGTCCTCATCTGCGAACTCGTCGATTCCATAGTTGCATTCGTAACTTCAGGCTGCAAATCTATCAGTTTCTTTACTTTGTCTATATCCCCGGCAAGCCTTGCTTCTCTTAATTCCTTCGTATAATTTTGTGTCATTGCCTGCGTCCTTGCAACTGCAATCCAATCTGTAAAAAAGTGCCTTGAAACCGTAGATAATGTAACCAGTATTAACGAAGCACATATAAGTGTCCATACTAAATATTTCCCCTCAAACCCAATTAACGGCGTAAGCACGGTCCCAAGTATTTCGCCCAGCGCACGACGAAGTTCGGCATTGAACACAAGTATCATCGCAAGCATCATCACAAGCAGGATTAGCATCTGATTGCCTGCTCCCGCAGTAGGTTGCGCACCGGGTACTCCTACATTCTTATCTTCGCCCATCTTATTTTCACACTCACAGAATCTCGGCTAACTTCCTTGCGGTCTCTTCTACTTTCCCTTCTTCGTTCTTAAGTATCATCACCGTTGCACCAGTTAAAGCAGCATATGCCATCGATACATACCTATTTATCTGCTGATGCTCTGCTATGCTCTCAATTAAATCACTATCTCTTACTCTCGTAGCGTCTTTTGCCCTTCTCTTTGCAATCTCCTCAGGCTCTGCTTCAATAAGCACTATCGAATCAGGCATCAAATTCTCAATTACATGTTTTGGTAACCCAGGCCAGTATCCATTCGGCGTCTTTATCGTGCAGTGCGTATCTATTACCACATCACCCATTTCGTATATCTTCTTTGCAGCACGTTTTTGAAGGTCTCTTTGTGTATTTATCGGTAACTTGCGCATCTCATCCCTATCTTTTACCAAGCCCTCTGATTTCGCCATCTCAAACATGACCGTCCCATAAGTTACAATCTCTCTACCTGCCATCTTCGCCGCAGGTACCATAATTGTAGTCTTTCCAACTCCAGGTACTCCAGTAACTACTACGCGCATCAACTCACCGTCTGCACCTCAATTGCTTTTTGCCTTTATATTTTTTCCATGAAAACTCCTCCATTATTGCGGTTTATTCGATAATATATCTTCAATATCCTCTTTTCTGTCTATTGTTCATCCTGCTTCCTCATGCCCATTTCATCTTATATCTATTCTCATCTCTCTACTTTCACTACCATCTAATCTATTTCCATCTAATCCTTACTTTTGAGCACCACAGAATGGGCATATTACAAAATCGCTCTTTATCTCTTTACCGCACTTCTTACAAGTTTCTTTTAACACATTTCCGCAATAGGGACATATCAAGAAACCATCTGAGATTCCTTTTCCACATTTTGCACATGTGATTTCCTTGGATGTTGTGGGATAGGACTTTGCTACCTTGGATATCTCCTGGTTGATACCACCTTGATTAAACTGATTTTGGCTTGGTTGCAATGTATTCTGAGGGATGCTATTCATATTGTTGCTATTCGTATTGCTCTGTTTATCAATAACAGTTACTACTATTGGTTTTTTAAACGGCACACCGTTCAGGCTCAGACCAAGATGCATCTCGGGAACAACAACCAAGGTTGCCCTTTCTCCTCCTTGGATAGGAAGTTTTGAATACGCCTTTGCATCTACTTCTCCTGCATAGAAATTAAAACCGTCTGGAGATGTACCTGTAAGTTCTAAAACAGTCCCATTTTCGAACGCTTTCTTTAAACTCATTCTGTAATCCTTTACCATTCCTAAACTAGTAGCAATCCCAAATACCGAGAATATAACTGCCCCTATACAAATCTCGATTGATTCATACAAATAATTTAATATTCCAAAGATAACTGCCAAACATCCAAATATGCCTCCTATCGTTGTGTAAAATCTATATTTTTTCGAAAGTTGTCTTACTTCACTTTCATTAATTTCTCTTTTTACAACAGACAAAGTTACCCCTCATTCATTGGTTTTGTTTACAATTTGGATTTGGGCAATAGTAACTCCCCATGGTATATACGAGAGTTGTTCCACAATAGGGACAGGGTGCATGCTGAAATACATCTAGCGCCTCGTATTTTTGAGGTATCTGTATTACTTTCATATCTTTTGGGAACGGCTTGGCACCTCGCGGAAGGTCAAAGGGAGTTCCTAAATGTTCGATAGGAGAAATTGGCGCCCCGGGAACAAACCTTGGAGTATCTACAGTCGTTACATGGGTTACTTGTCTAACTGTATGCTTGGGACCAGGAATAAAACTCACCAAGATAGTGATACCACCCATAACAAATGCAATAACTGACATGGGATAACGCAAATCTTCATAGGGAAGTCCCAAGCCGGAAAGTAAACCTTCCTTTACAAGGTCAAACTTCCAATTGTTCGTAATCCCTGCACTAACATAAGAACCTGAACCTGTCATTTTGTTTGATGATACATGAAGTTTGAATGTAAAAGTTTCACCAGATGACACAATTATCATCACAAAACTACTTCCATTTACTTTACCACTTACTGAATATGTATCCTGCCTACCAATCGAGTTCGGGTCTGTCCAACCCTCCATGTGCTCATCTATCTTTTTTAAAGTTGTTCTTATCCTTCCTGAAACCGTACTACCGCTCTGAGATAGAGTAAGTTCAACATCATAATGAAAGGTTGCAGGTGCTGTTACATCGACGTATCCTTCACCACTTACTCTTGAAACCCAAGTGCCTGAAACATCTTCTGCACGCACCTCTACTGAACTTAAAACCACCATCAAAAAAGAAAGATATATCGAACCTACAATTAACATATGCTTTCTTCTTTTGAATTCTTCTTTAATTACATCATCTCCATTTAATACGAATAGATTGCCATCTCTGAATATTAATCTTTCTATGATTCAGTGTAGTTGTAGTATCCTGAAGTTACTCCCCCAAGAATTTAAAGAACAAAATAAAGAACAAAACAATACAAAGAATAAAAATAAAATGAATTTATGTTAAAAATTAAGTATATTATAATTAAAAATTAAAGAAAAAAGAGAGCATTATAGCGTTGCTTCGAAATCTTCAATCTGCAGTTTATATTCTGAATTGTCTTTTATCTGCCCTTTTTCTTTCATTATCTCACGTGTAAGCAGCCAATATACTACTGCTAACGCTCTTCTTCCTTTGTTATTTGTAGGAATAACCAAGTCCACATTACGGGTTTCGTTGTTAGCATCGCAAAGTCCCACTATAGGTATTCCCACATTCACGGCTTCTCTTAGCGCTTGGCTATCTGCCGCTGGGTCTGTAATGAACAATACATCAGGCTCGCAGAAACTTGGTATTATAGGGTTGGTAAGTGTGCCAGGGACAAACCTTCCTGCAAAAGATTTCGCACCTATGTTCTTTGCAAATACCTTTATCGGCTTCTGACCATATTGTCTTGCTGACACAACAAGGATTTTATCGGGCGCAAACCTTGAAAGAAACTTTGCAGTTAGTCTAATCCGCTCGTCTGTCTGCTTTATGTCTAAGACATACAAGCCGTCATTCCTTACTTTGAATATGAATTTCTTCATATCTGCGCTCTTCTGCTGTGTCCCTATGTGAACACCGCTCGTCAGATATACATCTTCAGGAACAAGTAGTTCCACACCACCTGCTTGTGATTCCTTCTCCTCTATCTTTACCTCTTTCTCTTCAGCCATACTTTCACCCTTTTTCTCCTCGTCTTATCTCTTTATTTTTATTACTCTCCCTCGTGTTTATTTAATCCTCTTTTCCAAGATAATCTGGATATTTCAGGTCCTCTTCTATCCTTATCAATTCATTCAATTTTGCTATCCTTTCTCCTCCTACGGTACCTGTTTTTATTCCTATTGCACCGAATGCAACCGCAATGTGCGCTATCGTCTCATCTGTTGTTTCACCTGACCTATGTGATACCACCGTCTTGTATCCATTAAGATGCGCAAGTTCTATCGTCTCAAATGTATCTGTAAGCGTCCCAATCTGATTCGGCTTTATCAAAATCGCATTCGCCGCTTTCATCTCAATCCCTTTCTTCAACCTCTCTTTATTCGTGGTAAAGAAATCATCACCTATTATTATGCATTTGTGCCCAATCTCCTTAGTCAATGCAACATACCCTTCGTAATCGTTTTCTTCAAGCGGGTCTTCGAGTGAATAGAGTTTGTATTTGTCAACAAGCGAAGCAAGGAATTTTACCTGCTCCTCAGTTGTCAGGCTCTTGTTATCTCGCTTATACACATATTTACCATCTTTATAAAATTCAGACGCTGCAAGGTCAAGTGCAGGATATACCTTTATCTTTTCTTCGTCGGAAACAGTTTCGCATGCCTCACAAAGAAGCTTCAAAGCCTCCTCGTTTCCAAGTTTAACTGTCCAAGCCCCTTCGTCCCCCTTTCCAATCGCTTCACCAGGGAATTTCTTTGATAATTTGTCTTTAATCCTTTTGTGCACAGCGGCATTTGTAAATACATTCTTTAACGCAGAATTCGAAGTTGACACTGCTAAATATTCCTGAATATCAGTTCCTCCGACTGCATGCGCTCCGCCACCAATTACATTTCCCATTGGATATGGCAATTTGTGCGCAAAGGTCCCGCCAAGATATGCATAAAGTGGCATGCATAACGAATCGGCTGCTGCTTTTGCAACTGCAAGCGAAGTCGCAACTGTTAAATTACCGCCAAGTTTTGAAAAGTTTGGCGTGCCATCAAGTTCATGCAAAAGTTTGTCGATATATCTCTGGTCAACTGTATCTAAATCAAGTAGTTCGGGTATAACTATCTTTCTGAATTGTTCTATCGCAGCATCAATCCCTTTCTCAGGAAAGGCAACTACTTCATGTTCGCCAGTACTTGCGCCCGACGGTGCTGCCGCAACTCCAACTCCATCTGGAGTATATACCTCAACCTCAACTGTAGGTCGTCCTCTACTGTCCATTATCTTTCTTATCACAATCTCCTCTATTGTTGTCATTTTTTCACCTCATTTTTCCATTTCTATTTTTCATTTCTATACCCCTTTCTAAGTACACTCTTCTCAGTACACTCCCTTCTCTATGCAAAGGTCTGTGATACTTTGAAACAAGCGCCAAAAAAAACTCACCCCTAGGTATCCCCGCTCTTTTCTTCACTCACGACCTTTATAGGCGTGAGTCCGTTCGTATACTCAGCCATCGCCAAATTCAGCGGATCGATGGTGCCCTCTTTCGGCTTGGACATTGCTGGTGCGCCCATCTTAATCTGCAATGCACGCGCGCCTATTATCCTTGCCTTCTCAAACCTTGTAAGTTTCACTTAACCACCAAATCTACCTAGGAACCTCTCCCTAAATCCAAGTGCGTATTTATATACATTTTCCTAATTTTGCTATTGCCTATTTTTCACATTTTTTCGGTTGTTTTCACATACGCCTTTTTCTTAATTCGGCTTGGGTTATATGATGAATTAATTTATCTAAAGAAAAAGTGTTTATAGAATCTTATTCGGATGTTTTCAAATACGCCTTTTTCTTAATTCGGCTTGGGTTATATGATGAAGCAATTTATCTAAAGAAAAAGTGTTTATAACATCTTTCTTTTCAAGCCAGCCTCTTCTTGCCATATAGGTTGCATATTCTATATATTCAAGTTCCATTACATTGTGCGCATCTGTCGTAAGAACCATCCTCGCACCTTTTTCTTTGGCAAATTTACAATTTAGACCATTTAAGTCCATTCTATCTGGAAAACCATTAACTTCAAGCAAAGTCCCTGTTTTTGAAGCACTTTCGAATATCGAGGAAAGTTCTATGTTTATAGGCTCTCTTTTACCAAGCAGTCTTCCAGTAGGATGTCCAAGCACATCTACATTCGGATTTTGTATCGCTTTTAACACCCTCTCGGTCATAGTCTCTTTGTCCTGATTGAGCGCAAGATGTACGCTTGCTATCACAACATCGAATTTTTCAAGAAAATCGTCAGGAAGGTCTAGCGAACCATCAGCCCTAATATCAAGTTCCACTCCTTTTAGTATTGTAATCCCCTTTCTTCTTAATTCACGATTTAATTCGTCAATCTCATGCCATTGTTTCTCAAAATCGGTTTCGTCCAAGCCGTGGGCTACTCCTAACGAACGAGAATGGTCTGTTATTGCAATATATTCATATCCGAGCGTAATAGCCTTCAAAGCCATCTCGCGAATAGTATTTTGACCGTCAGAATACTTCGTATGTGCGTGGATATCGCCTCTTACATCGTTTAATTCGATAAGTTCAGGAATTTTACCTTCGCTTGCAGCCTCGATTTCGCCTAGATTTTCTCTAAGTTCAGGCGGGATATATTGCAATCCAAGGGCTTGATAGAGTTCCTCTTCGCTATTAAATGTGATGAGTCTTCCTGTTTTTAAATCATGGACACCGTATTCTGACAAAGAGTATCCTTTAGAAAGCGCATGTTCACGTAACCTTATGTTATGTTCTTTAGACCCGGTGGAATGCTGAAGCAAAGAATAATAGTTCTTCTCAGGAAGTATTCGAAGATCAACCTGCAATCCTGAGGGTGTAACAATAACTGATTTTGTTTTGCCCTTTGCAATTACTTCAGATGCCATCGGAATACTTGTAAAATAGTCCATTGCTTCATCTGGTGAATCTGAGACTGCTATTATATCAATATCGCCAATAGTTTCTTTTCTTCTTCTTAAACTTCCCACGCCGACCATTTTTCTAACGTATTTGCACTTTCTCATTTGTTCGGTAATTTCTCGAACCACAGGCAACGCTCTTCCAAGAAGGATTCTTTTCTCCCCTTTTCCGCGCTTTTTGTATATTTCTATGTTTCTTAGTATATTCGCTTCGGTCTTTGCGCCCATTCTTGGCAATTGTCTTATCAACCCTTTTCTTGCTGCATCCTCAAGTTCTTCGATTGTCTTAATTCCAAGGTTCTGGTATATTACAAGTGCAGTCTTTCTACCCAAGCCTGGAACACGCAAAAGTTCTGTTAAATCTGCAGGGATTTTTTTCTTTAAGTTTTCAAGATATTGCGAAGTGCCCGTTTCAAGAATATCTAATATCTTTTCAGCAATAGATTCTCCCACGCCAGGGATTTCTGTAAGACGATTCTCGGCTGCTAATGTGTTTATGTCTTCGGGCATATATTCTATATTGTTTGCTGCTTCTCTATATGCGCGTATGCGGTAGCGCTGCTCGTCTTTCTTCTGCAACATTTCCAAAAGGTCTGCGATTTCTCTTAATTTATCTGCTACCTGAGCATTCTCCACTTTTCCACAATTTGAACTTTATATCATATATACAATATAACTTTGCTTTGAAGAATATTAGGTTGAAATTTATCCCTTTTGCGCTTTTGATGAGGTTAAAGGAAATAGATAATATAGAAGATGATATGGTAGAGCAGATATACGAAAATCACATATACAAAGAAATATAATTTTGCGTAGATGTGCGGAGTTCAACATCCTTATCAAAATCGTAATAATCATGATAATTATAAGGGTCGTGAGTCTAGTCCTAATGAGTTTAAATTCGAAGAAGATTTGGAGAGAGAACTAAAGAGAATGAATATCTTTCTCGAATTTGATTCTTCCTATTCGTATCAAAAGATTGGAAATAAAATAGTAATATCCCAAGCCTTTAATCGTAACGCACTTTTATCAAAAATATCTTCAAAAACCTCTTCGAATGAAGGAATAGAAGATGTGGACGGTCCTTATTTGGTAATTGATTTTGAGAATCATACTTTAGAAAGCGATTATTTGGGTATTCAGCCTTTGTTCTATTCTACAAATGAAATGAAGATTACAGAAATGCCCGAGGAGGGCATGTTACAGGTTGAACCTCAGAAAAGGATTATTTTTAAAGAGAACAAGACAGAGAAAGAAAAGATAGATAGAGAGAAAATAGATAAAACAGATAAAGGAAAAATAGAATTCGAAGACAGAGCAGTCCCAAGAGGAAAAATAGCAAAAATAACAAAAATAGGAAAATCTCCAGAAGAGAATGCATGCGAAAAAGAAATCGCACAAACGCTTGCTATTCTATTCGAAAATGCGGTCTCTGAAAGGCTAAAAAACATATCATATGGTGAAAAAGTAGGGCTTATGCTTTCCGGAGGTGTTGACTCCTCAACCCTTGCAGTAATGTTATCTAAATTAGGAGTTAAGTTCACTGCTTATACCGTATGTAGTGGGAGTAGTGGTAGCGGTGCAAAATCTCTTGATTTAGAATATGCGAGACATCTTACAAGTTCTTTAGATATCCCACACGAAGAGGTAGTGGTTGAAAAGAATGCGCTTGATAATAAGATGCGAGATATATTGAAAGTTATTCGATTAAAAGAATATAGGAGGAGCACGCCTGTATTTTTGCCTGTGATTTCCGGCTTGGCTGCTTTGTACTATTTTGCATTCGCTCGAGCAAGTAGTCAGGGTGTAAAATGGATGTTTAGCGGAGTAGGCTCTGAGGAAATATTTGCAGGTTTTGTAGATAGAACAAAGGAAGATTTAAACCTGCAATGCAAAAGAAGATTGCATACCATATATCATAGAGATTTATATAGAGATTTTGCAATCGCAAAACATTTTGGTATAAAGACGGTTGCACCATTTTTGGACATCGATTTTTCGTATTATGCATTAGAAATTCCCTCTTCTTTGAAAGTTTGCAAAGGATACAAGAAGTATATTTGGAGATGTGCATCAGAGATTATCGGCACGCCTAAAAAGAACTGCTGGAGACAGAATAAGGCAACTCAATACGGTTCGGGTATAGATAAATTGGTCGAGATAATTGCAAAAGAATCCGGCTTGGGGTATAGGAAAAAATATATCGAATGGCTTATGCAAGACAAAGAACTTCCCTCAAAGAATATAGAGATAAGAGTTGTGAACCTCACTCAAGATTGGGCGGATTTGAAAAGGTTGGTTCATCAGGTCCTCCATGAACATGGATTTGACTTTAAGACAAGCAGAGTTAAAGAAGAAATCTGTAACATTCCAAGATGGTATCTTGATGGGGGTACTTTCTTGGTGGCAATATGCAACAATAGATGCATAGGTACGCTTGGTTTAAGGAAGATAAACGAAAAAGAATGCATACTAGAGAATATGTACATTCAAAAACATTTTAGAGGTAAGGGCTTGGGGATTCGGTTGCTTAATTCTTCAATAGACTTTGCAAGAGAAAAGGGGTTTAAGAAAATGCATGTTGTTGTGCATGATAAATATAGAAAAGGAAAGAGATTTTTTGAGAACAGAGGATTCTTGAAAATTTGTAGAGGAAAAAGTGAAGATATTTATCAGCAGGAATTAAGATAGAAATAACATAAAAACGTCCCCAAATGTTCCCTTTAAAATATCCCGTGCCTTGTGTTCTCTTATCTAACAAAAGATATATACTGCTCAAATCAATTATCTCCTCCGCATCAGGTGGTAACGCTTGAACAGGCTATTCTTCGAGGCAAACAAGCGTTTTGTAATGAGAGATTTTCGGAACGCTGCGCAACTCTATATGCGGTTACTTGATAATAAGGATAGTGCAGTTGCCTTATCGATTAAAGGATTAGTCCTTATGCATCTTGGAGATATTGAAGAAGGAAGAACATCCTTATACCAGGCGATTGAGAGTGACCCTGATAGTGAATTGAGTTGGCATAATAAATGCATACTCTGTCTTGAGAACGGCGATTTTAGAGGTGCTCTTGAGTGCTGCGAGATGGCAATGAAATATAGGGCTATATCTGCTAGCATGGCTAAAAGAATGGCGAATCTCAAAACTTTTGCAGAAGGGCTGAAAAAGATAAATATTCTTGATTATGCGCGTATCAGCAGTGAAATTGGATTATCCATATCCCACCCAAAAGTTCAATTAAAATCTCAGATTAATAACCTCTCCGATGAAGATATCGTGATAGTTGAATATCGTTGTCCTGTATGTGGAAATGTAATTGGAGAAGAGGACCTAAAATGTAGGTTATGCGGCACGCTTTTTGTTGAAGGAGAAGAAGAAATAAAGGAGATAGTGGAAATTACAGAGATTAAGGAATAAGATAGTAAATTGAATAATGATTTAATTTAATCCCACCGAATTAGTAAATTTCAAAAATTAAAAAATTAGTTTTTTATAGAATATCTACTTATCGACAGATTCCGTGATGCTTTTAACCAGTTCGCCAATCTGATTCAGAAGTTCTTTTAACTGTGGGAAGAACTCGTTTGCCTTCTCAGTAAGCACAGCGCCATCCAGTGATGGTGCAATCAAACCTTCTTGTTCTAAAACTCTCAAAGAATACCTTACTTTATGCTGGGGCTGTCCTAAAAGTTCTGACAATCTTATGATACCAATCGGCTGATTTGCTTTTATTGTCTTTAGCATGTTAACATGCCTTTGAAGAAGTTCAAGTTCGCTTTCCAACTTTCCAATCAACATTCCCTGTTTTCTTGGTCCAACCATTCTCACACCCCCTTCTTTACTCGAATACATGCCAACGCATGACATGGGCTAATTGCATAACAGACTATTAAACATATCTATTTAATATCTGAAATTAATTTATACCTTGGGAATTTATATGAAAATGCAGGTTTCAAAGAGAGTGTATGTGTCTCTGCTGGCTTTATTGTTAACATTGTCTTATTTCGTCTCTATTGTGCCTAAAGCAGAGGCTCAAGTAACTGCGCTTTCGAATGACACCCCAAGCCTTAACTATATACTTACCTACAAAGACTTTTCTTTTACTGCGTATGGTAACTATTATACAGTAGTTGCTTCTCGTTCGACAGATTCCTGGACTGAAAGCCCCACAGATTACGATATAAGTGTGTATAACGACGTCGATATGACTCAATTCGTTAATGAATCATCGACATTCCCTACAGTAGATGCAGTTGTAATTAATAGAGAAGGATTGTCATCGGCGACGATGTACGCGGAAGTTACTTGGTATTCTGGAAGTGGATTATATGCTATCGTAGAAGCAGAATATAATACAAGTACACTTCCCAGAAACTCCACAATTTCGGAATATTTCGGGACAAACGAAATTATAGACGAATGGGACCATTATGTATATGGTGGCAGAACATACGAAATAGAACTTACAGAAGTCCCTTCGGGCGCAAATTATAACATATATCTATTTACTCAAAATGGTTCTATTGGTAATGGATATACTGGTGAAGTAGGCTACGCTGCAAAAGGTAATCAATCAACTCCTATTATTTACACCGCTCCCACAACTAAGTGGGTATGCGTCCTAGTTACAAACGAAAACAATGTTACTGGTCCTTACAAGATTACTTCTCGAGATATAGAACTTCAGAACGATGCACCAAGAAATGGTGCTTTGTCATTTGAAAATAATAATGATAGATATAAATTCATTGCAAATGCAAGTGAATATACTGCAGTTGCTATGCTTCCGCTTACGCCCACATACGATTATGACTTGAAAGTGTATTCTAACCTCAATCTGACGGGGCTTGTTCTAAGTAGCACAATGGTTGCAGGTTATCCTGATATTTGTGTATTCGATCGCATAGGGCTTGGGTCAGTAACCTACTATGCATCAGCAGAAAGATGGACAGGCACAGGTAATTACACAATCGAAAAAGATGGGAAGAGAAACATTGCTGTCGGAACTGCATATTATGAAACCATGAACACAAGCGAATTAATAGATACCTTCCAACTACAACTAAATGCAGGGACTCAATATAAAATTTCAATCCCCACAGCACCCTCAGGTGCAAACTATGAGATTTATCTATTCAACGCTACCTCTCGAATTTATCAGTCTGTCCAATCTTCAGGGTTCGTTGCTAAAGGCTCTATTTCTACACCTATAACCTATACTCCTCAAACAACAAAACAGCATCTTATCGTCGTTACAAATCTCAATGCAATTTATGGCTTATACTCAATCCTCGTTGAAATTATCCCCACCGAACCCATCCAGACCCTTTCAAACAATGCTCCCCTAACTGGGACTTTTGATGATACTAATACTTACGATATTTTCCAATTTACAGTTAATCCACAATCATATACTACTATCGCTCTTCGACCGCCCCCAAGCCAAGATTTCGACCTTGAAATATACTCTGACGCCGCACTTACAAATTACATAACTTCTTCAAGTAGAGGAAGTGGTTTAATTGACGCGTGTATATTCAACGGATACACCATATCTTCAAGTGTAACATATTATGCAAAGGCATACAGATATGGGAGCAGTAGTGGACAATATACAATTGAAGCAGATTCTCGTGATTCTCTCATAATGGGGAATTATACTTCAAGAACCATGGGAACTAACAATGTTGTAGAAACCTTTTGGATAAATTTAACATCAGGTGAAGAATACATAATTAACTTCCCACCCCCAAATGCAGCACCAGAGGGGGCTGAATATTGGTTCTACGCGTTCAGTGGAAATAGCACAATATCTGCAGCCTTGGCATCATCTCATTACACCTCAGGAATGTACTTTAAAGCATCTACTACAGGTGCCCACGCATTTGTTATTTTAAATCTATTCAATGCAACAGGCCAAGCGCCTGGCGGTGATTATAAATTCAGAGTAAGGCAGATTTATAGGCTCTATGATGATATCCCTCAAACATATTCGTTAAACAGCGTAACACACACATACGACGAATTTAATTTTACAGTATGGAAAAATATGTACAGTGTAGTGGCAATCAAACCTACCTCTACATCATCCAACTATAATTTGAAAGTGTATTCCAGTCTATGGATGAGTGATTCCTCACTAGTCGGAGAATCTGCACTTTCGAGTAATCTTGTGGATGCATATGTTTTCAATGGTTTTGCAGAAAGTTCGACAAGACCCTACTACGCACTTGCAACTCGCCAGGAAGGAACGGGAAATTACATCGTAGAATCAGATTCAGAATGGAATTTGAGTGTAGGAACTACCTACGATTCTTACATGGGACCTGGGACCATCGTCGATATTTATTGGTGTTATCTGACTGTAGGCTTGGAATACGTTGTTAGCCTACCCACAATCCCTTCAGGGGCTACTTTTAAACTATATGCATTCGCTGATTCAGGTCCTATTTCGTCTGCAATAGTACCTACAACTTCTACCAGCAACTCTATTACATTTACTCCGACCGTTACTAAACATTACGGCATTCTTGTAATTTCGGAGAGTGTAACCTCAGGCTCTTTCCAAATTCGTGTTGCACTCAACAATGCCCCTGATTTCTCAATTTCAGCATCGCCGACCACCCAAGCCGTTTATGCAGGGAGCAGTACTCAATATACTATTTCGTTAACAAGCCATAATGGTTTTTCCTCACCTGTAACATTATCAATACCCTGGCTACCTGTAGGATGTTCATATTCATTCTCTCCCTCTTCACCCATTACCCCGACTGCAAGCACAACATTAACTATTACCACATCATCCTCAACACCGGTTGGAACCTACAACAACATAACTGTACGCGCAGTTAGCGGTACCCTCGAACATAGCGTAATTCTCACACTTACAGTTAATACACCCCCTGTAAATCCTGACATTAAACCTTGGAGCGTGTGGTTCTATCCTACTTCATTGGCAATTGCAACAATTCAAACAACTATCAACGTCTCGGTAGCAAATATTGGAGGACAGGCTATTACATCGTCATTCACTGTTGCTTTACTTATAGGTGGAAATACAGTTCAAACTTGGACAGTTCCTTCTTTAGGGATAGGTCAAAGAGCAAATCTTACTACAACATACACATTCCCAAGCCCGGGTGCACAAAATATCGAGGTAAGATGCGATACTACAGGGACAATAACAGAATCCAATGAGACAAACAACAATCAAATTTATACTGCAAACGTTGCGGAAATTGCACTCTCGGGCTCTACATATACAGGCTCAATGAACACCGCAGGGCAGACTTATTATTATGCAATTCAGTATTCTGCAGGCGCAACGCATGTGTTTAATCTCACTGGAAGTGCAGGCACAGATTTTGACATTCATTTGTATAGTCAATCAGGTAGTTGGGTTGACTCTTCAGCATCCTATTCATATCCGGAAGTGATTGAATATACTTCATCCTCTGCAGGATGGTATTTCCTCAAGGTTGTATTATACAGTTTACCATCTGGAACTTATACCTTAACAATCGACGGTTCTGTAGGTCCAACCCCTGATTTCTCAATTTCAGTTAATCCATCATCTTCAAGTGTTGTTGCAGGAAACTCAGTTTCTTATTCTATTTCTGTAACTACAATCGCCGGATTTTCAAACCCAATCTCATTTTCAACATTAACTCTTCCATTTGATGGCTCTGCTTCGTTCTCACCTTCAACATTAAATTCGCCATACACTGGTGGTTCTACTCTTACTTTATCCACAACATCATCTGCAGTGCCGGGAACTTATACTGCTACAATTGTAGCAACTTCAGGTTCCATAACTCATCAGACAAATGTTCAGTTACAAATAAATCCGCCTCTTACACCTACTTTTACTTTATCAGTAACTCCGAACTCTCAAACCGTTGTTGCAGGGAATTCAGTAAGTTATACCTTGACCTTGACTTCACAAAATGGTTTTAACAGTCTTGTCTCGCTTTCTGTAACAACCTGGCCCTCGGGAATATCTGGCTCTTTCACGCCTTCACAACTTACAGTATCTTCAACACATACCGCAACACTTACAGTAAACACACAAACAACTGCCACGCCAGGAACTTATACCATTACAGTGAACGCAAACGGAGGTTCGGTTTCTCAAAGCGCAAATGTCCAACTTGTTGTTAATCCATCTGCCATTTCTGATTTTGCACTTACTCCAGTTGGAGATACTCAAAAGACTATAACCGCAGGGAATTCTGCATCTTTCCAAATCCAAGCCACTTCAATCGGCACTTTCTCTGATACAATAACATTCTCATATTCATGTACACCTTCCGGATTAACAGGCTCTTTTTCACCATCATCAGTTACTCTTACCGCAGGAGGGACTGCAACCACGACTTTAACCTTTACCACGACCTCAAGCACACCTGAAGGAATGTACGATATAGTCGTTTCAGGGACTTCTGGCGCCATCACAAAGGACATGCCTACACATCTTAAATTAACTGTTCAGGCACCACCTCAACCTCCATATTTCTCACTTATGCTTGACCCGTCAAGCGCAACGGTTATCCAAGGTTCTGATGCCACAATTTCTATTGCCGTGAATTCTCATTTTGGATTTACAGGTAGCGTAACTCTCTCATTCGTTGATTCTCCAACAATAATCACAGAAAACGCAGTTTTTGCACCTTCAGTCGCATCACCTGGAAATCCATCTACCCTTACCATAGATACCTCTGAAATCCCTGCAGGAACTTACGATTTTGTCGTGAAAGGGACCTCGGGGTCTTTGACGAACATTACAGAAGGAAAACTTGTTGTATTAAACCCGCCTGATTTCGGAATCGCAGCAACTCCAAGTTCTTTCACGATAGATGCACGTTCGAGCATAGTTTACAATGTTACAGTCGGTCCGTTAAACGGTTTCTCAGGCGCCGTTTCGCTATCTACTCCAAGCCTGCCAGGTGGCATAGAAGCAACATTCCAACCGCAGGTTGTTATAGTTGCTGGGGGTCCTGCAGTTTCGAAACTTACAATAAATACCTCAGGTTGTCCGAATGCTGACACAACGTACCAAATTAAGATAAGAGGTACCTCAGGGGCGATTTCACATGAATGCACGATTTCATTATCTCTTAGAGCAGTGAACAAACCGCCGACAATCACATCTTTCCAACCATCTACAATCATGGTTTCTGTAAACGAAGGTTCGAGCCAAGATTTCAGTATAACTGCGACTGATGATGGGGGAAGTCCTACAATAATGTGGTATGTTAACGGCTTGGGCGTTCAGAATGGAAATATCTATACATTTTCACCTGATTATAGTGCTGCAGAGCAATCGAATGGAGTATACAAAGTTTGCGCAAAAGTATCTGATGGTACCAATTATGTTTGGCAGAACTGGACTGTATCAGTCCAAAATGTAAACCGTGCACCTTATTCAAATATAACAATGCCTTCAAATGGAGATACTTTCCTTTCTGGAATGCCCGTGAGTTTTGATGGCACACAGTCAAGCGACCCTGATGGAGACCCAATTGTATACGAATGGCGTGATGGCGAAATACCTATTTCTGCAGAAGGTCTATTCGAAACGTCTCTTACGCCTGGCATGCATACAATTACGCTTGTGGTATCAGATGGTTTGCTTTCTACCTCATCATCTGTAAATGTATTTGTGAAGTATTACAGCGTTAATGTTTCGGCGCTAAATCCGAGCAAGATGAAGGCAACTGTAGGAGATAAGATTAGCATAAAAGCATACCTAAATAACAGTGGAGATGCAGATTCGCCTGATTTGTTGATAAGGTTCCTAGTCGATTCTAAGATAGTTGATAATAGAACAGGTATAAAGGTTGCAAAAGGTTCTTCTACGACACTCGATTTCGTGTGGACTGCGGTAAAAGGTACGCATATAATAAAAGTGGAAATTGATGATGGTAATAATGCAAATGATAAAATGATACCTATACCAGTTAAAGCCAAGCCAAGTACATCTACGCCTGCATTCGAAGGAATGTTGACGATTTTAGCATTTGCGTTCATTTGCACGTTCTTTGTATTCTTAAGAAAACCATTTTTTAAATAATTTCTAAATTTTTTGTTGTTTTATTATTTTTGTATAGTTTGTTGTTAAGTACGATGCGATAAGTATAAGTTTATCTAAGTCATTTGAACTGTTGTAATTCAAGAAAGTTATCGAACATAGCAAAGTTCGTTGGATATCTGTAATTTGGAGGGAAATAAATGGCTCGTGAATGCCCAGAATGTGGTGCAAAGTTAGAGGAAAAAGATAAAGAATGTCCTGCGTGTGGTGCTGATTTTTCTGATAAGAAATCAGATAAAAAAGAGGAAAAAGATACTCAAATAGTGAGATGTGAGGAATGCGGCACGATTATAGAAGAAGAACAGAGTGAGTGTCCTGCATGTGGTTCAAAGATAAAGAGAGCAGGAGAAACATCTAAAGAGAAAGAAGAGGAGGAAAAAGAGGAAAAAGGAGAAGAGGGAGAAGAGGAAGAAAAAGAGGAGAGAGGAGAAGAGGAAAAAGAGGAGAAAGGAGAAGAGGAAAAAGAGGAGAAAGGAGAAGAGGAAAAAGAGGAGAAAGGAGAAGAGGAAAAAGAGGAGAAAGGAGAAGAGGAAAAAGAGAAGAAAGGAGAAGAGGAAAAAGAGAAGAAAGGAGAAGAGGAAGAAGAAGAGGGTATTGTAATCGAAAAGGCAGCGGAGAAATCCAAGCGTGGTATGTTATCTTCTGATTTGAAACGACGGAAAAAAGATGTAAAAGTAGATTATTCGCTCAAAATAGAGAAAAAAGGATTAACAAACGGAAATGGGCTTACGAATGGTAAGCGATTTGGGATTAGAGGTAGTCGAGGTCTTACGAACGGTAACGGTTTAACAAATGGGATGGGTAAAGGAAAGCGCGGCTTAACAAATGGAAATGGATTAACAAACGGGAATGGGTTCACGAATGGTTCGAAAGCAAGCAGGAAAAGAGATTATACAAAAGAAAAAAGACCTAGCGCCGCAACTATCGTAGTTGCAGTTGTTGTGATTATTGCGCTTTTGTCGATACCTGTTTTAGTACGGCTTTATTCTATGCAGGGGGGTAAATCTATGAAAATGGATGGGAGCTTTGAGGACTGGAAAGGTGCTCAAATATGCATGATGAAAGATACGGACGATATTTCTCAGGTAACTTCGAACATCGACCTTGAAGAATATGCGATAACTAAGGATACTGGCAATTATGATGAGTTATGGCTGTATGCAAAAGTAAAAGGAGACATATTTGAATCTGCTGATGACACCGTAGATACCTTTTCGGCATTTATAGACACAGATAACGATACGAAGACAGGATATTATATTCGTGGCATCGGTGCGGATTATAAGATATCAATCGAAGGTTGGTCAAGAAGTATAAAACAGGCGTCACTTTCCAAATTTAGCAGTGCAAATCAGTTTGATTGGAATGCATGGGAATATGCAGGAACAATCTCTGCAAATATTTCGTCGTCTCAACTTGAGGCAATGGTATCTTTTGATACGATAGGGAAACCTACAAGTTCGAATGTGTGCGTGTTGTTTGCAATGCGCAGTGGCTTGGGCGATGTTGATTATTCATGTACACCTGCTGCGATTTCCAAAGGTGCGATTTTAGTTGAAGTAGAACCTATTGCAACACCTTTAGCAAATAGTGGTGGAAGTTATAGTTTCCTAAATGTTGAGTTAAAAGCAAATGGGAAAGATGTTAATGTAGATAAGATTTCATTTGATAGGCTTGGAGATGGTATTAATCCATCGACTATCACTTTAGAAGGCGCGACAACTTATACCTCAACGTTGACGCAAGGTAAAGTTGAATTTGATTTGAAAGGATTATCGATTAAGTCAGGTGAGAATAGACAATTTGTGTTAAAGGCACAGGTTGGGAACATTGATGATTCGGGGAGTTTAGGTTTTACAATTTCAGAGACCAAGCCGGTAGAAGTTGCAAATGCATTATATTCTTGTGAACTCTTGCCTGTAAAAGAGGGATGTTCAAAGGCAACCTATTTTGGGAATATATCGAAGGTAATTATCGATGGAAATTTTGCAGATTGGGCTACTATAAATGTCTCGCACGATGCAGGAGGAGATTCCAAGCCGACATCAAACAGCAATACAGATATTAGAGATTACGGAGCATATACAGACGCGACAAGCCATTCGTTCTATGTGTCAGTTGGAGGAAAAATACTTGCGGGTGCGGATATTCCGTTGGGTAGATTAATTCGGCCATCAGGGACATCAACACCGGGTTCGAGCCAAGGTCCGATAACACCCGAAAACGGGACCGATGTTCTATTTATCTATGTCGATATTGATGCTAGCGTTTCGACTGGTTATGCAGTAAATACACCCTCGGGTCGGCTTGGGGCGGATCGAATAATAATGGTAACAGGAAAGGCAGGGAATATAGTATCAAGCAAGTTATACAAATATGAGAATGGGATGAAGACCGAAGTTGGAGATATAAAAGCAGCGAAAGACGATAGCAGGTTAGAAGTGCAGATGCCTAACGGAAGTACCAGCGCAATGACAGTCTATTTTGAAATTATAGGATGGGGTGGCGAAAAAGATAGTGTGTTACCGATAGTGCCTACGAGCGTAAGAACAGGTAGTTCAAGGCTTGGAGGTTCTTTTGAAATAATAAACACGACTGTATTCGACTTTAGCAGTGGGGAGCTATCTAATGTAGTAATAGTAAACGAATATGGGAATGGATTAGAAAATGACGGTGCGTTGAGGCTGAAATATACCCCTACATATTCTCCAGATGCTGACGTCAATGGTGATTTGATAATTGAAGGAGAAGTTGAGAAGTTTACAGGTGTATATTATTACAGAAATGTAATTGTTAAAGAGGGGGCGGTTTTGAAATTCCCTGCAGATTGTATAACCTATCTTTATGCAGAAAGTATCGATGTAAGAGGTACGATAACAATAAATGGCAGTGATGGTAAAGATGGTGATGATGCATATTTGAATGCAACAGGAGGGAATGGAGGAAATGGTGGAGGACCAGTGGGAGGACTTGGGGGAGTGGCTCCAAGTGAAGGAAATGGTGCACCAGGTGGAAATGGCGGATTGAATAATAGCGGAGGAGGAGGCGGTGGAGGAGGTGTAAGTAGTATCTCTACGGCGACAGCAAGAAATGGAGGAAATGGTGGCTTGGGGGAAGGTCCTGGAGCAGGAATGACGGTACCTTTGACACAGAACGGAAATGGTGGGCATGGTGGTTGTGGAGGCGGTGGAGGTTCCTATGGTGGCTTGGGAACTAGCGGAGGCTTGGGCGGGCCAGGTCAAACCTGGAGCCCAGCGGGAACTGCAGGCACAAGTGGACCTGCTTATGATTCAGCGAACCCAATAACGACAGGGTCTGGAGGTGGAGGAGGCTCTGGAGGAAGAGATGCGAGCCAATATGCAGGTTCTGGAGGAGGAGGCGGAGGAGGAGGTCAAGGTGCAGGTGCGCTTTACATAAATTGCTGGCAGTTGAATATATCTGGTGGGATTTATGCAGTTGGAGGAAATGGGGGGAATGGTGGAAGAGGAGGAGATGGAGTTGGAGGTCGTGGAGGAGGAGGCGGTGGAGCAGGTGCCGGAGGGAGCGGCGGAGGTATAGATATCGTGGTATCAGAATTGTTCCTTAGTGGTATAATATCTGCAAATGGTGGTAATGGAGGAGATGGAGGAGATGGAGGAGATGGTGCAGGGGGAGGTAACTATAATGGAGGAGGCGGAGGAGGAGGCGGTGGTGCAGGTGGTGGCGGTAGGGTAAGGATATCGTATATGTCAGGCTCAATCTCAGGTTCAGTGCAAGTTAGTGGAGGAAGCGGCGGGCGTGGTGGCGCAGGTGGTTTACCTACAGGGACTGGACAACCTGGCACTGCGGGTGAAAATGCCGCAGATGGTATGATTGGGGAATATACGCAACATCAATACTGGGACTGGCTACCAACTTGGACTATGTATCAATTATCTGGAACATATGACTCATCAGTCTTTGATGCTGGAAGAATTGCAAAGTGGTCTAAATTCGCTATTTTAGCAGATACACATTGGGCAGGAACGAGTGTTGATGTTTGCTATTCGTTCAGCAATGACAGCATTACTTGGACTGATAGATATACGACAATTCCAAAACAAGGAACCGGACCCATGCTTATAGAATATGATATCTCAAATATTTGCGCAAGGTTCTTCAAATATAAGTTGACTCTTAAAACATCAGAGCCAAGAAGTTCGCCTTCGATTCTTAGAGTTACAGCAGACTATGAGACTCCTGCGATTGTTATAAACGAAGTAAAACACAACGAAGGGCTTGGGTCTGATTGGGTAGAACTGTACAACAAAGAGTCATATGATATTAATTTCCTCGGAACAATCTCATTGATTTACAATGATGTAGTGATTTGGACACGCGATACTGCATCGAATCCAATTCCTGCGAATTCATATATTCTTCTTACGGGCTTCTCAGTCGATTTAGGAGAAAGATGCGGCTCGTTATCTCTTGAAGACTCAA
>Ga0078972_1002091_pt1 | contig 68858 bp, 58 predicted proteins | sample YelNatPaOPGAMG01_FD_67568 | JGI IMG/M metagenome (GOLD analysis project Ga0078972, IMG submission 67568) | Hot spring thermophilic microbial communities from Obsidian Pool, Yellowstone National Park, USA - OP-RAMG-01 (SPADES assembly) (version 2) | ecosystem: Environmental > Aquatic > Thermal... | reverse complement strand
TTATGGGCGAGCGCCGCTTACCTACTGAGCCGAGTCGGCTACACTCTTCTCGACTCGCGATAAATTTTCCAACGATCGGTTCTTTGGTCGCAAGGATTCGTGTCAGTGATCAGGCACGTCGCGAGTGCGAATATCTCGTTGATGAAGGAATTGAAACGTGCGCGCTGTGTTGGGCACCAGCACGACACGCTTCAGATGAAAACGGAACCCTGAAGAGCGTGCTCGATTCGTTCATGCCGTCTTTTTTCCCGGGATTTTGGTACCTGTAAAGACTTGATATTCAATAAGCAGCATTGGAAGGTTTGCGGACTCATAGATTGGACTTGGATTCTCGGGCGTGTTTTCAGTTTGGCTGTTTCGACTTGCTGCCGCTGGGACATGAACGGTTCGCATCATCACGATGATTTGCGACGACCTCGAGCAACAGTTCGCAAAATACCCGAGCTTGTTATCGATTCCATACATGGAAACGCCACTGTTCTCGCTTCGCTCTCCATAATATCCTCGAACCTGGTACGCCTCACCTGCTGGATCTTCAAGCACCAAACATAAGCGTGGGCATCGGGGAAGCTATCCAAACCGCTGGCTGGACGGAGAATCGTAGGCGGCTTCGCCACTTTTGTAAGCGGCTTTCACAAGCTGGTGCCTAAAGTTTACTGACCCTGTCATGCCACATACTCGATTCTGTTCGAAACACGAATCCTCGTCCGGATATGCCAGCCGACACAATGGAACTCGACAGCAGCCGGATGAGGGTCACGACGCTTGCTGCCTGAGGCTCCCGACTCTAGTGTGTTCACGGCCAGGGGTCTTGGACTCGGACTCCAGGCATCGAGGCGGTCGCTTCCAATGGACTTGTTGTGGTCGCCTTGCACGACGCGCAGGGAGTGCGGACGGATCGACGTTTCTCTACTTGTTCTGTAGGCTGGATTTTCCGTTCGGTCATTGCTTCACCAAGGGCAATATCGCGTTCGACTTGCTGCGTACCGAGTGGCGCAACGTGCGCTTGCACCAGCATCGAACAGCGTACGCACCGAGGAGATCGCCCAGAAGAAGCCCGTGGTGGTTCGGTATGACACCGGGCACGGAAACGGAGAAGAGCACCTGTGGAAGCCGCCTGTCGCGGTTAGGGGCATGGAGCGAGCGGCGAAGCAAGCCCTCACGGTCCATAGAGCGTACGTTATTGGCAAAGGTCTAGAGGTCATACGTGCACACCAGACCGCAAACAAGAGTGACCGCTTGAAAGAGCGCACCGGGTCTGTATGCAGAGAAGATGGGCATGGCGAACGAAGCGTGGATCGCGACTTGTACCTGTGCCTGATATGGGTCGATGAGAGCTGGAAACTGCGGGACCGGCACTTCAAACGCTGCCAACGATGTCCATCGCCTGCTGGCAACGGAGCTGGAGTGGCAGGAGTGTCCGGTGTACGCAGGTCCGCAGGAAAGCGACGGGGTACGGAAGCGGCTCAAGAAAAGGTCCTAAACCGCAGGTTTCGTTGACAGTACCAAGAGATCCACACTGTCATATGCGCACCCGAGTTTGAGCTCCTGTTCCATTTTATGCCGTGTGATGGATGTGATGCCGTGCACGAGAGGCGCGTTATCACCCAGGCAGGCAATCGCATCGCTCCACCATTGCAAGTCAACGTCTCAGCGACAATCACGAGGCGATCCTAGGTATTTCTCTTGCTCATTCCAGTACGCTGCTGAGATTATTTGTAATGGATTACAGTGTTTGGGTGGTTTATCCGGATTCCATCAAGTTCCACAAAGCATATGCATATCGCCCGAAAAGATCCAGAAGATGATTTTCTCATTTATGAGTATCTTGGTGGCAAGCTTATCGATCGGGAACGCCACCACACAACTTTCACGCTATGTGGAAAAGTAAAACCCCCTTATGGATCTGTTATCAGTTCCTCGTATGGCAGTTACACGCGCATGAGCATGCCATTGTGTGACGAAGGCTGTTCGTTCGCAACGTCATCAGCCGAAATACGACCCGAACAACATGCGTCATCGTTATGCCCCTTCCTGTAAGACACTTTATTTAAGTTAGTGGCTGAGCGAATGCACCTCATCCTCGTTCTCTAGAGGGTACGGCAACGATCACGGCGGCTGGGCTGATTCGGTCCAGCGCGCGATCCACCTCTCCGAATAGGCCCAAGTCGTCTAGAATCTGTACGATGCAAACATTTTTCCTCGAACAGCGCAGAATCACGTCGTATCTGCCCATGCAGTACGCGTAGCTAGCTGGTTGCGGTGCTCGGCAAGACGATCTCGTTATAGCGCAGACACTAATATCCGCGCGTGACGATCTGCGATCCCTAAGGTGGTTGTATACCGTATCATAGACGGTCTACGTAGTATCCAATGCCCAATATCCGCACAAAGCGACCTTATGTTGCCTAGTGCTCGCACTCTCGGATCAGCGCAAGCACATCGTAGATGATCCGAGCAGTCATTCCCCAGACAATTTTCCCGCTGCTGAGCTCTCGTGGTAGACAAAACATCGGTGCGGGGGCGGCCTCGGTCGAGAACTGTTCTAAGGGCGCTTGACGTTGCCCCGTCTCTTCTGGGGAGTCTCGCGCTGTTGTACCAACGATCTCCGAGGTTGTGTTTGCGCCTGCATGACTGGCTTCATTCACGAGATCCGTTCCCAGGGTCGTGTCCTCCCAAGTACAGTTACCTGATTCGGAGCGGCACGCCTCGAGAACACCGCGCGGCACCACAAGCAGGCTTTGAACCTCAGCCCGGTTCAACGCGAGTTGGCTTGGATTGACACGATCGTCCAAGTATCCGATGAATGACAAAACTCTAAAATTAGATGAGCGCAGAAGCGGCCGATACTCATGAAACTTTCCCAGTATGCGTATAAAACTAGGATCAAGTCCGATCTCCTCTTGAGTCTCTCGCAAGGCGGTTTCCAGAAGAGAGCAATCCCCAGCGCGTACTTTCCCGCCAGGGCAGGAGATTTCGCCCCGGTGGATCCGAACGAGCTTCGATCTCTCTGTGAGCACGAAAGCAACTTGGACGCAGGAGTCAGTCTCAGCCGCCTCGGGCCCGCGACAGAGTAAGACGAGCACAGCGGCATTCGGGGCCGCCACCGAGGGATCGTGATCCACGCGCACCGTGCGCAACGGCATTGTTCGCAGCCGCTGTTCTATGCGGTTCAAGAGATCACTGGTCCTCCTCGATCGAACATGAACGTGGCGTGCCCACGGCAAAGCTCGCTGAAGAAACGGCACCATGCGGATTTGGGTCCGGGTTCGTCCCAACGAGGTCGTCGACGACGCCAGCATTGGTTTCGACGGCACCTGTGATGGCGTCATTGTTACTGGTAACGACCTCGAATCTGTAGAATTCTGAGCAAGCGAGCGCCCCGGCATCGATGTGTTCGAGTTGAAGGCACTTGACCACCAGTTCCGCTGTGCCACCTTCCACAGTGTCTCGACCCAGTCACGCTCAAGAATACGGTGCTGAACAAAACGCACCAAGTTAGTAGCAAAGCCTCGCCGCGGCTTCCGCGACGTGGTGCATTGCAAGCCTGTAGTTGTGCGCCTCGGGCGCTGCCGTTTCGGTGGCTGGGCTGCCTGCGAAGCCGGTGGACGTGCTGGTTCAGGAACGAGCCGACCACAGAGTGAAGCGCGGGAGGCGCAACCAAGCGTCCTGTGCTCGACGGCGTCGCAAGCCTTTCTCAGCTGTACCCATGTGAAACTTGAAACCTTCAACAATCCTAAACCAGTCAGCGGAATGAAAAGCGTTGACAACACTCTAGCCCTGGGCGACTGCGCCGACACGCTGCCAACTCGCACGGGTGGCGCAGTTCCAACCTCGACTCCGGTCGTCGCCGGTGCCACCCCAGAGCAGAGCATCCCGCTCCCTTGACGTACCAGCCTACCCATAAGATGCAGGGCCGGAAAGAGACTCTAGCGAGCTCCCAGCGGGCAACGAGTTTACACGTCGATAAAACGGCTGTGAACCGAGATTAGGTTTGGGATATCGCGGAGGTCGCTAGCCTGTGTAAGATTGTCCAGTATCGTAGAGGACGCTATTGCTAGATTTGAACCTAAAGATATATATACATGCCAACTCACAGACGCCTCCGAGTTTCTTTCGACAGGCTCCTGCTGTCCGCTTCAGCTTTTCCGTGTACACCTCGAGCTGGAGAGGGTGTCCAGCAATGTTCGCTCGCATCACATCCATGGGTCTCGTCTCCAGCACCGCATATCGTCTGATATTCATGGCGGCGTTCAAGTTGCGGTTCACCATTTCCGTTCGTTTATAGCTTCCGATGGGACTCATCAATGCGAGGATTCCGAGAACTCGCGCCCCCAGTGCCTTTTGCTGCTCTGTATGGTTCCCGCGCTTTTCTATCGCCGGAGCGCACCGCTGCCTTATCTCCATCTCGGCCTTCTGAAGTGTACATCCTGGTTCATCCCTCGGATTTTCTATTTCCTCAAATGACCCCGATTGTCTAAGACCTTTGGTGATGACCTAGCCGGAGGATGAGGGACTTGCGGAAGAGAGACGACATGTGTCCCGGTGTCACCGTGTGCTGAACGCTTCGGCGATTCGTCCAGTGCAGCGATTGTTACGTTTCACAATAGAAAACACTCTTCCGATGGAGTTCATCTACGGAGTGCACGGAGGAAGAGCATGCAGCTCTACCCCGATGGCATCGGAAAAAGACCGAACGCAGCGGGTGTGGTCAAATGCCACGTTGTCGAACAGAGCGACGTTGCGAGACGTCAGCGAAAACTCTCTAATGGCTAGACGAAATTGCTGGTGCTGTTATATGAGCCTTCTGTACGAGCGAAACTAAGGCCGCCAAGTATATCCACTTCAGCTGGAAGAGAGGATAATGTCGTCGTTATCTTCGAGTTCGATCGTGCATGGAACGGGCTCTATCTCCGCGACTACCCATATACGCTCCGAACGTCTTGTACGAAAAAAGTTTCATCGATCGAAACAAACCGCTCGATGCCCTCTGCTTCGTACTGATCGCGAGGTTCCAGGAACCCTGTCGTTGCGATTTCTTGTGGAAGATAGCAGTGTGTGAACTAGAACTTTTTTCCACTGTGTTCTAACGTTTTTAGGACCACACGAGCAAGCTGTTGCGAAAAATCGACGCGTGTGGCGACTAGCAGCGTCGCTTTTTGCTTTTCGTAAGGTTATCAACGGGTCCGTTGCTACCATTTACGGCAAACACGGTTTGAGCACATCAGTTTTTGGCGCGATGTGCATCTACTTTCTTTCAGTGTCTCTCAACCATCTGACTATTGTGGTATGTCATACCTGAAGGAGAAGTGCTGTCCTCATTGCACTGTTCATTAAAGAATATATATATCCTACAGGCAAATCTAATACGATGCATACTGTAAAATGCATTGCGATTCCGACCTCCTGCACTGCATCGCACCGGCGGTGGAACGAAACCAAGCTGGATGACGCGAAGCAGGCAGGCAAGGCAAATCATAGATGACTGAATTGTCTCTTCATTCGCGAATCTCTAACAAACAGCTCGTTCCTCGAAACTCCAGTTCTACACTCTCGCTTTCCAGCACCGTCTGTAGCGATGAACTCTGTCGATATGGATCGCTGAGCGTGCTCTGTTTGACTGTCTCGCACGCTGCGGCAGTGGACACGCTCTTAGCTTGACACCTGGTGCAGCAGATGCGACTGCTGTACCTGTGAAACGGAGCCCGGTCGCCACCGCGCACTAGTCGCCGGGCTGGTTTTCCTGAGATCTGCGTTTCTATTTCTTCCCAGCGACGCTATTTGGAGCGAAATAACGCAAACTTTTATTATTAGAGGAGTAATTGAACGATTTCGGAGCTGTTCAACGGGGGAACGGTGAGGAGTTAGCGTCGCGGTTGCACACGCCGGTCAGCTGCACTTTTTGCACGCGCAGCGTAAACCCCGTGTCGCCCGGTTCCCAGAGACGGTTTTGGACCGAACTTATGGCCGCAGACTCCACTGAATCCAGCGACTTTGCTGTCATACCCTTTGGATCCGAGTACTTGCATTTTTTTGCGGTGAAGACGCTGATCGACGGCTTGCTGAGCGAGCCTTACTCCACGTTCACCTACCGGTACTTTCTACGCCAATGGAGCGAACTGTGTTTCCTAGCGGTTCGGAAACTTCCGCATGCTGCATCGTGTACACCGCTCCGATCTGAGGATTTGTTCGGTTGCATCATTGGCAAGGCAGAGGTGCACAGAGACTCGCTCCGCGGATATATTGCAATGATTGCCGTCGACATGACGCATCGTCGACGCGGTCTAGGCACATTACTCGTACAGCGAACGCTGCAAGCCATGCAAGAGCGAGGATGTGATGAGGTAGTCCTCGAAACTGAAGTAACGAATCACTCCGCGCTACGAATGTATGAGAAGCTAGGCTTCTTGCGCGACAAGCGTCTCGAACGGTACTACTTGAACGGATCGGATGCGTTTCGACTGCGTCGCCGCCTGGTGCCGCTGCCGATGCCCAACATCGACTCACCAGCACCCCAGCTGCCATTGAATCAGAAAACGTCGGAACCCGAGAGAATCACTGAAAGCTACTCTGATTGAAAAGAGCGTTCGAATACGGGCTTTTCACAAGTGTTCCCGTGATTTGCATCCAGGTCCTAGTTGCTGTCGTCGAATATAATCTATACATCATCTCTGGGGAAGCCTGGGCTCCACCAGAAACGCGTTTGAAACAGTGTTTAGATGCGTATGTTCTTCGCGAGCTGAACGTCGCAGTACGACGCCTTCCATCGACTAACGTAAGTTGATGATGTGCCGCAGGCTACATCGCGAGGAACTCGCGCTTCTCGGATTGATTGCGCGATTTTATCCATTGTCGAGTAGGGAAGATACGCGCGGAAATCTTCCCTCTAGCCTCGAGTGGGTCATAGCGTTATCACCAACGCGATGCAGCCCACAAAGTTCTATTTGATGACATTTCACGTTGCGGAGTATATCTGCAGATGGCTTGTACGTGTGCGCATGTGCACATGTACATGCATCTACATTGGCATTACCGATTGTCATAGCGTTATTACCAACGCGATGCAACCTAGAAAGTTCTATTTGATGACATTTCACGTTGCGGTGGATACCTGTGGATAGCTCATGCATGCATGCATGCATGCATGCATGCATGCATCATTGCATGTGTCCATGCGTGCACGCGCACGCATCTCCTTGGCGGCGGCGGCGGCGGCAATGAAGGTCATGGAGACACCTTGTATAACGATTGCGTTGCCGGGGTCCATGAGATGTTCTGCATGCCGCGTCAACTTTGACCTTTAGTTTTCGCTACTATCTTTGTGCGAGCTCGAGTGGCAAACTGTCGCGTTCGTTGCTTTTCAGCCTTGCGATTCCGTTCTTCAGGAATTCATTCATCCAGAGCCATTGCCTCGAACAGGCAACCTATGAAAGAAGCAAAGCTCATGGCGGGTGAAGTACTCGAGCGCTGGCCGGAGCCGACCTCCCTTCATGCACTCGTTGAGCGGCTGTTCGTCGAGCTCTTTAGATATGGCTCTTTATCAGCAATCGCGTTTCATTTCGACTTCAGTCTTGGAGTTCTGGAGCTGCACTGGCGCACAATCCCCGATACGAACGCGGCACCGTCGCTTGACGTGAAGGATTGGCTCACGAACTGCTGCACGAGAACGGTTTTGGCTGCTTCTAGCCTGCGGATAGAGGGTGTATTCGCTCACCGTCCGATTATACGTCGCCAGCTCGAAGCGCAAGCCGGTCGGCTAGCCTCAGAATTGCTTTCGACCGTGTTGCGTCCGTGGGCTGCCCTATACGTAAACGTCTCGTGGGAGGTAGCTCTCATGGGAAGCGGCACTCTCGCCTTTGCGCGGCACTTCAGATGGGATAATCCGAATGACAAGGCAGCATCCGAACAGCCATGGCTCCATCGAATGCGCCAATTGCTGAACGAAACAGCGGCTGTTGTACGGTTCTCCACACACGTCATCGCGGGGAACTTGCCCGCGAGCCCGATGCCATCAAGATCGGCATCGGGTGAATGGCATCTTGCTCTGGTCCACGGCTTCCGCCAATGCTGTTGGATCTTTGGCTGGAACGGGCGACCGTTGAAGATCGACATCGAATGTCTGCAGCGGACGCTCGGCGTTCCGCATCGCGAGCAGCTTGCTTGCGGCATTGCACAGTGGCGTGACGGAAACGCTACATGGGGAGCATTCCAGGCAGATGGCTTCGATCATGCCCGAACAGCGGACTGCTGGTTGTGCAGTGGCCCAGCCGAATCATGCGAAGTGTTCCAAGCACTTCAGTTAAAGCTACGAGAACTCTTGGGGGTAAGCACCTCCACGTTGCAAACGGATTCGGTCTGGGGTAGCGTGCGCGAGCAAGCGCTGGCCAGTATCACTGCGTCTCGGCGGTCGTGCCAGCGACACGATGTCGTGCCGTCAACCGCGTCACTCCGCGATCCCGTACTCGCAGATGGCATTACGTCGACGACCCGCGCGCTGGCATTCTCCGAGACCCTCGGCCGACCGCGAACGCCGCCAAGCCGATGCCGCACGCGTCCCTGCACGCGAGATACGTCGAACTTTCCGCCGTCGCTGAGCGTCTTCACGACGCGCGCCCTTGAGCGCCTACAGCCGGGCTGGGAGAGCGACCTCTACGGGGCGCAGGGACACTGCCCTGTGCCGATCCTCCCCGACCTTGACAATGCGCGCGTTGAGCCCACAGCTGCCAGAACGGCGGTCCAACTCTACGCCCGTGAACTTGAAGATGCAGTTGTCGTCGGTCAATTTGATGCCAAATTCATTGTGTTCCGAGTGCGCTCTGACATTTTTCTATTGGATCAACACGCAGCGGATGAGCGGGCTCGTTTCGAGCAACTCACGCAGATGTATCAAGAGTCACTGGACCCCCGGAAGTACCCAACTGCTCTGAATCGCAGCGTTTCTCTTCGGGTCCCGTTGCTTGTCGATCTCGGTTCTCGTTGCCTATCTGCAACGACATGTGCATTCCTGCGGCATTTTGGATGGTCCTGGGATGAAGCCTCATCCGAAAAGCCAATAGATACGCATATAGCGAGCACAGCTATCGCTGGTACTGAGCACCGATCGACTCTTCGAGTTCGCAGTGTGCCAAGCGTTCTCGGTCAGCAGCCGCTCCTCCAAGCTTCAGATCTGCTCGAGTGCATTGACTTGATGTTGGAAACGGATCACGCGGTTAGCATGGTACCTGCTGCACAGCGAGTCCTCGAAACGCTTGCTTGTCGTCACGCCATCATGTTCGGTGACCGTTTGGATCTCGCAGCCTGCCAACAGCTTTTGAAGCGTTTATCGAAATGCAGGTTGCCTTTCCAGTGCGCCCATGGGCGACCTTCGGTAGCTGCTCTGAGCTGCCCGAGGCGACCCCGGTGATCGCCAATTCAGTGCTGCATCACCGAGAAGCTTGCGACAGAGCCTGCTTTTCTGTGCTTAAAGCGCTAGTTTCGTCACTCACGTATATCGACAATGATACTTGTGGACTTGTTTGGGCTTTTCCATTGCGCGTGTTTGCAGGTTCGGAACAAACGCTAGCCATGCCGATGTTGCAGAGTTGGTTCGAAATCCACTAAACATGCCGCTTCACCATACTGAAGCACCAGCAAACCCATGAATGCATGCACGACCAGCGTGGACTTGGTCAACGGTTTGCAGGGCGTTCCCGTCGACAGCCCTGATGCGCGTACTTGAAACCGAGCTGGGTTAGCGTTCGGGCTTCACGTATATGCAAAGACCAGCATACCGCGTATACTCCGATGCTCGCTCCGTACACTATCGAGTACAAAGCAAATATCCAATGTACATGTTGTACATGATTGGAATCGCCGCTTATCAACATACTATCTCCGTCCGTGCAAAAGCGCCAAAACAACGCGGCGCATTTTTTCATACGCTACCTCAATATCATCATTCACAATACGTAAATCGAAACCTGTGATTTTCTCAGCGATATCCATTTCCTGGCGGGCGGCCTCCAGGCGCCGATCGAGTTCCGAGGGACTCTCGGTCTCGCGCCGCCGGAGTCGCTGCTCGAGCTCCGTCAGCGAGGGCGGTGCAATCCAGATATAGAACGCATCCAATTCCTGTCGATCCATCATGGTTTGTGCACCCTGCAAATCCAGACTCAGAACGCAAACTCGAGGCGATGGCGATTGCGTAACCGCTCGCACTGCACCAAACGTCGTCCCGTAGTAATTGCCGTAAACGCAGGCATATTCGATGAATTTGCCTGCTGCGACATCCGCCAAAAAGTTTTCCTTCGACACGAAATGGTAAGACACACCGTCGACTTCTCCTGGACGCGGCGCTCGCGTTGTTGTCGATACCGAATAGCCCAGATGGTTCGGAAACTCTGCTAGAAGCCGCCCTATGAGCGTCGACTTGCCCACCCCAGAAGGGCCAGTTACCACAATGGCGGTTACAGCAGGCGGATTTCGCGCCAAATCTGGCAAGTTGCGGGCGCTGCGTGCAGCGCGTCGCGACGCCACGTCATGGTTGGAGGCGTATTCTGCGTGCTGTGATGCTGCATTGCGCGCTGCGCTCGCTGGTGCGATGCGTGCTGCCTCTGCATAGTCACGTATGGAAACATACCATAGGGGTATCTTGTACGAGAGAAACCCCAAGATGCATGAAAAGACCTGACTCGATGTCAGCGTGCCTCGCTGCGATAGCACGAGGCTCAGGATTGCCACCATGGGCGCCGCATAGCGCGCAGCAGAGAAGACGGACACCGCGCGTGGCTGCTCGGTGGTACTCGCTGGAGCTGCCGCAGCGCCAGCCAGATCAGTGGATCCAGCGATGGGCTGCAGGCGATCAACGGATCGCTGTAATAAGCGAAGATAGAGGACGCCAGCCGATGAGCCAGCCGCAAAAGCGAGAGCGTCGGCGATTCCCGCGCGCAGGAAACAAACACAGACGCCAATGCCGGACGTGACGAGTGTGCCCTGCAGGAGCCACCTCTTCAATTTCTGGTACTCTTGCAGGCCTTGGTCGCGCTCGGCGATCATCTCTGGGCTCAGCGGTGCGCTCCTAGCGGGTGGCGGAAGCGCCTCTAACGTCCACACTCGGTTCTGTGGGTCATACGCTACTCTGTCGCATACGACGATTTCGGTGCTCGTGCGCCATACTGTTTTTCGATTCGAACTCTCGATGAACTTGTTGGTATCGCCGAGGCGTTCTAATGGCTTTATATCTGTAATAACCTGGACAGAGTTCGCACGTGGTGTGACGCTCTCCACAACGCCTATGAGACGCTCTTCTCGCCATCTGCCTGGATAGAGCACAATATCTCCAACCTGTGGATCGTTACGTATCGCGTTCGCAGCGTTGTCTTGCTGCGCTGTCAACATCCGACTGGTGCTGTGTGGGGCTGCTCCCTGAGCGCCTCGCTGAAGCAGGCGAACTTGAGGGGCTCGCAGCTGGGCTCTCCGGCTTCTACAACCTAGCGCTGGACGCCGACTGGTGCTTTCACTGCGTCGTTTTTCGGAAGCGCGTCGCCTCAGCGAGTGGTCAGTCACCCGGCACGCTGTCGAGCGCAGCAAGGGCACGAAACTGAAAGTTGAGCGCGGTGGTCCACGGTGTGCTGGGTACCGCCTTCGTTCAACGCGACGCCCAAGTCCCCAAGGCGGTGACTCGTATAGTCGCCGTACGTTCGGTGACATGAAGGTAAAGAAAGACTCAACGAGAACGCGAACGAGTCAACACACTGCGAGCGGCAGCCAAGTACACTCGTCCCTGTCCGGAAATCCGCATTGCGCAGAGGTGGCAATGCATTCTGCGTCGCTGGCGCCTGTTATGGATCGTCCTCGGCGCTTGCGCTGTCCTTCATCCATCCAAGATTATAGTCTTTCAGCTCAATTGTGTTTCACTCCCGCTGCGGTTTGTAGCAGGAGATCGATATTATAATGCAATATACCGGCTAAATCGCAGACGAATTGCATGCAGGTTATATTCTTTTCTGAGTAGTTCAAGGAGATTTGGATTGCTCCTCCTGGTCAGTCATATCATAGGACTCTGATGGTTCAGGAACACTGAAAGAAACAAGAATATAGGCTCTGCATCAAAAACATGAATTCTCAAGTCGTGCTTGCGGTAAATGGTAGAAAACGATCCGTCGATCAGCTTACGGAAAGCGAATAACGATAACAGTTGCTGACATGGGCGTTTCTGTTTCTCTGCCCTTGTTGATGCGCTCTTGAAAACGCTGGGATCCAATCGCACATTGAGTCCTACTACACGAACAGCCACCATCCACCGAGTTCGCAACTACAGAGTTCCTGGAACGCAGCGATCGGTATGAATCACAGGAACGTCGGATTGTTTTCACAGTCGATGAGACTTTCTTGGGACGAAACGGTCGGAGCGTATATGGATATTCGAGGTGAAGGGAGCCCGCTGTATCCAGAATCGAACTCGAAGAGAACGAGGATATTACCGTCTGTTCTAGATGCAGAGGATTCCAGTCGCGGCCTCAGTTTCGCTCGTGGAGGAGGCTCATAAGACAGCATCCACTTTGTCGAATCATCGAAGACTTTCACCCTGACTCCTGGCGACTTCCTTCTATTGGACAACGTGGCATTTGACTATTCGCTTTGCGTTCGGGCTCTTGCCTATTCTATCGGGTTTAGAGCTGCTTCTCATTCCTCGATACGCTCCGTGGCTGATTCAGATGAAAGTATCGTTTTCTATTGTGAAACCTAATGAGCGCTGCACCAAGCGGATTACTAAAGCGTTCCGCACCCGGCGACACACAGGCGCGTGTAGTCTTTCTTCCGTCGGTCCGCCTCCCGCCAGAAAGGTCCTGAAATAAGGGCATGAATAAGTGCGTCCATTTTCAAAAAAATCCAAGCGAAAGGCATGGACATGGAAGGCGAGGATCCTGGAGGGCAGTCATTGGTGGATGCCGGAAAAGAACAAAAAGACTCATCAGCTCTCTGACCATCGAGCAGAGAAGAGCATATGACAACGACGACGAAGAAGAAGAGGAGAGATGTGCAAGAAATGAGGTTTGCCCGTCGAGGCGACAATGAGACTGTAGTGACTCAGCGGGCATGAGTTCAAGGAATCCTCGCATTGATGAGTTCCACCTCCGGCAATACACGCATGCCGTTCAGGAACCGAAACTTCAACGCCGCCATCAATACCAGACGATTTGTCGTACAAAAGACGAGAACCGAGAAGCTGACACAAGCGAGCTTTTCGGGCAGCCTCTCAGGGTCGAGATGTACGGCGAGAAAGTGAAGTCGATAGCAGGCGGCCGTTCGCACAGGGCTGGGATGCCTTTGTGAGTAGGTGTAAATATGTACGCTGTGGTGGTTGAGCATTTTTGTTTTCAACATCACGTGTAGAAGGCAGGCCTTGACAACGACTTCAAATTGATTTTTCCGATTTGAGAGTTTTGCTTTCCTGTCCTTCCTGGTCCTCTTCTCGGAGGAAGCTTTCTCTTCTCTGTCTGGTGGATTCGTTTTTTCTCCGTTACCTGGCAGGGTGGCATTGATGTGGTCGATAGTCAGTACGTCCATCGAACCGGGAAGAAGAGGCTTGCACGAACAGCCGGATCGGCACCATTCGCAGCTTTCTATACATTGAACGTTCGTGATTGATGGAATGCGATGTTGCCCGACAACAGGACAGAAGAATTTGGGGGAGCGGAATCTTTGAAGAGTGCTTCAACCAACGATATATTGATGTACGATCCCGTCCTTTGGGCGGTTTGTCAGCGACCACTCGATCGAATCACCACCAGGGCGAATGCTTACCTTATGCTCATTTCTTTTTTCTTTTCGAACACTGGTACATGGAGACTCCTCGAGCACCCATTTGCAGGAGTACCATTTCTCCCGAATCGGCTCTGATCGAGTGAGACAAACACATGCACTTTCTGTTGGCAGCGATCACGATTCAGGACAAAAACGACAGCAGGTGGTGTAGAATGTGCGACGATCACCCGCAGAAGCGTACTTGTACCTGTGTCCGCTCGTGTCTCTTCATAGCCAGTCGTTTGAGCGGTACAGAAACTTCACATACTGTGGCTGCTTCCATAGTATTTCTCAAAAAACGGATGAAGTAGGAAGGGCTGATAAAGAGAGATTCATTGGGATGGAGTCTGGGAAGTGCTGCTATGGGTGCAGCACTTTCTGTATATGGGCGGGGTGAAGGGTGCCAGAGCCACTTGCTGAGCGTCGGATAACTGACTTGGACATGCAAGACCGTTTCACCGTATGCGACGAGCGACAGCGCCATGACATTCCTCGACTTTTATCCAATCTGCAACATTCATTCGCTTTGCTCAATCTTCGCATGAAACACGGGCAAAACAGAAAAGGCTCGCTGGTGCAGGTATCCCAGAATTCACTGCTCTGAGTATAATGCTCTTTGACGGGTAGCAGAGCTTCTTTAGCACCGATCTTTCTGCCAGAATGAAGCGTGCAGTGAGAAAAAACTAGGGCCCACATCTCGTGCTCCTACCTGCGTATTTTTCACGCACACAAGAACGAACAGCCTCTTAGCTCATTCTCAGTTTCCTATGCACCCAGCGCACGGACGCTTCTCGTTCTCGTATCTGAGAATGTTCGACGAATCATGACGGGATGCGAAGTGTTTTACTAATTTATCAGTGTTTCGGCGACTCGGCTGCTGGCCAATAAGCTTCTGTCAACGTCCTAGACTGGTTGCTATTGAAGCCATCCGAGGATAATTCCAAGCGGTGCAATGCAAGAGGGGGCACTCGAGCCGAATTCTCGCCTCAAAGAAAAAATTCTCGATTAGCTCGAATAGCCACGATTATGCTTGAGTCTTGAGGCACGAGCTCTCATGCTGACCCATATCCTCCGTAAACTCAGGTGGAATGTATGCAGCGATTACACCAACCCACTCAAGAGCGATCGGCAAGCTAGGGAATCGCCCCGAGTGCCGGGTGCACTCCTTTCGTGCGCTCAGCGACGCCGGATGACAAGCACTGCATAAGTCTTCCACGGAGCAAACGATAAATAAAAGCTATCCACCGGATGTTCTCATCATCCTGTTGATTTTTGCGTGCGAACAGCAGCGTTCGACATGAGCCAGCACTCAACTGTCGAATACTGATCCAGCACGACAGGTCAAGCATCGCGTCAAAACACCAGCCTACGAGAGCAAACGAGTTTTTCGCCACAGCGAACGGCATCCGTGGAGTCTTTGGCGTCTCATACCAGTGTCGACATCCTATCCACGTTTCCGATACGAATCATGGAAAGAGCACTCACCGGACTCGTGATGCATCGGCCGCGCGAATCGCTCTCCATGGAAAAATTGGTAATTGTTCCCGGGCTTGACGCTCCACTGCTCTCCAATTGGAGCATTCTCCATAGCTAACGCATCGAACACTTATGCTTCATCCTCATCTACACCAGATTCGAGTTCCAGCTCCTCGTCTGCCAGAGACTGATGAACAGGTCTGGGGGCTTTGGCAGCGCTTCGTGCGCGCTGTTTTCGTCGCGTTCGCTTCCGCCCGCCGCGTCCACGTCGTTTTTCCCATGGGCGGGGAACCGCAACCGGCCGCAAGTAATCATACAACAGAGGTGTCGTGTTCGATGCCTCTGTTGTATGCCACGCGGCGCAACGTGCTTCTTTGCGCCACAGGTCGAGGAGCTCCGCGTGTGCCCGAGCACCCATTTCACCCCTGCGATCCGTTGTTGTGCTCTCAAAAAGATCAACCCGAGCCATGAGTGCGATGCTGTTCGCTATTTTTCGGGCAATGCACCGAATGCGCCGTACATTTGTTTCCGATCCGACCGCACCTGCGTTTTCTAATCCTGCAAGAATCTCGCGGAGAAGGCTGCATTGAAAAATTGCCCCCCGTAGACACCGGGGGCCATAGAAAACGTACGTATCCCGCGCTCCGATGAGGCGCAACTGATCGGAAGGAAGTTTGGCCAAGGCCTCGAGGCCGCCGCACTCTGCGAGCACTCGCACCGCAAAGTTCTTCCCCGTCAGTGCGCACAAGTTGGGCGCCACAAACTCCACTTGGTCAAGTAATCGCATCATGAGCTCTTTCTCTTCCATCAAAAAACGCTTACTTTTCTGAATCAGTCTTGCAACTTGCTCCCAATCAGTCAGGGGCGGACCCAGTCTCCGGAGCAGCAGTGCAAGCCCCATGCTGACCTCTGGCGGCCACGAGCGCTCGCCAAGCACCGCTATGTCGATTGGTGGCGAACGGTTGCCCAGAGCCTCAACGATTTCGAGTCCAAAAACTGGATCGCTCGTCAGTGTTCCCAAGCCCGGTAAGCGTTGTTCATAGGCGGCAAGCACTTGTCGACAGATCTCGCAAAGCCGGGAGTGCGTCTCCCGCACCGCTGCAGCGTTCCTCTCGAACGTTCTTTTCGTTTCCGAAAGCGTTTCCGCAGAAAACTTTACATCCTTAACAACTTTTTGGGAATCTTGGCTGGTTAAAAGCGTCCTGGCAGAAACGCCAGTGCTCATCAAACCCGAAAAGAGGCGACTGCAACAGCGGTATTTGTCGTAGGAACGGCAACGCGTTCCGACGCGTGCGTTGCACTGCGGCTCCAGCACAAACCTTCTTGTTGACGCGTATTACGTAGCACCACAGCGTTCTGACCTCGCCTCACGAGATTTTTACAGACTTGTTCGGTCGCAGTGGTAAGCCAAGACAGAGAAAACGGCACAGGCTTCGGGTGGACCGGGCAGAAGCCGATGGTTTCCGCAGGCCCCCCTCAGCGAGCCTCAACGGGTGGCGGCGGCGGCTCCGGCGGTGGCAGCAGCAGCAGCAGCGAGGACTCAATGAAACCTGCTGAGCTACCGGACCTTGCAGTTTGGCAGCCGATTTCACTGGTGCCTGCTCGCTTACGAAGTTCACGCCACAGCGTCTGGGACGCGAACGCGCTCGAAGACACGGTGTCGACGCTCGATGACCCCTGGTCGTTGCTCTCTGCAGCTTCGAAGCTTTTGGTGGAAAAAAGTCAGGGCAAGCGCCCGGAATCTGAGCAAGGCGCTCTCTACTCGCAGCGAGACGCAGACATAAGCGCTTTGGCTCCTGTGAAAGGTCTCCCACTTGAGTGGCTTCCGCAGCAGAGCCTTCGGAGCTTTGGCCTGCGAAACCTCGGAAACACCTGTTATGCCAATGCCGTTATCCAGGCGCTGCTGCATACGCCACCGTTGGTGCTGAAAGCGCTCTCCGATGGATGCGCCAGCGCCACTCCGCATACAGGCTTTTTCGATGCTATGGCAGCCTTCGTGCGTCTCTGCCGACAGCTGCTCGTTGTACGTCCCTCCGGAACGAATGCAGTTGCCCCGACGGAAATCATCCGCAACTTACCCGCAATCTGTCGAAGGTATCGAGTCGGACGGCAAGAAGATGCCCATGAGTTTCTCCGATTTCTCTTGGAGAGCATAGCGAGAAGCTGTAGTCGAAGGGGTGAGCGTCGTCTCCCTTCACAACAGGTCTCCAGTGATGAGCTGGTTGCTTCCGATTGTAATCATGGGACAGGTTGGATTACCCGCATTTTCGGAGGCCTACTCCGCAGTCGTGTCATATGTCGAACATGTCAGCACAAATCGTATCGAACTGAGCGGTTTTTGGACCTCAGTCTAGATTTTCGGCAGTCGGCCTCGATCTCCAAGTGCCTCGAACATTTCGCAGCGACGGAGTTGCTCGCAGGCCGAAATCGCTATGACTGTGCGGCATGCCACGGTTACAGCGATGCGGAGAAGCAAATCCGCATTCGACAGGCTCCTGTTGTGCTCACGCTGCATCTGAAGCGCTTCCACGCGCTTCGAAAACTCTCTGGTGTTGTGCGCTTCTCCGAGTGGCTCGATCTGCGACCCTATATGGCTGAGGAGTTTGTGGCAGGCCCTGTGATGTATCGACTGTTTGCAGTGATCGTACACGAGGGCCATTCGCTGTCCAGTGGCCACTACTATGCATTTGTTCGGAGTGCCAGTGGTGTCTGGTTGCGATGTGACGATGAGCACCTGTCACGAGTCGGTATAGGCTCGGTTTTCGCGCAACAGGCATACTTGCTGTTTTACTTACGCGTGGATGCTGTACCGGGCGAAAGCGCTATTGAGACTTCGGAGGTATCGACCGCAACATCTGAACCTGATACCAAAAGCTCAGGTGGGGTTTCGACGGCCCCTGATTTCCAGGCGAGGCGAAGCAAAAAACCGCGATCAGAAGTGAAACGATTCGAGTCGTGAGTGTGTGTAGGCGTGCATCACACAGCGACTTGGAGAACTGTCTGGATTTGGTACGCGAGTCTAGCCGCAGTGACACCAATACTAGGTGATAATCTAAATAGGTTGTACCTGACGGTGCATCTAGAACGCCATTTACAGCTGCCGAGACGTCCGTACTAGATGAATTTCCGGTATGGTTATAGATGAAGGCGCATTTTGTAAGCACTTTTTTCCGCCAAGATATCCGGAACAGGCTGCGCTCCTGTAAAGTTCCAGTTGTCGATATATTGGCGTTTTCAGCGAACCGCCTCGCGAGACCTGCGCGATTTCCTTTGAAGACTTGTGTTGAAGTGTATCGCTATGGCACGGTACCGCTCTGAACTCCGGACCGTCCTCCGGATTGCTCACGAGCGTGTCAGTTCAGGTTCATTCGCAAGTCATTGCGAGCTTCTGCGCTCCTCGAGCGACCTCTACTGAAACAGGTCTGTTTCCATTCCGTGCAACCGCCAGTGCCGATGACGAATCGCCTCTGGCTGTGGGTGCGGATCTCTTGAGCGATGCTCTACTCATTGGTCAGAGCCCGGTGTTCAAGGACTCGCAGCATTTGACCCGGATCCAACGCACCAGAAAGCGGAGGTAGAGCTAGGTTTTTTACCAGTCTCTATGTAGACGCAGCTTATAGTTTGCATTAGGCGCTTTGCTGACAGCCAGTTCCCGTTGCGCGCCAAGTGGTGCTGGATCCGATGCCATCTCGACGAGACTCGCGTAGCCTATGCAGCTGAGTCGATGAACTATGAATTGCCCGACGCTGAGCTGCTAAATACTATAAATAATGTATTTGCTCCTTGACGCTAGCATGTTGCATTTCATGGTCAATACGAGCACGAAATCGATTGCTGCCCCTGAGAGTCATACGGACCCACGTGCAGCATCTGGTACATATGAAATCCTCTGGAAAAAGCCTTTTCCTGGGATATCTGGGGAGCATGGACATCCTTCCCAGCTGCTCAGCGGGGAATGGTAGGCACGTGCATTGCACCAGCACTTTCCCACTCAATGCCGCGACAAATTCGGGATACGAAAAGTGGCACGCGCCCGACGCATACATCATGAAAGGCTCTTGAGTGTAGCCCTCGTTCCATATCAGATTCAGATGGATCACTGAGGTGCTCGCGCTGTTCCCCAATGTCGACTCTTTTCAGAACTTTTTGATGATGTACAGCCTACATTTTCGAAATGGATCAATAGGGGCTCACGAATTCATACGTATTTCTGGAATGCTCGGTCGCCGTTTTGGAGTGACTCTTTCGACGCGTTGCTGCTGGTATTAGTTGCTTCGCCATCATCAGGGCGATTCACGATGCTTTCGAACTAGGGTAAGAAACGTAATCGATATTATGATCCAGTTCACACCTGGGAGCTTCCACGCTTCCGCGTTGCATTCGTGCTGTATACCCAAATGACGTACTCTTCACGTTTGCGATCATTCTGTTTCAAGCGAACTTGTGGGCGCACAAATTGCAATACTGGATATTCGAGCAAGCAGAATACTCGACGTCGTCCTTTGACGATTCCCTCACGTGCTCGTTTCAGAACAACACGGAGCGTCTTATTTCAAACAATCGTTTCGGGTGCAAACCCAAATTCTTCTCTGCTTGGGGCCATCGACGAAACCGCATTCCACAGCACAACGATACCTCTGCAAGTACATGCCCTCAATGGCTCACATCGTTTCCCTTTGAATGGGACAAGGTCTTGGACTTTTACTTCAGTCATCGCAGGGATCGTTTCCAGCGGAGTATGCGTAAACGCCGTACGCGAACGGCGCACAGACTGATCGAAGTCTCTCGAGTTCTTCTTTAGACTGGATTTCGCCTGCAGTACTTGTTTCATCATGGACCAGCACCCTCTCATGGAGCAGCACGCGCTTGCACGTCCAGAGTACAGGGTACTCGCGAACAAGTCGGCCAGAGCAAGCTCGTGATTGCAGGTTACAGCATCCAGCGGGAAAACGGAGGTGCATCGGAGAGACACGTTTTGTATCCGTCGACGGATTGTGCCGAGCGATGGAGAAAGCGTTCATCGGTCATGGAGCGCCCCACGAAGGTTGAGATACGATGGAAATATGGGAACACATGAGCGCTACAAAGAGCACACCGAAGCTGTATGCAAGGGACATGAAAATGGCAGGCGAACCCCGTAAGTCGTTATGGCAACCCTGGCATGAAATGCTTACAAAACAGCCGGGAGCGTCGGAATAAAAAACTTTAACGCTGCGATGAACATCACTTGACTGCTAATACTAGTAGAGAGAGGGAACTGAGTCACCAATGTATTTAGAGCCGAAAATAAAAGGGAGTGAACGGCACTAATCACAGAAATCGTCCACAAATGCTTGTGTTGATATTCCACAAAAGAAGAAATTCAAACTTCGTATGTACGCCCAAGTTATATAAATAGACACGCTCCATTGTATCCCGATATGGCCGTATCCTCGGGTTGTGCACAGCATAGAGCGCGCCACAAAATTTCATCCCGCATGGAACACTGTCCAGCGACTGTGCCTGCTACCTGCTCACCCGGGGCATCGGAGCTGTATACCATCGGACGCTCCATGAGATGAAGCGTCTGCAGCGCCAGTCGACGGATGCGTGCCACCACGAGCATGGATGCACAAAAGTTCAATACGATATATTTATGTACATTTTAGATCGAAATGGTTCTGCGCGGAGATACACGCACTGGCGCTTCTATCTCGGCAGCTACGGCCACGCGTCCGTGCCATCGCGAGCGCGCGGCTCTCGGCAGGCTGGACGTGAAATAGCTCAAATATACGCCTTACTGAGTAGTTGTCCTTGCGTAGTCTCTGCTCCACAACCTATCTGACGCATGGCAAACGAAGACAAACCGGGAGCAACCCAAGAAACTGGAAGAACTAGTCGACTGCAGGATATGGCCGAGCGGTTCATGGCGGCGGGTGTCGGTACGTCGAGAGCCGGTTTCGACTTCGCACCGGAGGCAAACGAGACGAGCCCCGAGGGCGGGGTCCCGATCCCTGGGGCCGGTTCGCCACCTCGAAGTAGCAGTCCCATGGCTCGCTCACCCTCGCAAGATATCTGGAAACGCACCTTTCATCCTGGCGGTCGCTCGCCACCAGATCGCAGTCTTTTCGACAGTGCAAGAGAGCACGTCGAAGGCGCGGCTAGCGGTCAGAGTGTAAGTGAGATATACGCCCAGAAACGCAACCAATATTATGTTGCGCCTCGAAAGGACTGAAGATTTTCTGGTGGCCTTGGAAGCGTCTGAGAACGAATTGGGCGAAAACTCCTGGTGCGGCGAAACACGCGTCCGAACTAGGAAGCACCTAGTCTGGTGTCTACCGTGCGCGTCGATAGTGTCGACGCTTTAGCAACTTGCCGAGAGTCATGTTTTCATGACTTGCGTAAAGGGCTCTTTAGTGTTTTAGAAATGGACCCCTGATATGCCTTCCCGAACTGATGTCGTACCGATCCGAACTCGGAGCGGGACTTGCCGCGCGGTTGTTCGGCTCGCACGACTCCCCGCAAAGCGCGACGCATGGCGTGCAGGCTGCACTGTTAGCGTACCTGCGCGCTCACGTAGCGAGTCTTGAGGCCCTGTGGACGAGACACGGGTTCAAATACAGGATACATAGATTCGAAGCGAGCCTCCGATCCACTTGAAGCGTCATCTCAATGCGAGCAACCCTTTCGACACAAGATTCCAGGATACAGCTGGTCTGCTGCGCACATGACCAGAGCCACGGCGAGCGTCATGACTGCCACCTTGAGGTAGCGCAGCGTGTTTCTCACGAACGACCTCGGCCATGAGCCGCAGGTCACCAAGTCCACACTGGATATGCTCGCCGTAGCGACACGTGTGACGAATGCCGGCTCCCGCTGCCGTCAGCGGCGATAGCAGCTCTCGATATTCACGGAGCGTGAGATTGGTGTGCATGCATCAGCACTTTCCCATAATGTATGGATAAAAGACTCGTTTGCTCGTCATTCACGGCTGGTGTCCTTGTGGCAAATTCCGCGTTGTGACCGTTTTGCCCATATAGGCGCATCCAGAGACCGCTCGCGACGCATATATCTAGTCGAGGTACCGTCCAGCCTAAATATTGCAACATGCAGATCACACTTATGTATTTCACACGTGGAAGCATTTTTTGCTCCAGTAACCACACAAGTGGAGATGGATCCTGGCTTCCACCGCGTATCGTTCCCATGTTACGAATGCAAGCGGATATTGGAGACAGAGCGTAGCGGCTGACACAAAGAGCGCTTAGCGGAGCAAAGGGTAACTCTACCTCGACATTTGCAAGCACGTATGACCAGCATATTGGCAACAAGACTTCTGTGTGCGGCCTCGCAAGCGATACTGGTGTGGCTTTTCTACGTGGAACCCCACCGTGAAGTGCACTAATCATGCGGGCACGATGCGCAACCACGACGCTTCTAGTGTACGCTTGGGTGCGTTTCTCGAACGGATGACCTTAAGGTGCCACTGGGGCACGCTCTTCTACGCCCATTGCCAGTGAGGATTCCCCCTTACCATGAGAGGCGCGCCCTTGAAGGCCAGCACCTTTACCCATGTACGAGTATTCTCCTCTGCCAGATTTTTGAGCCTTCCAGCATCTCGTCGAACTGAGCTGGAGTGATTGGCCAGATACTGGCCTGTAGAACGCTCACGAACACAACGTGGGCCGGGTTCACGGCAAGAATGGAGCTCACTGGGGATGATTTCGCGCACGTCGCTTCTCCAGGACAACAACGTGCTTTGGAATGATACGCTTTGCATTCAGGGACTGGTCTAGACTTGTACTCCATTCGAGCCGATGAGGCCAATCTCCCCTGAGCGAAACAGTGACGCCATAATTTCGGAGCATGCGCAAAGAAGCAGCGTAGGAAATGGGTCCAATGCTCATTCATGGACTGAAAGGAGCATCATTCCCGCCGAATCCAACGCATATGTGTGCTCTCCTAAATCGATACTTGAGGCCGCTACAAACGCTTACCTGCTTGTTGTTGACCGGGAATTTCTCTGAAGCGCGGAGCTTCCGATGGCGATTGTGAATCCCTGTGCCGATCCATACTGCCGTACTTGTTGTTGACCGAGAATTTCTCTGAAGCGGGGAGCTTCCGATGGCGATTGTGAATCCCTGTCCCGATCCATACTGCCGTACTTGTTGTTGACCGAGAATTTCTCTGAAGCGGGGAGCTTCCGATGGCGATTGTGAATCCCTGTCCCGATCCATACGTCCGTTATGCGTCCACGCTCGGCGCATGCGATGACTCGTCGGCAAGAGGCCTTGTCAAGCTACATCGGGCACGTGAATCGATCCGTCGTTCGCCAAGACACCCAAACACTCCACCAGACCTATGAGCGAGGGTCAAGCACAGCGGACCTTCTCCGGACCCACTCGTGAACTTCAGGGCAATTGCCTTGCTTCGTTTTCGTACTCCTGGGGCGAGCGACTCGCATGCAGTCTATGCTTGATAGCGGGATCACCAACCCCCGCACATTAGGCGCGCACGACAAGCTAGGCACTTGTTGGAACACACAAATTCACAATAATTTCTGGGGAGCAGTATGTCTGGCATCAAGTGAAACTTGTACCTAGAGCGGTGAATGATGGATGCGCTGCGGTATGCAGATACCAATCCCGGAATCGGGGATCTCTTGTCAGTGGCATCGGTCTGTTGATCGAAAAAAAAACTGAACCTCCACGAAATCGAGTTCAACGCGGCGCCAAATCATTCAACGTCGTTTCTCTGCAACAGCACGCAACTACGGTACTGTTTCCAAGCAAGCCGGGGTCTGCTCTTGCCCCGCACTGCCGCCGCTGGAAAGAACTGCTTGTGTACCTGTTTCACCAATGTCTTCCACTCACGCCAGCTTACAGGTTTCAGAGGATTCAGTGAAGAAGCCCCTGGTGGTGGAGCGTGGTAAAGATTGCGCCCCCTCAAGGCCGAGTCTCTGGAGGCGGCTCGTACAGTACGGCAGCGCAGAGTACGTCACCGTAGGGAGTATGTGTCTTAACTTTTTCTCCTCTACTTGTATCGTGGTCGCGAACAAGTACGCGATGGATTCCCTGGGTTTTCGTTATGGATCAACTCTTACGCTCTTTCACTTTATCTGTACCTCAGCGCTTCTATACGTCAGTTCGCGCTGTTTTGGCCTGTTTGAACGAAAGCCGTGCGAGCTCTACAAGGTGGCAAAGCTCGCTGCTGGCGCTGCGGGCTTTGTCGTGCTGACCAACCTCTCCCTTCAGTATAACTCTGTGGGCTTCTACCAAGTCATGAAAGTGATGACAACGCCGACAATAGTCGTGATCGAGGCTCTCTTTTACCAGAAGCAACTGGAGAACCGGCTGAAGCTAGCACTGACCCCGGTCTGTCTCGGGGTGGTGCTGACGACCGCTACGGACTTTCGACTCAACCTGCACGGGACGCTGATTGCCTCCGCTGGTGTTATTGTAACATCCTTGTACCAGATTTGGTCTGGAACGATGCAAAAGACGTTGCAGTTGGATGCCCTCCAATTGCAGTACTACACGTCGCCTATGAGTGCGCTTTTTCTGCTGCCTTTTGTACCGCTCATGGATAATTGGCGGCCTGGAAGTCCCGATAGCATCTTCGCCTATGCATTCACACCATATCGCCTGGGAGTGATTCTGATGACGGGCGTGCTGGCATTTCTCGTGAACATCAGCATCTTCATGGTCATCGGACGGACCAGCCCTGTCACCTATAATGTTCTTGGGCACGCGAAAACCGCAGTCATTATATCCAGCGATTTCCTCTTCTTTGGTCGTCCAAGAGATCTCCGAAATTTCGCTGGCGTGCTGCTCACCATGATCGGTGTGGTCTGGTACACGCATTTGAAGCTCGAAGACCAGCGTTCTGACGCCAAGTCAAAGGTGAATGATTCATCTGGATCGATTTGCAAGGCGAGCACTGCGAGTCCATGATTCCTCGCTGTGGGTGCGGATATCGCGGGGCAGGAGCAGTTGCGCGCTCCCCACGAGATGGATCAAGAGGTTTCTCGGCGGGCGCTGCACCATCCACAGCATATCTTCGTATTCGCCACAGCCGACACGCCCAGTCCTGATCGATAGATTCGTAAAACAGGTACTTGCCGGCCGGCTGTCTGCAGGAATCTCCGCATGCGTCACCGTTGACGAAGATGCAATCCTGCCTCCATCGGAAGCCGCGTATTGGCGGTTTAGCGATCTTCCTGTGACATAATTCGCTCGACGCTTCCGATGGGAGGCATCTCATATTTGAGACATCGGCAGTGCGAGACATTCCAGGCGAGGTAGCATGCAAGCGCGTCTGCGCACTACTGTGCAGTCAAACCATGCGGTCGGTGCGGCTCATTACTGTCTACAACGAGCAGGTCATGATGGGAGAAATCGAGCCCTCAAGGCACCTCGGGCTGCTGCGTTTAAAGCCCGAAAATGAAGCCGGAGCCCCCGGGCCATCGCGCGACACAGCACTCCACATCGCCGCGCAGGCAAGGATCATATTGTGCCTTGGGTTGCTCTGAATGCCGTCCGTATTCAGATCTCTGCAATCGACTAGACGAGCGCTGAATCCGCAGCTTACAGCCCAAGTCTGCGAGGTAAACAGTGGCTTTTCGATTGCCGCCCACCGCACCTGTGATCAGGATGCGCAACCGTTTGCATGATTGGCATCTGAGAGAAGGCGTCAAGAAGCGAGCCATGCGCCCTGCTTGGCCGTCGTGCCATACTTCGACCAGGGCGCACAGGTCATTCACCAAAGGTGATGCATCAGCTGTGAGACATACCCAGCCATAACGAATTTCTTTGGGCGCGGTTATAGCCGCCGGCAAGCGGTCTTCTAAAGGTGTCTTTCGCACACTCCCGCCGATGCACTCATCGCTTCGCGAATGGTAAACAGAGTCTGCATACCAAGCACACGCAAAAGATCCAGTAATGAAGCGCTTCTAAGTCGGGTCGTGCATCGGCATCGGAGACGCTGCACGAAGGATTCCCAACAAAGAAGCACTTCTGAGCTGGAGCGCGCACCGACATTAGAGAGGCTGCAACGGTAGCTTTCAAACATTTTGGGCATATGAACCGTTCCGAGTACATGCAGACATTGCAGAACGGCCCCATCGCAATATGGATGCAATATGCAAGGCGGTACCCTAAAAACAGCCCGCTTCAGCGTCGATTGTGATACAGCGTCTCCTACGCATAGGATCGCAAGTTTTCATCTGCTGAGACCGCATGCCGAATTCGCCGTCCACGCCGCCTTGAGATCCATTATGGGACACGATTCATGATGCTACGAAAAGAGGCGGCATAGGGCAGCTCGCTCAAGATTCGCTTCGATTGCCTTGGATGCCGACAGGTAGTACCATTCTTTCTTGCTCTGCCCAGTTAAGTAACTCTTTGCATCTCCGTATTCAAAGAAATAAGGTGGCCAGAGCACTCTTGTAGTCGCCTTGTTATATATGACATCCACATCCGCGACGCCTCCCGATTGAATAACCTTGTTCACATCGATTGTGCTCAGACTCGCGTCCAGACGAAACCGCTGAAGAATCTGCTCTGCACCGAGCGCCGATATCGCGTATGCTGCAGTGCCATAAGTTAGATGCCGAATATGGGGCAGCACAAATCTCGCAGTACAATTGATGCCCAGAGTCTCGAGCTTGAGTTCCTCAGAATAGCCAGCACGCAGCAGAGACACCAGCTTCAATTCCATCTGTAAGACTGGTCGGTCTTTGGTACATGCTGCTGCAGCAAGATCGGCAACATTGCTTTCCCATAGCGGCAGAATTTCTAGCGAGGCGTCGTCTTCAAGTAAGAGCGCTGTTCGACAACCCGCACTGCGGACCCAGAGCAGTGCCAGTAAGTGCGAAACGGAGCACGCAACCTGCGCGTCTATTGACTCCAACTTGACCGGACCTGTGAACGCGAAGACGCGTTCCTGTCTTTCTGCCAAGGACCCAGTTTCGGCTATATCCCTTCGGTAAGCATCTTTCAGGTCCACCTCTGAAACGCCTTGCAGGTGCAGCACGTTCGGCTGATGAGCGAACCATTGAACGACTTGCGCGAGCCCCGGGCTCCGTGGCGTCTTCTCGAGGCCTACGACCACGAGACAGTGATCTTTTCTATCCAGCGATAGCTTTTCCAGAACCTGCTCCGTCAGTTCGTCACCTGTCTTCCAAAGGCGAAACGCGGGTTTCTCGAGTGCCGCGCTCACAGAAGGCAGCCGCCGCCGCTGCACGAAAAGGCGCCGGTGCAGCACCAGCGTTGCAGCGATGAGCACCAAGGCTACCAGAACAAGCACCCGCAGGACCCGCCTCGATAACGGTCGACAGACAAGATATTCCATATTTTTGTCCTCACGCATCCTACGAGCTCGGCGACCATACGCTCTGCAGCTTTCTTAGAGCCCTCCAAACTTCGGGGCTACACGTTTCGCACGCATGGCGCCGCACCGGACACGTGTCGCATTCTCATACGAATCGCCAGTGCTCGATGTCGAATCGCCGACGGTGGCGTGTGCTGGGCAAGTGTCCATATGATACATTATTGTTCTATCTTTGCCATTTATCTTCCTTGCGGGATGGATATTGATGTTCGGGCATGCGTCCATCATGCTTCATGCTCCGTCCAAGTTCCATAAACCAAACATTCTTTCGGATATACTGGTCATTCCGTATGTTCAATCGTGCACCAAGTGGCGGCCTTGCTGCGTCCCCAATAGCACCTGTTTCGCTGGTATGGATCAAGTACGGAGGCAGAACAGCTTTGCCACACCACTAAGAGCGTGGGCCCGAGGCCGAATGTATTCGAAAACCGGGCCGGGATTCGTGATCATGCTGGGAGCCTGTAAGCTGCGCAGACAAAAACTACTGCCTGTGGCAGCGCGAAGCGATGTTGTACGGGTCCAATGCGACCTGGACGACGCCCAGACGCAGCCGATATGCTCCTAGTCCCAGACTAAACTGCATTGCAGACGAGCTGCTCAGGTGTTACTGCAACGTCCGCCAATGGGGACGCACGAAGCGTTTGCCCAGCAGACTCGTCGAGCTCGCGGGACCTTCCGCCTACAAGGCAGACTTTAGAATTTACGGAAAACATTGCCCGCTTTCAACGCTTACCGTTGAGGGGAAAGAAATCGTTATCTCATCGCTAGTTAGTGGTTCGTTTGTGTTCTTTACTATGAGGATCGTTCAACACCTCATCCGTCGTCGATGCTTTCTTCGTGCCCTCTCCTTTGCACGAGAACAATGAATCTCCGAGCGGCATTCCAGATATCACTGCAGCGTGGCTGCTATCGCGAAGGTTCAGCACACTGTATCGGCCTTGTGTGACGTCTTGCGAACGTGCCCCTTGCGAAGGCGTGAGCAACGCAGGGTTGGGGCTCTAAATGCACTGAAAGATGCAGCGATGGAAACTGGAGTGAGGGAGCTGAGCGACCGACCTCCCGTCGTACGTGGAACGTATTGAAACCCATCAAACAGAACGAAAGGGTAGCGTCGAATGTGCGTGTGGTGGACATCGATGAATTGCGGACGTCGATCACGTGTTCTTGATGCACAAGTTGCCTCCCGAAAATGACTGGGATGACGACGAGACTCATCACCAACGACGCAACGAAAGAAAAAGATTGATGTCGTATATTGCTCGGATCCCCAAAGTGCAGCTCCACTAGAGTGTCAGACGCCAGGGCAGAGGGTAATCTTCCAGCCGAGGCACCATATCAAACCGTGACAACAGTGGATGCCCCAGCACTTTGGAGCTGTTAAAGATCAGGATGAGAGGAGGTCAACAACCTGCATCGCTTCGTCGCACAAGAGAAATTAGAAATCCAAGCCCAGAGGGAAAAAGCTGATAATCCTCCCATACCAGAGTTCTTGATACGAGAGAATGGCTGTTGTGTCCTGGGTCTCGTACACAACGAGCATGATGTACTCTGATACAGCAATGAGACGCATTGGTATCAGATCGTACGCAGAGCCTGGCGGAGGCACCCGCGAGCCGTCGCGAAGCGCAGCTCCTGATGCGCGCGTCGATGCTGCAATCTGAAAGCGGCGGCGGCATCGCGACGCTGCACTACAGAGACTGATTCGGAGCGTTCATGCTTTACTGCTGTGATTCACGAGCGCTTCACCATAACCGTGCCTTACACTGCGGAAAACTTTTGGGACTCTTGTAAAGAGTGGTGTGGTTCTTAAATGGTGCTAAATATACCTCGGCCGTTGAGCAAGGTTGCGGGTCCGCGGGAGATTGTTCGTCAGTTCGTGCCGAGCTGGTTTGCAGTGACCATGGGTACGGGGATCCTGGCGGTAGTCATTAAAGACTTCCCGTTCCAGTTTCCGCACCAAGACGACCTCGGCTGGGCGTATTGGTTCTTTAACGTCGGATTGTTTGGGATCTTTTCGATTCTCTTTCTGAGCCGATGGATTTTTTTCTTTAACGACGCCATCCCAATGTTCCATCATCCTGTTCAATCCATGTTTCTTGGCGCTATTCCAATGGGTCTTGCAACAATCGTTAACGGGTTGGTGCTCTTTGGCACGCCGCACTGGGGCAACAGTGCAACGATAGCGGCCATCGTGCTTTGGTTTGTGGATGTGGGCCTCGCGGTCCTTTGTGGGCTGCTTGTTCCGATATTCATGCTCACGACACATTCGCACGCTTTGGAAAGCATGAGCGCAGTCTGGCTTCTACCAGTGGTTCCTGGCGAAGTCGCAGCGGCCTCTGGAGGTCTCCTGCTCGCGGTCGTTCAGAACCAGCGGCTTGCTCAGAATATTGCGTTCATCAGCATGCTCTTATGGGGATTTTCGGTCCCGCTCTCAATGAGCATTTTGGTGATATTCTTCTTGCGTCTCGTACTGCACAAGCTACCGCCATCAGATCTAATTATTAGTTGTCTCCTTCCGCTGGGCCCGATAGGTACCGGGGCGCTAGCTGCCACCGAACTGGGACTCTACGCGAAGCGCACCTTTGAGAACAGCGGTTATGGCGTCTCCGCGACAACTTTCCAAAGCTTGGCCTCTGCCACCCCCGCAATTGCCATGTTCGTTGCTACTGCTTTGTGGGGCTATGGTGTCTGGTGGCTGGTGATTGCCATTTTTGCAATCGGGCACACGCTAAGAAACCGACTACCATTTAATCTGGGATGGTGGGGTTTGATCTTCCCTCTGGGCGTGTTCACTGCATCAACAGCAGATCTTTACAAATTAACGGATTTCTATCTGTTTCGCATACCAGCAGCGGTGCTTATATGCATCCTATTCGTGCTGTGGTGGGTTGTTATGTTCCACACGGTGGTACGAGCTTATTCAGGGGAGTTATTTTATGCACCGTGCCTTGGACCACGACAGGCTTGTACGCAAAACGAGCTTGAGATTTGAGTGGGTCATCTATGAATAGTCAGCTGCAGTCGATAAAGTATCCACATTGTCGAAGTGAACTGGCAACACTTATGAATCTGCGGTTCAAGAAAATCAGTGCTGGATTTCAGGCCGCTCCAGCAGGTGCAAACCTTACCGTCCTTGACGCGGAAGCACGCGGCTGTCAGCGCTCCATATGCAGTCGTGCTCACAGAGTGCCGGATCAGGTAACTTGCGTAGTTAAACAATTTAAATCAGTTCCGCATTCCAAGGTCCATGCAGAATGTACTAGAAGCATAAGGAATACACGCATACCCGAGCTCGCGAACTGGTCCGTGACTAGTTTGTTTACGAACAAGAAGCATAACAAAACTACCATTAACTAGTTTTTTCCAGTGACAAAACGTTTACTTAGGCCAGCGTTCTCCGAATATGCGCATTTTTTTCCATGGACAAAACTACCATTGACTAGTGGAATGCACGCCTCACTTGCCAACGCGCTGACCAGCGCTGATACCAGGACGCGCTGCTACGCAGCATCCGCTTCGGTGCTCCTAAACTTTAGGGCGATACTCCAGCGCTGTAGTGTTTACTGGATCAGACCTGAATATGACTTAGTCAACTTTAAACGGTTCCTCTAGCGTCTTTCTGAATAGAGTTTTGAAGATGCGGATCGCGAGAGGTGTTTTGTTCTGGCTGCTCTGTGTGAACTTTTGCTGGTGCCACTTATCCATCGGTGCACTGCGGGCGGTACGAGCGATTTCCGTGTCTGAGGAAGTCTCGCTTTCAGGGTTTCGCCTCTTTCCCCGGGTTCCTCAGTCTGAGGCGAGTACTATTTTCTTTCGGGATCTGCTGCTCCCGAAAAAAACTTACAGTATCGACTGGAGCGCGGAAGCTTCGAGCCGATCGCTGACGAGTGGCTTGCGCATTGATAGAGGCACGTTGACGACAAGCGAGGGAAACGTTACGCACGTGCAGACGTTGCGGGACGCTGACGGACACCTCTATGTGTGTCGTGTACCAGCAGATGAGCCTGCAACGCCCAACAACGCTGAGACGGTATCCATGGATGTGGAATCGGAGCCTACCATCGATCTGGACGCGGCTCTGCAGAAACAGCTGAAGGACAAGTGCTTCTACCGACAGGGAGGTTGGCGGGTGTTCGAGTTCTGTTTTCACAGGCACGTGCGCCATTTTCACTGGGAGAGACGGCGCTCGATGCCTGCAGAGCGCGAGCGAATTCGTGCGGAGATTGAACAACTTCTGAAGGAGCACGTTTTCCCCGAAGGCCCGAATGGCGAACCTGGTAGAAAACGTTTCCTGCGGCTGCTGATACAGGCTCAACAAATACCACCTGACGGGAGCCTGAACCTCATCATCAAGGACGAGGTCTGCATGGGCATGTACGATGAAGCACTCGACCGCGAAAGGATACGTAACGGCACGAATTTGATCACCAGTGGTGCCTTTTTCAGCGGGCGACGCTGGCAGGCACCCCCGCAAGCAACCAACGGTGCTGCGTCGCGCGTCGACCGTGGGTCGGACGCTGAGTACCGCCTGGAATCCGATGGACGTGTGCTCCCAGTTGCAGGGGAAGGTATCGGAAGCGCCGTCGCTTACTTGGTGCAACCGTATACGAGAGACGGGGATCATTGCGACATAACAGGACGTCCACGCCGCACGATGGTACGCTACCGTTGCATTGAGGATGTTCCGCGGATTGCAATTTTCGATCCATCCCCCGTGGTAAGCTCGTTCATTGCCTCCGTGCATGAGCGAAGCACCTGCGAATACGACCTCGTTTTTGTGACGGATGCGGTCTGCTCACATCCAGCTTTTGTTTCACCTGCACGCCATTCGGTGCCCGTTGTATGCGAACGCATGTCATCTGAGATGGAAGCGATAAACATTTCGCCGGGTAGCGCGCAGCATCCTGCTCTGCATCGTAGTTGACGATGGTGCTGCTATGAACGTGATTCCTTTCCAATTGCGAAGACATGGGGATGAAAGGGAGTCAAATGCATGTGCGTCTCTGGTACAATGAGGCGAGCTGAGCACTGCGACACGCTCTGCGGGTTGTGATGTTCATGGTTCCCGGCTACTGCCCGGCTAGGATCTAGGGTTCGCGTCGCCTCCAAGACTCGCCACTTCGGCAGAATCACTCATGGACAATGATCACCTGATGAAGATCGCATATTCGCTGGAGCATGCCTGACAGCTCTAGAGCCCGTCGATACGACGGGGGATCGCCTACTCGACGGGCACATGCGATTGGAGCATTCTCCTCGAGCGATGTGCCTTCACTGGGATCCGCGCTTCGCTGCGACTTGTGAGTACAGCGCGATATCCAGCGGAATTGTTGGTCCTGTGTCGTTGCTCCGTAGGCGTCGGCGCTTTCGAATGCTTTGCGCTCTGGTGAGCAGTGGTTATCCATATGACCGAGTGCATCCGTTCATGCTGGAACCTGGAAGGCAAGCTGGGGTTTATCTGGATGTGGAGACGCTTTCATCGCTCCGGTAGCCTGGGCATCTCCTGGGGTACGTCTGCAATCCATGCAACTGCTAGAAGAGCAACGTCTTTTACCGGATCTGGATGCGGCGACGCTGTCATAGCTGCGGGTACCCTGGCCATCTTCTGAGCTACATTTGGACGGAGGCGCGGACTCATTTCATCAGAACACACGAAGCGCATCTTTAACGCCATTGAATGATGCTTAGACCGTCTCGAATAGGCAAAATGACCTGCGTAACGCGTGCATCTTCCAGTACGTGTTGGTTAAAGGCATGAACCGCGTCCATGAGCTTCCGACTGCGTAGCGCGATGCGCTCTGCATGTTCGCCAAATTCAACATCCTCCATTTGGGCGTGTTTCTGCTTCCCGTAAACAGGCCGAAACAGAACATTATCGACAAGCAACGCACCATTCGGAGCTAAGAGTCTATGATCCAGGATGAAATCAAAGTAGGTGATGTACCGGCGCTTGTCAGCGTCGAGATATATGAGATCAAAAGGCGCAACAGCTTGGTCGCGGAAGCGCTCCAGTACATCCAAAACGGCGCCTCGGTGCAGCTCAATAGGCGCCAGCTGACCAGCAACACATTTGAAGAACTGCTCGGCGGTGTCTGCAGCGTTGGGGTCCTGCTCAACCGTCACCACAGTTTGGACGTGGTTCGGACCCATGGCGCCAGCAAAACACAACGTTGCATAACCGGTAAACGTGCCCAGCTCGAGCACACGTTGCGCTCGCAACAGCCTAGCGACCGCGTGCAGGACGGCACCTTGGACAGGTCCACTCATCATGTGCGCGGCTTGCGGGAACTTGCGATGCGTCTCGGCCGCGAGCTCCCGCAGGATTGGTGCTTCGGTACCCCAGGGAGCGGTGCGGCTCATGGTCTGTGCGTACCAGTGCAGCTCATTGCTAGCGCTTGCGAGTGCAAGCTCGAGACCTCGCTGGCACTCGGGGCTACAGCATCCCGAGAGCCGGTGGCGACAACGTGCGCACTGGATCATCCGTCGATGGCAAGGTACATGCGCACAGTGCAAGACGTCCAGTGCTGGGGCACTGCACGTTTCACATCGGCTCAAAATATCATTCGTCACCGGGGTTTTGAGGCGTTCATCGAATACATAGATGGATCCTTTGAATTTGGGATCCCATCCTTGACGATGCGCCTCTGCGGCGTACGAAACGACGCCGCCGGCAAGTCGCTCCACGCGTTGAAATCCGAGGCGGTTCTCCAGATAGGCAGCTGCTTTGACACAGCGAATTCCGCCTGTGCAAAAAGTGAGTATCCGTCGATCTCGAGGCTCGTTTGCTAGACGCGCCTCAAGCGCTTTCCAAGTCTCCCGGTAGGTGCGGGTGTTCAGGGGGCGAGCCTCAGCGCTCCCGAAAAATGTTCCAAGCTGCGTCTCGTAATCATTCCTCACGTCGATCAGAATGGCGTGCGGGTCTTCCAAAGCCTGATGCCACTCTGCCGGGCTCAGCTCTCGACCAGCTTGCGTCAGATCAAGCGGCTCCTTGAGACCGTCAGCGACGATTTTCTGCCGACAACGGATATGTAGGTTACGAAACGGAGGCTGTGCAGCGAATTGAGCTGCCGACAGCAACTGTGGATCCAAGTTCAGATAGACACCAGCGAGTTCAACCAGGTACGGAGACTCGGCTTCGAGCAACCGCTTCAACGCGTCGAGGCTACGTAGAGGAACTGCGACCTGCGCGTTGATGCCCTCCGGTGCTATGTAGATGCGACCGCGAATCGCCAGTGGTTTCAGGTAGAAACGTAGACGAGAGGCGAGCTCTTCCGGCTCTGCAATGGGCACAAAGCGATAGAATGAAAGCATTTGGATATCTTCGTCTACGGCATCGAGCTCCTTGGCTGGATAAAATGGCGGCAACATCCGTGCCCGCTGCCGTTCTCGTACCCCGTCGGTGTTTCGGGGCCGCTGTCGAAACTCCTCTATCATAGAATCGCTGATTTGCGGGTCGAAACGCAGATACAGAGGGGCTTTGGCTTGCCAAGCCTCTTTTAACAGTGCATCAGAGTCAACGAGCTCCAGCGAGTCTGGCCTGTGTGCAACAAGGACAACGTGAAGCGGTGTGCCCTCGAGTCGTTGCAGCGCTGAGAAGCGTTCCCATATCCCTTTTCGAAGCAATTCAAGACTCGGCTCGGTTCCGGGAACAAAGATGCGTCCTTTCCGGTCACTGGCCGCCACCCGAAGAGCAGCTCGTAGTTGCGGTGCTAAATAGACCCGAAATACCCACTGGGCACCCTGGAGCTCGCGTTCTGGTTCACGAGTGCTTCCGGTCACATAAGCCAGATCCGGCACGTTTGCTGATAGGTGCCGAAGCACGCTCCGCTGCGACCGGCGACGGCATGCGGCGACCTTGAGACCTCGCCGAAACGCAAAACAGAAAGTTTTCGAAGGCGAACTTGTCCAGAAAGCGACGGGTTGTGCGAAAGCGACTGCCTTCAACTGTGTACACGGCGACATCCACAGCATGAGCAAACGCATGAGAAGAGAACGTGTCTCGGAGACCCGATACCTCCCGTGTGTCTAGACGGAAGCCGTACCCCTGTTTCCCTTAAGCGCCGGTGCACGCGAACTCGTACCGAGTCGAGGCAACGACCAGACAAGCCGAGGTGCCGGTACGCTTTCACCAGCCTGTTCCGAGCTCCGAGTCCAATCAGTGCAGAAAACTTTTACAACGGCGTTTCGTTACCCTCTGGGCAGTGCAGGTGCCACGAAATGAAGGAACTACCAGCAGCAGCAGTAGCAGCAGCAGCGAAGTATGTCGCGGTGTAAGGTTCGCGGAAACGCGAGCCTGAGGCAGTCGGTATCCGCCGTCGAAGAGTTGGGTCCAAGCTTATGTGCGATACCTGCAGGTTCTTTGAGAAACTTCCTCCAACGCTTGTTTGTGTTTCTATAGCATCGGAGCTGCGAACCAGAGTCCAATGGATATGTGGATGCTATCTATACCCAAAGGGAGGTTTCCGATGTTCCGCAGACGCCTCCGGAACGCACCTACCCGTAGAACAATCGTCTTCTCGAGGGGTGCGCGTTGAACGAACTGGCAACCGTCCCTGCGCCGAGCCTAACACCGGCACTTGAAGCGGTGCTAAAAACTACGTCCAAGTACCTGGTGCCGTCACCTGGGAAGTAGCACGGCGAGCAATGCTCGTAGCCGCCACTATCACAAGAGGAGCGCACTTGATGCTGCTAGGTTTTGTGCGTGCACGAGCCAGTTGTCACAGCAAACTGCATACGTTTATGCGGTACCCCGTCTGAAGAAGCCCTGCAAGATAGCTCTGGGTTCAGATGCCTATCGCCGAGGTCCTCCACATGCAGTAAAGCTGATTCGGATAGAAATCAGCCCGTGCTACGCCCGTGGCGGTTTGAAATAGAAGCAGCTCCATCTTGTGAACCTGGACCTACTCGCTAAACTTTCGGTCTCTTCCCAGCGTCACAAACAGCAGCCTCTGCGGGCGTTGGCTGCGACTGCATCCTTTTCCTCTTTCTCGTATTCGGCACGAAAGACGTCGGCCAATCTTTTGCCTCAAGGTGCATTGCCAGCAGTCGAAGGGCCGTGATAGCAGCATTCAAGTGTCAATTTCGTAGCTTCCCGCGGTTGTCTACACATCTGAAATGCAAGCGGATATTGCGCTTGACGAATCTTTGTCGTAGGCAGCCGAGGAACGCCCCTCGCAAAGGGTAACACTCGACTGTGGTCAGGCGCTCCTAAATATCCATCGAACCTCTTGATGTTCCGATTACCGCCCAGTTTTGCACGTAAACGGTTGGTTCATCGCTGGATACATGCCTTGGGCTGCTACAGATGGCTCTCAACGATGCACTCCTCGGTATTCGGGCACGCTGTCGTGTCCTTCGATCATGGGCTTCTTCTAAGTGGTCCCCTAGGTGCTGTCGCTGTCTGTTGTACAAGAAAGCGAACGGAGCCCCATTGAATACAGGATTTGTGGCACGGCACCTTGTTCATCATGGACCAAGTACCGGATGGTTAAATATATTTTTCGGAGTACAAGTTTACAAATTTCGATGCTTCTACGCAGCCTCTACCCACGGCTGTGACGCATTTTTCTCCAGAAGCAATCGTAGTGATCACTGAGGGCAGAGTGCAAGACCCTTTTGCATGCAAACAAAAGAGACGATATCGTCTGGAAGTATATCTTGTGACAGGTATCGAGTTGCGGTCGACAACTGTTTCTTGAATGCACACAAAGAGAGAAGGGTTTCTTTTTAGAACGAACTCTACTATTTGAGGTGAAAGGTTCAGCGAACTTTCAACAAGATCTTGCGAGCAAGACTTCAAGGGACGAAGTCGAGTACTTTTCATTATATATCCAGCGACGTGAATCGCTCCACCGGAGAGTTGCCCTGAGACAGGAGGATCCAAAACTTGAGCGATACGTGATCGAACACGCAGCAAAATAAGGAAAGGAGAAACGCACAGGCTGTAAGAATGAAATCGGACCATGATAATAGCGGTTACACGAACTCTTGTTTGCGAGCATCGCAAATCATCTTGCTAATGACGGTGACGTAACGAAATCCAACGCAAACGCGTCGAATGAGCCAACCAGAAAAGTGCGGCGGAGAATCCTGAAACCATACATGAATCCATACGCCCCTCTCCCTCCAGTTCGATTGTCGAGGCTTTGCATCACAGAAAATAACTCAGGGGAGACTCGAAACGCAGGAACAGAACGACAAGCTGAGTGTTCTATTCTCGTCCGACGCAGGTGGTACCACGTGCATGAAGCACACAGGTCGGAAGCTGTCGCTTCATGGACAAGTGCCCGTGAATGCGCCAAGAGGTTTTGCCACGCACGTACAAATATATTTTTATCGTATGGAATTCAGCACCAGTAGTTCCGCATCAGCACACATAACGCTGGCCAATGTTTCCGAAATGTGTCTCTACCACTGCATTGAGCAACACCAAGCCTTCTCTCTGGGTTCATCCATGCTCAGTGCCAATTCAATACTCTGGGAAAGAAAGTCTGGGCTCGCTTCAGCCAGAGCACAACTGGCGATCACCGGTCGGATATCCTAGCTTCAGTTGCGCGTGACGCCGCCTGCCGGGGCACTCGCCAAACATGGCTACCTAGTGCACCCTCTTGCAGCAAATGCTCATCACACTTTGATGTATTCGCAAAATACCTCGTTCATAGCCTCGCTTCGCATAGAATGTCGGTCTTGGTCGCTGCCGGCGTTTAGCCTACTGAAATGTTTGCAGTATCGCCTGAGGCTCGGATCGACCAGGGCGCCTGCCTTCCGTTCGGATACATTCCCGCGAAACGGATACGCACGCGGGTCCAGCACATGGTACACCTCTTCATTGGTGGATGACAAGCAAAAGCCCCGATCGCCAACCGACCATGCATTCCACACAGACACTTTTGTAAAGGAGTGATGCGGCGTGCAGCGCTCTTCCGAACAGCCACCTGTGTGCCACGCGCCGTGCCGCAACGGTACGCCTACCGACGTGCAGACGCTCCGAGTATAAGCCAGCGACCACGAGTCCCGATTCTGCGTCTGATGAACGACACCTCAACTGGCCGCCCCCAAAGATATTTTGAAGTGCCAATACATCTCCGTGTTGTGTCTGCGCATCGACGCTACAACTATGATTATCACGGACATTTACGGGCGACACGACGCACGGTGCAACGTACGCAATGATAGGTTTGTACAACGGAAATTATGGACCTTGGAACCTGTACGTAGGGTGACGAGCGATGGATGCTATCCAGCATACCGGTCTCCGTGCCACTATGAAGCATTCGTGGTTACGATAAACATCCTATCAAATAAAACAAGAACTTGAATAGAGCGAATCAGCGACGTACTGCACAAACACGACGTTTGGAGCGGCAGATACGACGGAAATTATGGACCTCGGAACCTGTACGTAGGGTGACGAGCGATGGATGCTATCCAGCATACAGGTCCCCGTGCCACTATGAAGCATTCGTGGTTACGATAAACGTTCTATCAAATAAAACAAGAATTTGAATAGAGCGAATCAGCGACGTACTGCACAAACACGACGTTTGGAGCGGCAGATTGACGCGCCATTGGAGACGCATATCTGGAGCGTTCGCGGTATCGCTTGCGCTGCGCAGGCTGTGGGAAACTGCTTGTACTTGCCCATGGGTTTTCTATGGTGGTTGGGTATGGGATCAAGTCGTGAACCGCGCGAGAGTCGCCGACTAGCGCGTCTCGAGAAGCGCATATCGGTTCTCAGTGGTCGACTCGAGGCTTGGCGACGACGGAAAGAGCGAACGCTAGCCGCCTTCCGCCTTTACGCCTTCTTCTTTGTGTGCATCTGGACTGCTTACGCCTTTACTTTCAATGACTTGTTGTTTCTGGGGGCATTTGCGAATAGCAGGCTCAGGGCTGTTCTCGTGCTGTCGACGAGTGGTGGTGCATACCTCTTTTTGTACAAGATCGCTTCGCTCTGGTATCGTTGGCGCATCGAGTCCGCCGAGGAGAGACTTGCCAAGTATCGGGAAGAGAAGGCCGAGCTTTTAGAACAGCTGAAAGAAAGCACCCGGTTCTACGAGACAATAAAGCTGCTGGAGAAGTACGGTGGTGTACCGGACGCGCTTCGCCCGATCAGCAGCGCGGAAGAGACGAGGGCAGCGTCTCCAACGGCAACATCTGGCACACCTGGAGCAGTGCGGGCACCTGGAGAGCAAGAAACAGCTTCCAGCTCGGGCGTTGCATCACCTAGCGCAGGCACGAGCGGTTCTCCGAGAAGCTCTACAATTGCCCGCTTGACCAACCGCGTCGTTGATGTCCTAACCAAGGACGAAGAGGACTGGGATGAGCCCCAGACTGCCCGTGAAGCGTTCCTCATAGGACGCCTGCGCGAAATGCGGGAAGCGCTCACACGTGAGCACAGCCAGCGTCTTCAGCTGCAACGTGCCCTCGAGAGCCTCGAACGGCAGCTGTGCGACTTACGGCCGCCGTCACATCCAGAGCCTGCAGCATGCCCTTCGGATCGTTCTAATCTGGAAAACAGGCGGATACCAGAGAACAATCCCGAGACTTCTGGCAGAGGTGTGAAGGCGGCAGCAGTCACCCTGTCCACGAGCAAGGCTGGCTCTCTTCATATGGAGGACGCGGGCGTGTCACCGATCACTGGTCATGGACAGCGACGTGTCGTCTTGAATAATTCCCCAACTGAGCCGGTGTCGCGAGCACAGCTCAACGAGGAACCCATGGATTCAATATTGAGCTCCAGCGTGGATAGGTCAGCCCTGTCGCTGCACAAATCGAACGAGGATGAATCCGAAATCTGTGCACAGCGCAGCGAGCATCCACGGCAACCCAGCACTGAGCAGAGCGGTACTCCAATTGGGCACGGCCCATCGAGCGGATCGCGGAACGAGTCGCCTCTGCAGACGATGCAAAAGCTCCGCCGCCAGCGCCTAAACCCTTCTCGTACAGAGCGCTAAATGAATCGGAAAACGCATCTTGGTGCCTTGGTTGGTGCAAGCACCTCTGGATATGGACTCGAATCGCTGACCAATGTCAGGGCTGCGATCATTCCGCGTCTACACGGGCAGCGAACGAGATGCGTTGTCCAGGTGGTGGTGTATAAGATGCCGCCAACGTAAATTGTCGGAGTGCCCAGGGATCGTTGTATTCCTGATCAAGTGTGCTCGACCGGCCAGTTGGATGGCGCTGCGCTCACTTGGCTAATCTCCCAACTCTTTGGAGGGGACACGTTGCCGGTCGCCTGTTCGGATGTGGGGCGTTCATTCGCAGGTGGCCGGCTGGAGAAGCATCGCGGAGGTTCCCCAGATCGACGTGCGGCGCTCGATGACGCTTTCATAGACTGAATGTGGGCTGGGACCTGCCCCGCAACAACGACTCTATTTGCGGCACTTGGCCAGTTCGTCCAGGAGAATGCGTCATTTGGCCGTCCTACTTGGAAAGACTCCTAGTCGTGTGCATCGCGGGTTTCCTCAACCACGGGAAACAACCCAAGCGCTCCATCGAAAATGCTTTGGAATAAAATTTGAACCACGACATGCACACGAACATTCGCAGCGCATACCAGATTTCCCAGCAACAGCGTGACATAAAGTGGGCAACTGCGTATGCTGCTAGCGTTCGTTCCTCATATATTCAGATAGCAGCAGCAAAGAAAGGAGACCAACGCGTATGCTGCCGCTCAAGCACCGATACAGTGTCCACCACAACATGCACGAGGGACCAATCTTCCTGTCTGAGCGGGTTACAGTACTGCGAAAGTGCGGGAGCATCCAAGGACAGGCGACTGCTGGTTTGTTGTCTTGCTCACGAGTGGTCCCGCTTAGCGTCAGCAGCATCGACAGTGGTACACCCACCGATGTGGCAATACGTCGCTGGTAGCACTCTGTTCATTCGCGTGCACGGCTGGGAATCGGTAGAAACTGTGGTTGCAGGCGTGGTATCCGGGGATGTCAACATGCAGCTTGCCGTATCCAGCCTCATATCGTCACTCCTGGAACGAGGTGATGCCTGTGTGTATACAGAGTCATTCACGAAACCTTGCAACGCCACCGAAGCGCTGCTGTAGAAACGTGTCTGCCTCATGATACGGAAAATAATCGTGCGCGTATACTTTTCCAATATACTGAGCACATTTCCCGTTAGCACAGACAAGTTCGATGGACGGGTATGACAGTGCGTGCTTTTGTTTCCATTTGTTCGTTGCAAATCACCCGTTAGCATAGACTAGGTCGATATACAAGCGCGAACGTACGTACCTTCGTTTCCATGTGTTGTTCACACATCTCTTGTTTGCCTAGACTAGGTTCTTTCGTCGAGTCAGTGGGGTACTGCACCAGTGGGATCCGGCGGATTCGACTCTTGTCTATCGTATTGATGAAAGGCGCCCTCTCCGATGAGCTTTTGCGCAAACAGATGATCATAGATACGATACGCTTTCTTGTCGTCAATACCGAGCAACAGGCGTACATCTTTTCGACGGACAGCGCCTGTGCGAGCGTTCTCGCGCAAGAGGATCTCTTTGCACACCAGGTACTGGTGCGGCGAAAGTCGCAGACCAGCACAGAGCTCGGTCTCACTCCTTGTCAAGAGTTCGATGCCATCCGTACAAAAGAGCTCTGGTCCAGACTGGCGTCGGAGACTGCTCACTTGCCCATTCCAGTACGCATACAGATCAATGCCGTTCACTTTCAGCACGCGTTCACGAATTTGCTCGGCATCCGGTCCCGTGAGCGCACCATGTACTCGCTGCAGCAGTTCTTCTGAAGGCAACAGTCGACGACCGACCCCTGGGGTAAGTTTTGAAACGTCCACAAACGCTGCTGCCGCTGCCAGCTGCGTCGCCTGCAACTGCACTCGAGCTTGATAGAGCGCTTCGATGCGCTCTCGCAAATGGCGTTCACGAAGCATCCCTAACAGAAGATCTTCGTGAATTTGAGGGTTGAGCGAATGCCGAAAAAATGGTTTCGAGTGCTCCCAGAGGTCACGCAGATCTGGACTCATGGCTTTCTCAACACGACTCTTAGCCTTCAGGTCACAGAAACCAGAACCCAGGGCGAAGCGTTTGCGCTCGACCCGCTCATCGAGGCAGTGATTGTAGATCTCCATGACGCGGGTCTTGAGTTCAACGTCACGAGCGTTTTCCGTGCGTTCGATTTCCATGTCTGCCACGATTTCCTCCCTTTCGTTATCCCATTCGTAGATAAAGTCACCACGCTTCGGCATGTATCCCGACATTTCATCAATGGTGTACTCGTGCATCACTTTGAGACTTTTCGGGTCTGGCTCGGGTAGCTCTTGAATTTCTTGGGTAGCAGGTCGCGGCAGCAATGTTGGACGAAAGATATCCGCGATTCCTGTTGGTGTGGCCTCCAGGTAAACACGCGTATAATGCAGTTCTGCGTAGCGTGCATTCTTGCCGCCTCCGATCATGGTCGAAACATCGGACCAGTTGCCGATGCCGTAGTATTCGAGCGCTTCGAGGAGACGTTCCTCCTCAGCACCCGTCCAGCTCTCTTCGAAAACGTCCACATCTACGACCTCCAAAACTCGGTAATCGTGATTGGAACGATGATCATCAGTTTCTGCTCCGATGGAGAAACAGTCAATACAGAGGTCGTACTCGACGCAGACCGCACATCGAATGCGGACGGTGTCTGAGATATCCCGAGCGCAGTTGTTACAGTGGTATCTGCCTGAAGTGCTCGTTACCGGTTGTTTGGATGACTTGCGAGCACCTCCGCGACGTTTTCGGGAGCGTTTCACATCGATATCCGCAACGTCACTGCTAGCAGAGTGCCCTGCAGTGGAGTCCATTGGTGAACGTGGCGCCTGTAGCCGTGCTCTAGTATGTACTGATTCACAACGCTAGAGCGGAACACTAGATAAAACTATACAAGCGCTAACAGCGCTAACAAGGCAGCCGCTAGCGTCCGTGAAACGCTCGGTGGTCTTCACCACCAGACGGGAAACGAGTGCCTCGTTGTTACAACGGACACCTCGTTCACAAAACGCTCAGTCGAAACAGCAGAGACGCGCGCTTTCCCACCGAATACGATGAAGTCAGAAAAGGTCGCTCAGTCTCGCTATGGAGTCAGCGGCACACAGCGTAACAACGTCCACACCGCCGAGTACTCCCAGCTGGTGCGCTAACTGTGGGTGTACCCGCTGCTAGCAGGTGCCTCCCAGGCTCTCTAGAGACCTCGTGAGTTTCTTTCCGAAAAGCGTCGCTCAGCTCAGTCCTGTTCTGTTCACGGAACGTATTGGGTCGCGGTTGTCGCTGTCTGAAACCTAGCCAAAGCGCACCACCTTGAACTTTGACCCTTTTCGTGCCTAGGGGTCGTCCACAGGTAGGCACTGTTGTGGCGTGTTCGCCGCAGAGTTTTCCACGTTTTGGCTTTTATTGGCAAAGCGGAACGAGTTTCGTTGAGTTTGCGTTCCTGAGGCAGGTACGCTCAGGTTCTGTACCAGAATTAAGAGAATCAGGGGAATACCTATAGGAACTGCACAATATTAGATGCATACCCGCCTCCAGGCGTTATGATCTTGTAGAGCTATTCCAAGGTGGAAAACGTGTACGCTCCTTACGAAACACGTGTTTCGTTGCCAAGACTCTTCTAAGGAATAGGTGACTGCGATCAGCAATAACGCTAACGAAAAGGCGTGTGGCTCGAGTTAACCAAGATCAGCAAGCGTCCTTTTCACGGAGTAGGTGCGTGCTATTACCAGCAACGTTAACTAAAAGGCGTGTGCTCAGGTTTTGCAAGGGTAAACGCGTTGCCTTTCCCGAGAACTTCGAGAACGCGCTCAATAACGTCTGAGGAAAGCACATTCGTTTCTGCGGGAGAAGCGTCACACTTACGTCGTTCTCGTTTCCGTCGGTGCCAGAACAGAGAGGAACCTCGTGAAACGAGATCGGCTTCCTATTCATACTCAAAAGCTCTGGTCCCGTGTACACATACGAGGGCTCAAGCAGCTCACCAAGGCGTCTCTCTGGACCGCTCAACGTGCGACGGCCTCCGCACTGCCTGCGTTGCCACCAGCACTCAACATCTGTAACGGTGACATGTGCCCAGAAACAGCTACGCCTCCGCAGGACGCCACTGCTGCGGCCGCATCGGAGACCTCGGGACCCCGAACGGGCTGCTGCTCCACAAGCCTGCAACATATGCCGCCCGGGCAGCAGCATGATACATATCTCTGTCGTTCGCAAATCATACCACTCCTGGAATGGATCGAGAGCGTCTCGGATTGTATGCTTGGAAACGCGAGTGGTAACCGCGTGGACGGCTGCTGCCCAAAGGCGACGGATGTGAACACCAGTCCCGCACCTAGAATACCTGATGCGAAAGGCGGGTATCAACGAATCAAAAGCAATTCCTTGACATCAGAAGCGCTGTGCACGGCTCTCCATGCCCTGACAGAGGCTCGAACTCCAGCTGCCTTCCATGCCTGCACTCGACAAGCTTTTGGCAAGCTCATTGAAACCACGAGAGCGTATGTCGTAAGCGATACTCGTGAGGCGCCCGCGAACATGTTAGAACTTTTGCTCGATGTACTTTTGCTCACGGAGGTGGTTCTGTTTGGGAGCAATCTCATCTCCTCCTCGTTGCAGTGCACCTGGGTTACTTGGCTCGACCGGTGGCTCACCGTCTGGTTGGAACGCTGGGCCGCGGTACCGCGAAACACGGACGCTAGTGCTGCTGTGCACCAGGTATACCAGCAAGCACGGTTGAGAGACGTGCTTTACGCATGCGAAACTGTCGCATCTGGTGCATGTCAAACGGGAACGAACCTAGCATTCGCTTTCGAGCGTTTGTCGTTACATCGAGCTGCTGGAGTAACCTCGCACGTATCGGGTACGGTGCATCAGGCAGGGTTGGTGACTCATGCCCTGTTGCATCCCGACTCCAAAACATCTCCGAGCGGCACGACGCTTCCGGGAAGCGCAGCGATGCTGGGTATCGAAAGCTGCCGCTCGTTATTGACGACTCAGGAGCCGCTTACGTCAAGCAGCAGCGGACTCAGGCATTGTTCCACGGGCCGTGCTTCCGATTCGTGCTCGAATGCACACGAAGCACCAGCTACTAGAGCAGATGCGCACATGCTATTGCACGACGAGTTCCGGCAAGCCGAAGTTGGCATGGTTCGAGAATCCGCTGGCAACCATGCGGTAATACCTGCTCCGAACGCGCTTACGTCCACCTTGAGCACGCAGCAATCTACCACGGACGACGCTCGGAGCGGCTTTGTCTCGACCTGTGCCGTAGGAGCACTACCGCCGTCGTCGCCGACGTCGTCGTCGTCGTCGTCGACACCAACACCTCAACAGGAGGCGATATCCGCAGCGTGTGCTGCAGCACCAGCCGAGAGCGCTTGTGCACTGGATCATTCAACGCGAGCGAGTGCCTGGATGTGGCTTTTGGTTGTTCTTGGGCACCTGAGAGGCCCACAGTCGACACCGTTTCCAATCGAAGATGATAGAAATGAGGCCGGTGTCTTGCTCTGGATGGCCTGCCTGGAACCGGTACAACTCCGCGGCCTCTACGCGCTCAGCAAGAGCAGCATCTTCCGCGATGCTCTGCATCAGCATAAGAACTGGAATGAGTACGTTCCTCTACTGGTTCATGCCTCACTGCGGGAGTATGAAGCATTGCTCGCTGCGCGTTGTCGCCTAGAGCCATTCACAGTGGAGACAGCCATGGCCGAAGCTTCCACGCAGTGGAGGCTCCCTCCTGAGCTGTGCGATGACGTTGCTCGCTGTGCTTGTCGTCTTGCGAGTGAAGTGACTGGCCCAAGCAGCGTGCCGGTGCTTTTGTCGCTGCTCTGTAATGAAACTGTGCCTCGAAGCGTCAGCTGGAACGCGGCAAAGTCCCTGGCGTTGCTCGACATTCGAGACGGCATAGCACCGTGGCATCGTCTGGAATGTCAGCGTCTGACTGCCTTCAGTCAGCTCGCTTATCTGCGGAGCAGGCTCGAGCATGACACCGAGGCTACACGAGAGCTGCAAACAGGAACGGAGGAGGCCTCAGCGGTCTTTGCAGATTCGTCAGAGGATCCCAGTGTACCAGGAAGGGCACTGGCTACTGTTGCCCGCGCTGCTGATCCTGCTGATGCTGGTGCTTCTTCAGAGGCGTTTTCTAGAAACGAGCCGCAGCATTCCTGTTCCTGGCTCGCCAGTGCGGCACAGACGCTCGAGCGACTCCATCACGAGCATCCCACAGACCGTACGCTTCGCACGGTTGCAGCGGAAACACTTGCTTTGCTGGTAGAAAGAATTCCAGGTCAGCGATATGCCGAAGCGTTACTCCTGCGGCTGTTGATGGAGAGCACCGATCTTCCGGATCGCTTCTTTCAACAAAGCATTCAGAAAATGCATCGAGAGACGCTGGTGAGCGCCTGTACGTTGCCGATGCTCCAACAGATCTGGAGCAAATGCTGCAGCCTCATGCCCTGTCACTTTCGCTTCCTCCGTATCATGGTCCAGGAAAACGGTGTCGATGCGATGCACGAAACTGCAGACGAGCTGCTGCAGCGGGCGCTCTTGGCATTGAATGACCATTCCATGATGTTGGTCAAGAGCGCTCTCGGCTTTCTGGAGGCTTGGTACCTCGCGGAGAAGCGTTTGCGAGCGAGAGGCGCGTCGATACCGACTTCGCGTCTTCTTGTCCGGATTGGTTGTTTCCTCCAGGAGTTTCTTGCTCGGAGTCCAGCGGAGCGCTATGTGTCCGCATCCAGACTGGGCGTCACGCTACTTCCGATGCTGCTGCGACACGGTGCTACCGTTCGGGAGCTCTGGGAGTGCCTCTGCGGGGCGCGTGACCCCAGAGAAGGCTCCTTGGAAACCACGACGGGCGCTCCACAGGTTTCTGGGAAGCACTGCGATTCTTCGGCTGATAGAACGCACGAGCACCAGCACCAGCATGAGCAAGTGCGGGAACGCTTCCATCGTGTCTTGGAAGGGAGCACGCTGCCGTACTTGTTGCTGCTGGTGACGGTCGCGCTCGTGCGAGCACGTGTCGTCACGCGCGTCGAACTTGTTGTTGTTGATGATGTCGAGAGCAACAACGGCGCAACTGAGTATCAAGTTTGTGGCGAGCATCGCCAACATTATCTTACAGCACCCAAGCACGCTGCCCAGTGCCTTTTTGTGCCGCAATGGCTTGCCCAGTGGGCGCTCGCGCACGCCGAGGACACCATCGCCCTGGATGCCTTGTATCTTCTCACGCAACCGAATGTTCTGACGACTGCACCTATTCCATTAGGGCATCTGCAGCTACTGCTGGAGGCATTGCCAGCCTTGACTGTAGGCACGCTTGCACCGAAATCGACGCAGATGTTGCGTCAGTTCTTCATCAAATACATGGGTCCAGCTTGCCAGGCGCTGGTGCAGGGCTCTGGCTTCTGGGCGAGCGTCGACTTCCTGCCAGGTACGGACTCGGCTGCGCAGGTACCTGACGCCGAGAGCTGGTCTGCCAAGCGTTCCGGCACATTGTCGAGAACGCGACCGGAGGAAGCCTTAACGAAAGCGGATGCAGAAGCTGCAGCAGCAGAAGCAACATTCCTGTCCCAGACTCGAGATGTGAACGTATCAGCAAAAGCAACGGCAGCAGCGGGGCCAGGCACGGCACCGGGAATGCAAAATGCCTCTGCTGTTGATATTGAAAGTAATGAAGTCATTTCCAGCAACCGCGATCTTTACGCTATACAGCTCGTGCGTTTTCTCAAGAGCTGGGTCCGTTTGCTGACGCTTCAGATCGGGCCTGGGGTGGGCCTGACCAGACGCCTCGCGGCAATATCTCTCTTGGAATCACTACCCGTGCAAGTCTGGCGATTCGTGGAGCACCAGTGTCCGCAACATATCCGTATCATGGAGGACTGCATCGCTGTCGCACTGGGGTGTCTTCTGGATCCCTATGACAGCATCCGGGTGCGGGCATGGGCGTTGCTTCGTAACCTTGCAGCCTACGCTGACCTGAACACGGTGATGAGGGTGCTCGTACCTACGGGGTCTGTTCTGGTACGTTCCTGGACGCGCAGGAAAGCGGACTCGGGAGCGCTTCTTCTGCGGACAGCTGTCATGTTCATGGACAAGGCTGCGAGCCCCAGGTCCTTGGGCAAGCTTGAAGTTTCCCGCATATCACTGGGCAACGGGGTCGGCACACCAGCACAGGAGGCTCCCTCGCGAGTTACGCTACTGGAGGCACTCGCTACGATCCTTGCAAACGTTGACATCAAAAGGCATGGGGTCGTCCTTACCCTGCGGTATTTGCTGGACGATTGTATGGATTCGGCAACGGGGCGATGGATCCAACCTCCCAAACCCAGTTTAGCCTTGTTGACGCGTCTGAGTCAGGCGTGCATTACCTTAGAGGAGCGCTGTTCCGCTCTATTCGCTACTCAGCACGATGGTTATGAGGCAGCTCTGCAGACGGACCCGCTTTCTGAGGACGAAGCGTTTGCGTCTACGGCGTCAGCGGAAGACACCCAAGACAGAGCCCATTGGGAAAACCAAACGAGCAACACCTCTCTAGCTGCTTCTGCAGAATTTGCGTACGATGCCGACGCAGAGGAACGCGTAAGCGACGACTCTCAGGCAACCTGCGCAGAGTTTGCGCGACGCAGCACGCAGCACGGCGTCTTTCTCATCATCAGGGAGATTTGCTATATCACCAGCATTATCATCAGACTTCTGTTGGATGAATTTCATCCTGAGGAAAGCCTGGATGAGGCTTTCGTGGTTCCAAGTACCGCAGATTGGGTAGTAGGCGCTGCGGTATCGGTATCGCCGGCTACTGTTGCCGCTCTGGTCGAGTTTCTCACTGATTTTCTAGCGGGAATGCTGTTGCGCTATCGACATAGTGGTATTTGTGGCCACGCGTCGATCTGTTGGCGGTCTGTCTGCAAGCAGTTGGTGAAGCATACCGACCCAGCGCTGCGGGCGCTTCCCAACCGGTGTCTGGACCTCATTGTACAACGTCTGCACCACGGAGGTTTCGCTGTGCTGCGGCGCTCGGCAGGGCTTGCTTACCTTGTCCAGGGTGTCGTTGCGGCTTCCGCGAATTCTCCCTTGGATGCACTTGTCGATGTGCTCTTGCGGATGGCTCGCTCCTGGTGCGACGGGCAAGCGCTTGGCAGTGTGCATGCGATGCACATTCTTCGTGCGCTCCTGCAGGACGCATCCTTGACGCAGCGCACTGCACATCTCGTGCCGTTGGCGTTCCAGGTGGCTCTAGACGGATTCCAGGGCACTGCTCCGTGGATGATTCGTAACGCTGCGCTGCTTCTGTTGGCTGCCTGCATCCAGCGTATCCTAGGTGGTCAAATTGTCCAGGGCACCACGGCATTCCGCGTGGCAAACAAGACGAACAGAAGTCATGAACAGGGAAGCTCGGAGCGCACACTGCACGACTTGCCTGGACTCCAGACTCGATCAGGAGCCCGAACGCGTATAACTGATACCAGTACCCAGGCGTTTCGTCTCGAAGCGTACTGGGAAGAGCCCCTGGTGCTCGTCCAGTCTCGCGCACTCACCATGGATGTTTTCCTTTCGCGCTACGCCGGAATCCTGGAGTCGTTGTGTCGTTTACTGCAGCAAGCGGCGGCGTCGACAACGTCAGCTTCTGTGCATCCTGGTGCTTTGACGGCTGTGTATCCAGTTCTTGTGTTGCTGTCGCGGTTAGCGCCCTTGTCGACGTCCACCGACGAGTTGGGCGATGGCGCTGCTTCATCCGCTGTCGCTTTTCCTGATCGACCAGAGGCGTTGTGCTTTAGCGGTCGCCGCTCTGTTCTTCGAATTCTGCTGGAGGCTGTAGAGCGTCTCACTGTCAGTGCTGAGGGTGCCGTTCGCAGGAAAGCCGCGCTCTGCTGGGCTAGGATCTGGCAAACCTGCTGCAGTGCGGATGCAGCTCCATGCCTGTGGCCGGACGATAGTACCGATGCTGCCGCTGTTCAGGGGATTATCTTGCGGCTTCGCTATTTGCAGGCCGTGGGCGCATGCCCATCCAGTGTTCGGGAGGCCTTTCAGAAACGTTTCAACCCAGAGAGCTTCGCGAGACGTTTCGGATTAGATGCCACCATCGAGGCACTGCGTCTGTATGGAGAATTCGGGCTGCAGACAGAACCGTCCCAGTGGCTCTCCTTCTGCTCCTGGGCGGTGCGTCTGGCCTCCACGGACGCCAGTGTACCAGCCATGATCATGGCTGCTTTAGCGCTGCGGCGTTTCTGCGGAGCCTGTAGCGCCGCATGCGCTATCCTTGACGACAATGAGTACGCGGAGGAGGCTCTTCGCAGTGCCGGTCCGACGTTCGCAGCGCGGTTCGAAATGAACGCCGCGCATGAGGAGCGGGTACCAGCGTCGTGTACAGACGCACTTGTGCTTTCGTATCTGTACTCTGTAGCGGCGACATGTCCTTTACCAGAGTTGGTCGCTACTGCACTGCAGCTTGCTCAGGAGCGATCACTGGGCGGTATTCCGTCGGCCTGGATACCGCTTTTGCTGCGCCAGCTGCGCTACAGCTCGAACCTCTGTGTGTTGGCGGCAGCTTTGCGCTGGATAATCCAAACGTCACCAGATCATCCTGCATTTTTCCCCGCTGTTTGGCGGCACTACCTGGCAGCTGCACACACGAGTACCACACTCGGCGACCTGGCCTTGGAAGCGCTTGGTAGTTTGGTCCACGATGCCCCCCGGGCACGCCAGTGGGTCCAAGCCCTCGAGGCGCTGGGGCACTCAGCGTACGCAGGAACCCCACAGGCACCCCGCGTTTCAGTTGAACGTCGCCTGGCAATGACTCGTTCGTTGCAAAGGGCGTTTTGCTGCAATTACTGGAGGATGCCGGAACGCACTCTCGCAGCATTTTTTTGGAGCGAGCGCCTACGCATCCACGGGGTCTGCTGGCGCCTTCTCGGTGACGACGAAGAGATCGTCCGGTGCGAGGCTCGCCGTGCTGTGGCTCTTTTCTGGGGACAGCCTCTGTATGCGACGCTTCGCCGGGGCTACCTCGAGCAGCAACTTGCGAGGGATCTCGTGTACGCAGTCCTCCAAGAGCAAGCCGAGATGATTCCTGCGCCCTATAATACAGATGACGCAGCGCTATCCACGTACTTGATTGGTACGTGTGTTGGGGCGGTGCATCAGCACAAATCATTTTCGAGCCAAGTATCGGTTCAGGCTGCGTTAGAAGGACAGAGTACCATGGAAAGACAACGTTGCCAGAGCAGATCTGGACCTGGGTATTGGCATCTATTGTATAGTTCTGATGATCTGCATGTATCTGACGTTGAACCGCTTTCTGCTGAACAGCTAGCGCTCTACGTACAAGTGATGCTGAAGCAGGCGCGCAATGGACGTCTATGTGTTGGCGGCTCTGGAGAGGCGATGTCTATACAAGGTGCGTTCAGCGCGCATGCAAATCTCTTTCGGATACCGGATGCTGTGTCTGCCAGGTTCAGTGACAAACGTGCACCGCCACAAACGCCGTCATCGGTACCATGGGCTGCGTCCCAAGCGCCACTTCATGGACAGGGATTTGTCGATTTCGGGCAGCACGTCCGAGGCTACGCTTTGGAGACTGTGCGTGCATCTTTTCGGGAACTTTTTGTGGAGACGCTGAAGGCGGCGGCCTCGGAGGCATCTGCGCCTCCAGCTGAGCTGCGGGAGTCAGTTCCTCGCTGTCCTACAGACGAACGTGCCTTTTCATATGCATCGCTCACCGGTGCAGATTCGCGTCTGGAACAGCTCGTGAAAGGTCAGTTTCAGGCAATGCAGGTGCCTGGCGTCTTTTCCAAGCGGTATCGTCTCTGGATGCAGCGAGTGATGGGTTTAGAGCATACAGAGAGCGCGTCGTTGGACGAGTTCTCTGAACTTGATCTGGCACCGGCGCTCTGGCGGTGGAGTCGGTGTACGACACAGCAAATGCTTTGTCCTCAACGTGCCAATGCTTTGCGTGACGTGGAGGAAGAAAGGCATTCCGCCGCTCGTGCTTCTTGTGAAACAGTGATATCGAACACAGACGATCAGCCTGTTTGGTATCTGCTTCCAGTGAGCAGAATTGGCGTCAAAGAGAATCTATAGCGTAACCGATTCGCAGGCATTGTTCCGCCCCTGGTTGAAAGGGCATGACTGTATTGTACGGATGGATATCCGCCCATGCGTGAGATACAGGATAGAAAGCATCTTGCACTATCATGGACATATCTATGCATTCATAGAGGCTTACACGCATAGAGCCGTCTAGCGGCCTGGGGGCATGCATCCAATGATGGATAGATGATCGGACGCACGTTTACGTGTCCATGCGTGAGCAACAGAATAGAAAGCATCTTGGATGCTGTTATACTTTAATAGACATATCTGTAGTCTGACTGCTTGTGCGCGCTTCTACCGTGCCTCCGACGCGATCCGAATTCGAAACCTGCGGCTGGCGAGATGATAGCGTTTGGTTTGATCGGGATGTACCTGCTATTCGAGTCCCTGTTTTAGATCGAAACTGTGTGTTTGTAAATGATTTTCTAGGCTGATTAGGGCGATGCTGTTATGAAAACATTCTTTCTGACTGAGCGTGCGCTCCGCTAAACAAGTCCACGACGACTCCTTCCGATACGGCCTCGAAACGACCAGCGGTGTTGCCCAGTCGTGCAAAGTGCCTCGATCGCTCGGCGACGTGTGCAAACATTTCGTATTCGCAACCTGCTGTGCTTCGCCCAGAATGCTGTTTCAGGCTCGGCATTGTCATAGCTTGGCGACTGAACTAGAATCCAAGAAACTGTCGGATAAATTGGGTAGCTGCTACGCTCAATCTCGATATATTCAGATATGAATCGCCAATCATGCAAACCACGGAGGGAAAGTATTGAATCGCCCGAATGGTATCTACAACGCCGAAGCACACATCCCTATAGATCAAGCAGCAGTTTCAGAGGCAATGCGCATTCACAACAGCACATCTCTCGTATGGATCGATGTTGCCCATTTTGGACTGCTCTGGGCACCGCGCATAGTGGCTACGTCGCCAAGCCTTGTTCAGAGGCTCCAGGTACAGATGCACATACTGGCTCATTCCGCTCGAATCTCCTATCCATATAAGGACGATCGCTGTTCATGTTCATGTCGAAAAACATGTAGGTATCGCACGCGCCAGTTTGAGGGCGACGTGGATGCAAGGCACCAGAACATCTCGCGTCTGCTTCATGCGCTGAGGTCAAGTGAGCAAAGGTACTGCTCCGTGACGCGCGCTCACGACCGCGAGTACGCGTGCCCCAGTGCCTGTTTGTACGCGTCGTAACCCAGAAAGGCACAAGCTGACGCCTGTCGAACGTTGACGGCCATGGCGACCAATGCCGAGGCATGATGCACGTTCTTATGCCAGTTTTGTTCGCCACTGCTCCACGCCACGCTGGATGAGGAGCTCCACTCCATGGCGTATGGTGGCCACAGGAACATGGTTGTATCGCGACTGAACAGGAGGTGCGCGTCCGGTGCCGAGGACATCGTCATCACTTTGCTCACATCAATGCGATCCCCGTCTCCAAACTTTCGCAAAAGCCCTTCTGCACCGGCACGAGACATGAGATACGCACCTGCACCCCATGTGATGAGGTCGCGATGGCGGATCCAGTAGCGGTCTGTGCAGTTCAGAGGCAACTCCTCGAGTCGAAGGTCACCTGAGGCGCCATTCTGGAGATGAAACGCATCCAATTTAAGCTCGAGCTGCAGTACGAGACGGTCTGGAGCGCGGAGGTCCTTGGCGAGAGCCGCTAACGGCTTGTTCCAAAAGGGAAGCAGGTCCAAGGAAGTGTCGTCCTCAAAGACAGCAATTGAGGTGCAACCAGACCGAACCATCCATTGAAGTGCAAGCAGGTGCGATACAGAGGCAGCAGCAACGTTACTGACGCTCGTGACGTGATCAGGGTTCGAGAAATAGAGCAGGTTTGAGCGTCGGGCGAAACCCAAGGTTCGCAAACTATCAGCTGTCAAGCCGCGCACGTAACGCACTTTCCACTTTTGGCCTGCACCGAACCACTCAACCACTTTCGCGAGCCCGGGGTACCTCGGTTTCGAATTGAGGCCTATAATAGCTGTGCAGTGCCCGGGAGTGCCAATAGAGAGCAGACGCGCAACCTGTTTCCGTGCGGTATCGCCAGAGGACAGCTGTTCCAAGTCAGGTGTTTGTATACTGCGAACGCTGAGCCACTTCAAGAGACCGATCCCCAACAATCCTAGCAGAGCGAACAACAGCACAATCGTTCGTCTCCGGTTGTGGAAGCCGTCGCTCACAAGCAGACTGGGAACCATACCGTACCACTAGTCTCGCACCGCGGGTTCCCGTAGAAAGCGAAACAAATGTTTTCTGTAGCATGCGTTTGGCAAAGGCGCTGCTGCGACAGGGGCGCATTCCCGGAACGCAGCCCTCCAATTTTATACAATAAAGTATCTATACATACAGTTTGGTACGAGGTTCTATCGAATGACGCGCATCGCTCACCGATACGCGATGTAGGTGCAGAAAAGTACATAGATGTCTAGTATGGATCCGCAAGCGACGCAGCGGATGGTTGCTTCTGTCCAGCTTCCAGTTATGGACAAATATGTACACTTACGTGCCAGCGCCTTCTGGCAGTACTCTGCAACCAATTCTCCATTTTCCATGAAGTCGTATGTTAGCTTTCTAAGCCCTTGTACGTGGACGTGACCATGTAAGTTGTGTACCTGCCAAGACGGTTCAATACTGAGCAGTTATCGTGGGTAAGCAACAGGTCTGGTTGCTTTGAGCCGTCTACGCTGCCTTTCAGTGGTGGTAATTCGGGTGCTGTCCTGCAGACACCCGGAATAGAACGCCTGCTGCTCCGAGTAGCCTTGTCGAAACCTGTTCCTTTCTGGGTCGCAAGACTACGGAGTTTCTTCTTCAATTCGACAAGGGCAATTGAGGTGCAGGCTCAGAGTGAAGTAGAGCTGGTGTGTGCTGCTTCCTCGCTACTAAAAAAGCACTATGAGGAAGCGTCCGTGTTCGGGTTTCAGCGTCACCGCCGGGCGCCCCGTTGTGGTGTGGGTGACACCAGACTGTTTCTGCCGAAAGCCCTACCTGCCCTCCGTGGCCCGTAGAAGGATCGACTGCCCTGCTCAACAGAAAGAAAGTAGCTCGGCTAACGAAAGCGTCGTCACTCCAGACTGGGTCATCGTCCGTGATCGAACAACAATTGTCGCGGAGCGCGCTAAAGTAGTTGAGCAGCTGGGCGCCCATGGCGCTATTCTCCATGCTGGCCATCAGCTCTGTTTTGAAGAATACTCTACAGGAGTGAGGCGGCTGCACATGCCATGGCGGCTCTTTCGAAAAAGCATTCACGAACCGGAGATGCGCGCTGCCCTGGCACAGTTTGAGGTTCTCGGTACATCGGTGCACTCGGTCTCGGAAGCGCTTTTTGCCGCAGAGACTGGTCTGGTCTCGTACCTGCTTGTGGGGACGATGTTCGCAACCGCGTCGCATCCCGAAAAAAGCAGCCCCGAATTCATAGAGGGAATACCTCTCATGCGGGCCGTATCTCAGGCACTGTCTACGTCATCGCTTCATCTTTATGGCATTGGTGGTATAACCCCGGGAAATATCAATCAAGTTCTCGAAGCGGGTGCACACGGCGTTGCTACCATTCGGAGCATCGTTCCAGTTCTGGAATATGTGGCGTGCAAGTACGAGAATCATAGTGTGTGATTGTTTGACGGCTTGCGGTCCTCGTGCATAGCCACCATTCGTAAAATCTGCATGAATGCTTCCAAGCCTCTAGGTATGCGTGGATGCAAATAAGCAACGGGAAGGATCGCTTCAGTTGGCGGATCTGGAAATATAGCAAGATGCGGAGGGCGCAAGCCAAAACCGCTGAGCGTCGCTCCCTGGAATGACGCCAATGTGGTGCATCGTGCGCCTCCGCCCTCCAATGCACTCACCGGATAATATAGTGTAGGGGCGTCTTGGCACAAAAATGTACGCAGCCAGAGCAGAAATGGGCCACTTGCTCGTTGAATCTGCAGAACAGCTGCGCCTCTGGTGAATATTCGGCAAGGAAGAAACTTTTCCTTCCACCGCGGCATACATCTGCTCGACACTACAGGTAGCGTCTTGCTTGTTGTCTTCCAGTAGAGGCAATACTGATCCAATGGATCCGCTGAGGCCGACAGCATCCAGTGTATGGCACTGAAAAAGCGCGAAAGCGCCGCAATGCGTACCTCTTCACGCTGTATCTGAGCTCGCATCATTTGCGATCCGTCCGTTCTGCGTTCGTGCTAGTAGCTGCACCCTTTGAAAAATGCGTGTGGCACGAGTCATACCGACATGATCCACGATTTCAGCGAAGGAAGGGATGCCCGCGCGGCTTCGAGCACCGTCAAGAGCCTTGCGGGCAACTTGAACATACCAGTCCGGCGTTAGCTGCGCAACTCTGGTCATTCCCTGAATAGAGGGCGACTGGGAGACCACACCGTATGAGAGCTGTGTTGGTGGGCGCTGCTTGTTACCCAAGCTATTGATCAAGTAATCGAGACGTTCCCGAATCTCGCGTGGGCTTTGGTTGCTTAGCTCCAACGTGCGTTCGTACCCGTTGCGGTAGCGTCCAATGGCGAGCGGATGCCGTCGTGCTCGCCGCTCCACGGAAAACTTTACATCTGGATGCTGCCGCGCGTACGAGAATAGCTCGCTAGATAAAAACGACCGGATACCTCCAGAAGAGCCTCCAAAAGTGCAAAAGAGAATGCGAACCTGTTCTATTCGAAGATGTTGTGCGGCAGGAGATAGCTTGGCACCCGCAGAAGTAACAGCATCAGCCGCTGCCGCACCAGAAGAGAGGCTCATCGCCGTGTACCACTGCTCAGGGGCAGCTCAGCACCCTGCTCACACGAGCGCTTGCTACGTTGTGCTTCGTCTAAGAGCTCTGCAATAGAAACAATACAAATGCGCGTACGCTCCGCGTTCGCTCGTCCAAACGATCCGCTTCGGCTGAGTTGTTGTGCCCAGAGCGTGGCTGAAAACTCAGTCCCGATGTAGCGCCCGTGACCCACGACTCGTTCCTCTGCGTACTACCAGAAACGCAGCTCGAGCAACTGCCACACAATCTAGCCAACCTAAAGTCCCAGTTCCTGTTATTGAGGCGGGATTGTCGCAGCAAAGGCAGCGCTCCTGCTCCCACCGTTTCGCTCCTCGGCGTGTTGTCAGGAAAACTGCTCCAGCGACTGCAGGACCGATCAGCGAACCTTCGAGTGCTAGTCCCTGCTTCCGGCACGCACGACAGCTCAATGCAAGTCGGGGAGTGCTTGTGGCACACGCACACCGGGCTCCGCAAAAACTAGAAGAAAACGGTTGTTTTCGAAGATACTGGCGAAGTTGAAGTTCAGACTTTTCGGCGGAGCGTTGCTCGTCGTGGACTGGCGATTTACAGGGCGCATTTTCCGGAGCATTTCGTTGCCGCGCTTTGCAACAACTACTAAAAGCGACGTGCTTTGAAGCACGCTTGCACTTCGCTCTATGAAAAACATTATTTAGGTGCTTCTCTTGTTGCTGAATCGCCGTGTGAAATCGAAAACCATGGCGAACTACTTGCACTCTACCCAAAGACGGTATTGGACGTTTGCTTCTGTTGAGGAGCTCGAAAGGCTTCGAGCAGCAGCTCGTTCCCGCTACGCACACAAGTACCCACAGCGCGAACGGATAGATCCTGAAACAGAAGCCAAGTTCCGTCTAGCGTGTGCTTACCGTTTGTACCAGCTGGCACGGGCAGAGCCTGTGTCTTTGCCTAGGTACGTGGCAGCGACGGCTGTTACGCTTTGGAAGCGTTTCTGTTTGTACAACTGTTTTCTTGAGTGGGATCTCAACGTTTTGCTCCCAACGCTTGTCTACATCGCCGCGAAAGTTGACGAGAACTATCGATCTGCAGCGCAAGTATCCCAAGAACACGAGCGACAAATCCTTGCAATGGAACTACCGCTTCTGAGCAGTATTCATTTCCAGGCGGTCTGTCACCATGCGTATCTCATCATTCGAGCGGAATTTCCAAAATTTAGCGACTGGTCCCGTGTGGACGAGGCGGTGATTCGCACAGATAGCGCTCTGCTCATGTCGCCGGCGTCGTTTGCCCTGGTGATTCTCGGACGAGAGCTCGGTGGTCGGCATGTTCTCTGGGAAAATAACGAAAAAGAGCGTGAGCGCTGCTTCCACATTTTTGAGAATGCGATGCAAGGTACCGCCGATTTGTTTGAGTCTAGCGGAGCCGGGTTGGATGCCCCACGGTCGCCAGCTCTCGAAGAGGCATTTCAGAAGCTTTACGAGTGGTACCTTAGAAATCGTGACCCGCTGCTAGACAAAGACTCAGCCGAGTCACTGCACCGCCAGGAGCAGGAAAATCGACATCTCGAACGGCAGCGAAGGAGGCATATGCGCGCAATGGAGGAGGAAGAACGAAAACGACGGACCCTGCTCTCATCGGGTGTCGTCGACCCGTGACACATGCATGCGGCAGCCTTATGTATGGGTTGCTCGGAAAACGCGAGCGCAGTATATGCTGTGGAAAAGTCCGCTCAGCTGTGAAAGCAACGCAGCAGCGCAGCTGCGCGAGCATCCTGAAGAGGCACTCGAGTGCATAAGACCGAACCCGAAATTGAACCTGATAGGTCGTTCTTGGAAACAAGCTTCTCTACCCGCGTCGGATTATGAGGCAAAGGAGGACAGCTTGCAATGTTCCCGCTTTTTGATTTTTTCGAACTTTTGTCGATGTACTCCCTGGAGGTTCGCTCTGCATCAGTTAGGGCCCACGGATCCATACATAGTGCTAGGATGTCCAATCGTCTGTTCGGAGAGGCTCCTTCGACGCCATGCCGCTGGAATTCGTTACGTCACCGGAATCGAGATAGTTCGCGATGCCTCTCACGGGAGATTCGTAAACTAACCGACAGCATTATTCATTTCATAAACAGTAACCTCCACGCGTCTTCGTTCCTTAATTGGGATATGTTGAAATCACACATTCCTCAGGTTTTCGATTTATCTGTTTCCAGACAAACTGTGTTCGAAGCGATTTTGCGACCCAGAATCGACAACCAAAAAAATCGTCGGCATACATAAACAACTTGTTCACAAGTTCACGCCAAAAATTCCCTGAATGTATTAGGTCAAACTATCGATTACAATGGAATGTCAAAACCTCTTTGTTTTCTGCCATGAAAGGAACGGATTCTCCAGCAGGAGGGCAAAGCTGATTGAATACGCCCTCCAAGGCTCCCTTGCCTTCTGCTCACGTAGGAAACGGTAACCGACTCGGAGCTGAATTATCGCAGCGATCACTTGCGGTAGAGAGCGCGTGAGCGCTTTGCACGAGTGCTCGTAGACGTATCGAAATTTTTCGACGTTATTTCGAGACTTGGATCGCATGAATGTAGTAATTTCACTCTGAACAACATTGCGTTCCACATATTCTCTATCGAATGCAACAAAGTGCGGTTGCGTGTACAGCGGACGGAGTATCCACCATTGGGACATTCCAGAAGTGCCCGAGGATCTGAAGGTGCGGCACCGGGTGCAGAAACGGAGCAGGGTATCAAAGCGAGTATTTCGTACCGGTCAAGGACGTGAACCGGGCGATGAAGCGAGCGTCTACGCACCGAGGTTTTGAGCTCGGAGGAGGCGTTGTTGTGGACGTCTGGGAACAGCTGAGCATCGTCAAGTATCACGGATGCGATGGGCAAACAGAGGTGATCTCCGACGAGGATCAAATTTGCAAGATTAACGTAAATCACGATTCCTGCTTGTACATGAAATGCGCCACTAACATCGGCAAGCTGAATATTCGGCACCAATATGCCGCCATCAACATCCTTCGACTGGTGATACCACAGCTGGAGGGTCACGCGTGATCGGCCTATTTAAACCTGGTACGAGAGACAGGGAGAGGGAGCAGTCGCAGAATATGCCCTCAGAAACTGGTGTCTATCATCCTAGGAAGACACCCAAGCACAAGTGCGCGCGCCCGATACAGTTTAACGGAATCTGTGACATATTATTCTAGCATGGATCTAGGTCGACGCTGTGGACAAGCGGGACACGATGCTCGAGTGATGCTATTTACAGGAAACATCAGAAGGTCTGGCGTTGTTACGCTGATTTCCTCGAGTCTTCTTTCGGCCGCGATTAGGATGTGACATCAAAAGCGCTCTTCCAGAACGGCCTATAGAGCACTCGCTCACGGAGAACAGCGGTGTAGAGTCAATAAAAGACGAGCGCCTTGCGTCACTATTCGACACCCTGAATACACAGTCAACGAGCCTGCGGCATGCCATCGGATCCCGCCTTGGCCTCTACGGCGCGATGCACGGTGATCTCGTGACGTGCTAACCATCGTTTCATCTCCTCAAAGGTGACCATCATAATACCAGACGCTGGAATCACCTTCGCCACTCGTGGCAAGGCACCGCGAAAGAGCCCCGGAACGCCCTCTTCGCGGAGCAGCTGCCGGATTGCCGGCCAGAATCGCATCACGAGAGATGGCTTCTCGCGCGTGTCCAAATGCGAAGGCGTCTGACCCGTGAGCGCCTTTGCGGATATTCGCACACCTGGCCACGATTGATTTCGAGTCTTGACCACATCGGCCGGATTGGTTACCACAGCGGCAACCATGCCGGCAGTGACGCCAGAGAAAAAATGGTAACTACTCCGTGTCGCAGCCGATTGTTCCCAGTTTTCAAGAATAGAGCGCTTCGCTGCTGAATTCGCGTCCACTGGGGAGGTGGTAGCTTCGTGCATCATCCTGGATCGAGCGACTTTGAGAGACTCATAAACGCCCCAATAGATCGCAGAAAATGGAGCATCACGCCATAGAGTTGCGGCGAGGCCGGTCCAGAGTGCTCGAACACCGCCTCCTTCACGCAAAGTGCATCGCAGCGTTTCCCATATCGTGCCTCCATTAGCCTGCATGGATGTACGCACCAGTTCAAGAGGCGAAACAGCAGTTGCCACGAGACAGCGCACTGCTGCACCTGTGAAAGGCGCCACGAACAGTGGATCCGCAAGCCGACTGTCGGCTGGGCTGCAGCGCAGGATCAGTTGCGTGCCCTGCTCGTACAGCCCAAAATACAGACCAGTCGCAGGCACTATGGTCAAAATAGAGGCACTGAGCCCACGCCAAAGACCCGTCACACCAGCAACCCTTACAATGGACGCAATGGTTCCCCAGACTGTGGGTTGCAGCCGCCGCACTGTCGCTTCCAGCGCGCTCCGTGCCGACACCAGACGCTCGGGAGCACACAAGTCACTGTGTTGCACGCCGACGTCATTTTTACGTAGCAAGTCCCCAACCTGGCTGCCACCTGGTCCGAGACTTCGCACCGCTGCTTGAAGTGGCGAGATCGTCGCAGCTTCGCCAACTGGGCCGGGTTCATTTGCCATAGCCGCCCAGGAGCTGGGGTATTTGCCACACCTGGGGCACACGCTGCCGCTCGATTCACGAAAGCTCAGGCGATTCTTGTAAGCCTCGACATTTTGGTTCTGCATCGCCACCTTCACAACGTCGATGGGGTTCAGAACAACTGCCGTAACCAAAGCGCCGGTAGAAGCAGCAACAACGGATTGCCAGAGCGGCAGCTGAGTCTCCCGCTTCTCCATCACGCCACTGTTGAACCGAACAGCCAGAACTCATTCGGTTGCTGCGATTTTCTCCCGAACACACCTTGACGCTCGTATATCGCTCGTAAGTTGTTCGTAAAGTGCTCAGTAAGGCTTGTACCAACGGTTTCGCTCCAACACCAACAGCAGCGGCAACAGTTGCGTTTCCAAAGCCTTTCCAGTCTCGGGCGACAACGCGATACAGGTCGCTGCTGTGGGTGTGATCGCCGCTTCTCGTTTCGTCCACGCGCTCCTAAACAGACGTTCTGTCTCGCCTTGCGCACTTGGAACAGCACACACAGCGTCGTTGTGCTTTGAGGTGCTGAGCTGGGTACCTTCTGATCCTTCACGTCCGATCAGGTGAGGCGGGGGTTTTCGAAGAGTCAATTATTGAGTGGACGGAGAACGCTGTGCGGCACTGACTTCGTCGAGTGCGTCGCTGACGGACGTGCTACGTGTTGCGCGAAGCGCCTCTGTGCTCGTTCGCCTCAGGACGAATAATCCACCACCATGAGCGTATCTTGTGGACGGCGGATCTTTTCAGACATTGTGCGTCAAGTACGCACGTTTGCTACCGTGGGCGTAGACGCTCGCTCGCTTGCAGGTACACGCAACGCCACGGTCTGGCGATCGTACCGCACGACGACGTTGCAGTACCCGCGGCTTTGGGAACTGCGCGCTTCGCGCTTCCTCTCAGGTGAGGCGGTGGAGGCGAGTGCAAGCAAACGCAAGCCCCATCTGAATGTTGGCGGTATGGGTCACGTTGACCATGGGAAAACTACGCTCGCGGCAGCGATTACGAAAGTGCTCGCCGAGACTGGTGGAGCCCGGTACACTGCTTACGAAGAGATTGACAAGGCACCGGAGGAGCGCGCCCGCGGGATCACGATCAACGCTTCGCATCTCAAATACGAGACTCCATCACGTTCGTATGCACATGTCGATTGCCCTGGGCATCGAGACTTTGTGAAGAACTTTATCACGGGTGCGGCACAGGTCGACACCGCGATTCTCGTGGTCAGCGGCCCGGACGGCCCGCAGCCGCAGACTCAAGAGCACGTACTGCTATCGAAGCAGGTAGGTGTTCCGAACTTTGTTGTATACCTGAACAAATGTGATATGGTCGACGATCCGGAACTTTTGGACTTGGTCGAATTAGAGGTGCGTGAACTACTCAGCAAGTACGAATACGATGGCGACAACGTGCCGATCGTGCGGGGCTCTGCCCTGAAGGCATTGCAGGGCGATCAGAGCGAGCTTGGCTGTGGGTCCATCCACAAGCTCCTGGAGATTCTCGACAAGGTCCCAATACCCAAAAGAGACCTTGAAAAACCGTTCCTGATGCCCATTGAAGATAGCTTCAGCATTACTGGCCGGGGAACGGTGGTTACGGGACGCGTGGAGACCGGTATCCTACGCCCTGGTGATGAAATCGAAATCGTCGGACTTCGTCCTCCCGAGGTAGCACCAATGCGCACGATCGTCACCGGTATCGAGACTTTCAAGCAGTCGCTTCCTTACGCAGAGGCTGGCGAGAATGTTGGCTGTCTGCTTCGCGGGGTCAAGCGCGAAGACGTGCTGCGCGGCCAGGTTCTAGCGAAACCGGGGACCTCCAGAGCGCACCGCAAGTTCGAGGCTGACGTTTACATTCTTACTCAGGAGGAAGGCGGCCGCCATACACCATTCTTCAGCAACTATCGTCCTCAATTCTTCGTGCGGACTGCAGATGTCACAGGACGCTTCCTTCTGCCGCCAGAAGTGGAGATGTGCATGCCAGGAGATCGCGTACGATGCGCTGTTGAGCTCATCTATCCGGTCGCGCTGCAGGAAGGCTTACGTTTCGCTGTTCGTGAGGGCGGCAGGACCGTCGGTGCTGGGTTGGTTACGAAAGTCATCGAGTAAACTGCTGTGGATTTCTGCTGACGAGCATGCTACGAGTGCGAGTATTTCGTCTTGTCTGAACAGATACGAGGCCACGTGCTTTCGCTTCCACGCCGGGCGAGAGTCATTTGCCCAGGGTCTTGCAGTTGTTGGTGACGGGCTTTGGCTCTGTCACTGAAAATAGGACGTTTCACGTGGATAGTAGGGACCGAAACGCTTCGTGCACTGCAATGAATGCATCGTGGGAATCTCTGCTGTGTACTCTGCGAACAGAATATTGCCTGCACGACACCGCGCAGCACCAGTACGCACAACCGTGTGGCGACGGTGTGTAGAGTCGGGTTCAGACGTCGATAGCTGTTCCGCTCGAAGGCCTAGAGCCCAAATCGATGCCGTGTATGTTCGGCAAGTTGCGTCGCGAATCACTTCGAACGATCTCCGGCATCATTCCTCGGAACACCAGACTGGTGTTCTAACGCTAGAGCAGTCCCATTACTGCGTCTGTGTTCGGATCCTAAAACAATTCCTGCAATCCTGATGGACATAGGTTTTGCCTTCGGCAGTCGGAGGACTCGAGTCGACGTTCTTCCTCCGACAAGCTGCACCGCAATGCTGTCTCCATCATATGCTGAGTCTTTTCGACCAGAAGAGGCACTCTGGGTGCTTGGACTTAAGGGTAGCTAGCGACTTTGTATCCGTGCAAATCAAGCACAAGAAGAATCAACAAGGTCATTTAAAAGAGCTTCGTCAACAGAGCCGTCGTCGAAGGGGGATGTTCTCTCGCCAGGCGGCGCCTATTCCCGCGCCACATGCCAGGGTACCGTTTATGCCAATGGAGCTCTCTCGATGTTGGCGCTCAGAACAAGACCGGTTTCAGAAGCTTCTTCCGAGAAGTTGAAGGGCACCCCGCTCCTTCTGCACGTCTTCACGACTCTTCCAACGTCTGGCGAACAAGGCTTCGAACCCGCCGTCGGTACGCATCGGGTTGTTCGCGCCACTCCTTAGCAGCATCTATATTCGCGGGTGATTCGTCATTCGGGGACGCGAGCATGCTGATCACAGATAGTAGAATCGACTCAACAGTATGAACAGGTGACCAACGTTCGCCGGCCATTTCATACCCGTGTGGGTCGTCACCCGGAGGATGCAGAATGCTGATGCAAACTTCGCCGTTTCGGTAAACGTTCGGATGCCAGGGTATTGGCGGCAAAAACCTCATTCTTGGCGGCAACATAGGGTACTCCGGTGGAAACGTAAGCTCAGCTCGAAACAGGCCCCCCTCGAAGGGCGTGTCTGGAGGGCCCAGCACCGTAACAGCCCAACGGAAGGGATCGTCCTCCGAAACGAGTCCCGCGCTGAAACCGTCCACGGAGCTCTTATTCAAGTCCCGAAGTTGACGGGTGAGAAGCAGCGCCGCACGCGAAGAGTTCGCGCTCATTGTCTCCGCTGCTAGCGAACGCCTTTCAAAAAAAAGGTTGCTCCCGGCAGTGTACAGTAGCGGCGAGTGACCCGCCCTAGACGAGACGTCTCCAACTGAGGTGCAGACGCCTGTCGGGCTTTCTCGACCGGCCACTTACTACTCTTTTCCATTCTTGTCTCATATAATTCCACTTTGAGCGATTGTCCAACGAAGTCCTCTCGTGTCTAAGCTGTAGGTCTCTTACCCGTCACCGCGCATTTTTTCTCATATTGATTGCAGAGTTAAAGTCTCGGTTCACGAAATCCATTCGTTTCTTGCCATCACTGGATGTACTTACTAAGGCAAGTTGTCCGAGAACTTTCGCCCTCCTTTCCATTTGCTCTTCTGTCAGCGCTCCGTACTTTGCTATTTCCTCAGGGCTCCTCTGGCACTTTTCCATCTTCACTCTCTGAAGTGTACAACCCAGCTCATGGTGAGTATAGGACGTTCGAAACTCCTCTACCCGTATCATAACGAAACGACGTGCGCACTCCTTGTACACCCTCGTCGTTGGAGCTAGCGTAGTTCCTTTTTGGGTCTTCCAGCGCCCTGCTCGATACGCTACTACGAGCCTCTGACTGTCATCCTCCATCAAGGCACTCAACTGATTGAAAAAATTCGCGACCGCCCGCTGCTTCCCACAATACAAATTCATTCGCAAACGAGCCCACCGGGGCTTGGTATACTCTTTCCACAGCGTATCCCAGTGCGCCATGCGAACTTCCATGACTTTCCGAAAAGCTTCAAAGTCCGCTCCTCGGCAAGTCACCTAGCTCCAAGCTTCCAGGTGATCTTTCATTCCTGAATTCCATGTCTCGATTTTCTTCCTCGCATTCATGATTCCCGAGTCTCGATAGTATCTCTCTCTCGAGAACCTCAAAAGAAGCATGTCTTTCTGACGTAAGTTACCATCAGTACCATCTTCCGCACGCTTCAATGCTGCGATGGTAATGATATTCGTATTCCCAGGGTCCGCGCCAACGACAAAGTCGTTATCTAGCACTCTCTGGGTCGCAGGCCCACCTTCTTGTCTTCTTCATGCTTCACCGCGTCAACGACAAGGTCTTTATCCTGCATTTCCTGCGTCGTAGAATCCGCCTTCTTCGCATCTTCATCCTTCGCCGCGTCAACGATAAAGTCGTTATCCTCCACCGCCTGCGTCGCAGGACCCGCCTCTTGGTTTTCTTCATGCTCCTCTGCGTCAACGGCAAGCTCGTTATCCTCCACCTCCTGCGTCGCAGGACCAGCCTCCTGCTCATCTTCATCGTTCGTCACGCCAACGACAAGGTCGTTATAATGCACCTCATGCATCGCAGGATCCGCCTCCTCCTTTTCTTCATCCTTCGTCACGGGCGCAGCCGATGGAGGGACTGGACGATCTTTCTTCAACCGCCGATAGTGTACACACACGGTTACTCCATCGGTTTCGATCATCCCAGTGAGCTACTTTTGCTTGCTCGTTTTGAGACGTTTGAAACCGAAGATATTCTTCCAGTACGTCTCCCGGTTTTCGCCGGTGAAGTGCTCCCTACTAATATTGAACTCCGCACTGATCTCCTTTATGATGCCGTAAAGGACCGCGGAGTCGATCGTCATAAAATGAGCCTTGATGTTGCACAACGGAACGACATTGAAGCGCTCACCCAATAGGAAAGCCTTCCGTCTCTCCCATTCTTCATTTTTCCTCACTCAGCTTCATCTCCGCTTTGCGTTCGAGCTCTCGGCCCAGAAACACAAAATACCGCCGGAAGATGCGATAGTATCTTTCCTTATCTTTTTTCAACTCTGATATCTTGTCTGTTGGATTCACCAGCCCCAAGACTGCACGATGCTCTTGTATAGCCGCACGGGTTACAGATACTTCATTCGTGCTCCTTTTTTGACGTCTTCTTGTCGACGAATTCGACGTCATCTTCATGCTGGCGATCTTTCGTGATGCCACTGATGATCGACCATATCCCCTTGCGAGAGATGCCCGGGTTGAGTGCAAACGCGGTGCGTATCATGAAACATGCGAGGTTCTCTGTCAAATGGTTCTTCAGGTTCGTGATGTACTTCATTGCCCCATATGTGTAAATATGCGAGTCACCCCTGTGCCGAGCACCCTCGAAGCGGAATACCGCGAAGTTTTCGTGGAGAGTATACATTAGCACATTTTCCCTCCACGTTCCCGCTGTACCATGCATCAGGTATCGAAAAGACGTCTTGTCGAAGAACTCGCCCGGAATCTCGACCGTTTCCATGTGCGTCACTTGTTCGTACATCTCCCTCGCCAAATGCATCAGTCCGGAAGACGCCTTGGCAATACTCTTGGAGTACGAGTCGACATGCTTTCTGATAGCGTCTCGCAACTTTTCCGTATAGGGATGCTTGATATGTCCAAGAAGAGAGGTTTTCACCACTATCTCGTGGTACAGTTGTCGTTCTTGCAGCCTTCGACATAGGGCCTCCCCTTTGCTTATTTTTCTCTTCCTTTTCTTCTGGACTCGGCAATGTTTTTTGTTTTTTTTCTGGCAGCCGGCGACACTGAGCCTCCAGGATCGTCGACTTGCTTTTCTATGACTTTCCTTTTTTTATTTTTTTTTGAAGAAGAACCAGCTTCGAATCCTTCTATTATATATTGCAAGAAAACACTCGACTAGACATGTTCGAGGGCTGAAACACAAATGAACTGAAAAATTGTACTTTGCTTCGACTCCAACGCAAATACTACTTTTTCCGGTAGAACAAAACGTCAACGAATGGTTAGGATTACGTATCTCTTCCACTGTGAAAAGCGCGTTGTATTTCATGCCTTTCAAAAATGGAGGTGCACAACTCGACAGAATTATTTAGAACAAATAACAGATACTCACGATTCACGACTAACGCTGTAACGATTTCATTCCCCCTCTACGCTAAACGTTGACAGGGGAAGAAGCTTTCCGCATTTCAGAAAGTTTGCGCTCCAGGCGGAAGGCCCCGTGAGCCGGACGAGTCTTCTGGGTAATTGCGTCATGGCCCCCCTAGTGGCAGGTGCTTTAGTGATATCTGACAAACTCATCCCCGAAGCGGTTTATTCCGGCATTAAGGGTGCTCAGGCAGCGTCTGGGCGTCGCCCTGGTCGCAGCGCATTCGATGGTACGCCTACGCTGTTCTGTCTCCGTGCAGCATCCGCTCCAGCGGTACAAGCGCTGCGGCGGGGGCTCACTGCAGGCTCGGCGCACGAAAGGGCGCACAAATCGACCAGTCTAGCGGAAAGGGGGGCTAAGGAATGGAAC
>Ga0078972_1002089_pt1 | contig 68919 bp, 60 predicted proteins | sample YelNatPaOPGAMG01_FD_67568 | JGI IMG/M metagenome (GOLD analysis project Ga0078972, IMG submission 67568) | Hot spring thermophilic microbial communities from Obsidian Pool, Yellowstone National Park, USA - OP-RAMG-01 (SPADES assembly) (version 2) | ecosystem: Environmental > Aquatic > Thermal... | reverse complement strand
CACAGCGACTAACTTCCAGTGCCGTTTTTCGGCACTCAATTCCAGACCCGCAAAGCGGGTCTCACTTCCAATGCGAAGCATTAAATTTGTTAAACGCAACGAACGCAATAAACGCTATAACGCTATAAACGCTATTAACGCTATAACGCAATGAACGCTATAACGCAATGAACGCAATAAACGCTATAACGCTATAAACGCTATTAACGCTATAACGCAATGAACGCTATCGCCTTCAGCCTTTTTTATGAACTATGAGCAATATATGCATTATCGGGGTAAACCTCTCTATTTGTGTCATATATCATGAAGGTACGCAATGTAAAAAACAAAAAACTTTTGGAAAAGGCAGGGATTTGCAATATAATCAAGCAGATTTCAAAGTAACCGAAGGGAATGCTATTTTTTATGCATTCGTAAGAAGTTTGCGATAGAACGGTCATATGTTTTCTCGTATTCCTTATTAAAAAAACAGCCGGGCAATTCACCCTGACGTCTATGATAAAGAATACATTCGCAACATTTACCTTTTCTCTCGCATGGTTCATATGTGCATGTACATAATTTTAAATTCTTGCTTTGTGTGCATTCCATATTTTATTCCATCCTGCTAAATATATAGATTTTAAATTTTACATTATTAATTTCGGAATTTACAATATAAAGATTTTATTTACCGATACAGAATTCACTGAAAATTTTATTAAGAATATCTTCTGTTGTTATTGCCCCGACAATTTCACCGAGAGCATCCAGCGCTTCTCTTATTTCAATTGATATTATCTCAAGAGGTTGATTTTCTGTCAGTGCTGAAGCTGCTCTCTCGAGTGCTGAAATTGTTTTTTCTATTGATAGTTTATGCCGTATGTTGGATATGACGACTCCTTCTCTTTCTTCTGGCCAGTCTTTGATGCAACTCCTGAAAATTTTTTCTTTAAGCTCTTCCAATCCTGTACCATTAACTGCGGAGATTGTAAGAATTTTAGTTCGGTCATATATGTATTCAGAAATGGTTTTTTCATTGATTAAAGCCGGTAAATCGCACTTGTTTAGGACATAAATTGTATTTCTATTTTTTACCTTTTCAATAACTTCTTTATCTTCTTTTGTTAAAGCCTGACTACTATCAAAAATTGCGATAACAAGGTCAGCGCTTTCAATGCTTTTCAGACTTCTTCTTACACCTTCTTTTTCCGCAAAATCTTCAACATCTCTTATTCCTGCTGTATCCATTATTCTTAAAGGAAGGCCTTTAATATTCAGGTACTCTTCAATTACGTCTCTTGTTGTCCCGGGAGTTGATGTTACTATAGCTCTGTCTTTCATCAACAATGCATTCAACAGGGATGATTTACCAACATTTGGTCTGCCTACAATAGCTGTTGCAAGACCTTCTCTGAAGAACCTTGCCTCTTCATAAGTTTTCAGCATGTTTTTCAGTTCGTCTGAAATTATTTTTATTGATTCAAGTATTTCTTCTTTAGAAGAAGTTTCGATTTCATCCTCGGGGAAGTCAATATAAGCTTCGAGATGCGCGCATTTTTCAGTAATTTTGTCTCTGATTATCGTAATTTTTTCGTAGAGCCCACCCTGAAGTTGTTCAAGAGCAATTCGTCTGCTTTCATCGGTTTTCGAACGTATGAGATCCATAACTGCCTCTGCCTGAGTTAAATCAATTCTCCCGTTCAGGAATGCTCTTTTTGTGAATTCTCCTGGTTCGGCAAGCCTTGCACCTGATTGAAGTACAAGTTCAAGAATTCTTTTCAAAGTAATCATGCCGCTGTGGCAATTTATTTCGACCACATCTTCTTTTGTGTAAGAATAAGGAGATTTCATCAAAGTTATCAGAACTTCATCAATTTTTTTTTGAGAAGAAGGGTCAATGATAAAACCATAAATTATTCTGTGGGATCTCAAGCCTGAGAGAGTTTTGTTTTTAGGTGAAGTAAATATTTTTTCGACAATGCTTACAGCGTTGTTTCCGCTTAACCTTATAATGCCTATCCCGCCTTCTCCAAGAGGGGTGGAAATAGCAGCTATTGTATCTTCATCAAACATCAATATTTAGTATATATCAAAGCAACGCATGGAATTAAGAGGCGGATTCTTTTGCCATTTTTTGATTGACATACACCTGCTGGGAGATGCTGAAAATATTATTTACAAGCCAGTATAGCACAAGCCCTGATGCGAAATTAAGGAAAAGAAAGGTGAAAATAACAGGCATAAACATCATCAATTTATTCTGCATCGGATCCATGCTTGTTGGGGTCATCTTTTGTTGTATTAGCATAGTTGCTCCCATAAGAATAGGAAGCGGTCCGACAGCAAAACCACCTATCAAAGGTAGCCACGCTGGAAGATGTCCAAATAAAGTATCAGGAGCGGAGAGGTCTTTAATCCAGAAAATATATGGAGCACCTCTTAGTTCGATTGAAATTAGCAATATTTTGTAAAGAGCAAAAAATACAGGGATTTGAAGCAGAATCGGAAGACAACCACCAAGCGGATTAACCTTATGCGTTTTATAAATTTCCATCATTTCACGTTGCATTCTCTGCGGATCTTTTTTATATTTTTCACGAATTTCTGCCATTCTCGGCTGAATTTCCTGAAGCTTTTTCATTGATTTCTGGCTTTTATTAATTAAAGGTATAAATGGAATTCTTACTATTATGGTCAGTAATACTATAGCCCATCCATAATTGCCTGCTATTTTATAAAGCATTTTCAGCACCCAGAAAAGCGGAACAGCAAGGATTGAAAAGAATCCGAAATCGATAACATGCTCGAGCCCTCTGTTTAAGGCTTTTAGGGTATCATATTCTTTAGGACCTGCATAAAGCATGAAATTATTTGTTCCTGCTTTGCCTTTAAGCGCAATTACAGGGGAATCTTTTGTTTTCCAGACCCTTGCTTCATCCATTGGATTCAATGGTACAATTGATGCGAAGAAGTATTTATCTTCCTGGGCTATCCATTTAATCTGACCTTTTAAAGTTTTTGGTTCATTTAAATTTTTTAATGAAAATTCAAGTCTGTCAGCATCATCTTTCAAAAGTACGGGTCCAGAATGTGCAGAAGCATCATTTTTATCATGAATTCCAAAATCAGTTCCAATAGTAATCCAGTATTCGGATGGTCCTGAAAGCTCATCTTTAATATCAATTTTGTAGCTGTCATTATAAAAGGTAAAAGTTCTTCTTACACTTAAACCGGAAGAGGCGTATTCAAAAGTTAATGAATCGGATTTCTTATTATTGTCAAGCTTTATATTTTTGGCTGTTGAGCTAAAAAAGGCATTTGTTAACTCGAATTCCTCTTTTGAACCTATTCCGAGAGCAGGTATTTCTCCTGTTGTTTTCAATAAAAAAACATTATTACCTTTACTGTCTTTATATTTCTTAAGTTCAAAATGTTTAATTGTAGCTCCTTTATTGGAAAAAACCGCTGAATATAAATCAGTTTCTACAGTGATTTCTTTTTCCTCGGAAGGAAGTTTGTTTGTTTGCACATCCAATAAAGTTTTTGGTTTAACTTCTGGAGCTGGTTCTATATTTTTTTGTACGGTGGCTGTAGGCGCAGGCTTTTGAACCTGCGGTGGCTGTGGTTCGGGTTTAACAAAAAAGTACTGGTATGCAAAAAGTATTAAAAAAGACAGCGCAACAGCTATTAATGCTCTTTTTTCCATATTTTATTTAACAGGGTCATACCCGCCCGGATGGAAAGGGTGACACCTTAATATCCTCCTGAAAGATAGAAAAGTTCCTTTTAAAGCACCATATTTATTAATAGCATCTATAGAATATTGTGAACAAGAAGGAAAAAAACGACAACTCGAAGGGAAAACAGGAGATATACAATATTTATAAAATTTAATCAGCAGTATCAAAAATACCTTCATCTTTAAACCTTAACAAAGCTAATTTAATATCGTTAATAAAATCATTGAGCGAACCTTCCGGAGCTAATTTCCGTGCAATAATAACAATATCACATGGCACAGGAATTTCTTTTGATAAAGCTCTCAGGGATTCCCTTAGAAGGCGCTTCAGTCTGTTTCTTACAACTGCTTTGCCGATTTTTTTACTCACAGCAAGTCCGAAACGGCTGAAATTCAGGCTGTTCGGCATCGCATAAATTACGAGATACCTGGAACTATGATTTTTGCCCTTCTTGAATACTGAATCAAAGTCCCGTCTTTTCGTTAAGGTTCTTAATGACTGCTGATTCATCAGACAGTCAGTCTCTTACGTCCTTTATCCCTTCTTCTTTTGAGAACCTTGCGACCACCTGAAGAGCTTATTCTCTCCAAAAAGCCGTGTGTCTTTTTCCTTTTACGGTTATGTGGATGATATGTTGTATATGTTGCCATAATTCAGAATTAACATTATAATTTTTTCTTGAAAATAAAGTCAAGGTCATTTAATATGAATAATATATGAAATATGGCGAAAGAGCGATTAAGAAAGCAAATCTTGAAATATGGGATAATCCTGAACCTGAACGGGATTATGAAATAAATATTTCCTTTTCTGAATTTACGTGTCTCTGTCCACGCTCCGGGTATCCTGATTTTGCAACAATAAAAATTACATATATTCCTGATAAAAAGATTGTAGAATTAAAATCCCTGAAACTTTATCTTAATTCATACCGTAATATTCATATATCACACGAAGAAGTTACAAATAAAATCTATACCGACTTAGAAAAGAAACTCAAACCGAGATTCCTTGAAATTATCGGAGATTTTAATCCAAGAGGCAATGTAAAGACTTTTGTGAAAGTATCTTCGGATTTCAGAAAACTTTAATGAACTACGCAGCTTTTGCCCTTTCAATGAATAATTTTAATTTCTTCAGATCCTTTTTGCCTTTTTCAGCTTCAACACCACCGCTTACATCAACGCCATAAGGTCTTACATGTTTAACCGCTTCTGAAATATTTTCAGGAGTCAGACCTCCTGCGAGAATAATCCTTCCGAATTTTTTTGCTTCAACAGCTATGTCCCAGTTGAAAATTTTACCCGTGCCACCGAGAGAATTCGGTGAATATGCATCCAGTAAGAAAGCTGAAACGTTGTCTTTGAAATTAATCAGAGGTTCGAGACTCTGAAGGGATTTAATCCTGATGACTTTTATTATTTGTCTTGAAAAAGCGCTCAGTTTTGTAATTTCCTGTTCGTAAATCTGTAAAGCATCTATCTTGACATTTGATACAATTTTTTTAATCTGCTCAGAGCTCTGGTTGACAAAAACTCCGATTGTAGTTATAAAAGGAGGGAGGTTTTTAATAATTAATTCAGCATCTTTATAGGAAATCCAGCGGGGGCTTTTTTCAAAGAATACGAAACCAAGTGCATCAGCTCCGAAATCTATTGCTGCAAGTGCATCGTCAAGATTCGTAATCCCGCATATTTTAACTCTTACTTCCACGCATTATTTTATCATAATCTGCTTTTTAGCTCATCAATTTTTTTGCCTATGTCAGGAGATTCCATAAACGCTGTACCTATCAGCATTGCATCTATGCCATATTCCTGAAGCTTTATTACATCCCTGTAAGTTTTTATGCCGCTTTCGCTTACAACAATTCTGTCTGACGGGATTTCTTTTTTCAGGTTAAAAGTTGTATTAATATCTATTTGCAAAGTCTTTAGATTTCTGTTATTAATTCCAATAATCTGACAGTCAAGGTAAAGAGCCAATTCGAGTTCTCTGAAATCATGCACTTCAAAAAGAACTGATAAGCCGAGTTCCTTTGAAAGATGAATATATTCAGAGGCTTGATTTTTTTCTATTAGCGCAGCAATAAGAAGAATGGCATCGGCTTGATATGCTCTTGCTTCGTATATCTGATATTCATCAAAGATAAAATCTTTTCTCAATACAGGTTTCGTTAAAATCTTTTTTACTTCGGGTATAAATAATAAGCTTCCCTGAAAATAATCTTCTTCAGTAAGCACAGAAACTGCGTCAACAGATTTTTCTTCATATATTTCCGCTATTTTCAGAGGATCAAAATCCTTCCGTATAATCCCTTTAGATGGAGAAGCCTTTTTTATCTCTGCGATAAGTTTTATACTGTCCGAATTACGCTTAATAGCGCTACGAAAGTTTAGAGGATTCTTTAAATCAGCTATTCTGGCTTTAAGGTCAGATAAAGAGATTTTACTTTTTGCCTGTATGAGTCTTTCTCTTTTTCTATCGACAATTGTTTTTAAAATAGACATAGAAAATTTTAAAGCTTATACATTTGCTTTTTCAAGCCATCTATAAAAGGAAGCATTGATTGGATTTAATTATAAAATACAGCATAGATAGAATAATACGTTATTTTGTATAAGCAGACAATTCAGAATAGACCATTTTAATTACTGTGTCCCAGTCCCCTGACTTAGTCTGGCGAAATAATTTCATTGTTGGATACCATGGACTATCATCTCTATTAAGCATCCATCTCCAATCGGGTGAAAATGGCAGCAATGTCCAAACTTTCTTGCCTAAAGCACCTGCGAGATGCACTATTGCAGTATCCACAGATATAACAAGATCAAGATTTTCAATTAGAGCTGCTGTGTCAGAAAAATCTTTTATGTCTTCTGTTAAATCAATAATATCAATTCCTTCGGGTTTGTTAATTTTCCTCAAAGAAGATGGACCTATCTGCAGACTATAAAATTTTATATTTTTTAAACTGAATAAAGGTAAATATTTTTCAAAAGGAAATGACCTGTTTTTATCATTGCGATGTTCAGGATTCCCTGCCCATGCTAAACCGACTTTAAAGTGCCTTTCTGAATTTATTTTATTTTTCCAAAAGCTGAAAAGATCTGGAGTAATTGATATATAAGGAATATTAGACGGTATATTGTCCAGATCTGTTCTAAAAATTAGAGGCAGTTTGCTAAGAGGGCAATGAAAATCGAATTCTGGCAGTTGTTCTTTATAATTATAAACTTCTGTAATTCCATTAACATTTTTCATTATAGATTTAAGAGGCTCAGAACATAAAAGAATAACTTTTATCCCTTTATTAGAAACAATGTCGCAATATCTGGCAAATTGTATTGTGTCCCCATATCCTTGCTCTTCGTAAAGCAACAAACGACCCTCATTTGTAATCCCTTCCCATTCTGGTTCTGCAAAGTTGATAGAGTGGCTTTTTAATTTTCTTCTCCATTGATACTCCCTCCACCCTTCTTCAAAATTACCAATGCTTAGAAGTGCGAATGCAAGATCAAAATGTATTTCGGCTAAATTGTAATTTAAAGATATAGCTTTTTTATAATATCTTATAGCTTCTTCAATTAATCCTCTATTATGGAGCAATATCCCAATGTTATGATATACATCTATATTCCCTGGGTCTAATTGTAATGCTTTTTTATAAAATGCTATAGCTTCATCATTCTGATCTCTTTCTTTGAAAATATTTGCAAGATTATAATATGCTGCTGTAAAATCAGGACTCAATCTGATAGCGTTGCGATAAGATTTTATGGCTTCTTCTATAAAACCTTTATCATATAATGCGTTTCCCAGATTGAAGTGTAAATTAAAAAGGCCAGGATTGGTTTGAATTGCTTTTTTGTAACACTCAATTGCATCATTAAGCCGTCCTATTTCTTGATATAAAATGCCAAGGTTATAAAGGGCATCTACAAAATCAGGATAATAATCGATTGCTTTCTGGTAACAATCGATTGCTTCATTGTAACGTTTATTATCTCGGTAAATATTTGCAAGGTTATAAAAAGCATGGTAATTCGAAGGTTTAATATTCAGAGCTTTTTTAATAAGCCTAATAGCGGAGTCGAAATCACCTTTGGCTGAGCAGATAACTCCTAGCATATGAAGTATATCAACATTGTCAGGTTGTTTTTTTAAAATTTTTTTATAAAGAATTTCAGCCTGTGCAAGATTACCATTACGATGATACTCTAAGGCTATATAAATCATTTTATTGATGTTCATTATTTTAAATTATTATATAACAGGTTATTATATTCTTTGAACCCGAAAATGTAATTTAAATAATGGAGATGTTAGAGAAAATTTATTTTTTATACAACCCCCTTTATCCCCCTTTTTTAAGGGGGAATTTCAGGGAGAGACCCTTTTCCAAGGGGCTATAAAAACAAAAAATAGTTTTATAAATTCCAGTCGCCACAGCGACTAACTTCCAGTGCCGTTTTTCGGCACTCAATTCCAGACCCGCAAAGCGGGTCTCACTTCCAATGCGAAGCATTAAATTTGTTAAACGCAATAAACGCAACAAACGCTATTCGCTCTTTGCCTTCAGCATTTTTTATTAACTATGAGCAATATCAGTATTATTAGGGATTAAAAGAAGAATGTTTTTTTGCTAAATAATGTAGAAATATTTGATAATATAAACATTATAATTTTACCCGGTTAAATTAAGAATAAAGCTATTAAGGAAGGTTTAAATGAAAAACAAATATGAAAACGTTCCGCATTTGGGTGATAAACATAGAGAGAATATTAATGAAAAGGCTGATGTACAGTCAATTAAGCAGGCAATTCTTAATAACCTTTTCTATAATCTTGCAAGGCTTCCTCATTCAGCCACTGTTAATGACTGGTATCTTGCTATCTCTTATACAATCAGGGACATGATGATTAAAAAATGGGTTAATTCTGTTCAGGAAATTACTGAAGATATAAAGGTTGTTGCTTTTTTGTCCGATGAATTTCTCTCAGGCCCTCAACTCGAAATGAACATCATAAATCTTGATGTTTATTCTGAAGTGTCTCAAGCTGTTCAGGAATTAGGACTCAATCTGAATGAAATTAAAACGGCAGAAAACGAGCCGGGGCTTGGATATGGGAGAGCTGGAAGTTTTGCAGCTTCCTCTCTTGATTCACTTACTACACTCGGGATTCCTGCTATAGGATACGGAATCAGATATGAATTCGGACAATTTAAACAGGATTTTCAGGATGGATGGCAGATTGAAAAAACAGACAAATGGCTTAGTTCTGGAAATCCATGGGAAATTTTAAGAGGCGATATTTCTTATACAGTAAATCTCGGTGGTACTACACAATCATACTATGATGAACATAATAATTTTAAAGTTAAGTGGACTCCGAAATTTGCTATAAAAGGAATTGCTTATGATATTCCTGTTACAGGTTACAAAACCAATAAAATAAATCTTGTTCGTCTCTGGAAGACAGAAGCTATTGAGTCTTTTGATTATGATGCATTTAACATGGGAGATTACCTCAGCCGTTTAAATGAAAAAATTGCCTCTGAATCAATAGGAAAGATTCTTTATCCTGATGATGAGCCATATCTTGGAAAACACCTCAGACTATCCCAGCAGTACTTTTTTGTTTCATGTGCTCTTCAGGATTTAATACGTCTTCATCTTTTAAGATGGAAAAATATACATTCATTTTCTGATTCCTTTGCAATTCAATTAAATAGCGCAAATCCAGCTATCGCAGTTGCAGAATTGATGAGACTCTTGATTGACGAGCATCAGGTTGATTGGGATAGAGCATGGTATATTACTCAGAATAGTTTCTCATATACCAATTATGCTGTTGTTCAAGAAGCTCTTAAAAAATGGCCTCTGCCCATATTTGCAAGCATTCTTCCAAGACATATTGAAATCATATACGAAATAAACAAAAGATTTTTAGACGAGATATGGCTGAAATATCCGAATAACAATGAAAAACTATCTCGCCTTTCCATAATTGATGAAAATGACCAGAAATATGTAAGAATGGCGCATCTCGCTTCACTCGGCAGTCATATTATTAATGGCATCTCGGAACGTCATACTGAATTACTTAAGGAAAACCTTATTCCTGATATTTTCGAACTCTATCCCGAGAGGTTTCGCAACATTACAGGTGGTGTGTCACACAGGAGATGGCTGCTGTTGAGCAATCCCGAACTTGCCGAGCTTATTTCCGGGACAATTGGGGATAAATGGATAAAAAGTTTTAACGGGATAAAACAACTTGAAGCCTTCTCAAATGACCCGGGGCTTATCAAAAAATGGCAGGAAGTAAAATTTAAGAATAAGAATAAACTTGCTGACTTTATTAAACGATACAATGGTGATTTAATTGATACTTCAGCAATTTTTGATGTACAGGCAGGCAGGATACATGAGCAAAAAAGACAGCATCTGAATTTATTGCATATAATAACTCTATTCAATCGCGTAAAAAAAGAGCCTTCATTAAATATAAATCCGCGAGTTTTTATATTCAGCGGAAAAGCAGCACCCGGATATTTCATCGCAAATCTTATTGTTAAACTTATTAATTCTGTTGCTGAAATAATCAACAAGGACCCTGATGTTGCCGGTAGAATTAAAGTTATTTTCTTGCCGGATTTTAATGTAGAAAAAGCACAGATAATTTTTCCTGCGACTGATATTGCAGAGCAGATCTCAACCGCAGGCAAGGAATCTTTTTCTTCGAGTCATATTAAATTTTTAATGAATGGAGCGCTTTCTATTGGCACTATTAATGGCGGGATAGATGAAATTTGCAGGGAAATCGGAGATGATAATTACTTCAGGTTCGGGTTAAGTCCGCAACAGATAAGTGAAAAGAAAACCAATGGATATAATCCAATGGAATATTATAATTCTAATTCTGAACTCAAAGACGCAATAAATCTAATAAGTTCAGGATTCTTCCACAAAAAAGACCCGGCACTTTTTAAACCATTAATTGACTCCTTGTTATGTAGAGATGAGCAGATGGTGCTTGCGGATTATCAATCATATATTGAATGTCAGACAAATGCTGAGAAACTATTCAGGGATAAAAAAACATGGACAAAAAGGTCAATATTGACAGTGGCTGGAATGGGTTATTTTTCATCCGACCGAATGATTTCAGAATACAATAATCTAATCTGGTACGCATCAACTTCCTAATAGAATTTGCATTATTTCAATCTCATTTTTTTGATTTATAATGAGGTGGGGGAGGGGCCTTTTAGGGGGAAAGGCCCCTCTCTGGAGGGAAATTATGCTTCCTGTTGGGGTTGGGGAGATTTTCGCAAAAATGTGGGGACATCTATATGATCGTCATACGACATTATGTCAGACGTTTTTAAATCAATACCATATTTTGTTTTGAGATCCTTGGATAAAACTCTTTCAGAACCTCTTAAACTAACAGTCTGTTTTACATGCTGAGGCGCGGGGCTCCATTTCTTAACCTGAGGCAGTTCAACTTTTTCTTTTTGGTCATTGAATCCTGTCGCTATAACTGTTACCCTTACTTCATCTGTAATATCAGGATCAATAACCGCACCAAATATTAAGTGGACTTCTTCATGTGCAGAATCATAAATGTAAGAAACAGCATCCTGTACATCATTAAGAGCGAGTTCCATCCCTCCTGTTATATTAACCAGAATTCCTTTTGCGCCTTCGATTGAAGATTCTTCAAGCAATGGATTTAATATAGCTTTTTTAGCTGCATCGAGTGCTCCTGTGTCACCTCTTCCTACACCTGTTCCCATTACTCCTCTGCCCTGATTCTGAATGATAGTTTTCACATCCGCAAAGTCCACATTGATTAGACCCGGGATAAGAATAATATCAGAAATTCCCTGTACTGCTTGTTTTAAAACATCGTTTGCTACAGCAAATGATTTAAGCAGCGGAGTCCCCTTTTCTACTACGAGCCCTATTTTATCGTTTGGTATTACTATTAATGTATCAACATATTTTCGAAGTTCCTTGATGCCTTCTTCTGCGTTGTTATATCTGATTTTACCCTCATAGAAAAATGGTCTGGTAATTACTGCAATAGTAATTGCGCCAAGATCTCTTGCGATGCTTGCAATAACAGGACCTGCTCCTGTTCCTGTGCCGCCTCCCATTCCAGCAGTAATGAAGACCATGTCAGAACCTTCGAGATATTCTGCAATCAGACTGCTGTCTTCAAGAGCAGCTTCCCTTCCAATCTGGGGATTTGAGCCTGCGCCGAGACCTCTTGTAAGGTTTGCTCCAATCTGAACTTTTAATGGAGCAAGAGAGGTTTCAAGAGCCTGCATATCAGTGTTTACAGCTATAAATTCAACTCCATGCAGGTTGCCTGCTATCATGTTGTTAATAGCATTGCCCCCTGCTCCTCCAACACCTACTACTTTAATTTTTGCTGCCTGTCCTTTTGTTTCTTCAATCTCAAAGATCATCTCTTCCCTCCTTCTTTAATTTTTATTTTCATCTGAAAATTCCTTTGACCCATTCTTTCATCTTTCCGAATATTCCTGTAAATGTTGCAGGATATATTTCCATCTCTCTTTCAACATTGTAGCCATATAGAACCAGCCCTATTCCTGTTGAATACATAGGATTGCCGGTAATTTCTTTTTGACCATAAATTTTTGACGGCATTCCTATTCTTACAGGAAGCTTGAATATATCCGCTGCAAGCACATCAATGCCTGAAAGCAAAGAACCTCCTCCTGTCAGAACAACTCCTGATGAAGCTATCTCATATCCTGAACATGCTTTTAATTCATTGTTTATAATGTCTATCAATTCTTCTGTACGTGGATAAATAATTTCACATAGTTGTAATCTTGGTATCATGACAATTTCACCAGAACGCAAAATCTTTATTTCTTCGTATTCATCAATTGCTGTTAAAACAGCATGACCGTATTTTTTCTTTATTTTTTCTGCTTCGTTAATTGATATTCCGAGTCCTACAGCTATATCGTTTGTAAAATGATTTCCTCCAACAGCAAGAACCGATGTATGCCTGAGCCATCCATCCCTGTAAAGTATTACATCTGTAGTGCCTCCACCTATATCCACAACAGCAACTCCGAGTTCTTTTTCTTCTTCGGTCAATATAGCTTCGGCTGAAGCAAGCGGCTCAAAAACAATATCTATTACTTCGAGACCTGCTTTTTCGCAGCATTTAAGTAAGTTCTGCACAGATGTAATTGCGCCTGTAAGAATATATACTTTTGCCTCAAGTCTTGTGCCAATCATCCCAACAGGGTCTTTTATGCCGTTCAATCCATCAATACTGTATCCGGTTGGAATTACATGTAAGACTTCTCTATCAAGTGGAACATATACAGCTTTTGCTGAATCTATAACTCTTTCAACATCATCATTTGTGACTTCTTTGCCGCGCACACCCGAAACGCCAATGCTGTTAATACCCTTAATATGACCTCCTGATATGCCGACATAGACAGAGTTTATTTCAACTCCTGAAACACTTTCTGCGGTCTCTACTGCTTTGCGAATAGAGTTAACAGTTGCCTCGATATTTACAACAACTCCTTTTCTGAGTCCTGTTGACGGTGATGAGCTAACACCGAGTATTTCGATCTTATTATTTATTACTTCACCAACAACAACGCAAATTTTTGTTGTTCCGACATCAAGTCCAACAATTATGTTTCCATGTGTAGTGCCGCCAGCCATTATTTAATCACCTTTTCAATTACAGGTTTTACAAAAGCTCTCCCTGAAAATCTGAGGTCAATATAATCAACATGTATGCCCATATTTTTAATGTCTTCTTCGAGTTTGAGTAACTTGTCAAGTTTTTCTTCATATTGTCCTTCCCCTATTTTTACTTCAAGTCCGTCAATAACTGCTGTTATTTCATGAGGCTTATATGCTTTAATCTCGATGTGTTCTCTTTGCGTGGACAGGCCTTTTCGATTCATTGCATTCGCAAGATTAATAGCTTCTTTGAGTCCCTGCTTATCCCTGAATGGATCCCCGGTTATCACTGGAAGAAAAGGAACAGATTTGTCTCTGATCTCTTCAAGAAGATTCCCCTGATCATCTATAAGAAAAAGATGTTCATTCATCTCGAGAAGAGCAAAAGGCTCTGCTTCTTTTATTGTTATTAATAGGGTGCTGGGAAATATTTTTTTGATATTCACTGATTTTATCCATGGGGATTTCAACATCCTTTTGCAAATATCTTCGTTTGAGAATGAAAGAAGACTCTCTCCTTTTTTAATGCATGAAAATGCTTTTAGTTCGTCATCAGTAAGATGTCTGTTTCCTGAAAAAAGGAAGTGTTTCACAGGAAATACAAATTTAAAAGGATTTGAATAAATTAAAAGATATAAAGAAACGGCAGCCAATATTATCAATATCATAGAAATTGCGTTTCTTAATATTATTAAAATATTCCTGTGTTTCCTGAATCTATTAATCTTCATCTTCGATACTCTTCAAAATTTCTTCGACTAATTCTTGAAAATTCATTCCTGCTTGCATAGCTATTTTTGGAAGCAGGCTTGTTTCTGTCATTCCGGGTATTGTATTAACTTCAAGAACAAATGGATTGCCTTTGTTGTCTATTCTTAAATCAACTCTTGTGGCTCCTCTGCAGCCGAGTGCAAGGTGTGCTTTCAGGGCTTCTTCTGCAGCTCTTTCATAAACAGACTGTTCAAGTTCAGGAGGAAGTATATACTGGGTAAGCCCTGATGTATATTTTGCTTCATAGCTGTAAAACTCGAGAGATGGTCTGACTTCTACCCCGCCAAGAATTTTATTTTTTAAAATGCCTATTTGAACTTCCTTGCCTTCTATATATTTTTCGACAATCACCCTGTTGCCGAAAGAAAATGCATTTTCAAGAGCAGCACCGAGTTTTTCTTTCTCTTTTAAGATAGTAACCCCTATACTTGAGCCTTCTGTCGCTGGTTTAACAACCCATGGCATTCCAAAAGGCACATCATATTTAAGAGCAGGTTTTTTTATGACCACAAATTCAGGTACCTGTACCTTAAAATTCATGAAAATCTGTTTTGAGGCTTCCTTATCCATTGCAAGCGCTGATGCAAGCACTCCCGAACCTGTATAAGGAATTCCCATAACTTCAAGCATTCCCTGAACAGCTCCGTTCTCACCCCAGCCGCCATGTAGAACAGGGAATGCTATTTCAATGCCTTCTTTAATTAATAATGAACATAAATCCTTCTGAGCATCTATTAAGACTGCATTATATCCAATGGCTTTCAATGCATTAAAAACCGCTGCTCCACTTCTTAGAGATACTTCTCTTTCTGCTGAAACTCCTCCGAATAATACGCCTATTTTTTTATCCTTCAGCAATCTCATCTCTCCCGATTATTTTGATTTCTGGTTCAAGAATGATGCCTGTCTTTCTTTTTACCCTGTATAAAACAATTTCCATGAGTTTTAAGAAATCATCGGCTTTTGCCCTACCTTTGTTTATAAAAAAGTTTGCATGCAAATTACTGACTTCGACATCTCCAACCCTCAACCCTTTACACCCGGCTTCTTCTATTAATCGCCCTGCGTAAAGTCCCGGAGGATTTTTAAAGACACATCCTGCTGATGGCTCCCAGATAGGTTGTTTTTCTTTTTTAATTTTCAAAAAATCCCCGATTTTTTCGGCAATCTCTTTTTTGTCGCCTTTTTTCAATTTAATTTCAGCGCCGATAATTATATTCCCAGAACTTATGCCTGAGGTTCTGTATCCAAAATTCAAAGAATCAGGAGTAAATCTTTTTATCAATCCTGCTTCATTCATGATGTCTATTGAATAAAGAACATCTTTTATTTCAAGTCCAAAAGAGCCTGCATTTCCATATATCGCTCCTCCAATTGTGCCCGGAATTCCAGCAAGTTCCTCAATTCCTTTATAACCATTTTCTTTGCAATAATTAACAAAACGTTGCAATAAAACTCCGGAGCCGGCATAAATTATCACTGAATCACCATCTTCTTTTATCTTTGTTATATTCTTGAAAGACTTCAATGATATTACAGCTCCTTCAATCCCGTTATCTCTGACGAGAATATTTGTTCCGCCACCTAAGGCAAAGAAAGGAATTCCATTATTTTTTAGATTAATTAAAATCCCTATCAGTGAAGGGATATCGGCTGGCAATGCATATATATCCGCATTGCCCCCTATTCTTAAAGAAGTGTGACTGCTCATTGGTTCCATGAACTTAATTTCACCTTCAAAAAGGCTGCCGGAAAATATTTCCCTTAATTCAGGTTTAATCATTATCTAAAATCTTTCTTGTTCAATATATAAAGAATTTCCTCGCCTATTTTCCAGACATCACCAGCGCCGAGTGTAAGAAGAACATCTCCTTCTTTTAATTCCAATGAAATTTGTTCAGCTGCTTTCTGTCTGTTCTGTAAATAAAGAACTTTGTTTTTCCCTTTATTTTTTATTTTTTCAACAAGTCTCTGTGAATTTATTCCTTCAACAGGCTTTTCTCCTGCAGGATATATATCAAGCACAAAAAGCATATCCGCATCATCAAAAGACTCAGAAAATTCATCCAGTAGATCTTTTGTTCTTGAATAACGGTGAGGCTGAAACAACACAAAAAGACTGCCGGATTTTTTATTTGATGGCAAATTCTCGAAAATACCTTCCTTTATTGCTCTTAAGGTCGCTTTAATTTCAGCAGGATGATGTCCATAATCATCATAAATCATGATTCCGTTTTGTTCGCCTTTGAATTCAAGTCTTCTCTGTATTCCACTGAAATTTTCTAATGCGTTTCTGATTATGTCTACATCCATCTGTAAAGTTATACCACAACCTATTGCTGCAAGTCCGTTCAAGACATTATGAACACCAGGCAAGCGCATCTTAAATTCACCGAGATATTTATTTTTATGAAGTACATCAAAATTTACAGACATAAAACCTTTTTTAATATTTACTGCACGCAATTCAGCTTCTTCAGAAAAGCCATATGTCATATACTTTCTGTGTATAAGAGGCAATATTTCTTTTATATGCTGATTTTCAATACAAACTATTGATGCCCCATAAAACGGCACTTTATTTATAAATTCGAGAAAAGCCTTTTTCAGGGAATCCATATTCTTGAAAAAATCCATATGTTCCCTGTCAATATTTGTAACGACCCCTATGGTTGGCGAAAGCTTAAGGAAAGAGCCGTCACTTTCATCTGCTTCTGCTACAAGAAATTCACCTTTGCCCAATACAGCATTTTTGCCTGTAGCCTTAAGTCTTCCACCAATGACAACTGTTGGATCAAAATTTCCTTCTGTCAATAAAGTTGATATTAATGATGTTGTCGTTGTTTTTCCATGTGCTCCTGCAACAAGCACTGAGTATTTTAAACGGGCTAATTCAGCTAACATTTCTGCTCTCGGTATAACAGGGATCGATTTTTTTCTTGCTTCAACAACTTCCGGATTGTCATCTTTAACAGCAGATGAAATAACAAGAACATGTGCATCATCAACATTTTTTTTATCATGTCCTATGTAAATTTTTATTCCGAGAGTTTGAAGTCTTTTTGTCGTTTGAGACTCGTTCAAATCAGAACCGGTTACTTCATACCCGAGATTGCGAAGGAGTTCAGCTATACCAGACATTCCAATGCCGCCTATACCAACAAAATGTATTATTCTGTATCGTTCAAACACTCTTAACCCCGCTCCTTGATTTTTGAACTTTGAGTTTTGAATTCTTTATTAAGCTGATTGCTATATCAACAACTTTTTCTGATGCATCCGGCTTGCTGACTGAAATGCAGCTTTTTTTCATTTCATTCCTGAGATTTTCATTAAAATACAGGTCCTTTATTTCTCCGGCGAGTTTCTCTCCGCTGAGGTCTTTATCAGTTATCATTTTTGCTGCTCCTATTTCCTGCAGTTTCCTCGCATTCAGCTCCTGATGATTGCCGGCAGCATACGGGTAAGGAATTAATATCGAAGGTTTTCCCAGAGATGTAATCTCAGCGAGTGTTGTAGCGCCTGCCCGTGAAATTACAATATCCGATACAACATAAGCTTCTCCCATTTGATAAATAAATGGCGCTATAATTCCCTTAAACTTTGCATTTCTGTATGCATCTCTTATATATTCATAATCAGAGGAGCCTGTCTGATGAATAAACTGGATATTATCTTTGATGTCTTTTAGAAAATTGAATGCATCAATAATTGCAAGATTTATACTCCTTGCGCCTGAACTTCCGCCAAAAACTAAAATTGTAAAAAGATTTCTTTCAATCGAGAAAATCTTATATGCCGATTCAACACTTCCTTTAAATACCTGAAGTCTTACAGGATTGCCTGTAAGAAAGGTATTGCCTTTCGGAAAATGCGAAATGCTCTCCTGATATGTTATGCATATTGCATCAACAAATTTCCCAAGTTGTTTATTAGTAAATCCGGGCTTTAGATTCTGTTCAAGTATCATTGTAGGAAAAGACATAAGGTATGCGATCATCAGTATTACTCCCGATGCATATCCTCCGACTCCAATCACAATGTCCGGTTTTACAGAGGTCAATATATTGTATGAATCAAAGACCGCATAAACCATTTTAATTAAAGATTTAACCTTTCTTTTAATTGAAACTCCAACAAATCCTTCAGCTCTTAAAAACTTAATCGGGTATCCTTCTCTTGGCACAACCCTCGATTCTATCCCGTGCTCTGTGCCCACAAAAATAATTTCATTTGATTCATCCCTTTTTTTAAATTCTTCTGCAACTGCTATACCGGGGAACAAATGTCCTCCGGTTCCACCCCCGGCAATTATTATTCTCATCTTTCAAAAATTATCCTGTTGCCTTTATAATTTCTTTTAAAATTTCTTGACTCAACCTTTCTTTTTATTATCTTTTTCTTAATAATATTTTTATCTTCAGTTTCTTCATTTTCATCTTTCTTTGAAAGTCTTATAAGCATCCCGATCGCAGCCATATTAACGAGCAAGGAAGACCCGCCATAACTAATAAAAGGAAGCGGAAGTCCTTTTGTAGGAACCATTCCTGTAACAACAGCAAAATTTATCAAAGCCTGAAGAGCGATCATCAATGAAAGTCCTGTGACAAGGTAACCTATAAAAATATATTTTTTTGAAGCAGCAATCTTTATCCCTCTATAAAAAAGAATTATAAAAAGAATAATAACGAAAATCGCTCCAATAAGTCCGAATTCCTCTCCAATTATTGAAAATATAAAATCTGTATGAGATTCAGGCAGGTAAGATAATTTTTGTTTTGAACTCCCGAGCCCTACACCTGTTAACCCTCCGTTTCCCAGCGCAATAAAAGATTGAATAAGCTGGAAACCGGTTTTTTGAGGGTCTTCCCATGGGTTAATAAAAGAAGTTATTCTTCTGAACCTGTAAGGTTCCAGCGAAAGTTTTATTATCACAGGTATAGCCGCAAGAACAAGAATACCGATGTATCTTATTCTTGTCCCTGAGAGAAAAAGCATGGCGATCGTAAGGAATGTCAAACTCATTACAGCTCCAAAATCAGGCTGCAAGATTATTATTAACTGGAATATAAACATAACTCCTATTGGTTTTATAAAGGAGATAAAACTATCTGTTTTGTAATCAGGAGATGAAATATATTTTGCAAGAAATATGACCATTGCCATTTTCACGAGTTCTGATGGTTGAAATGTTGATGGCCAGAGTCTAATCCATCTTCTCGCGCCACCAGCTGATACTCCGATACCAGGCACAAAGACAAGTAAAAGAAGAATTAGAGAAATTATGAGCAAAGGTATTGCAAGTTTTTCGATTACAGAGGGTTTCAATCTATAAGCAATTGCCATAATAATAAAACCAACGACTATTGTGAAAAGATGCCTTTTGAAGAAGAAGAATTCAGTTGCTCCCTTTTTTATCAATACCGGAGTAAGAACAGACGTGGTGCTATAAATCATAAGGGCTCCGAACCCTGTGAGTATCAAAGTAATAATAAGCAGACATTTATCCTGTCTTTCCATTATTTGAGTCTCCTGACAATATCTTTGAATTGTCTCCCTCTGTCCTCAAAATCTCTGAACATATCAAAACTTGCGCATGCAGGTGATAGAAGAACAACATCTCCTTTTTTAGCTTCTCTTTGAGCAATTTCAATCGCGTCTTTAAGACTCGAAGCCGTGTAAGTATTAACAAGATCGCCAAGAGCTTTTTTAATTTTCACGGATGCTTCGCCAATTAATATCAGGGATTTTACTTTCTCTTTTACCAGTTCTCTCAGAGCAGTAAAATCTCCAGCCTTATCTCTTCCACCTGCTATTAAAATCACAGGAGATTCAAATCCTTCAAGTGACTTCATCACAGCTGCGACATTTGTGCCTTTCGAATCATTGATATAACTCACACCATTTATCTCTCTTACAAATTCAAGCCTGTGTTCCAATCCTTCAAATTCTTTCAATGAATCTATAATCGAATTTACAGGGCAACCTGCAAGGAGAGCCATGGCAGAAGCAGCCATGGCATTCTCCAGGTTATGTACTCCTTTAATTCTTATGTCATCAGCATTAATTAAAATAGAAGGATTTTTTTCTCCTGTAATATCAGGAATATTGCAGTAAATATATCCATCCTTTATATACATGCCTTTAACATCATGCTTTCTGCTGAAAAAATAAACCTGTGGTTTTATTGATTTTAATTCTGAATAGTACAATTTCCTTGTTTCATCGTCGTCATAATTAAGAACAAGATAATCTTCTTCTGTCTGATTCATGAATATCTTCGCTTTTGCATCTATATAATCTTTCATTGAATGGTATCTATCAAGATGGTCAGGGGTTATATTTAATAAGGAAGCTACTACTGGTTTAAATTTTTCGATTGCCTCGAGCTGAAAACTCGAGACTTCAACTACCACAAAATCAACTGTCTTTTTATCAGCCCGGACGCCGGCAGATTTTAATATTTCTTCTGTTAAAGCATTACCAATATTGCCTCCGAGCAGGGTTTTGAAACCACCTTTATTCATCATAAAATCAAGCAGGGATGTTGTTGTTGATTTTCCATTTGTGCCTGTTACAGCAAGAAATCCTTTATTGCAATTAATTATCCGCTCTTCTTCATTCAGTCCAGACACTGTTATTCTATAAGCTAATTCGAGTTCACCTATTACAGGCACGCCATTTGACCTTGCAAGAGATAAAGGGCTTATATCAAGAGGAACGCCGGGACTTACGACCACGAGATCAGCTTCCTTGAATAAATATTCAGGATGTGAACCTAATACAAGCTTAACTTTTTTATTTATATTCTGAATATAAGATTTTAATTCGTCCTCTCGTTTAATGTCAGTTACAGTTACATCAGCGCCCATTAAAGAAAGCAGGTTGGCTGCGCCTGCTCCGCTTCGAGCAAGTCCCACTATTGTGACTTTTTTCCCTTTAACTTTTTTCAACTCCTGTCCTTTTTGCAAATTTAAAAGATTTCTTGTTCTTTGTTTTTGATTTTGCGATTTTATATTTTTTAATTTTTCCCTTGGCGTATATCTTTTCTTTCGAGGATTTAATCTTTGATTTTTTGGCAAAAGAGATTTCCTTGCTGGATTTTTTTATTTTATGGATTCTTTTTGATGGTTTAACAATACTATAATCATCAATTTCTGTATTTGTTACATAAAATACAGGATTTTCTCTATTATTCAGGACATCAAATCCTTTTGTTATGAGTAATTCTGTCTCTCTCCATAACTCTTCTCTGCTCGGACTTCCGAGAACAGCAACAACTATAGTATCGTTTTTTCTTTCAGCAGCACAAACAAAGCAATGCCTTGCTTTGTTTGTATATCCTGTTTTGCCTCCAACAAGAGCATCTTCAGACCATAAGAGTCTATTTGTATTTCTTATTAATTTAGAGCTGCCATTAGTTGCAGAAACCTGAGTTATTCTCGTGCCGATAATCTCGCGAATTTTCGGGTATTTAAGGGCATAGCTCATAATTCTTGAAAGGTCATTAGCAGTTATATACTGACCGCTACCCGGGAGTCCTGTTGCGTTTATGAAAAACGTGTTTGAAGCTCCAATTGAAATAGCTTTCATATTCATAAGTTCTACGAATTTTTCTTCTGAGCCGGCAACCGCTTCTGCAAGAGCTACTGCTGCATCATTTGCAGAACCTATTAATGCTGCATTTAACAGCTCTTCAACTGTCATCCTATCACCTGCCCTGAACCCTGCTTTGTGGGGTGGAACACGGGCAGCATTTTTGCTTATTGTGACGACGTCATTCAGATTGGCTCTTTCAAGTGTTATTATTGCTGTCATGAGTTTTGTAGTGCTTGCAGGGGGACATCTAAGATCAGGATTTTTGGCGTATAATAGCCTGCCTGTTGACGCATCCATTACAACTACTGCCCTTGAAAGTATCTCCTGAGAGTAAGAAAATACAGGCAGAAGAAAAACAAATAGAAAGAAAATTACTAAAGATAACATCTTATTTTTAAATGAATATATTATTTTTTTTCTGCCAGAAATCCACGAATTTTTAAGCATAATTGTCACCTCACTTTTAAAGTTGCCAGACTCAATAAAGCAAGAACTATTCCAATAATCCAGAATCTAACAATAACCTTTGGTTCTGGCCAGCCTTTTAATTCAAAATGATGATGTATTGGAGCCATTTTAAAAACTCTTTTCCCGGTTAATTTAAAAGAAGATACCTGAATCATTACTGACAATGTTTCAATCACGAATATGCCTCCGACAACAGCAAGAACAATTTCGTGTTTTGTTATTACTGCTAATGTTCCGAGCGCGCCTCCCAGACTGAGTGAACCTACATCGCCCATAAAAACATCTGCAGGGTAGGAATTAAACCATAAAAAACCCAGGGCTGCTCCGAACATGGCTCCGCAAAAAACAGTTAGTTCTCCTGTGCCGGGCAGGTAAAGAACCTGTAGATATTGCGCCAATCCTTTATGTCCTGAAAGATAAACGAGAACTCCATTTGCCAGCGCCGCAACAGCTACAAGTCCTATTGCGAGGCCGTCAATGCCATCTGTAAGATTTACAGCATTTGAAGAACCAACTATTACAATTATTGAAAAAGGTATATAAATCCAGCCAAGCTCAAAAAGCCATTTTTTGAAAAAAGGTACACTAAGAACATCTGAATAAGGATCCTTTGGATTTAAATAAAGAAAAACACCTATTGCGATTGCAAGTCCTATCTGAAGTCCAAATTTTTGATATGCTCTTAGACCTTTATGAGTTTGACGATAAACTTTGAGATAATCATCAAGAAATCCGATAAACCCAAACCCTAAAAGAGATGCAATCATTACCCATATATAGATATTTTTTAAATCACCCCACATCAACATTGAAAGCATTATACAAGTAATAATCAGAATTCCACCCATTGTCGGAGTGCCTGCTTTTCCGAGATGAGCTTTTGGGCCATCGTCTCTTATTTGTTGGGTAAGGCTTAATTTTCTTAATTTTTCTATCATCCATGGTCCCAATAACAAAGAAAGAAAAAGAGCTGTCAAAATAGCCAGAGATGTTCTGAAAGTAATATATCTGAATACATTAAGAGGAGAAAACCAGTCATGAAGGCTATATATTAAACTGTACAACATAGTTCCTCCATAACTTTTTCCATTCCCATTCCCCTTGAACCTTTAATAAGAACCGAGTCTCCTTCTTTTAATATTTTGCTAAGAATCTTTCCTGCTTCAGAAGCTGTATCTGATGTGTAAACAGTTCCTTTGAATTCATCAGAAGCTGTTTTCATTAAAGTTCCCACAGCTATAAAAATATCTATATTAAGTTTTGATAGTATTCTTCCGATATTTCTATGTGCTTCTTCAGCATATGAGCCAAGTTCAAGCATATCCCCTAAAACTGCTATGGCTCTTTTCTTTTTTGTTCTTGAAAGTTCTTCAAGAGCACCTTGAACAGAATCAGGATTTGCATTATACATGTCCTTAATAAAAGTAACTCCATCAATATAAGAATATTCAAGCCTCATCGGAACACCTGTAAAAGATTTAACAGCTTTTTGAATGTTTTTTAGCGGAATTCCTATTTTGTAAGCGATAGAGGAAGCAGCAAGTATATTATAAATATTAAAAATTCCTGATATTGAAGATTCTATTCTTATACTTTCTTTTCCTTTGATATGCATCTCAAAATTTAGACCCTTTTCACGGAGTTTAATGTCTTTTGCATAAACATCAGAAATTTCTTTAGCAGAATAATAGATAAGCTCTCCATTGAATTTTGAGCTGCTTATGCCTTCAACCATAAACTTATCATCAAAATTAACTGCTACAGTTTTTACAAATTCGAGCATCTCGAGTTTTGTTGAGCGTATTGTTTCAATGTTCCCGAACCCCGAGATATGAGCATACCCTATATTAGTCAGTATCCCGTAATCAGGAAGAGCTATCTTACACAACTGTTTTATATCGCCACGACCACTTGCACCCATTTCAAGAACAATAGCTTCGTCTTCCTGTGTTAAATTCGTTAGACTTAGAGGAAGACCGATATGATTGTTAAGATTCCCTTCATTTTTTAAAACTTTATATTCTGTTCCAAGAATTTCTGCTGTCAGTTCTTTGGTGGTTGTTTTACCATTCGTGCCTGTAATTGCAATAACAGGAATATTTCTTTTTAAGCGCATAAAACAAGCTAAGTCCTGCAAAGCTTTTAATGTGTCTTTTACAAATATAATGGTTTTATCTGTAATCTGTCTTTCTGGCTTTATACTTACGAATGCACCATTTCCTGTTTTTATTGCATCGAGTAAGAATTCATGACCATCATTTTTTCTTCCTTTTAAAGGCACAAACAATTCTCCGTGTTTGATCTTTCTTGAATCAATGCAGACCCCTGTAAATATATCCGCACCTTTACTGAGGATTTCTCCCCCGGTAGCTTTTAATATATCTTCTAATATTATAAGTCCCATGATTCAGATTAAACCTATCTTTTGAATCGTGTTAATAAATAAATTTTTATCATTATTTCTCTAAAGTCTTTTTGTTATAGCTTCTTTTGCGATTTCTTTATCGCTAAAATGTTTTTTTATACCTTGAATTTCCTGATAATCTTCGTGCCCCTTTCCTGCTATTAAGACAATATCCCCTGTTTTTGCCATGTTTATAGCTTTGATAATAGCCTTTTCACGATCCGGCTCAATAATATAATTTTTGTTTACAACTCCTTTTTCTATATCATCTATAATCTCCAGAGGATCTTCTGTTCTTGGATTATCCGATGTAATAATAACGAAATCGCTGAGGGATGTTGCCGCTCTACCCATTGCCGGCCTTTTACCTTTGTCTCTGTCGCCGCCGCATCCAAATACTGTAATTATTCCGCCCTTTTTTGATATAAGCAGGTTTTTAGAAGCATTGAAATCAAGGAGTTCTCTCGCTGTGATTATCAGTCTTTCAAGGGCATCTTCGGTGTGGGCATAATCTACGATACATAAAAAATCCTGGCCCATGTCAATTTTTTCAAACCTTCCAGGAACAATTTCAGTATTATTAATTCCCTCTGCAATTATATTCAAAGGCACATTCATCGATTTCGCTGCTCCGGCAGCAGCCATGATATTGTAAACATTGAACATGCCGATTAAAGATGTATCTATCTCTATAGTTTCATCGTTAATTTGAAGCAGGAAATTCATCCCGTTATATGAAAAGTTGATTTTAGAAGCTGTAATATCAGAGCCGGGTTGAAGTCCAAAAGTAAGAATATTCAAAGTTGAAGAAAGCCATCTGACAGGAAGTAATTCAGAATAAAGCTGTTTGCCAAAAATATCATCTATGTTTATTATTGCAGCTCCATCTGAAGAAAGCAATTCAACAAATAATCTTCTTTTCGCTTGAAAATAATTTTCCATTGTTTTATGAAAATCCAGATGATCTCTCGTTAAATTTGTAAATACAGCGGCCTTAAACTTTGCTCCATCAACCCTGTATTGAGCAAGTGCATGCGATGAAACTTCTGAGATAACATGTGTGCAACCTGCATCAAGCATGTCTTTTAAAAGATGCTGGAATTCAGGAGATTCAGGCGTTGTATGTATTGCAGGGAATATATCATCACCAATCATATACTGGATCGTTCCTATAAGGCCAACCTTACGTTCCCACAATTCAAGAATTGATTTTAATATATATGTGATCGTAGTTTTTCCATTAGTTCCTGTTATTCCGATTAAATTTAATTTTTCAGAAGGTTTTCCATAAAAATTATTTGATATGCAAGCGAGTTCTTTTCTGCTGTTTTCAACTCGAATAAATACAATAGGAATCTGCTCGCTATCTAAGGGATTAAATGACTTTATCTGTTCTTTATTAAATTGTTTTTCATGCACAATCGCAACAGCACCTTTTTGTATGGCATCCTGAATAAAATTATGTCCGTCGAATTTTTCTCCACGAATCGCTACAAAAAGCCAGTCATGTTTAATCTGTCGTGAATTATAAGAAATACCTGAAATATCAACAGCATTCAGAATATTATTTTCCATGCTGTCAGTAATTTTACAGTTTTCAATTATTTTCCTTAAAATCATCTCATTACCACAATATCAGGCTTATTTTGTTTTTCTTCAATCGGCACCTTTAAATAAGAAAGTGCCTGATTTGCTATATCTCGAAAAACAGGGGCTGCAACCGCTCCACCATAAATCTGTCCCCTGGGCTCATAAATTACTACTATCATCGCAATTCGTGGATTATCCGCTGGAACGAATCCTACAAAAGAACTTACATACTTTTCCTTTGAATATCTCTTTGTAGCAGGATTAATCATCTGCGCAGTTCCTGTTTTACCTGCAACATCATTGCCATCTATGGACGCAAGAGTTCCTGTGCCGCCTTCTTCAGTAACACTTTTAAGGATTTCCCTGAAAGTTTCTGCTGTCCTGCTTGAGATTATGCGTATTTTATCTCTGTCATTGAATGACGCAATTGTACGGCCATCAGGAGATATGATTTCTTTAACCACATGTGGTGTTACAAGATACCCGCCATTTGCAACAGCAGAGTAAGCGCGTAATATCTGCAAAGGTGTAACTGCAACTTCCTGTCCTATAGGTATAGCGCCTATGGAAGTCGCAGACCATTTTTCCGGTGGACGTATCCAGCCAGAAACTTCACCTGGCAGATCTATTCCTGTTTTTTCACCTATGCCCAACAATTTTGCGTATTTATACAATCTTTCTTTCCCCAATTTCATTCCAACCATTATCGAACCAACATTGGATGATTTCTGAATAACTTCTTTGAATGTCAGAACGCCGTATTTATGGACATCTCTGATTGTCTTGCCGCCAACTTCTATACCACCTCTGCTTACATCAAAGAGACTATTTGGTTTGAGAATTTTTTCTTCAAGAGCGCCAATGCCAATAACAATCTTAAATGTTGAGCCTGGTTCATAGCAATCTGTAATAGCCCTGTTGCGTCTTTCAGATGCATTTGCACTACTTCCCTTATTCAGGTCATAGTCAGGCAAATTTGCGAGCGCAAGAATTTCGCCGGTGAATGGATCCATCATTATCACAGAACCAGCAGCAGCCTTCCATTTAGACATGGCTTTATCGAGTTCTTTTTCAATAATCTGTTGAAGAACTTCATCTATTGTTAATACTATATTATTGCCCTTTATTTCTGTGATAACACCTGAAGAAAGAATTCTGCCGCCAGCATCCCTTTCCACGATTACTTTTCCGCCATTTGCTTTCAGATATTTATCATATTTAAGTTCTATTCCTTCGAGAGACTGATTGTCGACACCGACAAAACCGATAATATGGGATGCGAGATTGGATTTTGGATAATATCTTTTTGCCTCGGTTAAAAAACCAAGCCCGTTTATTTTCAATGACTTTATTTTTTCTGCTTTTTCAGGTTCCATTTTCCTTCCAAGCCAGACAAACCTTCCCTGTTCCGGTATTTTTGCCAATATAGCCTCGGGTTTTTGACCCATTAAAGAAGCAAGAGTTCCTAATTTTTCATTTTCACGTGTAAAATTCTGTGGATCACAATAAACCGAATCAAGCTCTAAATTAAGAGCAAGTTCTCTTCCACGACGATCCACGATAATTCCTCTTCTTGCCTGTATGTCCTCGACCTTTATATATTGTTTTCTTGCGCTGTTAGCAAGAATTTTATGGTTGAAAATCATCAAATCAACAAGACGAAATATAACTATGAAAAAACTAAAAATTATAACAGTGTTGAGGATTACAGCCCTTTTTTTATTCAACCCCACCTCGTAATTTTAGGGCTCGTCTAAATTTCTTTTCTCCAGAGAAGCCCTGTAAGGCATATATTTTTTATTCTTATCAATGCTAATTACCTTAACTCTATCCGGTATTATAAAGCCTTCTTGAGAAGGTTGAGCTGTAGTAATTTTTGCAAAAGATAAAATACTCGTTCTTTCTGCGAGGAGAAGTTTTCTTTCTCTTAATGCATTCGTTTTTTTGTTTTCTAATTCTCCAATGCTATATTCAAGTTTAAGAAAATCAGAGCGCAGTTTAACTATGCCAAATACACATGCTATTAGTAAAATTACAAGAAAACTTTTAAGCGTCAAAGATAAAAATCCGGGTCTTTTCCTTCGCATCATATTTTCTCCGCAACCCTTAATTTTGCACTTCTTGAAGCTGGATTTATTTTGATTTCTTCTAAAGAAGCTGTCATGGGTTTTCTGGTTATTTTTCTAAAAACGCCTTCTCTCACTTTATTGGCTATAAATTGTTTTACAATTCTGTCTTCGAGTGAATGATAGGAAATTACACATAATCTTCCGGATTCTTTCAGAAGATTCTCCGAAGCGTGTAGCCCGGCATTTAGATTTTCGAGTTCTTTGTTTACCTCAATTCTTAAAGCCTGAAAAGTTCTGGTAGCAGGATGTATTTTTCCCCTTTTTCTATAAACACTTTCAACGATTTTAGATAGTTCAGAACATGTATTAATCGGGCTTCTTTCTCTGTTTTTTACTATTAAACGAGCAATTTTACGCGAATTTCTTTCCTCTCCATATTCCCGGAGAATCCTGTTTAATTCTTTTTCAGAATAATTATTAACTATATCCCAAGCAGATAGCGCCTGTGTTATATCCATCCTCATATCCAATCTTTTATCAGATGAAAAACTGAACCCCCTTTCAGCATCTTTCATCTGAATCATTGAGATACCAAGGTCGAATAATATTCCATCAACTTCAGAGATACCTTCTTCAAGAAGGATATTCCCCATATCTTTAAAACTCCCCCTTCTCAAAATAACTCTACTGTCAGAAAATCTTTTAGCTGCAAATTCAATGGCTTTAATATCTTTGTCTATGCCTATTATTTTCCCTCTGCTATCAAGTTTTCTTAAAATTAGTTCTGAATGTCCTCCCGGTCCTAATGTAGCATCAACATAAACTCCATCTTTTTTAATTTTTAAAGCATCTAAAACTTCTCTGTGCAAAACAGGAAAATGCACTTTGTCCACATTAATTCAAAAATAATCTCTATATTTCATACGATGACAGCCTTTCTGCATATGCTTTCCAGTCAATTTTTGCAGGATCAAATGAATTATTCCATGAATCTCTATCCCATAATTCTATTTTTTCTATTTGACCAGCAAGAACTACATCAGAATTAAGTCCAGCGTCTTCACGTAAAGACGCTGGAACCAGGATTCTTCCTTGTTTATCCATTTCTGTTTCAACCGCTGATGCAACAACTCTTCTTAAATAGTAACGTACTGCTTCATCAGAACGTGGTTTGGAGCGAATATTTTCGAGGTGTTTGTTCCATTCCTCGAGTGGATAAATTAATAAACAGGCATCAAATGGAGCATTTGTAATATATAATTTAGTGCTATAATTACTTGTAATAATTTCCCTGAAAGGAGCTGGTATAATTAATCTGCCCTTCTGGTCTAATGTGTAATAATATTTTCCAGAGAAAGATGGCACTTTTCCCTCCACTTTTTACCACTTTCTACCACTAAATAATAATTTGATATGAAAATATTGTCAAGTAAAAAAATAACATTTCTATATTATGTATATAATTATTTCTATAACTACAATATATTGGATATATATAAATAATTTTAAGCATTAATTTTTTGTATTATCTGATTCTAAGAAATACAGCTACCTAACATAATTTTTCTATTTTTATGGATATTATTTTTGTCTTGACAAAAAGATTTCTTACTTGATACTGTTATTTCAGGTTTTATTTTCTATTTATTTACTAAAATTCAAAAAATCAAAGAGGGGGGTGATTAAATGACAAAGACCGAGCTAATCGACAAAATTGCAACAAGTACAGGTCTAACTAAAGCCGTTGCATCAAGAGCACTTGAAGCTACTCTAAATTCAATTAGGACTGCACTCAAAAAAGGACAAAAAGTTACTCTTATAGGTTTTGGCACTTTTTCAGTCTCAAAAAGAAAATCCAGGAAAGGCCGCAATCCTCGTACAGGCGATACAATTACAATTCCTGCTGCTAAGATACCAAAGTTTACAGCAGGCAAATCTTTTAAAGACGCAATTAAATAATAAGATTTTCATTTATATTTGATTAAGGTGCAATTAAATTGCACCTTAATCAAAATTTCTTTTTTATTAATATTGTTATTTTGTAAGGAGGTATATATGCTGGCGGAATTCAGTATAGTTCCAATAGGTTCGGGGAGTAGCATTGGGTCGAGACTTGCTGAAGTTCTTGATATTGTTGATTCAAGCGGATTGCCGTATAAAATTAATCCTATGGGCACTGTAGTGGAAGGTGAATGGGATGATATTATGAGACTTATAAAGAAATGTCACAAAACTGTAATGAAGTCTGAAGAAAGAGCAGTAACAACTATTACAATCGATGATCGCAAAGGAAAACCAAACAGGATAGAAGAAAAAGTAAAATCCATTGAAAAGAGACTCGGTAAAACTCTTAAGAAGTAAGGAGGTCTCATGTCTTCAAAAGTAACTCTTTCAGTAATCAAAGCCGATGTTGGTGGTTATGTAGGTCATTCGAGCATTCACAATGATATAATCCAAACTGCTAAGGAGAAATTAAATAATGCAACAGAGCAGGGAATTCTTATAGATTTTCATGTAACACGCTGCGGAGATGACCTTGAGTTAATAATGACTCATAAATATGGGACAGATGCTGAGAATATTCATCAACTTGCATGGAATACTTTTGTTGCATGTACTGAAGTTGCCAAAGAATTAAAATTATATGGTGCAGGACAGGACCTTCTTTCAGACGCTTTTACAGGAACAGTAAAAGGCATGGGACCTGGAGTTGCAGAAATGGAATTTGAAGAGAGAAAAAGCGAGCCAATAATTATTTTTATGGCAGACAAAACATCTCCAGGAGCATGGAATCTTCCCTTATATAAAATATTTGCAGACCCTTTTAATACAGCAGGGCTTGTAATAGACACTACAATGCATGAAGGTTTTGTATTTGAAGTTCTTGATGTTTATAAGCGCAGGAAAATAACTTTTAGTTGCCCCGAGGAATTATACAATCTGTTGATGTTTATAGGTGCTTTGCGAAGATTTATGATAAGAAATGTTTATAGAAAAGATGGCATGATTGCAGCAACTGCATCCACACAGAAGCTTAGTCTTATTGCAGGAAAATATGTTGGTAAAGATGACCCTGTTCTGATTGTGCGTTGTCAATCAGGACTTCCAGCGATTGGTGAGGTACTCGAACCTTTTGCATTCCCACATACAGTCGAGGGCTGGATGCGCGGTTCACACAGAGGACCTTTAATGCCTGTTGCTTTTTATGAAGCGAATCCTTCAAGATTTGATGGACCGCCAAGAGTTATTGCTGCAGGTTTTCAATTATGCAAAGGAAAGCTCATTGGACCGAGAGATCTTTTTGATGACCCTGCTTTTGATGAAGCAAGAAGAAAAGCAAATGAGATTGCAAATTATTACAGACAGCATGGATCATTTGAACCACACAGACTCGGGCTCGAAGATCTTGAATACACTACAATGGACAAATTGATGAAAAATCTTGAAAGCAGGTTTATTCCTGAATAATTCTTTTGACAAATTTTTCTTCATCTGAACGTGTTTCCAGTCTGCCTTTGAGTTTTTCTTCTAACAACTGATTCAATATTATTGAATATATAGGGCCTGGTTTTACTCCCATATTTTTAAGGTCATTTCCATTCAGAATTGTTTTAATATTTCTTAATTCTGTGAGGTATCTTGAAATGATTTTCTGCTTTTTTCTATCTCTGCACACTGCCATAATAAATAATATAATCTCCAGACTTAAATGTCTGAAGCAATTATAAATTTCAACAGGATCATCAGAGGGAAATTTCTTCATTATTTCTTTTGAACGGTTGATACCTTTGATTATTAGTTCTTTTATTTTTGAAGGCGGGGAAAGTCTTTCTATAGCTGCTTCTAATTCTTCATTCGAAAGTTTTGAAAGCAAAACCATTAAATAAAGTAAACTGCTATCCGGTTTTTCCTCAAGGAAAAGAAGCTTGAACCATGCTAAAGTTTCCTGAAGGGATTTTAGTAGATTTTCAAGTTCTTCGTTGAATATTAGACGATTATGTATAACTCTTAAAAGTCCGTAGTCGGAAAGTTTCTTTAATGTATTGACAGGCTCGGTTTCTTTAAAAGAAAGCAATAGTTCTTCATAAATTCTCGGACCTGAAAGCATATTGAAAAGGTTCATCTCAAGAGCTGACTTGATCAGGTTTTCGGTGTGTTTGCTGATTTTAAAACCAAACCGTTGCGCAAACCTGACTGCTCTAAAAGCCCTTGTTGGGTCCTCAATAAAACTCAGGTTATGGAGCACTCTTATAGTTTTTTCTCTTAAATCTCTCTGGCCGCCAAAAAAATCTATTAATATCCCGAAATCCTTTGGATTAAGTTTAATGGCAAGCGTGTTGATAGTAAAATCTCTTCTGTACAGGTCTTTTTTTATTGATGATGTTTCGACTTTTGGAAGTGCTGCGGGTGATTCATAATACTCGGTTCTTGCAGTTGCTACATCAAGTTTAAGCGCACTCGTGAAAATTTGTGCGGTTCCAAATTTTTCATGAGTTCTGACTTTTGCTTTGAGGATTTCACCGAGTTTTTTTGCGAAAGCTATACCATCACCTTCAACAACAATATCAATATCAAGATTTTCTTCCCCCCTGAGAAGGTCTCTAACAGAACCTCCAACAAGGTAAGCATTATATCGCAATTCATCCGCAACCTGTCCTGATAGTTTTAATAAATCATATATCTCAGATGGAAATTTCTCTTTTAACCATGAAGATAAATTCCTTCCCATTGTTGGTTTTTCTTTGGTAATCGTTTCCTCTATTTTTCTGCGTCTCAGGAATTCTTCATAAAGAGTGCGAAGCAGATCAGTTCTTGTTATAGCACCCACAATTTTATCTTTTTCTATAACTGGCATAAATCTCTGGTTCTGCTCGATCATTAGTGTTTCAATTTCTCTGATGGGAGTTCCTGGCTCCACAGTCATTGCGTCTGTTGTTGAAAAATCAATGGCTTTGCTTTTCCCAAAACCATGAAATAATGCTTTTTCGACTATTTCACGTGCAATAAGGCCAATATACTTGCCTTCTTTGAGTATAGGGAGAACATTGACTCCGTATCTTGTCATTACAGATTCAGCTTCTTTGATAGTCATATCGTATGGGATTGTAATAACAGGTCTTGTCATTATATCAGACGCTACTTTCCCGGGTTGAACAGAAGAATTAAGAATATCTAAGATACGTTCCTCTATTATCTCAATAGATGCTTCTTTAATGGTTGCGGATGCAGCAGTCGGGTGTCCTCCTCCGCCAAACTCTGTCATAATGGAAGCCACATTCAGTTCCGGAACCCTGCTTCTTCCCACAACAAGAATTTTACCTTCCATGCCAAGCAATACAATTACAGCATCAATATCTTCCATATCCATAATTCTATGAGCAAGATGTGCTGCATCACCCACATAAAATTCTCTCGCTGCTTTTGCTATTTTTATTCTTATTCCTTTAATAACTATATCCTTTGAGGTCTGCAGGAGTTCATTCAATATTTCGAGTTCTTCGGTGCTTAATTCCATCTTTAGAAAATTTGCCGCTATATTTAAATTTGCACCTCTTTTGAGCAGATAAGCTGCAGCAAGCATGTCGCGCTCTGTGGTTGAAGGAAACAACATACAGCCTGTTTCTTCATAAATACCTAAGGCAAGTATAGTTGCTTCCATAGGCGTAGGATGAAGCTTTTTGTTTTTCAGTATTTCCGTAAAAATTGTTGCAGTCGCTCCAACATGTTCAATTTTTTCGAGTTCTCCTCTTATGTCCCCTGTAGTAAATGGATGATGGTCATAAATATGTATTTTTATCTTTTTATTTTGAATTAATTCAGCAAAAGGACCTATTCTTGAAGGCGTCTTTGTATCAACAAGTATAAGACGGGTTATTTTTGAAATGTCAATATCTTTTATCCTTTTTATCTTAACAGGCTGGAAAGCTTCGAGAAAATCCCTGAGTTTTTTTTCCTGAGAACCAGGGAAAACAATCTCGGCCTCGGGATAAATTTTCTTTGCCGCAACCATTGATGCGAGAGCATCAAAGTCAGCATTCATATGTGAAGTTATAATGTCCAATTCAGGAAGGGTTTATAACTACTCTGTCCCTGCCTGCATGCTTGGCAGCAAACATTGCATTGTCAGCGATATTGATAAGATCATCGTAATTTCTTATTTTTTTGTTAGTGCTGCAGGCTACTCCTATGCTAACTGTAATATTTATCTTTTTCTTCAGGGCATCAAAATGATGATTTTTTATAATATTTCTGAGTCTTTCAGCCTCAACAAAGGCTCCTTTTTCATCTGTCTGTGGTAAAAGTAAAATAAATTCCTCACCGCCATATCTCGCAAATATATCAGACCTTCTTGTATGCATTTTCACGAGCTGAGCAAATTCACGTAATATAATATCGCCTACTCTATGTCCGAAAGTATCATTTATTCTCTTAAAATAATCTATATCAAACATCATGCAACTTAAAGGCAAACGGTACCTTTCGGATCTGCTGAATTCCTCTTCAATTCTATTGTAGAAATATCTGATATTGTATATTCCTGTTAAATAATCTGTAATCGCAAATTTTTCAAGTTTTGATTTTTCCAGATTGAGATTTTCATAAAGAAAGGCATTATAAAGGGAATTTGCAGAAGCATTTGCGAGTGCAAGACACATTTTTATTTCTTTATCAGTGAAAGTATGTTTTTTCCTTGAAGTTCTTAAAAGAAGGGTTCCAATTATTTCATCATAGAAAATTACAGGAATTACGACTATTGAGCGGATACCTACAGTTTTTATGATATCCTGTACCTCTTTCATCAAAGGGTCTTTCGAGGCATCTTTAACAACAATCATCTCCCTTGAATTAAGGACTTTTCTTATTTCAGGATATTTTCTTAAATCAATTCTTATGTTGGTGATTTTTGGATCTTCATAAGTTGAGATAACATTAGCATACTGAGGATCAATAGAATTTATACTGAGAATTGAACATCTGTCAACTTTTATAATCTCGGCAAGTTTTCTTACGATTAGATATAAAACTTCATGCGGATCAAGTGTTGATGAAAACAAAGTGGCAAGTTCAACAACTGCATGATGATTATTGCCACATTCGTAAAGGGTTTCAATCCACTTTTTTCCTACAGATATTACCCCGAGTTTATTTTCCAGATCATCCTTATGAAAAGGACTTATAAGATAACATTCTACATCAGATTTAACTATAGTATGAATACCCTGAGTAATATTTTTAGATACTAAAGCAATAACAGGGTACTTTTGTTTAAGTTCCTGAATTTCTTCTAATCCATAAGGGCTATCCGTTAAAATAGCAACTATTTTCTTTTTAAAAGATAACTCTTTTTTTAATGAGTTTGAGCTTCTAATAAACTTTGCATTATAATTCTGATTGTTCTTAAAGAAAGATTTCAAGAATGTATTTACTTCTTTATCATTGCTGTAAATTACAACTTCTTTTTTATTTCCCATGTTTAAATTATTGCAAAAAATATGATTATTGTCTAATAAAAAATTAGCTATTTTTTTTATTATTCAAAAATTTTATGAGATTTTTATAATTCATTGTGTTAATCACATGCTTTTTTTCGAGCCAGCCACGCCTTGCAATAGACACTCCATAAGCCATAAATTTAAACTGACTTAACATATGGGTATCTGTGTTGATAACGATCGGCACACCCATTGATGCAGCTTTTTTTGCGTAAACATCATTAAGGTCGAGCCTGAGAGGATATGAATTAATTTCGAGTGCGGTATTAGTTTCGAAAGCTGTCTTTATTATTCTTTCCATATCAATATTATAAGGGTCTCTCTCTCCTATAAGCCTTCCTGTCGGATGTGCGATAAAGGAAACATATGGATTTTTCATGGCAGAAACAATCCTCTGAGTAAGCTGTTCTCTGCTCTGTCTGAAACCCGAATGTATTGAAGCTATAACTATATCAAGCTGTTTGAGAATATCATCGGAAAAATCCAGACAACCATCGCTTCTTATATCAACTTCTATGCCTGACAATAACCTGAATCCTTTAAGCCTCTTATTGAGAGCGTCAATCTCTTTCTTTTCCTCAATGACTTTTTCTTCGTTTAATCCTCTTGCGATTCCAAGTCCTTTTGAGTGGTCTGTTATTGCGATATATTCATAACCTGCTTCCCTGGCAGCGTTTATTAATTCATCGTAATCATGACTCCCATCGCTTCTCTTTGTATGAACATGCAGGTCACCTTTGATATCTTTAATTTCAATCAATACGGGGAGTTTCCCATCTATAGCTGCTTCAATTTCTCCTGTATCTTCCCGCATTTCCGGCGGTATATAGGGTAGTCCTAATATTTTATAAATATCCTCTTCTTTTTCACCTCCAAGCTTTTTATCATCTTTCTCCCTGAAAATCCCGTATTCATTTATCTTCAGGCCTGCTTTAACTGCCATTTCGCGAAGGCGAATATTATGTTCTTTGCTGCCTGTAAAATAAGCAAGCGCAGCGCCATAACTCTCTTCTTTAACCACTCTTAAATCAACCTGAATGTCTTCCTGAATTATTATGCTTGATTTTGTCGGACCATGCATTAACACTTCTTTAACATCAGGCAAATGGATAAAAGCATTCATGACAGATTTGGGGTCATTTGAGGTTGCAAGAATATCTATATCTTTAATGGTATCTTTCCATCGTCTTAGACTGCCAGCAAGGCTTATTTTATTGACAGGGCTGTGTTTTTTAATATAATCGAGAATTTCTTCAGCAACAGGAAGCACTTTACCCAATGGTTTTCTCTCTATGCCCCTTTTTAACATCTCTATCCCTTTTATTATATTTTCTTCGGTCTTTTCTTTTATTCCCGGAAGACCTGTCAATTTATGTTTGCGGGCATAATTTTCAAGGTCTTCCATATTTCTTACATTCAATTTTTCATAAAGCATTTTTGCGGTTTTTGGTCCGAGTCCCGGAACTTTCAATAAAGTGCTTAGACCTTCAGGGATTTCCTTCTTAATATCTTCATATGCCTGAATTTTGCCTGTTTTAATGTATTCTTCTATTTTTCCGGCAAGGTCCTGACCGATTCCTGGTATCCTGAGTAATTCTTCCTTTGAAGTTTCTGCTACATCTTTTGATAGACTTTCGAGCGCAAGAGCAGCCCTTTTGTATGCTCTTATTCTGAAAGGATTATCACCTTTAATTTCAAGAATATCAGCAATATCATTAAATATCGAAGCAATTTCTTTGTTCTTCATCTATTAGATTATTTTTCGGTAAATCTTACAGCCTCGCTATCCCTGCATTCAATTAATATATTTGCTTCTTTTTCGACCAGAGGCCTGAGTTCATAAATCCCCACCGGCTTTTCCTTGCCTTTTACTATAACTTTTTCGAGCCCTTTTACTTCAACATGTCCGATTCTTTCGTTCTTAAGGGAATCTTTTATTAATTCGAAAGTATATTCTGTAATAAGTATATTAGCATTATATTTTCTTGTAAGTGCTTCAACTCTGGATGCAAGGTTTACATTATCTCCTATTACTGTATAATCCATTTTTCTTCCTTCGGCTCCTATATTTCCTACAAGTACTTCTCCTGAATTAATTCCTATGCCTGCATCAAGCATTGGTTTCCCTTCTGATTTCCATCTTTCTTGAAGTTCGCGCAATTTATTAAGCATATTCAACGTGCATTTAACAGCGAGTTCCGCATGATTTTTCTGTTTTAATGGAGCTCCCCAGAAAGCCATTATCGCATCACCCATGAATTTATCAACGGTTCCCTCCCATTTGAATATTATATCTGTCATGGCACCGAGATATTCATTCAATATTGAGACAACCTCTTCAGGAGAATGACTCTCCGAAAAAGAAGTAAAACCTCTCACATCAGAAAAAAGAATCGTAACTTCTTTTCTTTCTCCACCGAGTTTTGCCATGCCCGGATTTCTTATCAATTCTTTGACAACACGTTCTGTTACATAACTCGAAAACATTGCCCTCATTTTACGTGCGTATGTTTCTTCAACCGCATGACTATAAGCTGTTCCTGAAGCAAACATAAGCAAAGTGGCTATCGAAGGATAAACAACATAAATCCATATCCCTTCATATGAAAAAACAAGATACGCAAGAAACAAAAGGGAAAAAACTATAAAAGTTGCTATTACAAAAGATGTAACAGCTTTAAGTCTTCCTACTATAAAAGATACAAGCATCACAGAAACAAATAGAATGATAAGATTCGTAATTAAAGAACCTTTTACTAAATATCTGCCTTCAAGTAAGGATGAAATCACATTTGCGTGTTTTTCAACTCCGGGCATTGCAGGAGAAAACGGAGTGACTCTTAGATCATAGATACCCATTGCTGTTGCGCCAACAAGGACGATCCTGCCCTGCAACTCATTGGCCCCGATTTTTCCTTCAATAATGTCTGAGATCGAATAATGTTTGAAAGTAAAGGAAGGCCCGTAATAATAAATCAGGCTTCTGCCGTATTTATCAGTAGGAACATATCTTTTCTTGCTTAAATAAATGCCTTTTGTTGCTTCCACAACAACTTTTTCATATGGTATCCCGAGATAGATTGAAGCTGTTAATAAGTCAAGTGAAGGGTAAAGATAACCTTTATGTTCTATGAGCATTGTTTCCCATCTTAATGTTCCATCGTTTTTATCGGGTATCATATTAATATGACCTATTGCCATTGATTCTTTCATCAGAATAAGCACAGGCGCGAGTACTCCTGTTGAGCTGAGAGGTGCATATTTATTAAATTTCTCCGGATTCAGAATCGATTTAATGGCTGCATATGTTATATGTTCGTTTTCTCTTGATGTCTGGGTCCTGTCAAAAGAAAAAACAAGTGGAAGTAATACATTGCCAGCGCCTTTTACAGCCTTTGCGAGTACAGGGTCATTTTTTTCAGATTCTGGCATGAAAATATCGAACACAATAAGCTCTGTTTCAGCTTCTGTAAGTTTATTAAGCAAAGATGCTATTTTATCTCTGCCCCATGGCCATCTTCCGAGTTTTTCTATGCTTCTTTCATCAATTGCAGCTATTACAATATTATCAGGAGCTTTTGTCCTGCCCATCAGGCGGAATCTTACATCATACATTTTATCTTCGAGTATCTCCAGAGGCGTGAATTCTATTATCATCAAAGTCGAAAAAATTATGGTGATAAAAAACCCGATTATAAAAATGACCCTGTTTTTCTTAGATCTGTCAAGCTGTATAGCAGGCATATAAATAAATCTCAATTAAAAATATATTCCTATCATAGCATTATTATAAACATGCTTGCATTTGTTAAAATAAAAATAATGATTAATGTTGAAAAAATATTAAGCCAGATTAAGCATAATTGCAATATTTCAGATGCCCGTTTCTGGGGCACTTATTCTCTTTGCGGCCTTCTATTGAGATTGCGTGAATTATACCGTATTGAAAATGGATTATTACCATGGGAAAAACCTTTAACCGAAGATGTTGGCAGATGGATTAATGAAAGGGAAGAATTATGGAGAAAACTCCAGAACTCTGATTTAACAGATATTAAAATAAATGGAGATAATTTTAATGCATTTGATGAAAGAAAAATCAATAATATTTTGAACCCATCGGGGCTTCTTTATGGAGCAGGTTATGGACTATATATGAAGCCCGTATTTTTCATTGCGGAAATAATTTCTCATGAGAAGACCGATGGTTATGATATTTATATTGCTGGCAGGGAATATGCGAGAGATCTATCTGATTATCCGGCAATGTTGCAGAATAAAACTATCATTTCAAGATTTGATATGGCAAGACTTCTTATCTGGAATAAGTTTGAGGAAATGAGATGCAAGAATATTCCATGCAGGCTATCTTATGCTTTTGGTCAATATGGATTAAATAGAGAGCAGGATATTACAAAAGAAACATATGAAAATATTAATCAAATTGCCCTATCAGAAGCAAAGGGGTATATTTATCATGAACTCGGTGAAGCATACGAAGGTAAAATCTTAGGAGAGGAATGGAAACAATTCCTTTTAAGTCTGCCTCATAGCAGTGCCGAAGTTTTTGTCCGCTCTGTAAAAGATGTGCTTTCTGATACTTCTGAAAAAGGAATGTTAAAACATATAATTGAAAATGAAAAATCAGGCTCGCTCGGTTTTTATAATGTCTTTTTAAGCGGATTCAGGAAGATTATATTCCCTGAAATGGCAGAAGCATTTGAAAAATTCAGGGAAAATAAGAATTGGGACATTATAGAAAAAGCAAGGAAAACAGGTTATGAAAAAACTTCTATGTACTCCCGTAAATTGCTTGATATATACCACAACCATAAGTCTGATATAAACATTCTTTGCAAACTCATTGAGCAGGAAATAAACTCTTTTCAGAAATAAATATTTATTGTGGGGCAGACAAATATATCTTTTCAGAAACCTTTGATATAATATTGAACATGAGAATTATAAAAAATAAAAAAAGCCTTAGTGAATTTCTTCAAATTCTGAGAAAACGTTCAACAGGAGCAAGCCCTGAGATTGAACAAAGTGTCAGGGAGATAATTGAAGATGTTCGGATTAATGGCGACGCTGCTGTTCAGAAATACACACAAAGATTTGACTCTCTTCAAAGAAAGAATTTTAGGCTCACTTTATATGAAATTGCAAAAGCTGTTTCGATGGTTGATAAGAAGACTATCAGAGCTCTAAAAATCTCAGCAAAAAGAATCAGAAAATTTCATAAAAATCAAATAGAACGTTCATGGTCCTTTTCTGAAAAAGGCACTGTTCTCGGTCAAATTATCAGGCCACTTGAAAGGGTTGGAGTTTATGTGCCTGGTGGAAAAGCCTCATATCCTTCAACTGTTCTGATGAATGTTATACCTGCACAGGTAGCTGGAGTTAAAGAAATAGCTGTTTGTGTCCCGACTCCTAATGGACAGATAAATGAAAATGTTATGGCTGCATTGAATTTGCTCGGGATAAAAGAAGTTTATTGTATTGGTGGTGCACAGGCAATTGCTGCGCTTGCATATGGTACGAATACGATTAAAAAAGTTGACAAAATTGTGGGCCCCGGCAATATATTTGTTGCAACAGCAAAAAGAATGGTCTTTGGAATTGTTGATATTGATATGATTGCAGGCCCAAGTGAAATATTAATAATTGCTGATGATTCTGCAAATCCTTCTTTTGTAGCAGCAGATTTATTATCACAGGCTGAGCATGATGAATTTGCCTCTTCAATACTCATAACAGTATCAGAAAAATTAGCGGAAGATGTGGTCAAAGAGCTAAACAAACAACTTGATTTACTCAAAAGAAAAGACATCGCAAATAAATCATTAGAAAATTATGGTTCTATTATTATTACCAAAGACATAAAAGAAGCTATTGAAATATCAAATCAAATAGCTCCAGAGCATCTTGAAATTATGACTGAAAGACCAACAAAAGTTTTATCATTAATAGAAAATGCAGGTGCAATATTTCTCGGCAAATGGACTCCAGAAGCTCTGGGAGACTATGCAGCAGGTCCAAATCACACACTTCCGACAGGTGGAACAGCAAGGTTCTCATCTCCTCTCGGAGTTTATGATTTTATCAAGCGATCGAGTCTCTTATATTTTACAGAGAAAGGTTTTAAATCTCTTTCAAATACAGTTACAACAATTGCAGAAGCAGAAGGATTAGAAGCTCACGCAAAAACAATAAGCATCAGGAAAACATATTTTTAAGTTTTGTCCACTAATTTTTCTGAATTGTATTTGTGATAAATATTATACATATTTTATCTCTGAGTCTTGCGCTAAGTCTTCAGCCCTTTTTCAATTTCATAACATCTGCATTATTTAAAGTGCATTTTCAGGATTAAGATAACCTGTCATAAACTCAGCAATAACATATTGTATTTTTTAATATAGTAGATTTTAATACTGTGGATATGGTCAAATATAAAAATTAGTTTAAAATACTTATAATAAAAATAAATTCTGGAGGTTTTTGATGCATATAGGAGTAATTGGTACTGGTTATGTAGGGCTTGTTACAGGAGCATGTTTTGCAGAATTCGGTCTTTTTGTGACATGTGTTGATAAGGATGAAAAGAAGATTAAGTTACTTAAGAAAGGAATAATCCCTTTTTATGAGCCTGGTCTGGATGAACTTGTAAAGAGAAATATAGCGCAGGACAGGCTGAATTTTACAACAAAAATAGGTAAGGCGGTTGAGAATTCACTCGTTATTTTTATTGCTGTAGGTACTCCGAGAAGAGGTGATGGTTCTGCTGACATGAAATACGTCGAGGAGGTTGCAAAAGAAATTGCAATAAATATGAATGACTACAAAGTTATAGTAACAAAAAGCACTGTTCCAGTTGGAACAGGTGAAAAAATAAAAGAGATTATATCCAGCAATCTGAAGAAAAAGATTGACTTTGATATTGTTTCAAATCCCGAATTTTTAAGGGAGGGTTCTGCGATTGAAGATTTTATGAGGCCAAATAGAGTTGTGATTGGAGCAGACAGCGATCATGCAATCGCGATAATGAAAGATCTTTATAAACCACTTTATCTTATTGAAACTCCTTTTGTAATTACAAATATAGAAACAGCAGAATTGATAAAATACGCATCAAATTCATTCCTTGCAACAAAGATTTCTTTCATAAATGAACTTTCTGCTCTCTGCGAAAAGGTTGGAGCAGATATTCATATGGTTGCAAAAGGAATGGGACTTGATCAGAGGATAGGACAGAAATTCTTGCACCCTGGTCCTGGATTCGGAGGCTCGTGCCTTCCAAAAGATACAAGTGCTCTTCTGAAAATAGCTGAAGACAATAATGTTACTCTCGGTATTGTTGATGCAGCAGTAAAAGCAAATGAGAGACAAAAGAATTTAATGGTGCAAAGAATTAATGATACTCTCGGGAACTTAAAAGGAAAAAACATAGCAGTGCTTGGAATATCTTTTAAACCAAACACTGATGATGTGCGTGATGCACCTTCGCTCTTTATTATTGAGAAGCTTATATCAAAAGGAGCCAAAATAAAAGCTTATGACCCTGCGGTAAAGCATCTTAATACCGATTTAATGAAGAATATAAAGTTCTGTGATGACCCTTATACTACATTGAAGGGCGCAGATGCGATCATTATTCTTACTGAATGGAATCAGTTCAGAAATCTTGATCTTGAAAAAGTTAAAAGTCTTATGAGGGAATTAAACTTCTTTGATATGAGAAACATCTATGACCCTCAAAAAATAAGGGCAATGGGATTTAAATATTATTCTGTTGGAAGACCTTAAAACATAAGAATAAAAAATGAAGATAATATGTCAGAACAGGAAAGCATACCATGACTATCATATTGAAGATACCATTGAAGCGGGACTTCTCCTTCTCGGCACAGAAGTTAAATCCCTCAGAGAAGGTAGAGCAAATCTTAAAGACAGCTATGTAATCATTAAAGGTGGAGAAGCATTCCTTCTGAACTGTCACATAAGTCCCTATAGTCATGGAAATATAATGAACCATGACCCTTTACGCACAAGAAAATTGCTTTTACATAAAAAACAGATTAATTATTTAGCTGGAAAAGTCAATGTTAAGGGTTATACCCTGATTCCTTTGAAACTGTATTTCAAGAATTCTTTTGCAAAACTCGAGATAGGACTTGCAAAAGGAAAAAGACTATATGAAAAAAGGGAATCAATAAAAGAGAGAGAAGTTAGAAGAGAGATTGAAAAAGCTATTAAGAATAAGTGATAATATAAATATACAAGATCTAATAAATCTCCGTTACCTGTTTGCGAATTAATAAAAACAGGGGGCGAAAGGGCTCGACGGGGGTTACGAGGATCAGGTTGCATGTCGTGGCTCCGTAACCACGTAAAAATGCGGAAAACAAACACAAACGCCAATAACGAACTGGCACTCGCTGCTTAATTAAGTAAGCAGCCGCTGCCCTGAAATTGTCTGTGTTTCAGGAGTCAGTGTCATTAAGCAGACTGGCTCAGGAGAATTTCTCCTGACTCTTGAGCAAGACAAAAGGAGATTGGATTTCAAAAAGCCTTCCTGATGGCATTTTGAAATCTGAAACATAATAATCAGGATAAACATGTAGATGCCTGAGAGTAGTGCTTTCGGACGCGGGTTCAATTCCCGCCGCCTCCACCATATAATCAATCTTAATAAAATCAAATGGTTGCGCCAGGTTATTTTATTTTTCAGGTTATTTTATTTTTATTGTTATGAAAGAGGCAGGTATTTATTTTTGTATTTTAAAATATCATTCTGGTTATCATAAAATTATTGCGAAAAATCTTTATTCTGCTTACAAATAGAAAATCAAGATTCAAGTCCTGTTCCCTTTGTTACCCGGGTTGTTTTAATCATGAGCATAATTGAGAAATTTATTTATATATTTAAAAATTTGTTTTTCTATACCTTGAGTACATTCAGATATGCTCTGCCATAAATATTATTATGAATACTAAATTTTTCCACGATATCCGTATTATTCGGGTTAAGGTATTTGTATATTGAATCCTTTTATTTTGCGATGAAGATTGCTTCTTTCTACTTCAAGAACTTCTGCGGTCTTTGATATATTCCAGCTATTTTCCTCAAGTTTTCTAATAATAAAATCTTTCTCAAAAGCTTCTTTTGCTTCTTTTAAAGTATTAAAAGAGAAATAATCCAGATGTATGTTTTCTTTCAAGAAAATATTTTTGGGCATAATGATTTCAGAAGGTGTCATAATTACAAGTCTTTCGATTACATTTCTCAATTCTCTGACATTACCCGGCCAGTCATATGTAGAGAGTAATTCTAACCCCTCATTTGTGATTTTCTTTGGCTTTTTACCGTATTCATCAGCAAAAAACTGAAGGAAATGTTCAACAAGTTCTGGAATATCTTCTTTCCTTTCCCTTAGCGGAGGCACATGAATAGGTATTACATTTAGTCTGAACAATAGGTCTTCTCTGAAAGTGCCCTTTTTTACTTCTTCAAAAAGATCTTTGTTTGTGGCAGCTATAATCCTGACGTCAACCTTGATATTTTTACTTCCACCAACTCTCTGGAACTCCTGTGTTTCGATAATACGCAGTACTTTTGACTGAGTTGATAGCGACATATCTCCAACTTCGTCAAGAAATAATGTTCCTTCATCAGCAAGCTCAAATTTCCCTTTTTTACGTTCGAATGCTCCGGTAAAAGAACCTTTCTCATGACCGAATAATTCACTTTCTATAAGTTCCTGAGGAATTGCAGCGCAATTCATTTCAATAAATGGCTTATCCACTCTCGGGCTGTTTTCATGCAGAAGATGTGCAACAAGCTCCTTTCCCGAACCGCTTTCTCCGAGTATTAATACTCTGCTGTTGCTTTTAGCTGCCATATCAATTTGCTCTTTTAAATTCTGGATTTTTTTAGAACTTCCGACAAGTTTCCATTTTTTTGTAATGTCCTCTTTTAAAGCCCTGTTTTCAAGCTCTAATATTCTTTTTTCGAGAGCCAGTTTTGTTACCAGAAGAACTCTTTCGAGTGAAAGAGGTTTTTCGAGAAAATCATAGGCGCCCGAGCGTGTTGCTTTTACGGCGAGTTCAATGTTTGCATGCCCAGATATCATTACAACAGGCATGGTTGGATTCAGGGATTTTAGTTCTTTCATGGTTTCTATGCCATCAATCCCGGAGAGCCATACGTCAAGAAAAACAATATCAGGCGAATTTTCCTTCAAAAGTTTAATGGCTTCTTCTCCTGATGACGCTGTAATTACATCATAGCCTTCATCTTTGAATATATCCGAGAGTGTTTCCCTGATCCCTTCCTCATCATCTACTATCAGTACAAGCTTATCTGTCATCTATATCTCCTTTATTGGAATCTCTATTCTAAAAACTGAACCTTTTGGTATATTCTCTCTCGCAGTTATTTTCCCGCCGTGTTCTTTAATAATTCTGTTTGCTATTGCAAGACCGAGCCCTGTGCCGCCTTTTCTTGTTGAAAAATTAGGTTGAAAAAGTCTTCCCATATCAGTTGTTTGAATTCCTGTTCCTGTATCTGCAATTTCAACAGAAAGATTATTCAATTCTGAATTGAAATCAATAACAACATCAATAACTCCGCTACCAGACATTGCCTGTATTGCGTTATCAAATATATTAATAAGAACCCTCTTGAATTGTTCTGTGTCAAGTTCAATAGGAGGAATATTATCAGGGATCGAAACATTTATCTTGATATTCTTATAGCCATAGTACAGATGAATTACTTCGTCAATAATATTATATAGGATAACTTCCTTCTTTTTTATTTCCGGCATTTTCCCGTATTTTGAAAAATCGTCAACAAGTTTTTTTAAACTGTCAACCTGTTTGATAATTGTCTGGATAGATTGGGGGAAAGTTTTTTCAAAATCTTTATCTTTGTTAATCCATTTTTTCATCATACGTTCAGTTGCAAGTTTTATAGGCGTTAAAGGATTTTTGATTTCGTGAGCTATTTTTTTTGCAGCATCCTGCCATGTTAGAGCTTTTTGAGCTTCTATAGCTTCTGTAATATCATCAAATACAACAAGCATTCCGATATATTTTTCATTGTCTTTAAGACTTGTTATGAAAATGTTAAGAGATAGTTTTTTATCTCCAATCATTGTGCTAACCTGTTTTTTAACAGGCCTGAACTGTCTTCCCTCTATGCTTTTAACTATTTCTTTTATCTCCTGTGAATCAATTTTTGATAAGAGTTCATTGTAATTTTTATTTATAACTTCATCATGTCTCAATCCGAGAATCATGCATGCTGCGCCATTTATCATGGAAATTTCCCCTTTAATATCAAGCATAATAACGCCGGAATTTATGTTATCAAGTATATTTTTAAGGTACAGGTACGCTGACTGAATGGATTCTTTGCCTGCCTTTAAATTTTTTACCATTTCATTAAAAGAATTTATGAGAATGCCCATTTCATCTTCTTTTTCTAAATTGATGTGTACATCGAGATTCCCGGAAGATACCTGCTGATTGGCAAAAACGAGCATCTGTATCGGATCGGTTATATTTCTTGAGATCCTTAAAGCAACCCAGAGCGCAAAGAATACAACTATTGTAGTGATAAAACCGAGTATCAGAAGATAATTCGCTTTTACAGGAACTTTTAAGGATTCTAAAGTAAGGTAATTTTCATAAGCATCATTGATTTTCTCTGCGTTCTTTGTAATTTTTGAAGGCATATAAGTCTCTACAACCACTACTTTTACAACCCTGCCATTTTTATACTCTGGCACAGCAGCCCTTATAAGGTCTCTATTATCTCCTGAAACAACTTCAGCTCCTTCTTTGCCCTCGAATGCAGCTTTAATAGTTTCGGTTGCTTCTTCGGGAAGATGGTAAATATATTTTACTGTGTAGTTTTTCTGGAAATTTTTTTCATTATATATCTGTTCTCTGGCAAAAATAAGAGCATTTTGTTTTTCATTTTCATAGACTGTTTTTGCGATTTCAACCGAGCTTTCAATCGGAATCTTGATTTGAGGAATAAACCAGCGATCTATATAATTTGTGATTAAACCGCTTGCTATAAAAAACAAAAGAGCAGAAGGAATCAAGGTTATAATTACAAATATTGTAACAAGTCTTGTTTTGAATTTATAACCCGGAACCTGATGTTTTCTCTCAAAAAAAAGTTTCACGAGACTTTTTGCTATGAAAAAAATCAGGACAAGTAGTGCTACAAAAGTGAGGTTAAAAAGAAGCAGAAGTATAATCTGTGTTGGGAAAGGGATTATTTCATGCCTGACATAGTGGATTTCCAGGGCAAATGATATGATTATAAAAATCGCAGACAGAAAAAGAAAAATCTTAAATCTTAACTCTTTCATTTAAGTGAGCCGGCTGTGAAATATTTAGATTCTTTTTTTATTTTAAATGAATTTTCGGATACAAAAAACATAAAATAGCCGAGTACAGGAGGGAGTTTTCTGATTTTTGATTCAGCTGTCACCCTTACAAAATATACGCCATTTTCAATATCTTTAATATTCGCAAGTTTTATATTTTCGAAATTTAATGCCCATTGAAGCATGGATTCAAATGATTTAAACCTTTTCCTCACCTGAGATGTTCCGTCATTTGAAGTTGCTATAAATTCAGTTTTCACAGGATCAACCTTAATTGTTCTTGTGAATGATTTGCCTGCAATAAATTCATCAGGCCACATTTCCCATACTCTGAAGAGATCTATGTGAAAGACTAATTCTTTTTTTATTCCATTTTTTATTTCTTCAAGAAATTTGTCATCAAAGGTTATGGAAGTTGTGACATATATTTCATTTTCGTATATTTTTACCTCAGGGCCTGAGATTTCGGCAGCTATTAAGCTCGATTGAGACGAAGAAAAAATAAAGATGAGAGCTATAAGAAACAAAATTATATCTTTCTTAAAACAGTCTATAAATATTTTTTTCATTATTATTCCTATGAACAAAGGCTTGACTTATTTCAAAAATTGTATTTTCATTATAGCATAGTAGGTTAAACCAGTACTAAAATAGTCAGTAAACTCAATTTGTAAGGAGGATGATATGGAGATAAAAACAGTTAAAATTAAAATACCCGAAGGTTGCAATATAATACTCGGACAGACTCATTTTATAAAAACTATCGAAGACCTTTATGAAATCATTGCAACCACAGTTCCCGGAGCAAAATTTGGGATAGCTTTTAACGAAGCATCAGGACCATGTCTTATCAGAACAGAAGGGAATGATAACGACCTTATTAATACATGTGTTGATAATCTTAAAGAGACAGGCGCGGGTCATGTATTTTGTGTTTTATTAAAAAATGCTTTCCCGATAAATGTTCTGAATCAAATTAAGAATTGTCCCGAGGTATGCCGCATTTTCTGCGCCACTGCCAATCCGCTTGAGGTTGTAATATGTGCTACCGAGCAAGGCAATGGCATTATTGGAGTAATAGACGGTTTTTCACCAAAAGGAGTAGAGACTCCCGGGGATAAAGCTCACAGAAAAGAGTTTCTGAGAAAAATAGGATATAAACTTTAGTCAATGTTTCAATGAAGATTTTATTTGATATTGGAAAATAATCATTAATATACGTATAACAATTTGGAGGAATAAATTATGCTACCAGAACTTAAGTATGATGAAAAAGGGCTTATCCCGGCAATAATTCAGGATGTTAAAACAGGTGAAGTTTTAATGATGGCTTATATGAATGAAAAGTCTTTGCAGATGACTGTAGAAACAGGATACACCCATTTCTGGTCTCGTTCGCGGCAAAAATACTGGAAAAAAGGAGAGACATCCGGGCATGTTCAGGAGGTAAAGGAGATATTATACGATTGTGACGCAGATACTTTGCTTGTCAAGGTAATACAACACGGCTCTGGTGCATGTCACACAGGCAACAGGACATGCTTTTACAGAAATATTAAATAGACAGAGTCAGGAGAATGAAATGAGTAAATACAAGTGTTCGGTATGTGGTTATATTTATAATCCCGAAGAAGGAGACCCTGATTCAGGAATTTCTCCCGGAACACCTTTTGAAAATCTTCCGGATGATTGGAAATGTCCTGTATGCGGGGCAGAAAAATCAGCATTTGAAAAAATTGATTGATTATTATAATTGTTCTTAAAATTGTATAATTCGGGGTAAAGGGAGATTTTATATATGGAAGATTTAAAGCATTCCGAGACATGGAGAGTATTCAGAATTCAATCAGAACTTGTTGAGGGTTTTGAGACTTTAAATGACCTTGGTCCTGCGGTGGCAATTTTTGGGAGTTCCCGCATGAAGCCAGGCTCACATTATTACAAAAAAGCTGTTGAACTTGGCAGACTTCTTTCGAATTCAGGTTTTTCAGTTATAACAGGCGGAGGGCCCGGAATTATGGAAGGCGCCAATAGAGGAGCCAAGAAAGGCAAGGGAAAATCAGTTGGACTGAATATAGAAATTCCGGCAGAACAGCATCCCAATCCTTATCAGGATATAAATCTTTCTTTCAGATATTTTTTTATCAGAAAACTAATGTTTGTCAAATATTCGATGGCTTTTATTATATTTCCGGGCGGATTTGGCACAATGGATGAATTGTTCGAGGCATTGACCTTATCTCAAACAAAAAAGATAGGAGTATTCCCTATAATTCTATTTGGTAGCGAATACTGGTCTGGATTGGTTGAATGGTTCAGATCAACACTTATACCGCACAATACAATTGATGCAAAGGATCTCGGGTTATTCAGTGTTGTTGATGAAGTTCATGAAGTCTGTGGAATTTTGCAGGAATACAGAAAAGCATATAATCAGGAAATACCCGAATGCAAACAACTAAGATAATTATTTACGGGGATGTACCATGCGGTAATCCACGGGTCTTTCTTTAAGACCTTTATCTGACCATATACCAAGCTTATTTTTACGCGCTGTTGATTGAGCTGCTGTTAATTCATTGACATACTTTACATTGGGTGGAAAAGTAAAAAGCATTGCATAACCATTTTCAAGCATTTTTTGATTAATTAACTGCCCGTCAGCAGTTCTTAAATAAGCCAGTAATCTGCCATATTTATCTCTTTTATCAATGTCGTATTCAATAGATACTTTCCAGCCCGAAGAACTTATTATAGATTGGAGAAATTCTTTTGATTTTTCGCCCCATGGTTTTTGTGCCAGTTCAGGTGCATCAATGCCAATTAGCCTTATCTTCTCTTCTTTTTTACCAATTCTCGCGGTAAGTGTATCTCCATCCGCTATTGATAAAACAGAAACTAAAGAATCTGTAGTCTTATCCTTTGTAGTGCTTATATTTTCATTTATCAGATAAAACACAGCGACAATAATAAAAATTATCGAAGTAAATAGATTTGCCTTCTTAAACTTTCTATTTTTTATATTCATAATGCATATTATAAACTTTTGAGGTTATAATATGCATATGCAATTAATACCGGGACCCGGATATACAATCACCATTAGACTTGAAATGCCAAAACAGGTAGGACTTTTTTCTTCTGTAGCTTCAGTTATAAACAAAGTGGGTGGTGATATATGCGCTTCTGATATTGTGAAAACCAGTAGCAGTTCTGTTTTCAGGGATTTTACTGTAAATGCACGCGATGACGAACATGAAAAGGAAATAATAGAGGCTGTAAAGAAAATTGAAGGAGTCAGAATAGTACATGTATCTGACAGAACATTTCTTTCCCATCAGGGTGGCAAAATTGAAATACACAACAAGCTCCCGATAAAAGACCGCAATGACCTTTCAAGAGTTTACACTCCGGGTGTAGCCCGAATATGCATGGCAATTTATAATGACAGACAGAAAGCTTACCGTTATACAATAAAAAGAAATTCTATTGCAATCATAACTGATGGCACAGCAGTTCTCGGACTTGGAGACATAGGACCTGAAGCAGCATTGCCTGTTATGGAAGGCAAAGCAATGATATTTAAAGAGTTTGCAAATATTGATGCTTTTCCTTTGTGCCTTTCCACAAGTAAACCTGATGAAATAGTAAATACGATTATAAACATATCACCCTCATTTGGTGGCATTAATCTCGAAGATATTTCTGCTCCGAGATGTTTTGTAATTGAGGAGAAACTTAAAAAAGAACTTGATATTCCGGTATTCCATGACGACCAGCACGGCACCGCAGTTGTGGTGCTCGCTGCTCTATTGAACTCATTAAAAGTAGTTCACAAAAAGATGGAGGATTTAAAGGTTGTTATTTCCGGTGCAGGAGCAGCAGGTATTGCATGTTGCAAAATATTAATAGAAACAGGTGTGAAAAATATAATTGTCTGTGATACATCAGGCTCGATATATGAAGGCAGAACCAATAACATGAACCCTGCAAAAAAATGGGTTTCTGAAAATACAAATCAGGATAAATTTAAAGGAAGCCTCCCGGATGCTTTAAGTGGAGCCGATGTTTTTATAGGTGTCTCGACAGGAAATATATTAACTGTAGAGGATATTAAGAAAATGGCTGGTGATTCTATTGTTTTTGCGCTTGCCAATCCTGTGCCTGAAATTTCACCTGATGAAGCTTTGCCTTTTGTAAGAATTATGGCAACAGGAAGGTCTGATTATCCAAATCAGATAAATAATATGCTCTGTTTCCCTGGACTTTTCAGGGGATTGCTTGATTCAAGGGCAAGGATGGTTAATGAAGAAATCAAACTTGCTGCAGCAAAAGCAATAGCTTCAGTAATAGATGAAAAAGACCTGAGCGAAGATTATATAATACCAAGTATCTTCAATAAGAGAGTTGTTCAAGCAGTTGCATCTGCGGTTGAAGAAGAAGCATATAGAACAGGAGTTGCAGGAAAAGAGAGATGAATTCTTATATTGAAAAGAAGATACTAAAATACAAAGACAACTCAGTTATAGAAACTATTGACTATATTGCTGTTGAAAAAAAATTACAGGTAGTAATTAATGGTAAAGAAATTGTTAGTTTTTTCTGCACACCTTTACAAGTTAGAGAACTTGTAATAGGTTTCTTGCTTACCGAAGGAATTCTCAAAGGTCATTTTTGCGCGGAATCCCTGTCAATTAACTATGGCGATGAAATAACCGTAAATATAACTCTCGATGGTGAGATTGAGGAACGCCAGATGACAATAACATCCGGGTGTGTTGGTGGTGTTACTTTTTCTGCCAAAAAAGAATTAAACAGAATATCTGATAATTTTGTTTTAAATGCAGAAACATTAAAAAAGTTATTTATTGATTTTAACCAGAGAGCTGAACTCTTCAGAATGACAGGGTGTGTCCATGGCGCTGCGATCGCAGACAGGGATGGAATAATTTATTTTTCCGAAGATATTGGAAGACACAATGCGGTTGACAAAATTATTGGATGCTGTATCCTTGAGAATATACCATTCCCGGAGAAAATTCTAATGGCGAGCGGCAGACTTTCGTCAGAAATTGTAACAAAAGCAGGGAAATGGGGAATACCTGTTATCTCGAGCAGAACCTCGCCAACCAGCCGCGCGGTTGAAATTGCTGAAAAAGCAGGGATTACACTCGTAGGTTTTGTAAGAGGGGACAGGTTCAATATCTATTCAAACTCCCATCGCATAAAAACTTAATTTATGCACAAACACTATTTATGATATAATTTTTTAATGAACACCGTTAAAAACATTCCTTATATAAGCCCTGAAGATTTGCCGAAAGTGCCATTTGTGATAAACGGCATTTCTTCGAGATTTATCCGCGAGAATAAAATAGTGCCTCTTGAAATGAAAAACAACATTCTGAAAGTTGTCATGGCAAATCCGGATGATTCTTCTGTAATAGATGCTTTGAGGGTTGCGACATCTTATGATATTGTTGTTTATACTTCAGACAAAAATATTCTTGAAGAATATATTTCCCGTTTCTTTGAACAGGAATCGCAAAATATAAACAGGATCATAGAAGACATTGGAGACAGGAGCATAGAATTTCTCAGGGATGAAGAAGAAGATATAGGCCATCTGAAAGACCTTGCATCAGAAGCGCCGATAATCCGGCTTGTTAATATGCTTATAACGAGAGCTGTTGAAAGCAGGGCGAGTGATATTCATATTGAACCTTTTGAAGATGAACTTAAGGTGCGTTATCGCATAGACGGAGTTTTGCATGATATTGAATCAACTCCAAAGAGACTGCAGGCTGCTATTGTATCGAGAATAAAGATTATGGCAAAACTTAATATAGCAGAGAGAAGGCTGCCACAGGACGGGCGCATAAGGCTTAAAATAGGCGAGAAAGAGCTTGATTTAAGAGTTTCGACAATTCCGGTGTTATACGGTGAAAGTGTTGTTATGAGACTCCTGCATAAAGAAGGAATTGTTATAGACCTGAACCTTCTCGGATTTCCTGCCCATACTCTTAGTCTGTTCAACCAGTTAATTCAGAAACCGAATGGAATAATTCTTGTGACAGGACCAACTGGAAGCGGGAAAACCACCACTCTTTATGGTGCGCTTGACAAAATCAATGCACCTGACAAAAAGATTATAACTGTTGAAGACCCTGTTGAATATCAATTAAAGGGAATAAATCAAATTCAGGTAAAACCGCAAATAGGGCTTAATTTTGCAAATACTTTGAGGCATATTGTCAGGCAGGACCCTGATATTATCATGATAGGTGAAATCAGAGATCTTGAGACAGCGGAAATTGCGATTCAATCAGCCTTAACAGGCCATCTGGTATTTTCAACATTGCATACAAATGATGCACCGAGCGCTATTACAAGGCTGCTTGATATGGGGGTTGAAAATTTTCTTCTTTCATCTACCATAAGAGGAATACTTGCTCAGAGACTTGTCAGAGTTATCTGCCCCGTATGCAAAGAACCTGATGAATCCATTGCTGATAAAGAACAATTAAGTCTCTTTGGCATTAACAGCTCAGTTCAGATATATCATGGAAAAGGCTGCGAAAAATGTGCTTTTACAGGATATTATGGCAGGTCAGGAATATTTGAATTGCTTGTTATTGATGATGACATCCGGAAGCTGATTCTGAAAAATGCTGATTCAAATCAAATAAGAGACGCTGCAAGAAAAAATGGCATGAAAACTCTTCTTGAAGACGGCGGAGACAAAATCAAAGCAGGCGTTACAACCATAAGCGAAGTTCTTAGAGTTACACAGGAAGCCTGAAAAAGCTGTTATTATCTGGATTGAACAATATCAAGAATTATCTCTTTCTCTTCCATATCAACTCTGTCTATTCTTACTTTGATTTCCTTCCCTATCGTAAAAGTGCGTTTAGTATGCCTGCCATAAAGAGTCATATTGTGCTCATTGTAGTGGTAAAAATCATCTGTCATATAAGAGACATGAAGAAATCCTTCCACAAAAAAATCTTTTAGTCTCGCTCTCAGTCCGTAAGGTGTTACACCTGTAACTTTTGCATCAAATTCATCTCCAACCTTGTCTTTCATAAACCAGACTCTCATTGCGTCCAGTACTTTACGTTCTGCTTTATCGGCAAGCCTTTCAGTGTAAGAAGAACTAAAAGCAATGTCAGGCAATATGCTATCTAACTCCTTAATTCTCCTGTCCGAAAGATTTTTTTTGTATAAAACTTCTCTAAGAATTCTGTGCACCACAAGATCAGGATACCTTCTAATAGGAGAAGTAAAATGTGTGTAACATTCCGAGGCAAGTCCAAAATGTCCTACATTTTGATTTGAATAGCGCGCCTGTTTCAAACTCTTTAAAATTATTGAATGGATAATCTCTTCTTCGGGTCTTCCTTTTATTGTCTTGAGAATTCCGGAAATTTCAGAAGGTTTGATTATTTTAGTTTTATTTCTGTTTTGCCCTGATCTTTTTGAAGGAATTATTGCTTGAATTAGCTTTGCGAGATTTTCCATTTTTACGGAGTCAGGTTCTTCATGAACTCTGTAAAGAGAAGGGATACCAAGTTTTTCAAGGTATGAGGCAACTGCCTCATTTGCGGAAATCATAAATTCTTCAATCAACATATGCGCTAAATTTCTTTCAGCAGTTAGAATAGTTTCAGGTCTTCCTGTTACGTCAAGAACAATTTCAGGTTCTGGTAGGTCAAAATCAAGACTGCCTCTATTTAATCTTTTATTTCTCAGAAGACCGCATAATTCACTCATGAGTTCAATATCTTGAAGCAGATAATCATATTTTTTGCGTTCTGTTGAATCATTATCAACCAGTATTTTTCTTACCGATGTATAAGTCATTCTTTCATTACTTTTTATTAAACTCGGATAAAAACTCGAAGATATAAGAGCTCCGTTTCTTTCGAAATCCATTTCCACAGTGAATGAAAACCTTTCAACATCTGGTTTCAGACTGCAAAGGTCTTCAGAGAGTTCTTTCGGAAGCATTGGAATTACTCTGTCGGGGAAATAAACACTCGTGCCCCTCTTGCGGGCTTCCAGATCTAAGGATGAGTTTTCTTTTATAAAATATCCGACATCTGCAATGTGAACAAACAAAGTATAACCATATGGACTTAATTTAATAGAAACAGCATCATCAAAATCCTTTGCTCTTTCTCCATCAATGGTGATTGTGTTAAGACTGCGAAGATCTTTTCTTCTTAATTGCTGAGGCAGATTGTCAGGAATTTTTTGATAAAGGAATTTTGCCTCTTCCTTAACAGCAGGAGGGAATCGTGATGGCAGATTAAATTCTTCTATGATCGCCTCAATCTCTGATAACGGATCTTCGGGCTTACTGAGAATTTTAACTATTTTACCAGAAGCGGGTTTTCTATTTTCAGGATGGCTTACAATTTCTGCAATTACAGTATCACCATTGCGTGCTCCTGCCCGATCTTTAGGAGGAATGATAAGGTCAAAGTTAATAGCCCTGTCTTTTGGTTTTACAAAAAAGCCGGTTTTTGTAGTTATGAATTTGCCTGAAATTCTTTGATGAACCCTGTGTAGAATTCTTATAATTCTTCCTTCTCTTTTTTGCCAGTTTTCTACTCTTACAAGTACTCTATCATTATTCATTGCACCGGCATTTGCCCATGAAGGAATGAAAATATCTCTTTCACCGGGTTTATCCATTATCACAAAACCATATCCATCTTTATGGGCTTCATAAAAGCCGCTCACAAGATTCATATCTTCAGCAGGACCATATAATCCTTTTCTCGTCAGAACTATTTCGCCCTGTTTTACCAGATTTCTTAGAGCTTTCTTGAGAGCGCGTGCTTCTTTATGGTTTAATCCTAAGAGGATTACAATTTCCTTGAAATTAACAGGTTTCTTTATCTTTTCTCTGAAAAAACTCAGAATAGTTTCGTTGTCCATATTAATTGTAAGTTTCGGCAAGAATAAGATTAGAAGCAAAAATAGATTTCTTTATAGCTTCAATTGTTTCAGGCATAATTGCCTCCTTGATATTTCTATTTTATCACAAGCTGCAGGATATATCTTAATGTATAAATTGACAAAGATTTCATGTGTATTTTACAGTAAATAGATAACTTACCTTAGCTTATTTTTAAATATATGCCTTGAGATTATATAAAATGTGTATCAAAAATATTTAAGGAGGACAAGAATTTGCTTAAATCAATAGAAGATATAAGCCCGACAAAAAAGCGTATCAGCATAGAAATCCCTGTAGAAATAATAGAGAAAGAATTTAATTCTTCTCTTGAAATTTTAAGAAACAGGGTAAAAATTCCTGGTTTCAGGCCGGGCAAGGCTCCTGTTAATCTTATTGAAAAAAGGTTTGGTAAAGAAATAGAGGCAGAAGTTTTAGATAAATTAATTCCTGAACATTATAATATGGCTTTAAGGGAAGCTGATTTGCAGCCTGTTTCAATGCCTGAAATGCAGGAAAAATTTGAATTTAAAAGGCATAATCCTATTAACATGACTTTTGTAATCGAAGTTCTTCCAAAAATAGAAAATTTGAATTATGAAAATATCAAAGTTGAAGATATTCCTGTAACAGTGGAAGATTCTGATGTTGATTCAATGCTCAAGCAATTGCAGGAACAGAAGGCTGTGCTTGAAGTTTCAGAAGAACCTGTCTCTATGGATGACCTTATAAGTTTTGAACTCGCAGATTCTAAACTCGAAGGTGATGAAGAAGTTCCGGAACTAAAGGAAGCTCTCGAAACAATGGGAAACGAAATTTTTCCTCCTGACATTATGGAAAGAGCTCTGGGCAAAAAGAAAGATGACATTATTGAATTTACAAGAACATTCGAAGATAATTTTAAATATGAAAAATTAAGAGGCAAAACAGCGACAATAAGACTTGTATTGAAAGAAATAAAGAAAAAATCTCTGCCGTCTATCGATGATGAATTTGCCAAAGATCTTGGTTACAATGACATGAATGAGTTAAGAGAAAAGTTAAAGGAAAGAATTCATAGTTTTAAAAAACAACAGATTCAGAGAATACAAAAGGCTTCAATTATAAATAACCTGATTGAGTCAATAAATCCTCCTGCCCCTGAATCTTTAGTCAACAGGGAGATAGAGGCACTAATAATGCAGAAGAGTGTATCAGAAGAAGAGCCCGCTGTTGAGACTGATTCAGTAAAGGAAGTTCTTGATATTGCTGCCGAAAAAAAACCTGAGGAGAATCCAATTAAACAGCAGAAAGCTATTAAGGAAGCAGAAGATGAAGAATTAAAACGCAGAGAAAAAGCAATTAAGAATGTCCAGGCTTCTATGATTATTGATGCCATAGGCAAAAAAGAAGCTATTTTTGTAACTGATGACGAAGTTGACAGGCGCATAGAATTGATTGCCAGGAGTTTGTCAGCTACTCCAGAAGCTCTGAGGAGTTTTTATATGTATAAAGAAGGTTCACTGGATAGTCTGAAGCACTCGATATTCCAGGAAAAAGTACTCGATTTTCTTTTATCAAAAGCATCTATTGAGGCAAAGGAGAATAAATGAGCATCATACCTATTGTTATAGAACAAACAGGACGCTCTGAAAGAGCCTATGATATTTATTCAAGGCTGCTGAAAGACAGGATTATTTTTATCGGAAGTGGCATTGATGATAATGTGGCTAATATTGTTATTGCGCAACTATTGTTTTTACAGACTGAAGACCCTGAAAAAGATATTCATCTTTATATTAATTCACCGGGAGGCATCGTATCCTCTGGTCTTGCAATTTATGACACCATGCAATATGTCAAACCAGATATAGCAACTTACTGTATTGGTCAGGCTATGAGCATGGGAGCTTTACTTCTTTCTGCAGGAACCAAAGGCAAGAGATACGCATTGCCGCATTCAAGAATTATGATACATCAGCTTATGGGAGGATTTCAGGGACAGGCAACCGATATAGAAATACATGCCCGTGAAATTCTTAAGATGAAGGATGCCTTAAATAAAATACTTTCAATTCACACAGGACAATCCATCGAAAAAATACAGATAGATACTGATAGGGATTTCTTCATGTCCGGACAGGAAGCAAAAGAATATGGAATAGTCGATGAAGTAATTTCAAGCATAAAAGACAGGAGGCCAAATGGCTAAAAAGGATGAGACCAGCCTTAAATGTTCCTTTTGCGGTAAAGGACATGCTGAAGTAAAAAAACTTATAGCCGGTCCTTCTGTATATATTTGCAATGAGTGTGTTGAACTATGCAATGAAATAATAGCTGATTCAATTCAAGATGAAATAAAGAGATCAACCTATTCAAATCTTCCTTCGCCGAAAGAGATACATAAATTCCTCAATGATTATGTCGTCGGACAGGAAAGAGCCAAGAAAATATTATCAGTTGCGGTTCATAATCATTATAAGAGGATTAATAACCCTCCGGGTTCTGATATTGAATTACAGAAAAGCAATATCTTACTTTTAGGTCCTACGGGCACTGGCAAGACATTATTTGCACAGACTCTCGCAAGAATTCTTGATGTTCCTTTTGCGATTGCGGATGCAACAACTCTGACTGAAGCAGGTTATGTGGGAGAAGATGTTGAAAATATTATTCTTAAGTTATTGCAGGCATCTGAATATGATGTAGAACGTGCTCAGAGAGGAATAATATATATTGATGAAATAGACAAAATAAGCAGGAAATCAGATAATCCCTCTATAACAAGAGATGTATCCGGAGAGGGTGTTCAGCAGGCTTTGCTTAAATTAATTGAAGGAACAATAGCAAATATACCACCTCAGGGTGGCAGAAAACATCCCCAGCAGGAATACATTCAGGTTAATACTACAAATATTCTTTTTATATGTGGCGGTGCATTTGTGGGACTTGATGAAATAATAGAAAAACGCATAGGTCAGCGAACTGTGGGATTTGTTTCTGAAACAGTTATGAGAAAAGACAGAAAGATTGGAGAGATGCTCAGTCTTGTTGAACCAGAAGACCTTATTAAATATGGCATGATACCCGAATTTGTCGGCAGAATGCCTGTGGTTGCAGCACTCGATGAATTAGACGAGACTGCTTTAATAAAAATATTGACCGAGCCCAAGAATGCTCTAATCAAACAATACCAGAAACTCTTATCATTCGAGAACGTAAAGCTGAAGTTTACTGAAGGAGCTCTGACAGCTATCGCTAAAAAAGCAATTCAACGTAAAACAGGTGCACGCGGACTCAGATCCATTCTCGAAGATATTATGCTTGATGTTATGTATGATATTCCGTCCCAAAAAGGTGTCAGAGAATGTCTTGTAACAGAGGAAACAATAAATAGAAAAGAAATGCCTTTATTGATATATGAAAAAAAAGCAGAATCAGCCTGAGTTATATACTGAATGACTATATACGTGTTTTACCAGATGAAACAGCCTTTTCAATTGCTGTTCTGATTTTTTCTCTTAATTCTTTTTCTGTTATCTGGCTTATGGTATTTTCGATATAGATTATTTCTTCATCCGAAAGTTTTTTATTTTCTTTTTTGAATATTTTTGAATTTTTGTTGTATGTTGTAGCCTGAACTCTTCCTATCCTGAATCGTATTGATTTAACACCGTAAGAATCGAGTTTAGAGATAATTTCATTCCTGAAAAATTTAAGTTCCTGCATCCACGCAGGCGAATCAACATTGATTAGGAGTTCACCTTCTGAAAAGTTTAATGGATAAATATGTGATACTAATGGAGGGTGGAAAATATTGTACCAGTTTTTTTTTAATCTGGAAAGCCTTGCACCATCTTCTAAATCAAAGTTTTTTATCAGAGGTGCAAGGAGAATGTCCAGACGTTTCACTATAGTGCTTTTTTTACTGAACCTGAACGGAGACAGCGGGTGCAGACATAAACTTTCTTTGAGCCTGTTTCTGTAACAATGCGCAATCTCTGCAAGTTCGGCGTTAAAATTCTTTTGGTTTTATTGTTTGCGTGACTGACATTATTACCGATAATTCTTTTCTTTCCGCATACAGAACAAATTGCCATATTTTGAAATTCCTCCTTTAATAATTGCATTCAGTAGGTCTATTATGATAACATGTTAAAACCAATGTTACAAGAGTAGTTTTGCGGGATGGTGACCTCTTTTTTGTCCCGTCAAATTAAAATAAATTAATGGATTGATTAAAATGCAGAAAATTAGAATATATGAGCTTGCAAGAAAATTAGGTGTTCCTAATAAAATTATAATCGTGGAACTTGCCAATCTCGGCATAGAAGGCAAGACCCATTCATCAAATATCGAACCAGATCTTGCGTCCAGAGTTGAACAAATAATAAGAAGAAAACGCGGGGAAACAGTTCTTGAAATTGTTCCTCAAGCTGAAACAAAAGAGACAAAAGAAAAGGAAGTAGCGCCTCCTGTTGAAAAACCTGTTTCTGAAAAGAAAAAGGAAGCAAAACCACATATTCCCGAAGCAGAAAAAGCAATAGCAGTTGAGGAGACTAAAAAAGAAGAGAAGAAAAAACCTGAAATCGTCAGGCCAGAGCCAGAAACAACAAAGATTGAGAAAGCAAAACACGAGAAACATGAACATATAGCCAGGGAAGTAAAAGTTCATGAAATCAAAAAACCTGTCATACCCGAAGAAGAAGAAGAAACAAAAATCCCGGACAGATTTAAAAAAGAGATCGAAGTAGAAAAAATAGAAAAATTCAAGACAAAACCCGGGATGCAAAGAGCATTTCAGACTATCAGAAAAATAGAACCAAAAAAATGGCATGATCAGAGAATCGCCAGGCGCCCCGGAAAATTCAGACAGATGCCTGTTGAAGAGAAAAAAATACAGCCACCCCCTGTTATTCACAGGAAGAAAACCATTAAACTGCAGGAAGGTACTACAGTTAAGGAATTTGCAGAGCTTATAAGTGTTAAGCTATCCGATGTTATAAAGAAATTTATGGAACTCGGCTACATGCCCACAATTAATCAGCCTGTGGATACAGATGCAGCTTTACTTATAGCCGATAGCTTTGGTGTAAAATTGGAACTCGCGGCTGTCGAAGAAGATGTTCTTGAGCAGGAAGTTCAGGAAGAAGCAAGTAACTTGATTCAGCGACCTCCGGTTGTAACTATCATGGGTCATGTTGATCATGGCAAAACATCACTTCTTGACGCTATCAGAGAGACAAAGGTTACAGAATCAGAAGCAGGCGGGATTACCCAGCATATTGGTGCTTACAAGGTTAATCTTGGAGGAAAGGATATTGTATTTCTTGATACACCTGGGCATGAGGCATTTACTTCAATGAGAGCAAGGGGAGCAAGGGTTACAGATATTGTGGTTCTTGTTGTGGCTGCAGATGATGGTGTAATGCCGCAAACAGTAGAGGCAATTAATCATGCCAAGGCTGCAAATGTACCTATTGTTGTTGCGATTAATAAAATTGACAAACCAGAAGCTAATATATCGAAGGTTAAAAATGAACTTGCAGAACATGGAATAATTTCAGAGGAATGGGGAGGCCAGAATATTTTTGTTGAAGTTTCTGCGAAAAAAAGAATCGGGATAGAAAAGCTTCTCGAGATGATACTACTTCAGGCTGAAATAATGGAATTAAAAGCCAATCCTGACAGACAGGCAAGAGGCACAATTATAGAAGCAAAACTTGACAGGGGCAGAGGACCTGTTGCTACAGTTCTTGTACAATCAGGAACTTTAAGGGTTGGAGATGCTTTTCTTGCAGGGGTTCATTCGGGTAAAGTCAGGGCATTAATAGATGACACAGGAAGAAGAATAGATGAAGCAGGACCCTCTACGCCGGTTGAAGTAATCGGTTTTTCGGAAGTTCCTTCATCAGGAGATATTTTTACTGTAGTGGATGATGAAAAAAGGGCGAGACAGATAGCTCTTGCAAGACAACAAAAACAAAAACTTGCGGAGATTGCAAAGGCAAAGAAACTGACTCTTGATGAAGTATATGCAAAGATTAAAGAAGGTGAGATTAAGGAATTAAACATAATAATCAAAGGTGATGTGCAGGGTTCGGTTGAAGCGATAAAAGATGCTTTTGAGAATATCACACATCCGCAGGTAAAAGTTAAGGTTATACATACATCTGTTGGTGGTATAAATGAATCAGATGTAATGCTTGCTACAGCATCAAGCGCTATAATAATAGGGTTTAATGTAAGACCGGAAATCAAAGCCTCTCAAATTGCTGAAAAAGAAGGAGTTGATATAAGGCTTTACAATGTTATATATGAAGCTATTGAGGATGTTAAAAAAGCTCTTGAAGGTCTTCTTGAACCCACGCTTAAGGAAAAGATTCTTGGCAGGGCAGAAGTCAGACAGATATTCCCCATATCCAGAATCGGTACTGTTGCAGGATGTTATGTTCTTGATGGTACTATAAGCAGGGCAAGTGACGGTGTAAGAATAATAAGAGATAATATTGTTGTTTATGAAGGTAAAATAGGTTCTTTAAAAAGAATCAAAGAAGATGTCAGAGAAGTACAAAGCGGTTATGAATGCGGCATTTTAATAGAGAATTTTAATGATATTAAAGTTGGGGATATAATAGAAAATTACATCATAGAAAAAATCGCTGCAAAACTTTAAATTTAAATCTTCTGACAGATAAAAGAATTCAAACATGAAAATTCATTCCTTAATTCTGGCACATCAGAAATATTTAATAATCCATAAAATTAGAAAGAGGTAAAAATGCTTCCATATAAACGTTCAAAAAGAGTAGGGGATCTTCTCAGAGAACAGATTGCAGAGATAATCCAGTATAAACTCAAAGATCCAAGGATGGGTTTTATTACTGTTACAGGAGTTGATATGACTGATGATCTCAAGCTCGCATTTGTATATGTAAGTGTTTTAAAAGAAGAAGATAAACAGCTTTCTCTTGAGATACTCAATTCAGCCAAAAGCTTTATCAGAACAGAACTCGGTAGAAGGATTAGAATAAAAACTATACCTAGTCTGGAATTCAGGATAGACACATCTATAGCTTACGGAAGCAGGATAGAGGAACTTCTTGAGGAAATAAGGAGGAAGGGTGAGGGTTCCATCTGACCTTTTGTCATTTATAAAACAGGAAGATAATTTTTTAATCGCAACACATATTAATCCGGATGGAGACGCTCTCGGTTCAGCGCTCGCACTTATGTTCGCCCTTGAATCAACAGGCAAAAAAGTTATGGTTTTTGACCGTGACAAAGTTCCTGATTTTTACCGATTTCTTCCCGGGCAGGAAAGAATTATACACCTTCTAAATAAATCAGAAGTTAATTCCAAAAATATCATTCTTGTTGATTGCAACAATCTTGAAAGAACGGGTCTTGATAATTTTATATTTAGAAAAACATGTGTAATTGACCATCATGAAACAGAGAAAAACTTTGGTGAGATAAAATGGATAGCGCCTGAAATTGCTGCTACTGGCATATTGATTTATCATCTTCTAAAACATTTAGAAATTAAAATAACACCTGAAATTGCAACAAATCTTTATACAGCAATAGTAATAGATACAGGTGCGTTCAGATATGCAAATACAAATGCTGATGTTTTACGCATAAGCGCTCAATTGGTGGATGCCGGAGCAAACCCTGCTTATATTTCCAGCAATCTTTATGAAATGTGGTCGGATGGAAGGTTTAGACTCCTGATAAAAGTTTTAAATACACTCGAAATCCGGGATAAAATAGCTTTAGTCTTTGTCACAGAAAAAATGTTCGAGGAAACCGGAACATCGCATGACGATACAGAAAATTTTGCGAACTTTCCCAGAATGATGGCAAATATAAAAGTCTCAATTCTTTTAAGGCAACTCGATAATGAAACATGGAAAATAAGCCTTCGTTCCAAGGGCGATGTAAATGTAGCAAAGGTTGCATCTTTATTTGATGGCGGCGGACATAAAAACGCAGCAGGTTGCAGGATAAAAGGCTCAATTGATGATGTCAAGAATAAATTAGTGGAGACACTTTACAGGACTTTAGAAATTTAAACCGAAAAATGCTGTTAGAATATGTATTATTTCAAATGGTACTCCACAATATCTTTATCATGTAAGACATAGTCTTTTTGCACCCTTTGACCGCCAAACTTTGCAGATCCCCAGATACAAACGTACTTGAAATTGCTAATAAAATCTTTGTGTATCATCTCGGCAAGGTCAAGAACAGTCGAACCTGATGGAAGTATAAAAGGCGTAGTTATGTCAGGCTCTTTACCGGGTTCTTTTGAATAAACCCTGATTATTCCGGAATTTTCAAATATTGTTCTTCGTAATTCTTCGAGACCCTCTTTTTTAATCGTAGAAACCTTAATAACAGGAAAAAGAGAATCAAAAGATTTTAAAAGCTTTTCAGTCCCTTCAATAGTTTCGGGAATATCGATTTTGTTCGCAACTAATATTGCAGGTTTGGCTGGATAAGTATAATTCTTTAGTTCATTCTTTTTAATGAGCATAATCTTCCATTTTTCTAATTGTTCAATTAAAAGTTCTGCCTGTATATCAGGGTCTTCTGATATATCAATAATCAGTAATAACATATCAGCCACCCTCAGGATGCCAGAGACCCAACCATCTGTTGATTCATTACCAATAGGAGGGAGGTCAACGAGTTGGAATTGGATATCTTCATAAGACATCATCCCTGCTAAAGGTATAACAGTGGAAACTGGATAATCTGCGATAACAGGATTTGCATTTGTCAATGATTTTAAGACAGATGATTTACCGGAATTTGCAAAACCAACAAGGCAAACCTGTGCAGCACCTTGCTTTTCTACGGTATATATATCTCCCTTGCCTGTTTTTTTCTTTTTAATTGCCTCTTCCCTAAGCTGGGAGAGTTTTCTTCTCAGATCAGCCCTGAGCTTGTCAGTGCCTTTGTGTTTTGGTACTGTTGCTATAAGCTCCTCAAGAGCGAAAATCCTTTCCCCAGGGCTTACAGCCTCTCGAAACTTTTTTTCTGCTGAATAATATTCGGGCGGAAGATTTGCCGGCATAATAAAAATATAACACAAAATAATTTCTGAAAATATCCATTATCTTTAAGTTAAATAATGCACTTGAAATAATGCAGACATTGCGAAATTGAAAAAAAGGCAGAAGACTTTAGGCTGAAGTCGAAGAGTAAGCCTCAAGGGCAAAGGCGATTAAAATCGTCTCGCCCTTGAAACTTAAATAATAAAGTTTTCAATTTAATATAAAAGCTTTATTCCACCAACTCTTATCTCATCTCCTTGATTGCCAATCACCATTTTTAACTCTAAGGTAATATCTCCACCTACTCTGGGTTTGGGCAATTTTACATAGCTTGTATAACAAACAGGGTCAGTTGAAGTAAGATTAGTAGGATCATCATGAATAACAAGAGCAGAATCAGGAGTCGTTGTTTGAGTTAATCTAACCTGAGAAATATATGTAGAGCCTGGTTGTTTTGTATTCACTTCATAGCAGACCTGCACTGCTCTGATGACCTTTTTTTCCTGGGCTACTAAACCAACAAGTACCCATTGAAAAGAATCTTCTGTTACAGGTTTTGAAGCAGTAACCTTTATTGCTGTGCTGGGACAACAATATGGACTGACTATTAGATCTGATGGCGGACCAGCTGGACCAACCGCTACAGCAGTTAGCGGGCTGAAACATATATTTTCAGCCTCCACTGATGCAACCATTAAAAATAATACTGAAACCAAAACAAAAAATCTCATCTTCTTCATACGTAAGACCTCCTTTTATTTTTATTATCTCACCTAAAAATTTAACCTATGCTCACCTCCTTCCCATGATTAATATGCCCTGTTTATTAGCCTAAAAATATATTCAAAAAATGCGGGAAAAATTATTTTTTCTGGGTATGGCAGGTGAAACATCCTCCAGAGCTTCCACCACCTGCAATCATTGTGGAATAGTCCCATCTTAACAAATCGGGATAAGGACTGCCATGAGCAACATGACAGGAAAGACACATGACCATATCTGAACCAGGAGTTACTGTAGAACTCGGGCCTCCAGCCCAATTAAATGTATTTACATCTCTTGCAACAGGCACCATTGGATTATATGTTGTGGAAATAGAGGCATACTCGCCTGTATTTGGAATTATTGCATCAGATGGATGTCGTGACCATGGATTGCCAGCTACTTCATCTCCAATCCTTTGATCAATGTGAAAAAGTCCGTGACAGCCTGTACAATATGCTGTTGTTGTATAACGTTGCGGATAGTCCTGCGCATCAAATCCAAAACTGCCATAATAAACATAACCAGAATATTCATTGTGAGAGCTTGCTGTTGCTCCATAATTCCATTTTTCATGCTCAATTCCAATAACACCCTTGCCACCACCTGCAATATGCCCTGCAAGGAAACGGTACCATCCCTGTGAAGCTGAATTTACGAATTTTGTGCCTGTACCGTCATTTGCATGATGATACCCTTTTGGATAGCCATTTGTTGTGACCATATGACATTTTGTGCATCCTTGCCTTCCGTCAAGATTTGAAAATCCTGAATTTGAAACAGGTCTGTTCAAATTTGCATGACAGCTATTTGTTGAACAATATGCAAGACCCTGATCCCCGGGTGCAGCAGATAAATTATTATCGTCATTATCTATAAAAACATTATGTCCTTTTGTATCATCAGTAGTTACCCAATAAAAATTGCCACCAGCAAGGGTATTTGTACCGAAAACAGGTTCTGATGTTGAATAAACATAAGGTGTTGTATTCGTCCCTGTATTTGTGCCTGTATGACAACCAATACAATTATTAACTAAAAGAATTCCATATGGTCCGCCTGCAATAACTTCAACACCATTCTGGCTATTGTGCATTGTATGACAATTGACACACGGACCTGTTACTTTTGCATATATGAAATTATTCCCAAACAGCAGACTAATAATAAAAATTAAAAATGCTATTTTATTTTTCATAAAATTATCCTGATATTTCTAAATCATTTGCTATATATTATAATCAATTTTCAAAAATAATCAATCAATTTTTTAGCTATTGATTATTAAAGAACAAATAGACCTTATTTAAGATTGAATATTGAGCATTTGTTTTTACGCTTTTTGTTCTACCCAGAAATTGCAATTAAAATAATGTAGACACTACAAAATTGAAAAAACTCTTAAGCCTTTATTATGAGCTAATTTCCCTTTGTTAAGAGGGTCAGGGGGTTGTATATTCCTTTGTCAATTTAGTTATAAGTTTTTTATTGGCAATAATTCAATTTATGAACCAAAATAAACTACCTTTTTATAAGAACATGGCTTTATTTTATATTTTGATGTAGTTACCTATTTTATCTCTGAGGCTTACGCTTCGACTTCAGCCTCAGTATAAAAAGACCCGTGATTTTGTTTCATAAATTGAACCATTGCCATTTTATCATGTTATTAGTTTTTTGCCGGTAACCATAAGCTATTCGTTCTTCGCTAAGTTCCCCCTTTGTCAAGGGGGTTAGGGGGTTGTAAATTAAACGCTATAACGCAATAAACGCAATAAACAGTTTGATAAATTCCAGTCGCCAGAGCGACTAACTTCCAGTGCCGTTTTTCGGCACTCAATTCCAGACCCGCAAAGCGGGT
>Ga0078972_1002087_pt1 | contig 69018 bp, 59 predicted proteins | sample YelNatPaOPGAMG01_FD_67568 | JGI IMG/M metagenome (GOLD analysis project Ga0078972, IMG submission 67568) | Hot spring thermophilic microbial communities from Obsidian Pool, Yellowstone National Park, USA - OP-RAMG-01 (SPADES assembly) (version 2) | ecosystem: Environmental > Aquatic > Thermal... | reverse complement strand
GCAGAGGCATTCTGCACGGAGACCTGTATGCCTCAACCAACATCCGGAAATGTCTCGTGCATCGGGAGCGTCCAACAGCCTTGTGTCGAGCGGGCTCGCGAGGTACTCGTGTAGTACTCTTAATGGACATGGAGCAGAAACGCTAGAGCTTCTCAATGGAAAATTTAGTTATCAGGCGAGAAGGCGTTGGAATCCCGCCTTGAGCCAGACGCTTGTGCGGTACGGTCAGCAATCAAAGAATGCTCGAACGTCCCATAAAAGTAGATATCGGTAATGATATTCGGATACATTCGGTGGAAAATGCTGGTGCTCCATTATTCAATATTCCAGAGTATACCGAGATATTGCTTGAACGGTAGCAGCCTTGATCGGAGAGGGAGCGATCGACACTCGTATCCGCTCCGCAGCATACCTTGAGAGCAAGCTTCAGCACGATCGCTCCAAGTGAGCTGCGCTTGCTGCGCAAACAGGAACATTTTCCGCAAGCAAACTGGCTTTATCTGGAACCTAATGTTCACAGTGGTTAACGACCAGAGACATCAGGAGCAGCAGCATAGTTTCCATGTCTTCCTTTTTCCTCGAGAGCAGACTCTTACAAAACATATCACACTCATCGTTGCATTCTGCGTGGCGATGACGACCGAGCTGCGTCTCCCGGAGTACACCGCATACAGTTCAGATTCACAGACCTGACACCCTTAAAACCTAGCATTCAAGATTTCGATCCAGACTGCTCTGCAAGCTCTTCGAAAGCGCTACCGAATCGCAAATAGCACACTATTTTCGCGCAGATGTAATCCGTGGGTCCACGGAAACCGAAACGCAACGAGATCCCTTGCAAATGTGTCCGGTGAATGCATGATACGAACAGCATTAAAGAGGGCGCCCTGGTTTCCCAGGTGCATGTTCGAAGCATTCAGCCTGCAGTGCACTCTGCAAAGACGACGAGAAACGAAGATGGAAAAGAATTTCCATCTGCAATGTATCGTGAAGGTGCGAGATGCATGTACTCGTCCGGAATGCACGCACTTTACCAGTCTGGATTCTCTGTGGACAGAGCGAATCGGCCTCGGAGGAACATCCCGGGCTGCAGCATTGATCACGCAACCCTGTAACCGTCAATGCATACAAAAGGAGTGGAAAACTCGCAGAAGAACGTTTATCCAAGGCTGAAGCAGCAGATATTCTTGCTCAGCAGGGCTCCAGGTAGCCGCGCTGCTGGTGCATGAGCGCTCTCGCCCTCCAAATGCAACATCGATCAGCTGCCACGCTGAAATCGACGTTGCTCGCAGCTTGGATGCCTTCGCCCAGTTGCTGGTTTCGGCGTCTAGGGCTGTAATCGCTTTGCTGGAATGTTTCTCGCATGCCTGGTCATAGAAACGGGAATGTTCCACACATCATATTGGCAACGATTGCTGGCGAGCGAGTACGTGTTCTAAATCTTGTGCCGATCGTTCGCCGTCAACACGTGCTACATCCGCCACTGCCTCGATGCTCCCGCTCAAGACTGCGACAAATACGAAGACCTCCGAAGAATGTCTCGTATTGGCCTCCGTGTATCGGCGTACGGACCTCATAGGTAAGGGTGCAGAGGATTCAGTTCCGCCGCGAGACTACATACCCAGCGCTGAGTCCCGAGATGCAATATCCCGCTCGCGAGTGCATGGCGGCAAAAGTCCATACTCCGCATCGCTTGCACCATTCAAAACCCGGTGTTCGCATCTGTTTACGCCTATTTCGTAATTTATTCCGCGAATCATCGTTGCGCATCGCCTCCTGGTACGCTGGATGGCTCCTCTTTCTCCGTAACGGGCTTCTTTTCGGGGGATGCGGGCTTCTCGGGGCGATCCAAGCCGCCTATCCACTCATTCGCGCGCCTCAGGTTCTTTTGCAGTCGTTCGCTCTGTTTTTGCAGTTTATCTCGTTGGCTGGACGGCAGACTAAAGCCATCCAGGGTCTTTCGGGTCTCTCGCAGTAACTGCTCGATTCGATCCAGATGCTCGCGGCTGCGCATCCGCAGCTCTTCCGTTGTCTTGCTGAGTACGATCCTTGCGTAATGTTCGAGTCGACGACGCGTGTCAGCGTTGATCCCAGAAGCCAGGTTGCCGGTTAGCATTCGCTGGGCCGCGATTCGTTCCAACTCCGCGCAAGCTGCACTGGGCGAGCGCGAAAGCTCCAGTAGCCGAATCTCTCCGCCACTAAGAACAAGGTCCGGTAGCAACATCTCATTCAGTGCTCGAGATGCTACTCGAAGATGTGCACTTCCGGCAACAGAAAGACGCTCCAAGGCGAAGCGCCGAGTCTGTGCTAGTTTCTGGCCAGTAGTCGCGTCGGTAGCCGTATCGCGACTGCGTTTTGGTGCCTTTGCCTTCCGCGTCGAGGCTACTTCGCGGGCCAGGCGTCGCCAGTTCGAGTCCGTCAGCTCTAGGTTGTCGAACTCAAGGAACGCCTGTGGCTCATGAAGTTCCACATCTACGCCCACTGCGGCGGTTTCACTACCCGGCTTCATCCACGCGGGCATGAAGGACCGCAGCGCGGCACCTTCATCGAACTTTGTCTCAATGAGGCGCACGCTACACGCTTCGCGCTCACCGACGCCTGCCGGCGGTGGCGGTGCAAGCAAACGCACCCGGTGCAACTCGTAGGAGCCTCGCTTCCGCCGGGCAATCGAGCCAATCCTAACCCTAAGTCTGTGCGTCTTCCAAATAAAAAATTCGATAAGTTTCACCCGGAATACATAGCTTGCCGCCAAGAGTGCTCCAGTCGTGGCCAAAGCGCCGAGAATCGCGTGGCGAACAAGCGGAGTCGCTGCTCCAGGTGGTGTCGCCGGCGGAACCGTCATGAGCGCGACGCTCCGCCTGGCTTGACGATTAGGCGACCTAATGAGTGTCAGGCTTCCAGAAAAGCAGCTTCCGCAGGGAAGCAGCATATTGAACCAGAGACGCACCACAAGGATCGGGTTTCACGGGCGGTACCAGCGAACACGTTCACTGCAAACAAAACGAGCTACGAGCCGCTTGCGAGACCATCGATGCGCGAGCCGCAGGGGCCACGCTGAGCGATGCGGCGGGGCGTTCATCGTCACTGGTCGCTTCATAGAAGGTTTGTATAGAAACTGAAGGAAAGACCGGACACCATGTTGGATGAAAAACGCCACGATCCAACGTTAACGGTGATATCGCGCAGCTGTTCTATCTCCGTGCTGTGTTTGTATCGGATTTTCGGAGGCAGTTGGGAGCGCTCACGACAGGCGCGGTGCACGATGGAATGTACGGAATGACGAGTATCTTCGGGGGAGGCATGCATGTTCATTGATGGAGCTCGGAGTTGGGTTGAGAAATGATTGGTACGCTCCAGTATGCCGATATTCATGGCGCAAGTGGGGTTCTCAGCTCAGTGTAAAGGTGTTGTCGATGAGAACAGAACAGATTTGCTAACGAATTCCGGAGATTTTTTGAGGACGCGCGTGACCAGAGTACCTGCTGGTCATGCTGCCGCTTGCCCTCGCGTAATCGTTGTTGTAACGACGATGCCGCAACAGTGTACGTCTAAAAGCTGCAGACTATAGCCGAAAATGCCTCACCTGAGGTGCACCGTTCTCCTTATGAGTTGCGAACCCTGTCCCAGATTCGCTCGCCGCAGCACGGCTTGCGTTTCCCATGCAGGAAACAGACAATTCAGCAATAGAGCGGTTCACCAAATGCTGACGTCCAGCTTGCCCCAGGGTAGTCGCCTTCATCGTGCATGATCGGGACCCGAGCCGCATCTAAGGTGGCGTCCAATGTTGCCGATTTTCTTTTCGTTGCCTGGATCCCTGAATCGGACTAGCACCACACACAAGCCGCACCATGACCTGCCGGCCTGGACCGGAGACCTCATCCATCCAGACGCTCTGCAGATGCCGAGCACGCCACTGGTGCTCACTGCTATGCTGTTTGTGTCATCGTCGTACCAGCCGCATACTTTCCGCATTCTTGCCACAATGCAGCCACGTTGACGCGACGTTGCTGCACACTGGCGATTCTCGTCGCGCCCGCCGTGCGCTACCTACCGATTCGGGCGCAACAGCTTTACCTCCGCCAAGGCCGTACGCTTGTGTATCGTTTACCGCCTACGTGCGCTGCTTTTTCATCCACAAAGGATCTGCATATGCACCCGATGCCATCGTCCATGTTGCGTCGTATCGTGCAACAGAGCGGGTGCTGGGGAGCCGCCTCCGCGCGGGTTGGCTGGACGCGAAGTTACGCGATCCGTGCGACAACGGCGCAACCGGTGGACACTTCGAAAGCCCGCATCGTTGCACCTTCTTCACTATCGTTTCATTACAGTTTAAGGAAGAGTCTTCGTAGACTTCGAGAGACACTGAGCGACCCGAAGGCGAAGCTGGACCTGAGTTCGGCGGATAAGGACGCCATAATAGTGGAGTTGCTGGCCGTTGCGAAACGCAGCGGGATGGAAGTGACGGAAGCCTGGCTTCGGGAGAATATTCCTATCGCGGACTCGTACACGCTCGAAGAGATACAACGCTTACTTGAAACCCCCATGATCAAGTAAATAACTTGATGAAGGGTTCGTTGTGGAAAAAAAGCACGAGCGAGGTCCAGCGTCAGCAGGTACGGCGCGGTGGATGTTTCCAACTGGAAAGGACTTGCGCCGCCGTCTTGCGCGTGAAAAACCGTCTGGTGCTCGCTGCACGTCCATTGCTCACGAATGACAAGCGCCTGGGCGTTCCCCGAAGGTTCATCAGCTCCTTGTAGCGGTGGCGTCTATCGCTCCCACTGCCGGATAGCCCATGCAGGTACGAAAGCCGGATCGAACGCTATCGCTGGCTCGCTGGTCATGGCGTGATTCACCACCGTACGCAAGCACGAGTCCGATGCGTTCAAATCGCGTGCGATGGGCAGTGGTACCAAAGTTCATGAATTTGCCGAGCGCTTGTCGAGGGTATCACACCTAGGGACGATCGACGTCGATTTCGAAGCGAAATGGAGTCCGTGTCTGAACCACGTTACAAGCGGACCGGTTTTCGCACTGTAATATTTCTATGCAACGCTTGGAAACGAACAGGGCGGTGAACAGCGACATGGGGCGTGCGTCCCGACGGCTTTGCGACACATGCACGAAAATCGTGCCCGCAATTATCATCGCAATGCTGTCGTGAGGATGCTTTGGGGACCTGTTTCGCACTGACGGTTGCATTGCTTACCGCCTACGAGCGCTGCTCAGCGCGAACCAAATACTCAACGAGCTTGTGACACGCTCCTAGGGTCGCGAAGAGACGCGTCGGCGGGAGAAATCCCAGCTAAGCATATCGCAGACAGCGTTTGAGGCGAATCCGCCCGGCAGTAGGACATCTTGGGAGCGAGCTCTCGCGCGGCGCCAATGCATCCCAGTCGCTATCGAGTACGATGAACTGCGGACAGACATAAAATCTGCATCGACTAGTGTTTACGGCCTCCGCTGGCAGTGTCAGTCTATTTGCCCCACATCGAGTGCGGATCAGAGCGATCGACACGCCAGCACCTATATGATCGTGTTCGGGGCGCACTAGCCTGCCCTCCCATTGACGCAGTTTCCTATTACCCAAGCTGAGCTCTCCTGGAGCGCGAGCAACTTTCCAAGCACGCGCTTGCTCTTCCATTCTTGTGGTCACATGATGGATCACGCCAGTCATAATGCGGTACCCGCGGCACGGCGGCACCCGAGCACAAGCCAGAACCTTCCCGAAGGCTAGCAGCTCGCCCGAGGCGGCGCGTATCATCGGATCCCTGCTGGGGCCCTGAACAACCGCGTTCCCGTAAAGTGCGCGTCTGGTAGAGCGAGGCACTTGCCGGCACCGGAAGCAGTTTCTTGAGAATTCTGCACCCAGCGTACAAAACTAGATTTAGCCATGTCGATGCATCTAGGTTGCATGCTGGGCATCTGCCGCTACATCCACGAGACCAGTTGGTTTCTTAGGCCAGTTACGCAGCTTCCGGACCGGGATTGAGCTCACATCCACCAGTAGATCAAATTTTTCCTCGACTTCACGGGACAGTGCCTCCTCTAGAGTTCCAACGGAAGTCGAGCGAGGAACGGATACCTGGGCCTTCAGACGAAACAGGGGCCATCCGGCAAATGGCGCTGGTACAGTTTCCGTCTCCATAGACTCTATGTGAGCCTGGAATGGGACCAACGCCTCTGTGAGACTGCGAACGATACCTGGCTGGTCGGGGCCTTCGACACTGATCTCGAGCATGCGCACGTCTGTCTCGACCACCGGCTCTTCCCGAGTCTCACGGCAAGTCACGCTGTAATCCGGGAACGCCCCCTCAAGAGCTTTGCGCAGTTCTTCGAGTCGTTCCGTGGATACCGTCAGTAGAGACATGATCGCAAACTCGCCGCCCAAACGTACCATACGCGACTCCTCAAAGTTGCCGCCGTGCTTCGAGACCTCAGCAGTGAACCTATGTACGATGCCGCGGCGATCCGCCCCATTCAGCGTCACGACGCACAGTTTGGACGCGGGCGCCGACACGCTGCTCCCTGATAGCCAGCACACTTTCCCAAACGGCCCACGCAGTCCTGCCCGCGTCATCTCGGGTAAAGCGCTGGTGCTACTCGCGCCGACTCGGCCCAGGGCACAGCCGATTCGACCCAGTGTGGTCGAGAGCCCCCGCGACGCTCGCAAAATATTGCTGTGACCGTACGTCTGCATATAGGGAGACAACGTTATGGCCAAACTCAATGAATTTGACGCCCAGACACCGGATTTTCGCGAGCGCTGCGTATAGCTACCCCGCCGTACTACCTCAACAAGGAGCAAATCTCCGCAGGGGCGCCTGCGGCAGCTGTGCTCGAGGCCGCGGAGCGCGCACTGCATTCGTGCTGGGTCCCGGCAAGGCGCGCGCTCCGAAACGCAGCGGATCGCGGGTGTGCAGCAGTGTCGCCTCAACGCAGGTGCGCCGCGGTAAGGATGCGGAAGGTATGCGGTTGGTACGACGATGACGCATGCAGCATAGCAGTGAGCACCAGTGGCGTGCTCGGCATCAGCAGGGCGGCTGGATGGATGAGGCCCCTGATCCGGACCGGGAGCTCACGGTGCGGCATGTATGGTGCACAGCGGCGCCTGCATGGTGAATGGTGATCGCTCTGTCGACAGGCAGAAGCTGTCGCGCATCCCGCGAGTGCTAGTGAGATCCACGGATCCAGGCTAGCGAAGAAAAATCGACAACATTCGACGCAACCTAAGATGCGCGCCCACTGCTTCCAGATATCCCCTAGTCTCAGTTCAAAACTGATTGACGTGCTCTATTCGTTTATGGTGTGAGCATTACGTCCAAGACGATGCAGAGGTCAGAAAACAGAGCCTCCGCAACCGGAAGCACGGGATCCAGCAACCTCAGCCGCATCGTGTATCAACGCTCTCTATACAATATGACCATCTCTGCAACATCCAAGCCGCATCCGGGCGCGGCGGTGCGTTCACCACAGCAGCAGGTATCCCGGATGCAGTGGCGAATCGGTTTGGGAAGCGTCCTCGTCATCAACGTCGGGATCGGGTACGCGGCACACGGGCCACGAAGAGCAGTGCGTCGTGCGAGGCAGTTCCTGGGCGGGGTGAGCGCTCTTGAGGACCCTCAAAAAATTGCGCGCCTCTTCACGCAACTCACTCGAGTCTTCAACCACTGGAAGACGATCGCGGCAGCCGACCTTATCTTGCTCGATCGGCGCTCGCTTCTGTGCCGTTGAAGGTTGTTCGCGCTTCAACGCAAGGTTGCCAACGTCGCCGAGCGGTTGCCGTACGCCCTTTCGTCGTCCGAGGCCTGGTGAGCCACTATGCTGTTCATAGCAATATTCGTCCATCTGTTACCTGCTTTTTACAACTGGGACAACAATAGTTATTAACGTCCGGCGCGTGCAGGCACAGCGCGTTTCGCTGATGATACCACGAACGTCCGATCGCGTTCGAAAATCGAATGCCCTCGCGGGAACGTCGTGAACAGCGCGAGGCCTGCGTACGCGGCGCTTTGGCGATGACGTGCCGCTTCACCGGTTTCACATACGGGGCAATGCCGGTGACCTGGGACCCTGCATTGCATGCAGGTTTCGGTTCATTTGTGGGTAGCATGTTAGATGGCAGGCGACAGCTGCGCTACAGAGAGACATTGCGGACGCGCGCGTGGGATACGTTGCACAGCGCAGGATCGTGTTGTGGAAGCGCTGACTCGAACGTGTCCGGCCTGCGGCAACAAGCTTCAGCGAGCGTCACACTTCCTCGGAGCCGTACGGAATTCAGCGGTCAGGAAGCATGCGTTCGAGCCCCGTATGCATGGAATCCCGAAACGGGGATGCGACTCGACATCCACCGTCATTCTAGAAGATTTGCGGTGCGTGCTCGTGTGTGTACCCGGATGGATGCGTCGCATTGAGCCTCGCTTGCGAGATCGACGCGAGTCTGGCGACCTGTTCTTCGTGGGAACGCACACAGCAAACCAGAGCCCGAAGGCTCTACGTACGCATCTGGGCACCAATCGCCAGATTCGAAGATTTCACACTGAGACTCTCCGCGTGCTGATGAGCAGGTGCGAGCCCCGGTATGCGCGCGCTGCTCGAAACGATTCCATTTTTATACGTGCACGGTAGCGGAAGCCTGCCTTTTGTAGCAACATCGTGGAATCTGGCATATTGTAAGCGAACACAATTACCGCGGAGTCCGCTATGCACTCCGTAAGAGCCTTCTCGATAAATGCGAGCAACTTATGCAGATCCAGAACGCTGTTCGCATCTGACGCTCCGAGGTTCGCATGTTATGCGACCCCGGTCCCTCTGTTGACCCCCACCCCGCCCGATCGGCACAGATACTTCCAAGTGAACCTTCTGCAGCGAGTGCGGACACGCGAGACACTCACGAAGCGATCGCCGCATTGAGCCTGTTCCAAAAATTCATTGAGCTTTCTTGGATAGGCATGGTGGGTACACGCACCTCTCTGCGCCACGAAGTGACACCTGCTGGACTTGCGTGCCGAAAACAGCGAACACGCGGCGCCCGTACGTCACCCGCGACAGGGCGGGCGCTGCTTCACCCGTGCTACCCCGGGATGCGCCATCCACTGGGAACCGCCTTTGCGTCCAGTTCATGTATATGGTCCGCTGCATTTATGGTATACAGATTCGATTACTCCGGGTATTGCTGTGAATGTGCACGTGGGATGCAGCTTTGTATCCTCTCATTTGTGCGGATCAATGTTCACGATGCTGCACCAGTTGCAGGTTCGTACCAAGAGCGTGCGTGCGACAGCATCGCGCGCGCTTCGACACCGTTGCGTGCCGGCGGCGCCCGTGCGCGTGCAATCGAGCTCTGGCGCGCCTTCTGCTTGGATTTCTATGGTAGTGGAAGCTCACTGCAACACCCTAGCGGAAATGCAAGGGACCCTGCGCACAGAGCGCACTGCTAACAATCGTAGCACATGCACACTTGCACTAACGAATAGGGTTGAAGGTTCGAGAAGCAGCCGAACTGGCTGTCGCTTGTCACAGAGCGAGTTCTGGGACTACCTCCAACAACGGCTACTCCAACAGGAACTTGACGAACAAGCACTCTTGCAGTCCGACCCTAGACCGCTGACCAGTGGAAACTGCGAGCACCTCTGGTCACCCCAGCAGAGTCCAAGGGCGTTTCGGGACCGCAAACGAGAGCGGTCGAGTTCCCAGTGTTCGGGTACTACGCCCGCGAACTCGCAACGAACGCGACCGCGAAGCGAACTCGGGTGTCTGGAGTTGCACGCGCTCGACGAGAGCGCATCACTGACTGTAACGGGCTCGGAAAGATTTATATGGACTGCGAAACACCCACGCAAAGTGTTCAAGCGGTCTTTACAGTGAACTGAGCGCATAGGATTCTAGAACCGCGCACCAAAGAGCGTCGGTCATCGCCAACTGCCCCAATCAAGCCAGCGCAGAATAGCGGGTAATCGAACGTTGAGACGTTTTGTACCGCCCTGATCTTCCTGCTGTACAGCAGTCTTGCGTGCGTCCTTGACACTGGACGGTGTCCAGACCCCGTAGTACAGATAACAGCCGATCAGCTGTAATATTTGAGCTAGCCATAACTCGCCGGTATCCTTGAGGAAAACAGGCAGCACCAAGTTCATCACCGGCGCTATTAGAAAGGATACATTCAACGCATTCTTCTCTGCACTAGACGGCTTACGAGCGCGTAAAGACGGAATCGTGAATAGCCAGACCATCCAAAAACCGAGCGCTTGCACATACAAGGGTAGTCTAGAATCGAACGCCATCCATCCACCCAGCGCAGCTGTAAGTATGCCCTGAGCGACGAAAAGATTCTTCAGCCATTGACGCATTACCGCGCGTTTCTCCTGTTCAAGTTCACGCTGCATCTTGGAAAACTTGCTGAGAAGGCGGTCTCTTTCAGCCGCATTCCCGGAGCTCGTGAGCTCAGCGAGTCTGGTTTGGTACTCGGCGAGTTTGCGTTCTAAGTTAACGACCTTTGATGGGTTCAGTAGTTGCTCGAGTTCAATGCCTGCTGACTCGAGTTCCTTTCGTACTCGCGCTTCGACCGGGTCTGCGACCCCGGTGGCTCGTTTCGTCGGCTCCGTTGTTTCCGTGCTACAGTGCAGCGGTGTACGCAACACGGTTCGTCGTAAAGGCACCGACAACATCTTGCCTTGAACAATGTTCGATTCTCTGCAGAGCACGCCGCTGGACCATAGCGTCCGAAATTGCTGTTGTTTACAGATTGGTACGGTGAACATGAAGCGAAACGCAACGTGCCGAAAGATGTGTTGAAAAAACGGGGAAATATGATGCTCGCTGGGAATGGCAGTGAAGCGGATCCGAGGCGCTTCACGGAAAAAACGAAATCACTTTACCTTCTAGTACAATAATGGACAGATGCTTCTAGAGGCGCTGACCGGCACCGGCCAGCGCGCCATGCTGGAAAACGCCAATGTCGATACTTCCCTCTACGGACGATGAAACTCACTAGAACTCTAGGATACGCGCGTGCTACCAACGAACAATGCAACGGTTTCCGTTCCTTCAGAGACGCTCTGACAGTCCGCGCGCCTCAGCGCAGCTATTCCCAAATTTTGTCCACGATCGTCGTAAAAGGGAAGGCAGCGCAGCAGCGGCGGCGACGCCTTCCACGCACGCACGCACGCACGCACGCATCTGTCACTACTAGCAGGAGGATGCGTACCGACGCGTTTGTAGAGCACAAGCTCCAGCCCGGTCACTGCGATACATCCAATGCATTTACTGGAATCCGTCAGCGCTGGTCTGGGTGAAGGCGTCCTTGTCGACAGCAGTCTGGAGTCAAAGGTTTGGCATCATATCTTTTTGAGCTGCTCTAGCGTCGGATCCGCTCTATCCCCAAGCGTCGCACCACCTCGAACACCAGGTCATGGGTGAAGAACCCGTCGCCGATGCCCCAATCTACACGGCCGACATGTCCCGTTGCTCACGACAACTTGCGAATGCGCAAGTCATACAGAATGCTATCAAGTCGCTGAATCGCGTATTTCAGTGCATCGTAGCTGCGGCGAAGAGAGTCATTCCGAAAATTTAACAGTCGAAAGCCCGCATAGACCTGGTTGCAGAAAAAAGCGAGCTTGCGCGGGGTTGCATAGTCGCCCAGTACAACCCGGTTCGCCGCGAGCCGCGCGAGCTCCTGAATACCGCCGCACAGGCCCAGCAGGTATTCCTCAAGGTCGAGACGCAGTGCAGGTTGTGTCGGCGCCTTTTCACCGTCGAGCATCTCAAGCACCTCGTCTTTTGTCACCAGAGCTGCAGTGCAAGTTTCGACGCTGTCGTTTGCTTGACTCTGGTCGAGATTGTCACTGAACTGGGGCCCCGGTGCGTGGACCGTTTCAAAGAACCGAATGAGCAAGCAGCTCTGCACGATGTGGATGCTGCACTGGCGCCATAGATCGTTGTACTTGTAGAACATGCCCTCGGGCACGAGGCTCTGTAACTCAAGGAAACCTGACCCTATCGTTCGCAGTTGCTGACGAGCGCCTGCAACCGCGTCCGACCAGTCCACCTCGTAGTGGAGTCGACTGAGTTGCGTCTCCAGAGAGCGCACCGCAACATCAAGTTCGTCTCGTTGCAGACGGAGTCGCTCCCGGAGCTGGCCCTCGTGCTCCAGAGCAGTTGCAACTGCTGCAAAACCTGAGGTGATGTCGGAAGTCATTCAAGAACTTGCCCGCTGGACACCACTTTTGCAACGCTTCCCTAGCACTGGCGCGCCGCCAGCCGCGGCCGAAACCTGCGTCAATGCTCCCTCACAGGAGCTGCTTCTGGTAGCGTTCTGCGCTATCAAGTGCGAGAGAGGCCTTGCCATCTAGCGAGAGGCGGTGGAAACGCGGCAAGAACGCAACCGCATCAGCACTGACAAGTAACGCGCAACACATAACCACGCCCGCAGTTGTGTCGGGGTCCTTGGAAAGTCGCCATTGACCCGGGACACGTTGCACAACAAGAACGGTTGCGTTGCGCAAAGTCGTTTCTGCGTACGGCTCCCGCACGTCTCTGCACAGAAAGGTTTCGTTGCAAAGGAACAAAGCCGTTGTCGTAGGGCTCGTGCGCTGAGGAAGAGTGCCCGACTGGTACAGGGAGCTGGTGCGAATTCGAAGCACCTATCCAAACCGCCACGGTTCGTGTAACCAGTTGTCTAACAAACTTTGAATCAGTTTATGAACAGATGCTGTGCAGGTACTGGAGAGAGAGAGACACGAAAACTATCCCAAAGCTTTGTCTCTGTCGAAAAAACGTCAAGTCAACTTGCGGAGAAAGCACGTGCCTCGCGGTGCTTTTGGAATGATATCAGCGCCGAGCACCGACGCACAGTTTAGAGAGCCTCATGGATGAACCAGTCACGCGTCTAGCAGTTCGCCAAAGAGTGAAAGCGCCTTGGTTTGATAAAAACAAAAACCTTGATTCCGGGATGGAGACACTCGTGGACACGGACGACTTGTCCGATCAAGTGCAGGTCGTATTCAGCGCTGCAGCCGAATACGACCCCGCTCCATGACACAAAATGCTCCGCGGTCACGCAATATCTCACAGAACAAGGATAAGCGGCCAACTCGTGTCCCCGGAGTCTGATCCAGACGTCATCCGTTTACGCAGCAATGGCTGCGACTTTGGCATCCAACAGCCAGGCACACTACGCAAGCAATCGACATCAGCAGAGTCGGGAAGCGATGTTGTACCACCTCATTTGCCGAAACCGCTGAGCCGGCAACAACCACAGTACCCTGCTTCGATGCAGCAAAAGCGCTAAGGTCATCTAGTGCGAAAACGAGGCACCTCAGGCGTCAGCGTCCTTGCAGGCACGAGTGAGAAACACGTAAATCACTGGGCGCTGAGGCCAACTAGATCGCCACGGCACTATTCAGGTGATTCCTGCAGATGACTGCACCTGCCTGTGCCGCTGCACGATATCTGTTGGCTAGTTCATGCTGGGGATCGCTCGCGACCCACTAAGTACGAGTCTCTGTAGACAAGAGAGCGCTCGTCGCTTCACGTCGCTGCTAGAATGGGTGAGCAGCTCCAACAGACGTGGTTTGATCTGCTCGGTTTCGAGGATGAGCCGCGCTCGCGGTTGTACCCGCAAAATTTCACAAACATCGTTCATAGCAATATTGAGCGTGTGGGCATCTTGCGAGTCCCGGATCAACGTACACAATCGACGCAAGACTTTCCAATTTTCCGCTTCAAATTTGTTTGCGTTTTCCTCCCAAAATGCTGCATCCCGGTGCGCTGGTGTCCAGTCTAGCGAACCGACGAGGAGCTCCTCCAGATACATCTCTAACGAAGTCATGGAGGAAAGCTCCTCTGCTAGTCGGCTTCGCAGGTGCATCACGTCGAGCTGGAGTTCTTCATCATTCCATCGACGAAGTGCAGCATTATTTGTGCCCAGATACGTTGCAATGCCCGCACCGATCATCTCTCGACAGAGTGTCGCGTCCTCGGATAGGTTGCGTAAAACGGCAAGCGTCAAGCGCACCGCCTTTTGAGCCTTGAGCTCACGCAGAACGCCATTCAATCGTAGAGGTAATCGGCCGCTTTCGAAAGGCTCCGGTCCGATTTCCCGCACAGAAAAAGACAACAGCCAGAGACTGAACAACACCTGGTAGATGACTTCCAGAGGCGCTGCGGCTGGCTGCTCAAGATAAGCACTGAGCGCCGAAATCCCGTGGACGTGCTGCTTACCAAAAAAAGACGAGGGAGCTGATGGCATCTCCGCCGCTTCAGCGGCTTTGTTGGGCTCTCCGTCCCCCTCATGGAAGACGTTACTCGTGCTAAATATGATCCTGGCTGTGCTGTTACGCAAAAAGGCCGTTGTAGATAGCAGCGCATCCATCAGCAAGGGGTCAGCGTAGTGCGCGGTGCGAAAAGGCCCCAAGCGTTGCCACAAACTCGACACGAGCACCGGTGCGAACTGCTCCAGAAGCGGCCGCTCCTGCTCAGCGTCGGTCAATGGGTTTCCCAGGAGGATGCCCGCGGGCCGGTGCACGCCAGCGTACAGTGCGAGGTCGACGTACCGACCCCAGTCGTCGTGCTGGCGGAACCACTCGAGACGCCGCCGACCCGTTTCGTCAAGTGCCCTACCCGCAGCTGGTTCCATCAGGGACTCTAGAATCTCCTGCATGGCACCCACAGCCCTATTAAAGGACTCTGCTTTGATTCCTTGGGTGCTCGCGAGCTTCAAACGCTCAACAAGCCGAGCAGTGGCCCTATGCGCCGTGGCCACGACCTCCACTAGCTCAGCTTGAACCAGTGCAGCCCGCTGGACGCGGGTCAACGACAAGTACCTCAGCAGTGTCGAAACATCTCTGGAGGGTAGATCTAGAGCATCAAGCGGAGACCGCACCGCCAGACCGATATCCATTTCGGATGCCGCCAAAAAGCCGCACTGAAGCGCCCGGGGTGTGCCAGCTCTACAGCGCAACTCCTGAGCGTGCTCGCCAACGGTAGCGAAACCGCCTCCAAAGAGGCAGCAGGTACCTAAACACCAACACACCCGCCCCAAGCACCTGAGAAACGATAGCGAAGCACCAGAACCAAAAGAATAAAACCTGAGGCTTCCTGCACTAGCGTCGTTTACAACAAAAGCCGTAGGCGCACTTGTGGGGCTTCGGAGGCGCCTCCTCGACAGCGTCCGCCACCGCCGTTCGACGCTTCCGTGGTGACCCTGCAACTGCACTCGTGAAGTGTTTCGTGTTACGCCTCTGCAGCAGGCAGCACGCGTATTTCCGGTGAACTAGGTAGTACTTGTCTTCGTATATGGTCTAGTTCATGACACCTGTTGGGCATGTGGGCTGGGGCTTGCGCACAGGACTCTGCAGTCGAGCTCGAGAACGATAGCGGGGTTTCGCCGGACGCTGCTGGACCTGCGTTGTGCGCGCTGCTGGAGCGTCACCCGGTGGTCATTCTTGTCGCAGAAACCGGCACTGGCAAGTCTACCAAGGTTCCCGCGTTCTTATGGAAGCAGGGCGGTTTCAACTGGATCGCATGCACACAACCGAGGCGGCTTGCGGCGATGGCGCTAGCCTCTCGCGTCGCTACAGAATTGGGCGTCAAACTAGGATGTGAGGTCGGTTATAGCGTGCGCTTCGCTGATCAGACGACACCGGGCCTAACGCACATCAAGTACGTCACTGACGGTTGGATGCTCCGAGCGTTCGTGCGAGATCCACTGGCCTCCGCATACGATCTCGTCATGGTGGATGATGCCCATGAGCGGAGTCTCGCCACAGATCTACTGCTGGCCCTATTTCGCCGCCTCCTATGGCAGCAGGATGCCACAGCAAACCCCACTTCGAACAACCCGAGAAAGTTACCGCGACTCGTGGTGTCGTCGGCAACGCTCAATGCGGATCAGTTTTCTGCGTTCTTCGGCGGGGCACCGGTGCTGCGTATCGTGGGTCGTAGGTATCCAGTCCGCATCGCGTATGCGATCAGTATGCCTGAGGATTACGTACTCGCTGCCGTATCCCAGGTCATGCAGGTCTTTGGGGAATGGTGCGAGAGCAAGCACAACCAGCGGGATCGTATCGTCGACGGAATGGATGTGTTGGTGTTCCTCACCGGCCAGGAGGAGATCGAACGAGCCGCACAATTGATGAAGCACCAGGCGCAGCAGACGTTGGCTTGCTCCCCGGCGACAACGATGACGACGACGTCGAAAATTCATCGATCTGGTGGAGCTTCAGACGCCTCCGCAACGAACAAAAGCTCCTGCAGCGATGAAGAGACATCAATGACGCAACCAGGGCTCGGTGTCGACTCTCTGAACCGCGCAGCGTCGCAGCCGCGAGTGCTTACCGTCGCCTTGTACGGGGCGCTGCCCTCCAGTGAGCAGGTCAGAATATGCTGTGAAAGACCTCCACCGGGGACGCTGCGAGTTATCCTGGCTACGAACGTCGCGGAAACTTCGCTAACGTTACCCAACGTTAGAGTCGTCATCGACTCTGGTTACGTTAAGCAGCGTATCTATGATCACCTGGAGGTCGTTCCAGCGTCGCAGGCGGCAGCAGAGCAACGCGCCGGGCGAGCCGGGCGAAGCTCGCCTGGGGTATGCTATCGGTTATACACCAGGGAGTTTTACAGTGAGCAAATGGCGCCGGAGTTGATTCCGGAAATCAAACGGGTGGATCTATCAGACGCATTTCTTTTATTGAAGCGGATGGGCATCGATCGTCTCGACGAGATTGTCTGGTTGGATCCACCGGATACCGCGAACGTCCGGCGCAGCTTGCGGCTCCTGCGACGCCTCGGTGCCCTGACCACAGTTGCTGAAGCAGAAACAGAAGCAGCAGCGGAGCGTACGGGCTCACAAGACACGGAAAACAGCGCCGTAGCCCCGCCCGCAGCGCTGTCGGAGCGTAAGCTCCAGAGCTGCTCAAGCGCCCGCGAGGTGCTCTCAGTACCACTCGGACAACGCATGGCGGACATGCCCCTAGAAGCGCGGCTCGCTAGGGCGCTCCTAGCTGCAGAGGAGCTCGGCTGCACCAGAGAGCTCCTGAGTGCCGTTGCGATTCTGTCGACAGGCTACCCGCTGCTCACCAGACGGGGTCTTGCTGAAGCAGTTCCCCGTTTTTGTCGAACGAAACCGAATCAACTACGAGACCCTCTGGCATATAACGACTTTCTCTTGTTTGCACGAGTTTTTGATGCCTGGAAAGCAGCCTCGGACGCAACGCTTTGGTGCTATCGCCTCGGTATCTCCGAACGTGTGCTGCGTCTTGCGGAGAGCATTTGCAAACAGCTCTCCGTCTACCTGCGGCAGCCGTTGGCATCCCGCCCGGAGGCGCTAGCTGCAGCACTATATACCGCTTTTGCGGACCAAACTGCCAGACTCACCAGCCGTGGTACCTACGTTCACGAGCGTCCTGACGACGATGACGACCCCGTTGTCGTGCAGACAGCAGCTGTCGCTTCAGAGCAACGCTGCCGACTCCAGCGGACACCGCTGCGGCTGCACCCGTCAAGCTGTGTACATGGGCGGGAGTGGGCACCACCACGTCTCTTGTTCTATGAACTCCTCATCGCAAAACAACCGTTCATGCGTTGCGTTTGTGCCCTGACGGCGTCAGACTGTATGCCCCAGCAGAGTGCTTCGGTATCACAGCAGCCACAAAGTCGAGCAGCGACTGCACATGCTCCGCTGTCGCCGCAAGCGCCACAGCGTTCGTCGTCGGAGCGGCGAGCTCGCTGGAGCGGAGCGGCTCTCGAAGCTGTACCAACCAGGTCAGCGGTGGAGGCGCGATCCGTACGAAAACGCTCACGTTGGGATAAAGTGAACTAAGGGTCTGCGTACGCTGCACTGGCGGAGCAAACATGTGGGTCCCGGCTGCAAGTTTCCGCTCTGGTGGACGTTCGGGTGCGGCTGCAGCGCTCTGGGCGCCAACGAAGGGCGCTTTCTCGGGGACAAGCGAGCGTGCACAATGTGCGCGTTTCTGCAAGTGGTGTACTGTTGAGGAAACGTTACCTCGTTCGGTCCGGCGACAGTTTGGGGTGTTTTCCGTCAGCAACTCGGTGCAGGAGCTCACAGCGGAGACCTGGCGTCGGGTACGCTTCGATGCCGCTGGTCTCGTACCAGCGATAGTTCAGGACGCAGAAACGAATCAAGTGCTCATGTTGGCGTATATGAATCGAGACGCCCTCTCGGAGACGTTACAGAGCGGTAGAGCTGTGTACTACTCTCGCTCCCGAAAAGCATTGTGGCGAAAAGGAGATACCTCAGGGCAAGTCCAGTGGGTCCGAGAGCTTTACTTTGACTGCGATATGGATGCGCTTTTGCTGCGAGTCAAGCAGGTCGGTGTAGCGTGTCACACAGGTCGTTACTCTTGTTTCTGGCAACGCGTTGCGGCAGACGGTCAGACCGAGGAGGCGCTGCCGGTGCTCGTGGAACCCCAGACCCTCTACGGTCGGCAAGCAGCCCCGGGCTCTCCAGCAGCGTAGCCTAGCGTTGTATGGACGAGCGTGACCGCGACTCGCTTGCAAGCATAGGTTAGAAAAGGCGTATGGTTGCCGGGTCTGCAAAGTGGCCAGACGGATACCGTGCATACATGTCGTGAATGATGGCTAAGATTTCGTGCAACAAGTACCACGAGCCGTTGTCGGGACATGTCGCGATCACAACACAGCACAAGCGCTGCGGTGGCCGATGCTTCCGCTATCTATGAATAACAGCGGCGTTTCCGATCAACAACGATCGCTAGCGGTTGTCGTCAGCAACCGAAAACGCTAGAAGACGCCCACACGCGCGATATTCACTAGGAAGTATACGCGAAGCGCATCGCCAAGTCTATAGACGTGATCCCTGAGCATCATGCGCAGCACAATGATAAAGTGCGAAGCAGGTTTCGGAAGAGCATGGGATTGCCTCGACATGGCGTGTGGCTTTACACTACGCTCGACCGGAGCGACCTGGCGAAGCCCCCAGTATTCGATGCACCATCATCGGAGAGTCGCGTACGCCTGCTCAGAGCTGCAGGTCGCTCTTTGCGAAGTATGACCGCTGTGCACACAGGGCCTAACTCGCTCTCTATTTTGAGACTGGGAAAACGGACGTTGCATGTTCAAGCAACGCACAGGAAGACTCGAATTCATGCGAACGGCATAATTTCCAGGTAGTCGCACCCGGGATCACGAGAGGAAGAGCTCGATCGCTGCAGCCATCTTCTCCATATCGCCGAGATGATGAACCTGTTGTTGAACGCGAGCTGCGAGTCGTTGCAGCGCGGCAAGTAAGGAGCCTGAGAGAGAATCTTTCGTATGATGCATGTCAACAATTAGATGCGAGACCGGTACAAGCACCTGGATATAGCGGCTGTCCGCGATATGCTTCGCAATAAACTCGATTAAGGTTATCATTTCCTGCTCATTCAGGCTAGAGAGCGCATTTTGGAGGCCTTTGCGACGGTCGAGCTCTACAAGCATGCTCACGATCAAACCACTCTGATTCGTTTCTAAGACAGCGCTCAGCGCTTTGTCGTACGCAAAGCGTCTCAGATGGTGATCGTAGGGTTTCTGATCATGCTGTCGTCGTCGTCGTCGACTTGTGCCGCTCGTGGAGTCGCCATCACCAAGAATCACGTCGTCGATGTCGCTGTCGGGCTTCGCGTACATGCCACGCAGAAAGTAGCGACGTGTTCCCGGACGGTACGGCCGCAGGGCATCACCGCGGTCAAGGTGACCTCGCGCGAGACTCGCCCAGTCCGGTTCACCGGATCGTTCGTCCATATTGGTCTCGTTTTCAATGCCACTAGGTTTGCTCACGCCACGTCGCTCGATGCGAAGCTGACCGTCCACATGGCCGGTCGCGAGACTCCGCCCATCGGCAGAGAGATCCATGCAGAGGCAACCGGCTCCAATGGATCTCGTATGCAAGGTTGAAAGGACGCTCAGATCGTGGACTTTCAAAGCCCCATCAAGTGACACGGACAGCAATCGGCGTCGGGTTGCATCCAGTGCTAACGCCATCACTGCCTTCCGATGCGGTTCAAGCTCAGCGAGCAGCGCGCGTTGTGAACCAGCCTCCACATCGCTGCTAGAATGGAGCAGCTCCCAGCAGCGCACTGACGAGCCGCCGCCCGAAGCGACGAAGGTGCTGCTCTCGCTATCGAGGAAACAGACGTCGTCAACTTGCCCATGCTGTGCATGCCAGACCATGCGAACGGGCTTCTGACTGGGCAACCTGAGGTCAAAGAGTCGCACCGCGCCGTCGTAGCAACCGGTGAGCCACAGATGCGGCGATGCTGGGCACGGCGTCTGGGCCCGAACTCGGTCTGCGTGGTGTAAGCTGAGCAGGCACTGTTCACTAGGAATATCCGTGATGCGTACGGTCATATCGTCAGACGCAGACACCACTCGCAACTTGTCTATGGTAAAGTATACGCTCCGAACAGAACTACAATGATATCGTGAAGTCATTCAACAGGATGGTTAGTTGATGTTCATGTGACACGCAAACGACGGCCTGCTCCTCATTATAGACCGCCTCCGTGTCGCCGCAGGTAGAGTGCACCAACGAGTGATGGCAGATCAGATAGGGACAAAAGACGGGGCTCTTGCTTTCGCTCATGGATGGTGTGCGAGCGCATTCGCACCGAGCTCGGCAGTCTACCGCGAACGATGCACTCATCCTGTTGCACATCACTGTGGTCGCCTCAAGGCCTGCGGCATTAGGTGATCAATCAGATCCAGAGAGAAACTTACCTCTTATGGCCGGAAAACGTACGCAGTATTGATCGACTATGTGCGTTGTACAGGTGAACAAGCCCGCTCTCTGTCCCGGCAACGAGAAGCTTACCGTCGGTACGGTAGCGGCCAGCATAGGCAACGGTGTCCGTACGCGGGAAGCTCTTGATCAAATCCCCGGTAGACGATTTGAGAATGGTTACTCGCGACTCGGCCGTGACGGCAACCTGGTTGGAACCCAGCGGGGAGAAGTGCACTCCTTGCACCGCGCCGGTTAAGCGGATCCGGGCTTTTTCGTCAAAGGTTTCCCAGAAGCGTTCCTCCGGTCCTTTCCGTTCCACAGGTGGAACATGTTCTATGGAACGAAGAGGTTGAAACGCTTCCATTGAAACGAAAGAACCCTTGAACTCTAACCTTCGACGACGGCGCGTAGCCTGGTACCCGTTCGTGTGCGAAGCGGTTTGGCTCGGAGCGATCGATGTCCAGTTGGAATTGTCAGGGAGTTAATTTCTATAAATGTCGCATACTGACAAACATTCAATGTCGATGTCGCACTTGTAGGTATAAATGTCAGTAAATGTCATATGCTTACAACGAATCAATGAAGCTGCCGTTGTTGTGGGCATACGAATTCATAAATTTCGTTGTTTTCGAGTAATCAATGATGGTGCCGCGGGGTGTCCAGTGTCCTGCAACCGAGTGCGCTGTTCCGACGGCAGAAGAACCGCACTACGTTACGCTGTTCCGTACGGCAAGGCGATTGCAGCAGCGCACTACATGCTTCTCCCTCGTAGATCAACGGGCAGGATAGTTCGATAGCGCATCCTTTGTCGACGCATCTTTCATGACACCTTCTCCCTCGTAGATCAACGGGCAGGATAGTTCGATAGCGCATCCTTTGTCGACGCATCTTTCATGACACCTTCTGCTTCGTATATCAACGGGCAGGATAGTTCGATAGCGCATCCTTTGTCGACGCATTTTTCATGACACCTTCTGCTTCGTATATCAACGGGCAGCATTGTTCGATAGCGCATCCTTTGTCGACGCATTTTTCATGACACCTTCTGCTTCGCACATTCTGCTGTTCTGCTCGTAGACAACATCGCTTCCGATCAATCAAATGCGATCAAGGAGTATGCGGCTGAGGTTGGCGATGCGTCGCCCTTCATTTCAACCTCTTCTCCCTAGTTCAATCCAATCGAAGGCGGCTTCCCAGTTGCCGAGCACCTTGTAGGCGCTCACGGATTCATAGACGAGTCATTCGCATTCGTAATTCCATTCTTTGAAAATTTGCTCTCGATCTTCACCAGCTCTGATCTGCTTTGCAGGGTTTGAAGGCGTGCGCGGACGGGAGAGGAAATGCGCGTTTCGGTCCGATTGTGTGCTCACGACGGTGGCGAAAATGTTCTTAAGCAAGAATAGATACATGCAGACATTGAAAAGGCGAGGTCAGGCCGCATCGTCCACTTATTGTGTCTGAATCCCGAGAAAGAAATGGATATTGTGTTAGGTTACTGCGCTCACGCCACCTGGCCGAGTAGGATAGAAAGCGAAGAAAAGGCTGCTCTCTGCGAGACAGTATGAAATGATCGAGCGACGCTGCAAACTGTATTGGCGGAGCTCGTTCAAGGCTTCTCGTTTACAGGAAATAGATGGAACGACGCTCACTGGTCTATGGAGATTGACAGCATTTCACACTGCATGTATGTTGTGAAACCAAGATCTGAGTCTAGCAAAGATACTCATTTGGAATTGATCAAGGTAGATGAAGAGAGACTCTTCATGGTGCGCGTGGATCCCGGTTTGAAGGGCATCATGGCCGTCGCCTTGCCTCTGAACATAGAGGACGAGGGCGAACACTTCAGAAAGAAAGCAGACTGATCTGTTCAATTTTTCCAGGCTCGGTATCATTGGCGGTTCGGTATGATGTCCACCAGGAGCCATTCCAGCGCGTGTCATGAAGCGCCAGGATCGCTCTAGACTCCCTGAACGCTTTATCGACACGGTCGAGATACCCTGTACACTCCAATCAGGACGTGCATCTACATCCAAACAGCTCACGCGTACGTTCTCTGTCAGGAGTATACGTGAGCGCTCTAGGATCGCGAAAGGGATCGGTTCCATGGCGGCAGCAGCAACAAGCGGGCATGCGGAAACGTTACCGAAGAATCGGAACAGGAAATGACGCACAAGTCGTGCTGTTTGGCGATAGGCTGTAGCGCTGGACGTGTTGTAGGGCACGAGCGCTGCACTGCCGCTTCATCGACGAGAGCACCCAACGAGTGCAGGAATCGATTCCGTACGATCCCCATGGATGCATTCTGGGCGGCATTCATGCGTTGGGAGCACAGGTGCTTCCTGTTGTAGAAAGGAAACCAAAGTGTGAAACATCACGGGATGCACAAGTTTGCTGTTGGGAGGCTCAGCTAGCGGCAGATGGCGTTACAATCGAAAATAAGAAGCATGTTATGGTATGCGTCTAGCAGTCACCACGCGAGAACGCATGTTCTGCACGGAGACTTGAACACCGCCATCAACATCCGCAAACGCTCCGTGCTTCAGGAGCATCTATGGGCTCTGTGTCCAGCGAACATCCAACGGAATCACAAAGTACTCTGCTCAGGCGTTGACTTGAAACGTTGAAGCCTTGCCACGAAAAAATCACTGGCGACGAGCGAAAGGCCTGGTTGCTCGGCAAGCGCAAGGCACTGCTGAGGGACGGCCCGCAATGCAGGCAGTCTGGAGCGCCGAATGTGACCGTGCTGAGAACGGCCCCCTATGCAAGTAAAGATCGATAGTAGAGCTCCATGATTCGATAGTACTTTATATAAATGGAGCGTTCGAGCACGTACCATCTGCACTGAACCGATACGCAGGATCGTGGCGAATGCGTTCCGGACCGCAAGTCAAGCTCTATGCAAGGGTTTGACGCAGCGTCCACGCTGCAGCATGAACAGGGGATGCAGTGCACTGCGCAAGATTCCAGGTCAAGTTTGGTCACCGTCAGGTTTCCAGCGGCTGGCGCTGGGACCACTCATCAGCAATCTGGAGAGAGGAAATCGAGCTGCTGCTGTCCCATCATACGGTTCAGGACTATTTAGACCATAAATATTCTATGGTCCGACGCTTGCAATCTAGGTACCGGGAGCTCGCACTTGGTCTCTGCCGGCGAATTCGATCCCGGCAGTGGGTGCACTTTCACAGAGAAGGTCTGTGGGAGAGCGCCCATGATCTCGCTTTGGAAGCGTCTCTACCTGGGTCCGCGTCTCGGAGTCGGCGACACCCCATTTTTTCGAGAAATGGACGTAAACAGTGACGCTGGGCATAGCAGCCAGAACTCTAACCATCACATAGTTGGAATATCTTTGAAAAATAAGCATGCAGCAGAAGCAGTGACTCACCATTCTAACAGCTTTCAGGACACGCTACCGATGCTGACCAGGTACACCGCGAAATACGTTCGAACCCGCGTGTGCGTATTTCATCAGCTGGAGCGAAAACTCAAGGTGATCGTCACGTGAGCAGTTTGCGCAATGAGCTCTTCAGCATCGTCCGCAGTAGCACAGCGAAGAGACTGTGGTGCCCGCTGTCCAGAGAGCGCCCTTTGTCGCTGAGGTCCCTCGGAACGCTCTGAATACTCCGTGTGTGTGTGTGTGTGTCACTCCAGGCAGTGCACTGGAGCGTCCTAGTTCTCGAATAGCTGTATAGAGAAGATAACGGTTCCATCAGCAGGGTCTAAATGCACGGACTCACCGGCCTCTGGGCGGCTTTAGGGCGAAAGGTTCCCCTCGCTGCATCGCTGGAGCGCACCCTGGAGAAACGCTGGAAAGCTCAGCATTGTTCGATTCAGAGACGACGAAATCAACGGTGTTTCTGCCAAGCACTTTACAGGCATGCGTGAGAGACAAGGCGGCAAGCCATGACAGTATCGACGCTGCCGGTCTCGCCGGAGAGTGGAATCGCACCTACTGGGCTCGACTCACGCAGGTTGCTGGGAAACAAACACCACGGTACCCCTAAAGCGATCCGGTCATGGAGCTGAAATCGCGATCCTCCGGCCAGTGGTGATCCGCTGCGCTCTCAGAGTGTAAGGAGCTCTGTGTACGCAGGCTATGCACAAGAGCTGGTCTGAAGCGAAATAACTCAATGGATCCGAGGTACCCGAGACGCGCTGGCCGGGTGGCCTCGTGCTCGCTGACTATTCGTTGGAGAAGCGCTCGGATCTTTCCCTGACGCACCGTCACGATATCCTCCAACACCTCATGAATGTGACAAGCCTGAGGAATATCAGCAGCGGCATGGGTCAGTAACAAGGACGCTATCTGTTGATAATGAAAAGGTAGGCTCGCGCTCAGCTCCGGGGATTGCTCTTCTTCCTCGCGCGCAGCCGTGAGCGCTTTCAGCCGTAACCACGACGGAGGCACGATAGAACAATAGCCCGCTCGTTTCAAGCACACAGCGAGCCACAATGGTACTGCACACGCCTCGTTGACGGTGAAAGGTCCAAAGTCGCCAGCGATGAGCTCGATCCGAGACAAGTTTACCCGTGGGATCACGGTCACCAAGGAGTCCTCTGCGAAAAACTCCAGTTCCGCAAGCGTGGGCCCGCGAGTACCGGCCCGCTCTCCCAAAAGCTCGGCCATAAGAGAGCCGCTCCCTATCGAGAACTACTCGCGAAGCCGCTATACCCCGCGCGAGTCCGCCGTGCACGGTGCCGCCAGCCACGCAACCCAGGGACCTGAAACGGTGCCCCACAGCCAGTCTAAGCGCGTTCCAGCACAGCCCCTGGAAGGAAAGGTGCTGCCAGTCACCCGCTCCGCTGACCTCAGAGGGTATCCCAGAGCAAGTCGCCGCGTGTTCAGTGCAAGAGACGATGTACGCTCATACAGACGCGCCCGCACCAGACCCGCACCGAATATCCCCCCGGAGGTGCTTCGCGAAACGACGCCCGTTCGATCAAAGGCATATCCATTCGCGCCAATTCTGCATGCACGCAGAGTTTCGCATTTTGACCACCATTGGGGCACCCTGCGCTGCAGCAGAGGCCGCTTGCCGAACGATGAACCCTCGCCTGGTCGACAACGCATTGTTGTGCACGCGCTCTAGTTTCGGGTGCTACCCGCTTGCAAACGAGCCAAAAACTGGTTCCGAAGCACATCCTTTGTGCGAGAGGCACGCCTCCTAGTCAAAGTGCCCATTCGCAAAGTGGTGGAGCGACTTGCTTGGTAACGGCACTTGGGTGCGCTGCGTGTAAACCTGCTGGAAACGATGCACGCTCCGCCCGGGCCGCCTTGGCTAAGGCCTCGAGAACCCGGCGCTGGACCCGCATCGGACACTGTTCAGTCCAATGAACCGGCAGGAACTATGGGTGTGCAGCGGGGTGTTCAGAGTCCGACACCTGGTATGGTACAGGGAGCCCACTACGCGCCAGCGGAGTCTTTCTCGGCAGGGCGTGCTGCGGCGCCAGCTCCCAATGCGCAGCTAACTGGCCGCCTTCGTCCGGTGTTGGGAGAGCGTAGTCAAGTACTGCAAGCTGCAGTGCAAGGCGCGCAGAGCGCTCTGGGGACCTCGCGACATCCTGCTGGCGGAGACTGGGGTCCGCAGCCCGCCGTCCCCCGCGGAGCAGGTGTCCCTGGCGGCCAGCATCCCGGTGCGGCCGTCATCCAAAGCTCGCTGCCGCAGGCGCAATCGATGAGGTGGCCAGTCGCAGGGAATCCTGGACACCCTGGGGCGTTTCCGCAAGCAGCAAGTGCGCAAGCCACGGGATCCAATTCGTATCAAGTGCGATCACGAAGCGGTGTAGCTGGAACCGTCCACGGCTGGATGACAACTGGCGCAGACGCGAGTGCTTTTTCATCTGTCCCAAGTCAAAGAGACCCATGGACCGCAAACGGCGGACAACAACCGCTTACGTCACCAGGTCAATCTACAAGTCCACCGTCGGGTGCCTCCAAGCTCAGCCCGAGCGATGTTCCACGACCCGCCGGTATCGACCGAGACTACATCGATCGCTCTCGCCCCGTACTCGTATGCAGACACGAATACGGTCGAGGAACGCAAGCGGAGACGCCTTCGTTATCGCCATCATTTCGTGAAGCCGTCGACACCTTCCAGATTGATCGAGGCAACGCACGACCACGCTATGTGCGTTGGACTGTAGGGAGCGTGCCGCGCACTCCGGACTTGGCCCGCTCCAGCGGTATTCCGCTCGCAGTCTACGTCGCGCCTTTTGCCGACGCTACAGACGAAAAACCCCCACCAGTCATCGATACAAGACCGCATGGACCGGTGCGATGCTCTCGCTGCCAGGCGTATCTCAACGTCGGGATTCGGTATGTAGACAGCGGCCGTTCTTTTATCTGTAACCTATGTCATCATCTGAACGCTGTCGACGTCGATCGTTTCGTACCACTTGATCCTGTCACTCAGTTGCCTGTCGACTTTGCCAATCGATTAGAACTGAGTCACGGCTCCGTCGAGTACATCGTCCCGGAGGAGGTCTATGGTCATCAGGGACGGACCAGTGAACCAGTTTTCGTCTTGGTCGCGGACGCACCAAGCCTCGGTTCCCTGCTGCCCTACGCAGCCTTCCGCGAGCTGCTCGCGGAGAGTCTGGCGCTCCACCGAGCACGACTAGCACTTATTGTCACGAGCGCTGGCTGCTTGCACCTGTTTCCGATCCAGCCTTCTGGATCTGTCCAGGAAATCATCCTTCCGGACATACAGGAACCATTCTTGCCGGTGCCTCCGACGCAACTTTTGCAGTCACCGGACCTTGAGTACTGGCCAGCCATCGCTGAATATATCCAGCGCACGGACTGGTACACAACTGCTGAGTCGGAGAGCCCCGGTTCACATATCTTTGCCGGTGTGCTTGCTGCAGCGGAGCTGCTCGAGGACCCGTCGATCGGCGGCGGTAAAATCCTCGCCATCTCCAGTGGGTTATCCCTAGGCCCGCATCGTGCAGGCTTGGCCCTTCGGAATCGGTGGCTGGAGCTCGACACTCGCAGCAGCCACCAAAAATGGAAATCCAGCATGGACCGAGAGCGCTGGCTGTTACAACCTGCGAACGACGCTTTTGCGGCATTAGGCAAGCGTCTCGCAGATGCCCAAATCACACTGGATCTCTTCCTCCACCCGGGCATGTTCCCGGGTACAGCGACTCCTCGTCCGCTCCCGTATTTCGATCTCGCTACACTACGAACGCTCACCGAGCACTGCGGAGGCAAGCTCTTCTATTACCAACAGGGCCGCGATGTAGCAGGCCTCCAGCGTGATCTGATCCATGCCATTCGCGCCGTGCGTGCCCTGGAGGCAGTCCTGCGGGTACGCTGCTCGCCGGGCATCACCACGGGCGAGCATCTGGGAAGTTTCCGGCCACCAGGTACCGACAGACCCGATATCTACATACCGGTCATGAGCACGAGCACCAACCTGTATGTTGCCATCCGTCACGATCTCTCCGAGGGTATCGTTACGCATCCGCTTCTGCATCAGCGTTCTGGCACTGGCGATGACGCTGAGGCGAGCGCTGCGGAAGCGCATGCATCGACTGCGGCAGACAGCGCCGTATCGCCATGCGTGTGCGTGCAGGTGGCGGTGCTGTTCACGCATCCCGGTGATCGGACACGTCGCGTGCGTGTGCATACGCTCGCCGCTCCGTGCACCACGCTGCTGGGGCAGCTTTTTCGAACGCTGGATGTGACGTGTCTGATGGGGTGGCTCGCACGCAGTGCTGCCGCTCGCGTTCAGGCTGGTGGATTGCTACCGAAGCTGCGTGATCACCTCACGGAACAACTTGTGGATATGCTTTTTGTATATCGCCGGTATTGTGCATCACGATCGAGTCCTGGGCAGCTGATATTACCAGAAGCTCTGAAACTGGGGCCTATTTACACACTGGGCCTGCTGAAGAGTGCAGCATTTCGCGCGGAGCAGGTTGCTCCTGATGAGCGTGCATATCGCTTGCATCAGTTCATGGCGAGTTCGCTTTTGTCGATGCAGGCTGCCATGCACCCGCTGATGTTCGATGCCCTGAACAGCACCGTCCTGGATCCAATGGTCGGCACTCCGATACCTGGTACCGGGGTGGTGTCGCGGGAAGCGACTGACGTGCCGAGTCCTTCGCTGGTGTCGTGGAACTCGCCCGCAGGCCCCAGAGCGATAGCCGCTCCGCCAAGTGCTGCAACCAGCGAGACCGACGCTCAGCTCGCAGCGGCTCCCGACGGAGCAGCAAAGCTCCCGCCTCTGCAAGCGCTCACGAGTGAACGTCTCGGGCCAGACAGCGCGTGGCTGCTGCTCGATGGTTGGCATTGCTTGCTCTGGATTGGTGAATTCGTGAACCCCGACCAGCAACAGTCCGTGCCGGGTGTGTACGCGGGCCTTGCCGGTCTGCCGGTGCCAGTTATGGAACGACTCTATGCTCTGTTTCCCGGTCTGTTGTCACCGGATATGGTCAGTCAGCGTTCGCCAGCTGAGCAGACTTTTATGCAACTGCTTATTGAGGACCGCATGAGCTACGCACCAAGCTATATCGAGTACTTGGTGACGTTGCACAAGCTCGTTCAACGGAAACTCGCCTCAAACGAAGCCGAGAAACAGCATCGAATGCTGGGAGAATGGGAGTGGGCGCACACCTACTAGAAAACGCGGAGTGTTTGAAGCAGTTTCGCTCGTGCTTTGCATCGTTTCTCGTCACTGGTTTTTGAGCAGGCTACGAGCCAAACCCGCCACAGCACGATGAGGCCGACCTCGCTCTAAACGCTGTTCGTGATAGGCTTGCAATCGCCGTGGTCGCCAGACTGATCAAGACTCGATTTCTGAACAGAATGCCGTTCTGGAACGATTTGGATGTTGGGGCGTGTGCGCGGGGAACTCAGTTCTCTGTTTTGGCTCCTACACCTATTCCCGACGAAAATGGCACTGGTCGTCAGCGACGGGCGTACATGCTAAAGCTTCGGCCTCGTGGCAATGTCATTAACACGGACGTTTGCGGGCATTTTCGGCCATTGCTTCGAATTCCTCTCTCTGTCTCATCTCCGGCTTTGCATACGCCAGTCTCTTGCTCTAGCTCCATCGCCAGCAGTCGATGGATGTTGATGCGGGCGTCCAAGGCGCGGTTTCGCCGCTTCCGGTTGTTGGTGTCGCATTTCATCGACACGGGCGAACGTTGTGATCTTCACATCGCGTGCCACTTCCATCTCATTTGGAGATATATTAGGTGCACCCTTCGCGGCGGTGACGCTTCATTGTGGTCGGGTGTGGCCCGTTCCATGCCACTACATCTAGTCAGGGCACCGCCCAGTGGCAAGTGAACGCGTGATTCGTCGCTCGGTACATGCCGTTGACGGGTAAAGCATGCTCGCCTCGATGCCCTGCTCGGTTTCCGTACCCGGTGCCGTATCCTACGAAAAAGAGATTCATTTGGGCGATTTCCATGGTACGTTCTCGAGATGCGGCACAGGCAAGCGCACGCTACACGAATCGATAGAAGATTTGCGGAGCTGAACGGTCTCTATGATGGAACGAGACCTGGAAGGAAATCTATCCTGGTTGAGAACAAGCCGAACGCCTCGATCCGTCGACGCTCTCTTCGTACCAAGCGGTGCCGCGGGCTCTCCTCTGGAAAGCGATCGCTGCAATGACTCAAGTCCGAGTCCAAGTCCCTTTTTCTTACAAACGAAAGAAGCAGGATCCAGTTGGAGCTTACCCCATGAGAGGGAATGCGTTGTTCGTGTCGAATGTCATTTCGTCGATTGTTGAAAAAGATGAGGACTTGTATTTCGAACGGAATCGATTGCTATTTGACGTAAGACGCGCAGTGAACTTTCAGCATGAACCTGTGAACAAGTCGTCAAGTGACTCCGTCGGGTACTTTACGTCGACAATCCAGCGGCTCGAGTTGCTGCGCCCACGAGTTGCCTTGAAACAGAACGATCGAAGACTTGAAGAATCTGTGATTTGTGCATCCAACACACATGGATAGAATGAGAGTAGAAGCTTGTGCGCATGCACTGGGTAAAGATATCGGTTATTTTATGAACCGTTTTTCAATGCCGCCGCCAATCACCTTGACTCTGCTGACGTAACGAATGCCAGAGGCAAAGCGTCAAAGGATCCACTCCGAACTCGTCGACCGAGAATCGTGAAACTGCGTATAAATCCCAACGTCCTTATACCCGCATTTGGCATGTCGTGGACGCATATCTACGAAGAAGCTCGGAAACCCATGAAACCCGTGAACAGAGCAAACAGTTCAGCGTTCCGTTTTTATACGATACACGTGTAACGCGTCGCCGTAAATTACCAGGAAGTCTATACATCTCTCGCGTTTGCGACTGATGCATCCAACGATTTCCATGCACGTGCCATAATCGAAAGTTCAACCCCGGAAGCACAGTTTCGAAGCCAGCACCATAATAATGTCATGATGTAGTCGCTCTGGTGGCAGACATGGAAGGCGTCATAGAGTGCCGTGCTTTTCAAAGACCCGATCACATAACGGATAAGAAAGGCCGCCTTCCACGTCAGTTTCAGCTGAAAAACTGAGACGTTCAGTCCAACGGCGCTGTCCATAAGGGTCTGCGGCTGCACGGCGCACCCAGCTGACGTTTTTGGAGCGAACAACGCACCGTTCCGTGGACGGCAACGAAGCCGCTTGTGCAAAGACCTCGAGAAGAGAATGGAGCAGTTTGACGTCACCAACGCTGACCTTGAACGCGGCAACGAGAGAGAAGACGAAGCATTCTTCCGTATTACGGTGAGCGAGCTTGTGCCGCTCACCAAGCACCGTACGTTGCGCGACTTGGAGGCGCTTGGTGGTGTTACGCAGCTCGCCCGTCGGCTCCGAGTCGACCTGCAGCGAGGTATCGATCCAGAGAGCGTTGTGGCTCGCCAGCAGTACTTTGGGGCGAATCTTCTAAAGTACGCACCTCCACCGAGTTTTCTGCGACTCGTTTTCGCGGCCTGGAAGGACGTCACCCTCGTGTTGCTGACTGGTGCCGCGCTGATCAGTTTGGTGCTGGGCCTGGCGCTGCCGTCAGAACGTACCCGCTACGGATATCTGGATGGGTGTGCTATCCTCGTGGTTGTTGTACTGGTTGTCTGCCTCGATGCGACAATTGCCTTGCAGCGAGAGCGCCGCTTCCGGTCCCTTAATGCGGTGAAGGACGCGTTCCCCGTAAGAATCCTCCGCGGAGGCGAAGTGCGTCTTGTGGATGCCCCTGGGGTTCTCGTTGGCGACCTCATCAAGCTTTCCGCTGGCGACAAGGTACCCGCGGATGGGATCCTTTTACAGGGAACTGATTTCGCCTGTGATGAATCCACCTTGACCGGGGAAAGTGTCCCAGTGTCCAAGACAGGTGCATTCGATAGGCCTGCTGCTGCTGCTGCTGCCGCCGCCGCCGCGGCAAGTAATGCTGCTAAGACGACTGCTACTATACAGCTGCATGCAGATGGCGACGACGTATCGCCTGCTCCACCATCGGTACATGAAGAAGCGGACATTTTCGTGCTATCGGGAACCATCGTTACGAGTGGATTCGGTACCATGCTCACTGTTGCAGTGGGCATGAACTCAGTCTGGGGCCAGCTGTTGACAAGCCTGCGCCCAACGCCACCACAGACGCCACTCCAGGTTCGACTGAACCGTCTCGCCCGCTCCATCGGTTACATTGGACTGGGTCTAGCGTTCCTCGTGTTTGGCGTGCTCTTTATTCGCTGGTTGGTAGATTCCATTCGGAGCGGCTCATGGCCTATTATGAAACTCACGGAGAGCATCACTGCCGCGATAGCGATCGCGGTTGTCGCCATCCCCGAGGGACTCCCGCTTGCCGTTGTGCTGAGTCTGGCCTTTGCCATGCGTCAAATGATGAAAGAGAACATACTGGTGCGTCGTCTGGAAGCCTGCGAAACGATGGGCTCTGCAACGCAGCTCAACATTGACAAAACTGGTACAATGACTTGGAATCAGCTCCGAGTAACGGAGGCTGCGCTACCGGCGGGCTCGCTGAGCGATCTGCTGCAGCGGCGCACCATTTCACCCATCTATCTTCGCTTGTTAGCTAGTTGTATCGCCATCAATAGCCAAGCTGACTTGCGTGATCAACAGAATGGCACTGTGGAGTACATTGGCAACCGCACGGAATGTGCGCTCTTGGAGCTGCTGCATCGCATGGGAATTTCGTATCGGGAGCTGCGCGCCGCTTCCTCGCTCCGTCGTGTCTACCTCTTCAACAGCACTCGCAAGCAAATGTGCAGCATTGAGCAGCTCGCACCAGACGGTCGTTTGGAACGCTTGCACGTGAAAGGAGCCCCCGATCAGCTGCTCGAGCGTTGTGTCCTCGAAATGAATTGCCGTACCGGAGCATTGACGCGAATGAGTTGGTCCAAGCGCAACGCGTACCGCAGTGCGATGGAAGCTTTTGCGGAGCAGGGACTCAGAATGCTCCTGGTTGCGTTCTGGGACCAACAGCAACCGGCAGAGACAGGGAACCTCCCGGGTGTGAACGAACCGCCTGAAACGGAATTGATTCTGCTGGGCATTTTCGGAATGAGCGATCCGCTACGACCCGATACCGCCGCGTCGGTGCGGGCACTGCAACAGGCCGGTGTCTTCGTTCGTATGGTCACTGGAGATAGTGTGCAAACGGCGACGCAGATTGCACAGGCGGCAGAGCTGCTAGAGCCGGGATCCTCCCCAGTGCAGCTGGTATGGGATGCGGCCGCATTTCGCCAACTACCTCGTGCCGTTCAGCAAAATGTTTCGATGCGAATGCGCGTGCTCGCACGTGCAACCCCGGCAGATAAGCTCGAATTGGTGCAACTTTTTCGAGCGCTCGAACAAGTCGTGGCGGTAACCGGGGACGGAAGCAACGACGCGCCTGCCCTGCGTGAAGCCGATGTAGGCTTCGGAATGGGTGTGGCTGGTACAGAGCTCGCGAAAGAGGCTGCTGATGTGGTGCTGTTGGACGATCGACTCGGGTCTATTGTTGCTGCGGTACTCTGGGGTCGGAATGTGTTGGAGAACATTCGCAAATTTTTACAGTTTCAGCTGACTGTGAATATTGTTGCGGTGACGCTCGACCTGTTCAGCGCGTGTGCCGGCATGACGCTACCGCTGTCCACAGTGCCCCTTCTATGGGTCAATGTAGTGATGGATTCATTTGGAGCGCTCGCCCTGGCCACAGAGGCACCACGTAGCGCACTCATGCAGCAGCCACCACAAGGCCGGAACGCGCCGCTCATAACGTCCGCCATGGTGCGGAACATGCTCGGCATCGCGCTGTATCAACTTGCGGTGATGATAACGTTGTTATTCGTGACGGTTCCATTGTTCCATATTCCTTGTTACGCGGTTTCTACGTCTTCGGATCCTTGCGGTGGTCAGACGCTACAGCGAAATGGATTTATCTTTAACACATTTGTATTCCTGCAACTTGTATCAGAGCTGAACAGTCGACGCATTGCCGAACGGCATGTTTTCGAAGGTATCGGTCGCGCACGTCTCTTCCTATGCATTGTTTTCGGTTCCGCTGTCATACAGGTTGTCCTTGTGGAGGTGCTCGGTCGCACTGCGGTTGGCCAGTCAGTCGGCATCGTGAATCTGTCGGGCGCTCAGTGGGGTGCAGGTCTCCTGATTGCCGGCCTCGAGCTGCCTATAGGTTTCCTGACTCGCTTGTGCCCAGTCTCATGGGTTCATCAACCGGGTCGCCTGTGGCAAGCACTTTGCCACCAGCTCATGCAACGGAACTTGAGACGCTACCAAGCCGGCACCAACTATCGGCTGGGCGATGCTCCAATGGGCAACGAACCGCAGTCCGCTGCGGCACCAGCGGATTCGGGTTTTGCACAGATAACCGCAGCACTACCCACGATATCCAATGCGCAAGATGATGCCCACGGTAGCAGCAGTGGAAGTAGTAGGATGGGAAACAGCGCGGCGACCTCCGTCCAGCTGAAGGATCGCTGTGCCCAGTCTCGGAGGCGATTCCGCGTTTTCTGCCATGCAGCAGTGGCTTTACAGCGAATGGACCTGTGCGCATGCACTCGAGAAAGCGCTCGAATTCAACAGGCAATCTATGGGCAATCTTCTCTCTGGAGCGAGTCTTCGAAGCGCAATCTACGGAGTCGTCTCTGGGCTGTCGTCGGCATGTTACGCCTGCTCCGCGTCTCCGTCCCGTCTCCGTATGAGGCAGAGCGTACCGCGCTAACATCTGAGTTGTTGGGCGCTCAGCTGAAAATGAACCCAGTTGCGCTCCATTCGAAGCAGTCCTAGCGACTACAACTGCGTTCAACGTATGCGAGTATATGGGGAATCCACCATCTCTACCGATTGGCCAGGTGGCTGTCTCTTCGAGGCGACCGCAGGTCGGCGCCCTAGTCCGTTCCAAGGCTCAGGGAAGACGAGCTCAAAACTAAGACCCTGCGTCCATTGATTGAATGCTTGCAGGCTATGCAGTGCTGCGGGCTCATAACTAGGCGCTGGTTTGGGGGCACTGGCGCTGCGCATACTTCACCTGACTGGTGTCCCACGAAAAGTCTTACGGCTCGTTGCGACAACGCGTGCTTCGCTGCCGAGGAGCCTCGTTCGTCCAACAGGGGCCGCGCTTCTAGTCTAGCGACTCTTGCGTTCCGGTTCCAGTAGAAGCGCCTGCCCGCTGCCGTCGGGGTCCGGGCTCTTGGGGCCCATAGTATACTTCATCATAGAGCGCTTCCACGCTCTGCTGGATCAGCGACAACGCGTCCTCCTTCACGAAAAGGTGTTTTTCATCGAGATCACAGATGATGAAGTGTTCTTCTCGATCCAAGTGAAGCAGCAGTTGTTTCATCGGTACATCACAGCGCACCAGGTACCCTTTGGTCGCATGAACCATACAGGTTCCAGAGAGAGTGAGTGAGCGTTCCGCACGAGTCGCGCCCGGTGTACAGTAGTGGCGAGAAGCCCGCCCTAGACAAGACGCTTCCCGAGGTGCAGTCGCCTCCCGGTCTTTTTGGACCGGCCACCCACTACTGCTTCCAATTTTTTCTCGTATAGTTCATATTTTCGAGATTGTCCAACAAAGTTCTCTCTTGTCAGCTCTGAAGGTCTACTTTCCAGCACCGCACATCTCCTTTTATTGACAGCGGCGTTAAAGTCTCGGTTCACAAAATCCGTACGTTTCGTGCCGTTGGTGTTTGTACTCACTAATGCAAGTAGTCCACGAAATTTCGCTCTCCTTTCCATTTGCTCCTCCGTCAGCGGTCCGTACTTTTTCATATCCTCAGGGCTCCTCTGGCACTTTTCCATCTCCACCTTCTGAAGTATACACCCCAGCTCATGGTGTGTATAGGACGTTCGGAACTCAACGATCGATACTGTAACAAAACGCTGTGCACACTCTTTGTACGTTCTTGTCGTTGGAGCTGCCGTAGTCCCTTTTTGGGTCTTCCAGTGCCCTGCTCCGTATGCTACGACGAGCCTCTGACCCTCGTCGTCCTTCAGGGCACTCAACTCATTGGAAAAGTTGGCAAATGCCCGCTGCCTCCCAGAGTACAGATTCATACGCAGACGAGCCCACCGGGGCTTGGTATACTCCTCTCATAGCGCATCCCAGTGCGCCATGCGAACTTCTATGAATTTCCGAAAAGCTTTAAAGTCCTCTCCTCGGCTAGTCACCTCGCTCATCGCTTCCAGGTGATCCTTCACTCCTGCATTCCATATCTCGAATTGTTTCCTCGCATTCATGATTCCCGATTCCCGATAGTATCTCGCTCTCGAGAACCTGAAAAAACGCATGTCTTCCTGACGTAAATTATCGTCAGTACCATCTTCCCCACGCCTGGGTACTGCAATGTTCATGATATTCGTATTCCCAGGGTCCGCGCCAACGACAAAGTCGTTATCCTGCACTTTCTGCATCACAGGATCCGCATTCTTCTCATCTTCATCCTTCCCCGCGTCAACGACAAGGTCGTAATCCTCGACCTCCTGCGTCGCAGAATCCGCCTCTTGGTTTTCTGCATCCTTCGTCACGGGCGCAGCCGAGGGCGGAACTGGACGATCTGCCTTCAATCGCCGATCGTGTACACACATGGCTACCCATCGATTTCGATCATCCCAGTGAATACCTTTTGTTTACTCATTTTGAGACGTTTGAAATCGAAGATATCCTTCCAGTACGTCTCCCGGACTTCACCGGAGAACTCCTCCCTGCTAACATCAAACTCGGGACTGATCTCCCTCATGATGCCGTAGAGGACACCGGAGCCGATAGTCATAAAATGTGACTTGATGTTGCACATTGGAACCACGTTGAAGCGCTTCCCCAGAAGCGCAGCCTTCCGTCTCTCCCACTCTTCATTTTTTTCCTCACTTAGCTCCACCTGTGCCTTGCGTTCGAGTTCTCGGTCCAGAAACACAAAATAGCGCAGGACGAGGCGATAGTATCTTTCCTTATCTTTTTTTCAACGCTGATATCTTGTCTGTTGGATTCGCCAACCCCAGTACCGCACGGTGCTCTTGTATAACCGCACGGATCACAGAAGCTTCATTCGTGCTGCCGTTTGATACCCTCATGTCCACGAATGCGACCTCATCTTCATACCTGCGACCGTTCGTGATGCCGTTGATAATCGCCCATATCCCCTTGCAAGAGATACCCCCGTAAAGCGCAAACACGGTGCGTATCATGAAACATTCCAGGTTCATCGTCAAATGGTTCTTCAGATTCGTGAGGTACGTCACGGCCCCGTAGGTGTAAATATCCTGGTCACCCTCGTATCGACTAAGGTTGAAGCGGTAGGTGCGATATTTTTCGCGATCTCGTGACCGCCAGATCTCCAGGTGCGCTGCTCAACCGCACCGCATAGAACAAGGAACAGAAACGAATCGTTAACTGGCAACGAAATTACGATTGCTTCCCCCTGTGCGATAACAGTTAAAATGGGGAAGGCTTTCTTTATTGCCGATAGTTTACCCCCGGGGCGGAAGGTCCCGCGAGCCGGACGAGTCTATCGGGCTTGTGTTGCATGATCGCCCCATTGGCTGTTGCTTTAGCGAGACCCGAGCAACTCGTCCACAACGCAGTTTCTTCTGGAACAAGGAGTGGGTATGCTGCGTCTGAGCGTCGCCCTGGTCGCGGTGGTCTTCTGGTATATCGCTCCCCGCTGCGGCAAGCTCCCAGAATGGCAAGGGATCCCGATTCCATGTCCTATAAAAAACACATCGATCCGACGCCCTCAATGGTATCGCAACGCCGTTCTGTCTCCGTGCAGCATCCGTATCGGTGGTATACGCGCTACGGCGGGTGCTCACGGCAGGTAATCGGCGATCGATAGAACATACGAAACCACCAGTATATCCGAGGGAAGTATAAGTAATGGGACTCGGAGGTAGCGTGTGGCAGTATGATACACGTTTTTTGATTACCATGATCCGTCCCGCGATATGAGATCCATGGCCCATGTGAAACGTTTTGTCATCGAAAAAATCAGCGCGCTCAGTTAAGGCCGATTCTTAGCGCTCCATCTAGCCGCTGCTGTCCGTTGCCGCTGCTGTCCAGAGGCGGCCGTTCGCAAACGATGGGGCTGGTACCGGAGCGGTGTTCGGAGACAGCACACGTGTGCGCTCATTTGTTTCTCCTGCAACTTTTCTTGGTTGTTTCCTAAAACATGGGACTCGCCCAGTCGTCCTCAAAAAGATACCAAGAGCATATTTTCAAGCTGCTTCTCTTGGAAAAACACTTGCGACGTCAAGCAAACCGTTGCCAACGCGAGAGAGAGCGGTACGTGGAGCAGCTCAAGGCAGCGCTCAAGTCGGGAAACGCGGAGATGAGCGTGGTCTCTGCAGAGAGCGCTGTTCGCAAAGCGAGAGAGCGCACGACCTATCTGCGACTGGCGGCTCGTCTAGACGCAGTCGTGGGACGTCTCAAAGCAGCGCGTGACTTGGGCCAGATTGGCTCTGAAATGGGCCTTCTCGCCTCCGACATGGATAGCGCTATTCGCGTGCTTGACGTGGAGCGCTTGGAGAGTTCGCTTCAGCTCCTGGAGAATCGCTTGGACGACGTCCAGGTTCGCGACGTTCTCATAAATAGTGGACTTGATCGTGTAAGCGCCGGGGTTGCGAGTCAGACACCCGAGGAGGATGAGGTCGCTCTTCTTATTCGACAAACGGCAGAGGAGAACAACCTCGAGCTAAGTCATGCGCTGGGAACGGCCCCTACTTTACCACTTTTACAACGTGACCTCGCTCAGGCCCAGGAGAGGAAACGATTGCAACAGGAGCAAGCCGATCTGAGCGCACGACTTCGGGCACTGCAGTTGCCGTAACGCTTCCAGCCACACAGCACTGTACGTCCCGTCGTCCTGACTACTTTGCGGAGATTCGGTGGCCGCCTGGAGTGCGCTGTCCAGTATCCGTTACAAATCGTGACTTGGGTCACACAGCTTCATGAGTCTGCGGCAGCCGTCGACCTACACAAAAGTACTAGACTGGCACTACTGCCCGCCGCTAGACGTCACAAGCAGCAGCATGCCATCCGAGAACACTTGCAGCTGTTGCCGCATGCGCGCCGCTCAAAGCCGTCCGACAGGGAGGTGCGTTCGCTCGGAGGCCATTGCAGTTCCGAATGACTCAGATCATCTGAGCCCAACAGGGCCTGCTTCAGTGGCTGCATGCGCATATGCGTCAGTGGAACAACACATAAATGGTAAACAGAAGTACCAGCGTCATCCATATGGAGAACCAGAAGCAAAACCGACGTCGGGTGCGGCGTCGACGGGCAAATCGTGCCCATTCTTCAGCGGTACTCTCCTGTTCGCATCGCACGCGTTGCGTCCGCGCTTCGATATCGTCTAAAGGCTGTTGTTGCGCTTCCGTCATAGATGCGAGCTCCAGAAAAATAGCGTGCGCCTGCTGCACGCTGTTCTGGATGCGTTGAAGGAGCGTTTGCCGCTCTTGCATGTCGTGCACTGCATACTGGGCATCATAGCGGGCTTGCAGCTGGGCCTCTTCCGATTCCGCTGCGACTTGTACAGTCTGTGCAGCAGAGCGCCGCTGGTCAGTTTCAAAGGTTCCGTACGGCTCTGCCCGGTCCGGTGACGTCGCTGGGGAGGTCCACTTTGGCGTCGTTTGCGTCGCTGCGCGCCCACTCGGGACAACTGTCTGATGCTGGTACTCGCTCCGCGCTACAGCTGGTATTTGTGGGTCGACGACCTCCAGTTCTGGCTGCGTATCCATGCCCCACTCTGAAACCTCACTCTCTAAATCTTGAATAAGTTCCATGACGTTCGCGTGTGCTCGTGAGAGACGCTCAACGTCTCGCCGAACTTTGTGGAGACGGAGCACGGCTCCAGCCTGGCCCGGCCTCATGAAGCTCTTTTCCTGTTCAGTTGACAGCAGCGCAAGATCCGCTCGAACTGAGTTTGCCAACGAGTCGGTGCTGGCAGCGAGCGCCCACAGCTCGCCACGTGCCTGTTCGCCCTCGGACTCTAGCAGTGCACACAACCGGCGGAGGCGACTCAGACTTTGATCCCAGTCCTGCAGTCGCGCGATGATGGATGCCAGTCGACTCTCATCGAATTGACCTTCACTATGCTTCACTTCGCTTGAGAGAGGAGCGGTTACATCGCCAATGGGTGCCCCCTCTGCTCGACGACCTGGCGCTGGGAGACCCGAGTCTCCGCTCATATTTACCAGTGATCGTCTGGGCGAACAGCACCCCTGGCCGCTCGAAGCAACGCCTACCGCACTGCCTCTACAGCAGAGCGCTGGTCCACAGCGTACCAAAAGCTTACGCAAACTGCTTTTTCGCGGCGTTAGTAACAGCAGCAGCAGCAGCAGCGACGCTTGACCCGAGCACTCGTACGCACCAGCTCATTGTAGCGTCATAGGTGCAGGCGTGCGGAGATCCCAATCAGGTTGCTGGTTGTTCGCATTCGGCGCCCGACAACGGCGGCACTCACTGGAACGTTGTGAGCGGTGTCTATTCTTTTTTGTATGACAGAGCGTTGAGACACAGACTAAGGATACCCGGATGCGCACTTGATCTCAACATGGTATGAGCGGCGTCCATTCCTTTTTTGTATGACAGAGCGTTGAGACACAGACTAAGGATACCCGGATGCGCACTTGCTCTCAACATGGTATGAGCGGCGTTCATTCCTTTTTTGTATGACAGAGCTTTGATATACAGGCTAGGGATGCCCAAATACGCACTTGCTCTCAACGTGCTGTGAGCGGCATTCATGTCGTGTATCCCGTCGCAGGATCGCGTGCGCGCACCTTGGTGTGGTATGCTCCATGCCGACGAGTTCGTAAACGAAGACTTAGACGCATGGTAGAGTTGTGAGCTTCAGCATTGCAAGCTTCCAGTCAATGGAACAGTCATATGGATACTTCGAGTTTAGACGGTAGCGTCAGCACCGATGAGGCATCTGCAGGTGTCCGAGTCGTGAAACTGCTGCTCAGGTGCTGCTGGCGCGGGAAATGGTGCTCCAGAGATTCGTGCTTGGCGCTGGACATTTGAGCAGCCAGCCTTTCGCGTGCCATGATCTGGGACCTCGTTCGATTCGCATAAGGCTAGAGCGCTCAGATACACATGGAGGTCATAGACCATATCGAGTTCTTTGTCTTTGCAGCGGAGACAAGCGCCACGCAAATCGCTCGCGCAGCTCATCAGGTTCGGCGGAGCGCTCCACGCGCCTTTGTATCGCGATATGGAAGGTGTCTGCGGTGCGAGCGCCCTGTTACCGCCACTCGGACGCATGCGTACACGCAGCGGCGTTCATCTTGCCCAGTTCATGCCAATTCGTGGAGATGAGCGTGCATTTTCCTTTTGAGAGCTTCAGCGTCGTTTACAAGATCCAGCGATCCCTATTTGTGCGATGTTTCTGGACGAGCGTGCATGCGCAGACTCCGTTGCCGACGAGCATTGCGTCCGGTCACGAAAGTGCAATGATCCATGGAGAGCGCATGCGACCGCCTTGGGTAGAATATGGACGCACATGCTGTCCGACAGGGCTGCGTCAAGGCATTCCACTTCTATGTGTCCTCGTGATGAACAGCACCAAGAATGGAAAGCGGTGGGCGTGTACTGCAACCTGCATCCGTGCGCTGGATACCGCGTGCACCTGTCGAGTACGATACAGAGAGCATGGGCGTAGGAGCACCTGGCTGGGTTCGCTCACGATCCCGAAGCGTTCTCACAGCAGCCAGCAGGTATTGGGTTCACTGCACAGGCGGTGTATGCCTAGACCTGCCAGAGCTCGACAGATGGCGCTCAGCCCCAGGGCTGCGCGAATACAACTTTATCGCGTGCCCTGCGATCGCGCGCATCCGCGCACGCATCACGCAATGGACATCATGTGAGAGATGCCTGGAGAAGGATTCAACCATAGTACCAAAACGCACGTCTAGATTGTGATTCACGTTCCTCGATGTTTCTCGAGGGTACCAGATTGCGCTTCCCCTGTTGCGGACGGCCATCGAGCTCTTGGACGACTCCAGTCCGACGTGCCCGCCGGAGACCGCAGAAATCCGTGCGATGCACAAGCAACGGATGCCGGGCACCGCGATTCCCACGTGCATCCCTGAGGGACTCCTTGTCAGGATCTCGTGAAATCCTGTGGATTTTGTAATGGAACTGGACTCTAGTCGCTGTCCACTGGCAGCACAGGCACATCCAAGGCACTCTGAACTGGTTCACTAATCCCGGCCCAGGAACGGGGCCTGGTACGGCACACGCCGCGCATCGGCGGGACAACGCGCGCAGTCGCATCGCCGCACGACGTCGTGGCGCGCAGCAGCGACGGCGGCGCAGGCGCGCGCGACACACCTGCCCTACTCGTGCAGTGCAGTGCAGTGCAGTGCAGTGCAGTGCCGCCGTGTCCACGACTGCACCCCGGGGCGCCCCTGGGGCGAAGAGCCGCTTTGCACAGCGTCACTCGGGTCGTGCGGTCGGTACGCTAGGAGCAAACCGCCTGTGTGTGGGCGCTGCTGCGACCTCAAGCGCTAAAGTCTGGCTATGGCCAAGGCCTCTGTTGAGGGGAGCGAATGGCGCCCCACGAGCGCGGAAGCAGAAATCCAGCGTATCCTATCCGAGAACAACAATTACTATCTGGTCCTGCACGTAAGACCCAGTGCAGATGTCAATGAAATAAAAAGAAATTATAAGAGGCTCTCGCTACTTTTGCACCCGGACCGCTGTAACTTACCGCGCGCCAAGGAGGCGTTCCAGGAGGTCAATATTGCGCATACAACGCTTACGAATCCTGTGAAGCGGAAGATGTACGACTTGTACCTGGGCGATCGCCTACAGGGCACGGGGGCGACGGAGAGTTACACCGAGTGGGAGGCACGTATGGCCCAAGGGCCGGCTGTTCGGATACCTGGTTGGCTTCTCTTCATTTTGCGCCTCCCAGTAGTTGGTCTGGTCGTCGCTATCCTGCTTGTGGTGCTTCTAGTTCCGCTGTTGTTGGTATTGCTTATTCTTATGTTTATTCTCGCGATCGTGTGCTTCCCATGCGGTCTCTTGAGCATGTCACGAAGACCTCAGAACTCCGACAATGCTGATGAAGGCGAAACGGTGAACAACCAGGTCTAGGCCTTGTCACGGGACGCGGCGGATGCTGTCGGCTCTGGAGCGACCAACGACTGGCAACCTTGCGTCCGCGTCGGTACTGGATGTTGATCAGAGATGGACCTCGCCAGACCAGCGGGTAGGTCAGGTTTATAGGTATCATCCAGGCATACCGCAGCAATGCTCAACGCATAATTTGTACGCTCTGCTTCACCGTCGTTGCTTTGCCGGCATCCAAGAAACGCTCTCCAAGCTTTTGTAGCCGGCCTTCGAGCGCAACGATGCAAGTGCTTGCGTTGGAAAACCATCGTGGGATGATTCAAATCAGATTTGTTGGAAGACGCCTGCAGTGAGTTTTCATAAAAAGGCCGTACTCTGCAAGCGCTTCTGCAAACGACACGCGATCGCCATCCAAGCATGAAGCGTGAATGGTGCGGCAGGGATCTTTTCAGAGACTTGCGAGTGTCTTGCCGAACGCACCTCTGCATCTTTGTCACGAAAACGCCCCGCTGCAACGAGGACACGATCGTCTGAGCTTGTCGAGAACGAATCCGATGTTCATTTGCATCGACATGTCGGAAACCGCGTACGGCGTGACCCCAGTCGACGTCGACCGGAAAGCGTGCTGCTACAGCGTGTGGATAGTTTTCCCGGCGTATGCAGGTCTATGCCTTCCAAATCTGTAAACCAACGTGTCCAGGAATCCACCGGGCAGAATGCATGTGTCTTTCTCTGAACCTTTCTGTGGCCCGCAGAGGACGTCTACACCGCCGCGAAGCTCGCCAAAGCTCCATTTGTGCGGCTCTGTCTCTGAAACTGGGGTTCAAAGAGTATCTGCACCATCGCCAGCTTCTCCAACGCTCCGTCTGCACACATGAATACGCCAGCAAAATACGTTCGGCTCCTTATGCAATAAACGATGCCAGCTGCTCGAATTATTTCCTTGGAGACTGCCTCTGGCCGGTGCAGCGACTGCTTTCTGAAAAGTACACAAACACTAGCTATATAAGACGCACAGCACCAAAGACCAGTCATAAACACTGTTCATCAACGGAATAGCTCGCTCACAGGCTTGCAGTTCAAAACGCTGCGTGCGATCGAACAGTCACTATCCGCTACGGGGTTAACAGCGCTGCAGCAAACGCCACGGCAGCCGTCTCTGTTCGAAGACGCTGCGGTCCCAACGATACCCCGATCGAGCCAGCTCCTATAAGCGCTGCTTCCTCGTCGCTGGTGAGGCCACCCTCGGGTCCAATGATGCACACAACACGTCGCGGCATCATGGATGAAGCGGATGCAGTGCGCAGCGGAAAAGCATCTGCTCGCCACGTCATCAGGGTCTGCATAGCTGCGGGCGCTGCCAGGAGGAATACCTGGTTCGCGGATGCAGTGCTCTCTATCCACTGGACCAGGTGGTCGAACGCTATCGTGGCTTCCGAGCACACCCCTGTCAGCCAGCCCGAGCCTGGGTTCGAGTGGTGACCACCAACGTCCAGGAGCGTCCGTCGCAGACTCTGTTTGGCGGCAGCGATAGATACCTGGTGCCACCGGTTCAGAGCCCGTTTTTGAACGTGCGCTGCATCGATCTCCCCACGAGTCGATGACACATGTCGATAAGCCACTACGCCTAGTTCGGTTAACTTCTCGATCATCCAGTCCGCACGCTGTGCTGACTTTGGTGTCCCGACCAGGCACACCACTGAGACCGCTGCCCGCCCGGAAGCTTCAGCCCCTGGATCCGCCTCCGACGCTAACAACTGCAAAGCATTAACGCTACGTCCACGGTCGCTGAGGCGTCCAAGCACAAGACGCCCACTCCCGTCGAACAACTCTACCGCAGCACCATCTTTGAGCCGAAGACTACGAACGTGCTGTTGTTCGTCCAGTGGTAGCTTTATGGAGCTGGCACCAACGACGTCTTTGAGTGCTGAACTCGGTACGAACAGACGGTACGTCGCCAGTAAGCGCCGACTAGAAAAAGTCTCCGCAACCCGTGCTCGAAACGATGCACTGTGGATACGCTGCAGCACTTTTCGAGACTGTAGCTGTACAGCGAACGCGGCAAGCATCAGTATTGCCAAGAAGCGTAGCGCTTGAACACATTGCGAGTGGTGCATCTGGTTTGTTACCGCAACGCTCATCCGAGTCGTTTGTAACTACTGTGGTTGTACCAGGTACTGGACCTGCTGCTGCCGCTCTGCGAATTGGCCAAAGTCATGCGACAGCTGTATCTTTTGCTCTAGATCACGTACTGTATTTGTGTCTACTGATATAGCGCGCACTTCTGGTCTACGTGAGGCTCTATCTCCAGTTGTAACGAACTCCACCTGCACCTTCAGATTTGGCGGGACGCTCAACCCAAAACATGCGGCAACCGCTGCCGAGACCGTGCACCTTGTGAGCACGCCCGTTACGTTCCCGTTTTTGCGTCGAAAACGTCGAGTGTGGCAACGAGACCACTGGAGACCCATGCGCGTCTCCTGCGCTAAACGCATCCAGACCTACACCAGAAAAGCATACTCGATGATATCTGAAACGAAAAGCATGCCACGGAAACTAATTTATGGGCCCGCATTTGAATCCTCATCGGAGACTGAAGCCGATGATGCGGTTCTGGATAGGTTGTTTCGCCGGAGTCGGGCCTCTCGTTGCGATCCTATCGTAGCGAAGGGTAGAGGTGATCCGACGTAGACAGCTGGAATCGTACCACCGTGGTGCATGAAAAACGCAGGTGACGTGCCGTAGAGTGACGTCGCGGGGCTAGCGCGCAAACGTTCGCGAAGCAGTCGAGGCTCCCTTGCCTGCATGCTTTCACGTTCAGCAACTTCACCGACGCTTTCGCCGGCCTCGGGCGAGAGCGACATACTCGTCGGGGCCGCCGTCGTCTCGCCTGTGCTGTAACGAACATGGTCTCTATCGACCAGGAGGCGTTCAAGTTCCTCGTCAGGCAACATCTGTTTTGCGAGCGCGTGCGTTGTTTCCGTCGAAGCTCGGGAGTGCTCCATTTCTGGAGCGGGCTCCGGTCCAATGGCTACTGGATGCTGGCTATAGAGCCAGGTGCCGGCAACGACGACCAGGAAGCCGACAACTTGGAGCCAGGAGTAGCGGGTCCAGGCCTCACCGAAGCGGCCATCGCTCCAACGATAATAGATCCACAGGTCAATCATCCAAACCAGAAAGGTGCGGAGCGTTTCGAGCATGGTCCGGAAGAGTGCAGAGCTCAGCTGGGTGACGTTCATACTGAACATGTTGAATAGCAGCATCGAGGTGGCGTCAGAGAGCAAGATCAACACCAGGACTCCCGAATGGGCGATCATCACCAATGAGTCCAGCGTATCCTCCCAGCGGTGTCCATAATCGTTGCCCGGAAGAATGTATGCAAGTGGGAAAATGATACAGAGGCACAGTGCGACTCCGTAGATGCCCTCGTAGAAAACCACTTGCATGGGCGGCAGCAGCAAGTTTTGCAGGAGGTGCTCTTCGGCGACCACCTGCAGTGCCTGCATCGCCTGGCCAGCAATCATGAGCAGGATGCCAACCAGAAGCGCTCCGCGAGCTTCTAGGTCCTCCTCCCCGGCCACAGAGGCGAGTCCGACGGTTGTAATTCCCCCGAGAGCCAACGCAACACCAAGGATATTGTACAGGTGCAGTCGCCGCCGCAATAGGGTTACTGAAAAAATAGCGCAGAACACCAGCATGCTACCGCGGAGCATTTGATACACAGAGACTGGCGCAAATAAGAGACCTGTGCACATGAGCATGGTTGCTGCTGCATCTAGCACAGCGGGTACCAGAATCACGTGGGTAGCTGCTGGTGTGAGGGCACCAAGCCAGTGGTGTGCTTTGAGCAGCAGCTCACACCATGGTGATGGCAAGCGCACAAGGACGTCCGCCAGTGGATCCGCTGAGGCGCTGCTAGTCGTCTGCGCCAGAAGAGCCGGTGGTAGCTGCTCCGGCGGCTGGATCCACTCCAGAAGCCGGCACAGACTCATTCCGAGAAACATGGAAAAGACCTCAAACAACGGTTTTCGAAAAGGGCGAATTCGCCCGTCTCTACCTGTACTCTCGACGCCGTAAATGATCTTGGCTAGCAGCGACGCAACGGTGCCTACGAGAAGGAGCCCCGCGATCGAGTACACTGAACGTAAACGGGGAACGGGGCGTGCTGGTTCCATGTATCTAAGCTCGAACAGTGCTATCTTCGTTGCTGCTGCTGCTGCTGCTCCTCCTCCTCAAACTAGAAAACGCCCAGGACCCCTAATATAGTGCATACCAAGCAGGCGCAAAAATTGAGGTTGGCAAGTGCGAACCCGAGATCCGGATCGAACGTTGAGACGGGAGAAAATCGCCTCTTCATCGGGGGCGGGTCCTCATCGTTTCGAGGCATCGCCAAGGCATCGCTGGTGACCGGTAGAAGCGAAAGGATTTTCTTTAGTCTGGTGATAGGTAATGAGCAACGAAAGGTATGTATTAGAGCAGACGTGAATAGACAGTTAACAGTGTCCATACGAACAGGGGAAATTACTCGTGATTCCTTGAGTAGACTAGAAACGCGTCTCATCCTCCAGAACACCGTGTAGCCGCAGTGGCTGATACGTCAGCTCTGACAGATTTTAGTCGTTTCGATAACGATCAAGAACGCTGTTGCGTCATGCTCACCATACGCAGTACGACATGCTCTATTGGAGAAGCGATCGAATTGTTGCAGTTTTCTAGGTCAACAGGCGGGCGAAACCGGTGTTACCGTCTCGTGACATGTGTACGATCGATACAAAAGATGTTTTGGCTCGTCCAGTACTGGGGCACGTATCCTCCGTTCTGACCGGAGTGCCTGGTTTACGTTCACGTCCTGGTGAGTGGTCCTGACCGACGCCTACGTTCGGCAGCGGGCTGCGCTTCAGCTACGCAAGCCGTCTAAACGAGTAGAAACGTGCTCCGCAGGTTTCGAAACGCCCTAAAGGCAATAATCAAGCTTGTGAAGACGCTCTAGATCGGAGGAAACGGGTGGATATCGGAGGCATCCAAAAACGTTCAAAGTTTATCCACAAAGGCGAAGGTTTTGCTCAGAGCGTGTCTTGCGGATGCTGCGCTCTATCTGCCCGTTTCCTCGGACAACACTGCCCTTCTATCATCTAATTTTGGCGCATCAGTCGCAGTACCTGCAGCGCCCACTGGATAGCAGTCCATTAAGGTACGCGACGGGATGCTCCCGTGTACCAAGTCTACCACTTCCCGGTGGCAATGCGTCTGAATTCTACTGAATTGTGTTTCTGGTGATTACTTGACGACTGGACAGATTCTTCCTGGAACAACGTGCACCGAAAACAGCGAGCGGTTTGTCCACAGACAAACAGAAACCTGGCGATGCTCCAAGACGCTCCCAAGGGCCCCAGCTCGTAGCCGGTAAGCGCAAGCACGTCCAAGGAATCGTAGGACCTTGAACTTCGCGAAACGCGTCGCTGTTCAACTGATGACGCAGGCAAGCTTGCTATTCGCAGACTTGCAACAAGTCACCCGATGCATCCCTCTCTATCTCGTTCAGAATTATCGCATGCTTCTCATCAGTGCAGGTCTTGAAAGACCCTCTCAGAAGAAAGAGAAGTCGATTTGAAATTTGGCGATTGCCTCATCATTATCGTGGATGAGAGGAACCACGACCGCTCACGAAATGTGCAGGGTTACTCCAGGCGTGCTCCCTTCTTTCCTCTGCGCCAGCGGGAGCCGAAACCTCACTGATCGTCCCGAAGGTCGCGTACGTACAACATCAGAGAGCAGGCAGCGTTCGTAGACTCGAGCGCGCAGCGGTCACCTGCTAGCCGTACCGCAGCAACGCAAGACAAAATGGCAAAGCGGGCTCGCCAGTTACAGTCGGAAAGACGCACCCCTGTCCGAGCGCGCTACATTCTTGGGATCGTGCGCTGTGCCCGACAAACGCCGCTGATAGCTCTGAGCCAGCGACACGGGAGCGCACCTCGAACGAGCCACACCCGGAACTCGACACAGCTGACCGCAATCAAACACGCAGCGCTTGTTGCTCTGGTTCCGTACTGAAACTGCGCTCCGGATATAGCTGCTCATATGCCAAGCGTGCTGGATGACGCTCAGCAGACGTTCGGTTGATCGGCACCCATTGCGGCTCGTCAGCGAATAGACGCACAGCCCGAATGTAGTTGCTACTGTCCACTGTGAAGCGGTGATAAATTCCTGCCGGTAATACCAGCATATCCCCTGGCTCTACCGCGATTCGTATCCAGGAGTCGCTCTCATCGCGTACGTCGAAATAACCGCTACCTGCAGTAACGTAGCGAACCTCTGGATCAGCGTGGATGTGTTCCTCGAAAAACATCTGAAGTTTCGACTCAAAGTCAGGTAACTGTTCAGGAGACACCTCCAACACATCAGCGTACTTGAAACCGTGATCGCTTCGGAACTGAAGCCACCGAGCGTGAGTCTCAGTCCCGCTCTTATCGTAGTCACTCGGTGCGAAGTACTGGTACAACACACCTAATGCGTTTAATTCAACCAGAGAAACCTCGTCTCCACCAGGTTTTGCATGTGGTTGTCTTATATCTGCTCCAGGTGGTATTTCGAGTTTCCAAGCACGCATAGTTACCAGTTTGTACGCAATGAAGAGGAAGCGTTTTCGTTGAGACTTCCAGCGACAGGGAGCGCTGCAGTCGGTAAGCGCCGTGAGCGTCGCGGTGGCGCTGCGTTCGCCGCAGCCACGTTGCGAACCTGAAGAAGCTGCCGAGCAACTTAGACAAGAGAAGAAAAGTACCGTGAAACTGATACTGCCTTTCGCCTACCGTATGTATTACAGCAGTACTGAGGGTATTCATTTTCAGGAAGCAGGGCTACTGTAAAGGAAGCGCGTAAAAACTGGAGTGAGGCTGGTGTTGGCTCAACGACTAAGTTTTGTCGTGCAACCGCGCGAAGGGTATTTGCTGTGCTCGTTAGGAACCACAGCAGACCGAAAGCAATTACTGAAAGCGTACGTGAAACTGGAGTTGCACCACTGACAGCCTTTTACTCGGCAGCGCCGCGAAGGACACTGCGACGAACTTTGCGAATCACTCGGATCCCAGAGGCTCTTTATAACAAGGATCTGGACTTGAGACACTGCGAACGTCAGGATCGCGTGATCACACGAACCTTATGATCCTCAATCCCCAGCAAAAGAGACCACAAGCGCACTGCAGAGGCAAACGACAGCCGAAGCTGCGCCCCGCGCTGCAAACCCACAGGAGCGTGCTGTTCGTACTCGTGCTCCTCCTCGTCGCAACGCTGACAGTTCCACCTGCGCGTGCACATGTTTTCGATCGTTGTGACACCTCAAGTTATGCTGTATTTCCCACATCGTTCTCGTTTGACCATGCACAGACGCTACGTAACTACTCTGCTGCAAGCGATGGCTCGTGGGCCCAGCTCGCCATGCAAGTCGACGCAGACGGACTCTGGGAAGTGCACGCCTTCGTTCGCTGTGGCTTCAATACCACCGAGCACCCCGACTTTAACAGCACCGGGATGGTCACGCAAGTCCATGCGGTTCCTCCCCGCGGACTGGCGCTCACCGATACCCTCCAGGCGGGATATGTTGGTTACGGGATTGTTCGACCGTACGCGATTCGCGCTTTCCAGGAACCAGACTATTTAACTGGCACCTTATTTAAGGCGCTTGCAGAGGTAGGATACATCCATGGTTGGGCTTGTAATGCCAGCACTCCAGGGTCGCTGTGCGGCGCCCCGTACGCTGTTGGCTGTACACCCACGACACAGGAGTTCATCGAGCCGGGCACATACGCCTGTGCCGGTGACTTTGGAAACCTCACGCATCTACAGCGCCTATTGGAGAACACCAGCCTTAACATTGACGTTTTCATTGTGTCGCAGGTGGACGCTGACTGGAGACAAGTTCTCCGGAACGGAACCCTGCGTCCTGCAGAACAAAATGTATCCGTTCTCTTCCTTGGTGAGGACTACGAATCGACACCACTCGGTCGAGCGGAATACGTCAAGCTCTTCGGCTTGCTGTTTGGTATTCCAACCCAGACGTCTGAACAGTTTCGTGATATTGTCCGGAGCTACGAGGAAGCCAAAGGTCTAGCGCAGACCGCAGAGCGTCGTCCTTCGGTTTTGTACGGCTACGCTTACGACTCGACTTTCTATTTCGGCTCCAAGTACCAAGCAACCTTCATTCGAGACGCCAACGCTTATTATGTGTTTGGAGAAAACGACGAGGAACTGCCTCAGGAACTTGCCTACTGTTTTGACAACGGAATCGCGCTCGGAAAGCCGGACACCGGCCTCAACCTCACCTTGTTGGGCGCGAATAGCTCGCAGTTCTGGACCGGGTTTTCGATCACAACGCCGACCGAGAAGACGGTGGCTCAAGTGCTTCAGAACTACACCTACGCCCGGAACTGGACGGCAGTTCTCTGTGATAATCTGTTTGATGCCACAAAATATACGGACCCGAACCCCATCTTCGAGCAGGGTGTTCTGCGGCCGGATCTGATCCTCCGGGACCAGATCCGTATCTTCCACCCCGAACTCGAACCAGAATATGTTTTCAACTTCTATCGGCACATGGAACCGAGTGGATTGCGAACTTGTCCGATTGTGACTCCTGTTCCGAGTAGCCGCGCTGGCGTCCATGTGCAGGCGGTTTACATGGTGCGCGGTATTCCACGGGTGCTGGTGGAGTCACAACAACAGCGGTTGCGCGACATGCTTGTCGAGCTTCTCGGGATTCACGGGAAGCACATCTCTCTCTGGTATCCAACAAATGCTTCGCGCTGGCTCTCGAACGCTGTGGACGCGGCTGGGGTGCAAGTGAACCAATCGCTCGTCCGCAATGCGAATGGTTCAGTATTTCTTGTTCTGCAGGTTTACACCCCGGAGTCTCGCGACCTCGCCAGTACCATGGAGCGAGCTGACGTCGCTCTGATGCTTCAGCAGACGCTGCGAAGCCTGGGCGTATTGTATGCGAACGCAACGCTTCTGGCAGTCACCTCACCAATACAGAACTACGTCGGCGCTTCGGGTAGTCTCGGGAACGGTCTGCCAACAGGTGCAATTGTCGGTATCGTGATCGGGACGTTTATCGGAGGCGTCATCATCACTGCCTTGGGTGCTTTCATGTTTATCGAGACGCGCTATCGAAAGCGGAAGCGACGTATCTGGCGAAGCGGAGCATAGTCTACAAGGACTAGTGGAACGCGGGATGCCAGAATTCGACGTTGGGAACCTTCTGCATCAGAGCGCTACACAAGACTGTTTCAAGAGCGTGCGAAGCTTTCAAAGGGTGTGCACCACTGCACGATTGCAGTCCGGTTTTGCGTACTCGAGCTGGTGTTGGGCGTATGCGAATGCGCCTGCTACGGAAGGGAGAAATGTACAAATATTCCAGGGATGACGATACTGGGCTGCAATGCTGCCGTATATCGCATAGGGTTCCCCCAATGGATGCAAGTACAGTCGAGATGACGATACTGAGCTGCAATGCTGCCTGACCTTGGATAGAAATACCCAATGGATGCAAGTAGAGTCGCTATGACGATACTGAGCTGCAATGCTGCCTGACATTGGATAGAAATACCCAATAGATGCAAGTACAGCGAACGTAGCAACCGGAAGAGCTCACGATTATGTGTACGCATGCTGCCTGACGCCTTTCGATGCTTCTCTACCGATTCGAGACACCGCAACCGACACCGTCCAGAGGCTTTCGGTATGCTGGGGTTCAGGACAAGTGACGCATCCTTGCCTGAGGATGAGCTATGGACGCTACGTATACGCAATACATCGTAGGAAAAGAATGCGACTTCGTGCACACGAACACACTACCTTGCCTCCGATGCGGTCTTATTCCAGGTGTACTTGCTCAATACTTTTCGCAAAGTTCATGCGCTTAGGCAGTACCGCTCACCCCGTTCTACGCATTCATGGACGAAAGCAAGCGTATTTCAGATCGCTTTACCAATCCCCAGTGCACGTCTAAACCGACTGAGCCACCGTGTTCTGCCACACATCGAACTCTGCCGCCACTTGTGCATCGTGCATATGGACGAGATCAAGGACACGCCACAGACTAACCATGCTGGGTGTGCCGTCGGCCTCACTCTCGCCAGCCTCACTCGTCGTCATGATTACCCATGGAATGTACGGATTCCAGTACGCCTCCTGGATTCGAGTTCGATGGCCAGCATGCCTGAACAGAATATCCATTGTTTCGGTATCCCAGACAATGACCTCGGTCTCCGCAGCGGACAGGAAGTAGCGTGGATCCAGCGGATTCCACTGAACACAGGACACAGCACCACCAAACCGATCATCCGCCATGAATTCATAGAGCGGCTCTGCGGGTTGGCTCTTTCGATGCAGTGTGCCCTCAATAGCCCAACTGCTCATCGCACGCGTATCCCAGAGTCGTACAACACCGTCCTCGCCACCGGTTATCATGTAGCGGGCGTTACGATCTCGCGACCAGTCCAGGCAGTTCACGTCGCCAGCGTGCGCACGACGGACGCCCCCGATAGGTCGTGGCGGGGCGCGCAAATCCCACAACAACAGGCACCCGTCATCCCCACAGGATGCCAGTAGACTGGGGTTAATTGGATGAAAACAAACATCTTCCACCGTTGCCGAATGACCGAACAGACGATGCGTCGGTGCTACGTTCATTGTGTAGCGCGCTGCATGCCTTACCGGATGAAGCGAACCGCTGAGATCGTCGATGGTGTCGGTGACGGTTGCACGTTTCTGTTCGCGCGACTCCAGCAACAGGTCGGATGTTAGGCGCCAGACTAGAACCTGATGATCGGAGCCGCCTGAAGCCACCAGAAAAGCGTCTGGAAATACGTCCCCGCCAAAGGTTGTATCGATGGCGTAGGGCGCCTCCGATGTGTGGCCAACCAGCACGAGATCAGGTACGTTTGGACGTAACTTGTCGTTATCGGGTCGGTGAACCTGCTCGTTCACATTCCAGACCATCAGCTCAGGTGCATCGGTATGGGTGACGATCCAGCGCGCACACTGTGTCGTCTGAACCGGTTCCGATTCCACATCGTCCTCGAGAGCATCGGCCGGAAAGCAGTCCTCGTGATTCACGTTTGGATCGAATGTCATCCCCAGGTACCGAATTCGATTGACTTCCCCCGGATGGATAAGTCGTTTCCGCACCCGAAACTCATCGTAGAAGACTCGAACCCCGTTGTCTTGAGCGTGTTGTGAGTGCTCCTCAGTCGCAGCTGCAGCACCAGCAGCACTAGCAGCAGCACCAAACGCATTAGACGCATTTGCTCGACGTCGGCGACGTACGACAATACCCCCCGTGAATGCGCTCGAGTCACGAGCCCAACAGCCGGAACTTCCATCCTCGTTGACCACGTAAATGCCCCCCATGCCGCTGAGGCCGTCACGACGCGACCCCACCGGAACATTGTTGTCATCGAACTCCTCTGGAGTCAAGTTGATCACCTCACCCAGATATTCGTCGTAGTCGAGGCGAACGCTGTCGCGAAGAGGACCCGACTGGCTACTCAGACTTTCCGTCTCTGGACCGCGATGACCCTCGTTCAGTTCCGGTGACGGCATCGTCGACGGTAGCACCCCTTTCCGACGCATGTTGGAAATCGGTACGGCTATCGAGATGCCGTGCGGCACCCTTGTATGGAACGGAAGCATCGGATTGTGGAAGCGGCTTTGCTGTGCTCTTCTGGTCCGCAGAGCCTCCAGCGAATACCCACTAGTTACGCTCGCTTGCAGCGCATTCTCAGACGCGCATTTACCAATCACTGCATCGTACAACTCCTGATAAACCTGTTCAGAAGTCGACCGCACCAGACGCTCGCACTCGGGCAAGCGCAAGAGCTCGGCGAAGGCTTCCAGTACCGCCCGCGCCTGAGCACATACACCGCCGTTTGAGGACACCATCGATCCCGATACGTCCTCGCTCGAGTGATTCGTGTGGATACCCGCTGCTACCAGTGCATCCTTAGCAGCGCGTGCTTGCTCTTCCAGTTCCTCCAGACGACAGCGCAGGGTGTGCTCGCGATGCTCTCGTGCTCGTCGAGCTGATGCTGCTCTCTCCGCAAGAGGGACGTCATGAGCGCCGGACCCGCTGCCACAACTCGAATAAAGATCCGTATTCCAGGCATTGCCGATGTCGGAAGCGCGCATGAAGTTCTCCCGCGCGATACAACACTCAGCGACGAGAAGCGTGTTCGGCTCGGACGGTGCATCGGGAACGGTAGGTCCAGTGCGCTCGCTGAAGTATAGTTCCTGGCGTTCAAAAGTGCTCTGATCAAGTCGGGAAATCGGTTCCAGTCTAATACCGAAAGACTTGGCTGAGCGTCGCTTGGTGCTTGGAAGCTCGGATGAGTCGGTTGTCTCGGTTGCATTCGCTGCTATGAGCGGGCCAGCCGTGCCCGTGCCCGGGTCGTCCGCTAGAAACGCTCGTAGCACCTGTAGACGCGGGCCCCACTGGACGCCGCCAAGGACCCACACCATTGGCCAGCATAGAAACCAATCGTAGAGAAGCGGTAAGCATTCGCGTCGCCACTGCATATGTCGCGCGTCCAAGTTCATCAGAGACCACCCACTCAGCGTTGCAGATTTGCGACGACTGGAGCTTTCACCAATCGGATGGCTTTCCCGCTCGGCAACTTCCCACCCTAGTGTTCCTGAAGCTGTGCTCTCTGGTGCTGTTTCGTTGAAGGCGGTCGGAGCCGTCGCCCGTGGTGGCGGATCCAGTGCTCCTGGAACAGGGCATGCACGCGCCGTGTCGCTCTCTGTGTGTTCGTTCATGATCCAGTTCACCCTAAACCTATAGGTACGCGCTCTCGTTCAAACTCTGCTCCGAGAAAAGCGGCTCTCTGCTGTCGCGTCAAGCCCCGCAGAAGGACGCTGGCGGAAATCCCTCAACACGAGGAAAACCAGGAAGTGGTGTGCTGAGGGCCCGGAATTCTGGCATGCCTGTGCCAGATAGACATTGATGTTTGCGTTTGTTCTTTCTCGCAGGTATTCAACTACGGAATGCATCTTTTAGAGTGGAGAAAGTTCGCGGTGACACTCTATGCAATAACGGTTTGCTTGGAGACCAACGAGCTTTCTTGTCGACGTCATCTCTTCTATGATCAGCAGGTAGATGAACCACGCCCCTCATGGAGCTTATCGTGTTCGGCGTGCATTGGAAACAGAGCAGGGCAAACTCTATGTAGACGACTGTTTCCTGGTGAACGCATTCCTTTCGATACGTGCTCTAATAGGTAACATCAAAGAAGCTCCTAGATGCGAGGTTTCCATTCCGTAGACACGATGTGTGATGAAGCGACGCGAAAACGGGAAGGAAAAACACGCGCTTCAACAGGGGAGTGTCGTAAGCTGAAAAGCACTCTGTTGAATGCGTACAGACTAACGAACGCTTGTTGCAAGAGGGATACATGCTCGTCTCACTCGATACGACTTTACAGGGATGAGAAGGTTGACCTGTATGCGAGAACTCAAACAGAAAACAAATCACTTTTCGTGAAGAAGAGGCACGCGAGCATGCCGACAACAGCGGCCCAGTTAGCGGATCACCAGTGTGGTCGCCTAGATAGCCTTCAACGATTAGGATCGTTCAACGGCAAAATCTTCGTCGGGAACCGCTTCGTGAATGCCCATTACCGAGTTCTTCCGAACTGTTCATGGTTTTCATCGTTTCCTATCACGCAGAAGAGGTCAAAGAGCATGCAGCTGAGGTTGGCGTTAAACCGACACAGCTTCCCAGCGTACTCTCCACGACTCAATCCAGTTGAAAGCGTTTTCGCTGTTGTCACATGCACCATTGATGCTCTTGCATCGATCATCGAGTTGATTGCATCCGTAACGCAGTTCTTGGGCAATTGCTTCTCTAATTTCATGAGCTCTGCTCTGCTGGGTCGGTCGTCTGCCCGAGCAGGTGAGGAACCGCAGAAGTGCGCTTCAGTCCGTGGGCGTGCTCGCGACCGGAAAGGTGACGGCAAGCTTCGTAGGGTATACTACATATCTATATATATGCATACGAAATGCGGGTTTCAGTGGCACTGTCCGCCCAGTGCGTCTGAATCGCTCGAAAAATAACCCGATATGGTGTCTAGCGATCATATCTATGCTACGCCGCCAAGCGAAAGAGAAAAAGGGATCACTTGTGATGGAAGAGGAGGATCCTTATGAAAACGAACCGCGGGGGCATAGGAAAGAAGAACCTGCCGCATTGCGGAGATCAGTCTGAAACCTTTGTCAATGTCTTCTTATTCAAACACATCAACCGGGAGCATCTTCCTAAACGTGAAATGCATGACATCATCACATGTCGCGTAGCTTCTCGATCGAAGAAGGCTCACCCAGTTTGTCTCGCCATGGAACAGCTCGCCAAACAACGATTCGCAGCATTTCCTGACACAGAACTGAATGATACCCACATAACGCGAGAAATCTTCAACGAAACCCGCATCCGACAACACAACTGACTCGCGGGACGCGGAATGCAGTACAGCCTGATCATAGCATCGTAGAGTCGTGCTCGTGTCGCCCTGAATAGCTTGTCGTATGGTCGCATCGTGACGCCAATCGGAGTATCTCCAATTACGATACGAAAAAGTACAAGAACAACATCAACACCAAGGACAGATGCGGGTCAATTTCGAGCGCTTCACGAAGCGCACGCTGTCAGCGTTGCACCCTTGGTGGCCTCGTCTTCGTAGGCAAGAACAATGTGAAGTTTTGCAACGGGTTCTTCGGGTGGCGATGAAGCCGAATAATGCGCAAGTTGCGACGGAAGAGCTCGAGGTGGTAGCGAGTTCGAAAGTGACCTCTTTACCAGAGCGAGCGTCGTTTCTCACCGTCCACGCGCATCGGGTAGTTCATAGCCTCGCATCGACGGACGCTGTACCCATAGGATACTTGCCAGGTGATGCCTGCCTTCCTTGCATCTTGCCCAGCTACCTAAACCTGAATCGTAAGCTGCAAAATCAGAGCAAAATGGTCCTAGCCTCCATATGCGAGCGCCCAGGCATCCCAAAGTATCCCCGTAACTGAGTCCCTACATTTCAGATCCAAGTCCATGACATCACCGTACGTACTTCTGTACTGCGCTGTGCGGTGTCGCCTCCTTAGTGAGCGACGGCTGGTCCCTAGGAGCATGCATGAAGCTCAGGGATATTATTGTGAAGAGCATTGGTGGCGTTCGTTCAAGGTATCTCGGTTACAGGAAGGAACAGGAAGCAGTTTATCAGGATGGTGCAGACCAATGGAATACCAGTCTGCATGCGCTTTTTGGGAAGCACTGGCATGCGTGACACAAAGCAACCCACTGGTTACCGTTCAAGGTAGAAAGATTCTCTGGTGAGCGGGCTTCTTGAGTTTAAGAACATCGTCGCAGTTGCTGTGCGTTTAGATCACGAAGACGCAACCAAAGACCTCAAGAGGAAGGAACGTGATACCGCTTAACTGTTCCAGGGCACGTGATCGCCAAACCTCGCGCATGGCAGACTCCTGGACACATACCAACACTTGGAATGACGGCATGAGGAATAAGCTCGCTGCTCGACGCACCCGAGTGTGCAGCGGCGGATGCTTTGTACGCTCTATTTTACGAGAGCGTGCATACGCGTCCAAACGGCTCTTGCGGACGATCTCGACCAAGGGCACGCCAAACGCAACTGAAGCCGCCAACGATTTACGCTCCACGGAAGCAAGAAGCGCGCATTCACCACTTTTTGTTTGAGGACTTGCAAAAGAAAATGACCTGCTAGTCGTGTCGACCGTTGTTGGTAGCTTCTGGCGATGGGCACTCTATAGCAAACATCGGTTGCACCAGTGGCCCTTCGAAGAGCGCGTCGAGCGGATGCAGGAATCGATTCCAGAAGATTCTCATGGATGCGTTCATGATGCAGTACAGATGCGAGGCGCTCGAGTGCACGCTGAAACTGCTGGAGAAAAAGAAATTGGAACACAGCCCGACACACCGGGTGGTCTACGGTGAGCCGACCGAGTGCCAGACAGGGAGATAATCGATGGTGAGAGGCTTGCCATGTTGTGCTGGCACCAGCAATCATCCACATAAGCACATTCTGCATCACGACAAGAGCGCTCCGATCAACATATCCGGGAATATTCCGTGCTCCGGGAGCATCCAGCAACTTTGTATCGAGAGCGACCATTCGAGGGAATCATTTCGTATTCAAAGTGGATACTGGGCTGAATCGGTAACGACTTTCGATGACAAAACATCAGTGAAGAGCGGGAATTCTTGAAGTCTGGAACCAGGCACTAGAGTCGAACGGATCAGCAATCCAGCACGGCAGTTGCGTCGCGTCGAGACTCAGGAAACGGACAGCCTGGGCACTGCATGAACGCTCATGATACTGCATCATTCAATAGGACTGAGCACCTAGGAAACGTGCTTTCTGCACGAACGCTCATGATACTGCATCATTCAATAGGACTGAGCACCTACGAAACGTGCTTTCTGCATGAACGCTCATGATACTGCATCATTCAATAGGACTGAGCACCTACGAAACGTGCTTTCTGCACGAACGCTCATGATACATCATCACTCAATAGGGCTGAGCACCTACGAAACGTGCTTCCGAGGGCGTTACGGCATCGCGATCCACGTATCTGGCGGACAGCGACGATACCTCGCCACACAGACAGGTTAGCAACCGCCAGCGTCGTGCGCACGACGCACACCAAACATGACTTGCCCCGCAAGCGAGCATCCATGAACAAAGCGTGTGTATCGCATACTCGACCCCGCATCGTTATATATAAATTCGAAAAAAGCTAGTGCTCCGGATATTGCTCGCACAGAAATCGACAACTCGGTGAATACCCCACGACGCATCGCTTTATCATGACACCTTCGGTGTGCGATCCAAGCACGTGGTATTTCGTGCGTCAGGGCGCTCAGCGCTCAACAGCATGCCAGGTATTTTGCTTGCTTCTTGGATCATCATGAAGCTGCTGCGGTTTGCTGCAGTGTTTCAGGAGACGCACACGCGCGTCTGCGTGTTCCATGCGTTTCTTCCAGCCGGCTAACATGAATGAGCATGCCGCTCTTGGATGTATTTCCAATCCGGCAATGCAGCCGTGTGATGTGCAGTCAGCGCTGACCATACCTTGCCACTCGCTAAGCATGTCACCACTGAAAAAAGGAACCAGATAATCCATAAGCAACGAAGCGCACAGGAATCATCGTCTGCTGCGAATGCGGCAACATAATCAGTCGGGCAATGCAGCGCTCTTCTTCGTATCGATGCTGACTCCAGGGCACGAGTGCGCTTCCAAGGCCCAGGCAAGCTTCGAGCGTTCATCCCGGGTCATTGCTTCAGGTGTCTGGGGTCGTTCCACCGAATCACACGCTCCTCGATGGGTGCATACCGGCGACAAGCCGGGCAGAGGACGCTGGTATTGTTTTCTCCGATCAACAGAATATTTACGTCGACCAGGTATTCTCGTGGCTGCGTGGTGAATATCGGCATCCGGGAAAGCGCCCAGCAGCATTCTACGCCCTGTTTCCCAACTTTCATGACCCAGACCTCCTGTCGATGATGCTGATGGTGTCGTGGGTTTTACCCTACCCCGCATCGTCCATGAGCATCTGCATTCGTGCTGCAGCACGCGTACGAGCGTAGCACGGAGAAAGAACGGCTTTGTCATACCACTAAGTATATCGACTCGCGGCCTCCTGATGTCTGTGGTGTCCAGCGGGACGCATCGCGATACGCAGTGCGGCTTGCACGCTCACACCCCGAAGCCAAGAAGATCGTAGCAACAGCGGCGCTCTTTAGGGTGTAGCTCTCAGCAACGTTTGAAACGTAAGCGCGTGCGCACCATGACCATCACCCTATCCACCACAACCAGCAGAAGCAGCAGCAGCAGCAGCGGCAGCGACAAGCGGGCTACTCGTTGCGTCTCCGTTTGCATCCTCGAGTAGCATCCGAAAGCGCACCAGGTGAACCGCCTTCGAGCGTACCTCGGTGCGATCAGCTGGCAAGCTCCTCGCACCATTGTCGCGCGTTCTGGAAAAGACGCAACCACGGCGATACCTTCCACTTACGACGATAATCCTCCGGCAAATGCGCCCAGTTCCATAGATGTATGGTCCGTTCCGGATGCGGCATCATGGCCAGGTGCCGCCCGTCGGCACTCACAACCGCCGCGACGGCTTCCACACTCCCATTCGGACAGAACGGGTAGCCACGATTCTTGTCGGTAACTGAGACCGCACGACCAAGATCGTCCGCATACTGCATGGGGATAACGGACGGTCGATCACCAGCCGGGAAGATTGCCCGACCTTCGCCATGCGAGACCCATACACCAAGAACTGCGTTCTCCATACCTCGTAACATGATGGATGGATGATCCGGATTAATACGTACCAAGCTGAAGCGTGACTCAAATCGTTCCGACTCGTTTCGTACGAAACGCCCCGGTACCCAGCCGAGCAGCGCCATCAGCTGACAACCGTTGCAAACGCCGAGCGAAAACGTATCCGGTCGATGCCGAAAGCGCTCGAACTGTGCAGCCACCTCAGAACGCAAACGAATGACACCCGCCCAGCCTTTCGCTGAACCGAGGACATCCGCGAAACTGAAGCCACCTACAAACGCAATACCCTGAAAAGCATCGAGAGTAACGCGACGAGCAAGAATGTCGCGCATGGTGGCGTCGTGCACCTCGAAGCCCGCCAGCTGAAACGCTGCTGCCATCTCACGATCGCCATTGGAGCCCTCCTCACGCAAAATCATTACTCGTGGCGGTGAGAGCTGTGTACGTGGATAGTTTTGCAGATTCGTTGGCTCGGTTGTATACGGGACGACGTATGTGAGGCCCCGGCGATCGTAACAGGCCTGACGTTCGGCCTCCACGCAAATGGGGTTCGCTTGCAGCGCCTCCAGTTGGAAGGACGTTTCCTCCCAGAGCGCCCGCAAGTCGCGCATATCCGCGGACAAGTGCGCAGCGAAGCGTACTTCCAGATCCAGCAACGGCTGACGCTCTAGTGCAGCAGCAGCAGCAGCAGCACCTGCACGAAAATGCAGCTGCGTGTCGCGACGGGTTCGGGCAACCAGTCGACACGGGAGCGGCCTTCGCGAGTCCAGGGAGCGTAGCCACTCCAGCACCGAGGGCGCATCGGAGGCGGCGATCTCCACCAGCATCCCAACCTCTTCGGCGAAAAGCTCGCCAACGTCCTGGGCATCCACCAGCAGGTCAAGGCCGCAGTTGCCGGCAAACGCCATTTCCAGAAGCGCAACCAACAAGCCACCATCGGAACGATCATGATACGCAAGCACCTGCTGGCGATCCTGGAGCATCTGCACAGCCTCAAAGGCTTGACGCAGCAGCACAGGATCATCAAGATCCGGGCAAGAGTCACCGACCTGCCCATACACCTGGGCCAGCGCACTTCCACCGAGACGACGTGCACCGCGACTCGGATCAATCAGAATGATGACGCTTTCACCGGGACGTTTGAGGTCCGGCGTCAAGACCTGCATCACATCCGGAACAGGCGCATAGCCGCTGAGGACGAGCGTTAAAGGTGCCCGGACGGGATCACGCTCGCCCGGGCACCGTGCAGCCATGCTGACGCTATCCTTGCCACCATCGATGCCGATACCGAGTGTTGTGAGCGTGTCGCTGAGCGCTTCGGCTGCTTCGTACATATCAACGAGCTCGCCGGGTAGCTTGCCCGCGGCCATCCAGTTGCCTTCGCACTTGATATCCGTAAAAGCGCTGATCCGCGCTCCAGCCATATTGGTGAGCATCTCCGCAACCGCCATTCGAGCCATCGCTGCCGGTGAGATGAGCGCTTTCACACATTGCTCCCCGATAGCGATCGCAGTTCCGTAGGTGCTGAAGTGACTCTGTGCGACGACGGCAACGTCCGCGAGCGGCAGCTGCACTGGACCCACAGTTTGTTGTCGAGCAATCAGACCGGTCACGGATCGATCCACTTTGGTGGTGAGGAATCGCTTGCTCCCGACCGACACGAGACGCAGCATCCGATCGAGTATGCGCAAAAGTTCCGCTGGCGACTCCGTCCGTAGTGTCGATGCGTTGAGAAACGGCAGAGCCAGAGGAGTCGGGCGGGTACGTGACGCTCGCGAGTCGCGAAACACTTTGCGAGGCAACTTGCCGAGAACGCGTTCGAGGTCCAGGTCGACCACCACTTCGTCTCGAAGACTGTCGTAGAGCGTGATGCGCCCACTGCCGTCTATCTCGCCGAGCACCGCTAGGGGCACGTTCTCTCGCTCGCAGAGCTTCTCAAAACAGGGAAGCGATGATGGGCGTAGCAACAAACCGAACTGCTCTTGATATTCCGCAACCCATATTTCCAACACCGACAACGACTGATCCCCGAGAATCACGCGTCGGACATCGATGCGAGCCCCCAGCGGGTAGATCAGCTCCTTGACAACATTACAGTTACCACCGGCACCTTGATCGTGCAAACTCACAATCGGGTTGTTCGGTCCGAGTTCCACGCACGCCCGCAGCACTCGATACGTTCGTTGCTCCATTTCTGCATCACCACGTTGGACGGCATCGAAATCCAAGTGCGACTGATTCTCGCCTTGGAGCATCGAGGAGGCAGCGCCACCTCCCAAGCCGATCCGATACGCAGGGCCTCCGACTTTCACCACAAGCATGCCGCACTCTGGTGCTTGTTTGTGGGCGTGCTGGTGATCCATCATACCGACACCACCGCTAAACATGATCGGTTTGACGTATTCCCGTCGCTGGTTCTGGGACAGTACCCGTAGGCCAAACGAACGACAGAAACCTTGGATGAGCGGCTCGCCGAACTTGTTGCCATAGTCGCTGGCTCCGTTGCTCGCCTGGATACAGATGTTCAGTGGCGATTCCAGGTTCTCGGGGTACGCAAACGAGCCGTCTTCCCAAGGCAACGGATAACCTGGAATCTGGAGGTTTCCCACGCTGTACCCTGCTGTTCCTGCTATAACCAGGGAGCCTCTCCCAGTGGCAGCGGTATCACGAATGCGACCTCCGGCTCCTGTTTCGGCACCAGCGAAAGGCGCAACCCCCGACGGAAAGTTGTGTGTTTCCGCCGTCATCAAGGCATCGTAATCCATGTCGTGTAGAAGATAGGGTGATGGTGCATCGGGTCTGGACGGTATCAGGACGGGCACCGGACCGAGGCCTCTTATGGTCGAGGCATTATCGCAAAAGGCCAATACCGAGTTGCCGGGATGTCGACGCAGCGGCTCCCGTACCAAGTCCATAAGCGAATACGGCATTTCGTGGCCGTCGATCACCACGATCCCGCGGAAGAGCCAGTGTCGTGAATGCTCCGAGTTGGACTGGGCAATGTCGTAAAGCTCTACATTCGTTGGATCCCGTCCAAGCTCACGAAACATCTGGGCGTAGTAGTGGATGTCCCAGTCATCGAAGCTGAGACCGAGTTCCTCGCTGGCACGTCGCAAGGCGCCTTCGCCTTCTTGCAGCAGCGGAATGCGATACACGTCCGCGGGTTTCATGTGTGTGTCCAGAGAGCGAAGAGGCTCCTTATAGAGCTGCTCGGTCATACGATCGTGGAGGCGTTCGAATAACGCGTCTTGGAAGTGCGTGCTCGAGAGGATTTGGTGCGCTTCCCCAGCGAGTGCATTGGATGGTACTTCTGGCTCTAGAAAATAACGACGGCTTCGCTCAATTCTTCGCACGTTCCTGAGGCCGCACGCCTGGCAAATACTCACTGCATTCGACGACCACGCTGTCTGGAAGTTGAGACGCGGACCAAACTCGAGTACGCGTTGGTTCAAGAAGGGTACACCCTCTCGGAAGCGCTCCGGCTCAAAGGTCTCGGAGAGTAGCCAGCGCAAGGCACCCAACTCGGTCTCTGTGATATCGCCTGCCTTCGTATCCCAGAGAACATAGAAGCAATCCTCTCGTTCAACGCTGAAGGAGGGAATCGGCTCGGGCAAAAGCCCCATACACGTCGCGGCCTGACGGTAAGCCACTTTGGCTGCGCTCATCGCCAACGGATCCAAACCTAGATAACGATAGAACCGAATAATCTGTGAAATTGGTTGTGATGACTCTTGATCAGGACGCTCAGAGACCGGAGCCGCATCGACGCAGCGCCAGTGAGCGCGCTTTGCGGTACGCCGCTGAACGCAGTGCGCTGACGAGGCCCTGCAAGCTCTCTTGTGCAGTCCAAAGCCTTGCCAGCGAGTATTTGTGCCACACCACGGGCTGGTGACAAAGCCCAGCAACATATTAGAATTCGCTAAGTTGAAAGTTTGAACGAAAGAAAGCGCTTCAGCGGATACTGGTAATGCCGGCTTCATGTATGGCGCAAGCTGGCTACAGCGAGGGCGGCGAAACGCGTCGCGCCGTTCCCGCTATCCTGACTGCTGCCTCACCAGCGGAGCCCGAGGCGGGACTCGGGTCAACGTTTGGGAGCACTAGACGAACTCGAACGGTGCTTTCCGAGGTACCCGAGTAGTAGAAGAATAGGTTCGATTGCGTTATCTTTTCGAAGGAGGCTCGCGGAACGCGCATCGAAAAGCGTTTCCCCTCAGGAGGCGCTTCGAGAGTGACGGTTCCAGCGCTTCGCACTAGCGTGTTGCGCTTTACAGCGTGCCTCAGCGGTGCTTCTCGTGAGAAGAAGCGTCCAGAGCGCGCAAGAGACGGCAGGTATCGAGTCAGGGTCCCGGAGAGCGAGCAGCGCTCGCGCGAACTGCCCAGAACACGGTGAAGAAACGCTTTGGAGCGACGGGTTGTGTGCGAGCGCTGCGAAAAATTCGCTTTCCAACCACTTGTATCGGACCCGATAACCTGTGATCAGATAAATCGAAGTCTGAATAGGTTGCACTACATTGGTTTCATACCGAAAAGACTGAAGTATATTGGGCGTTCCAGGTTCGCTTTGCTGCAATCCGGATATGAGTACCGAAGACCGCCGTGTGCTACGGAGGATGAATGCGCGTAAACGCAGACCTGGCGAAGCGCCGACTTTGATACCTCTGGCGACGTCATGGTCCGGAACTCGCCCCGCTCTTTGCGCTTGGTTTAGCGTACGCGCAGGTTTCACGCTTGAGCGCCGGGGTGTTCGGAGCGCCCAGGCATTGGAGCGCCTCCGGGCGAGTCCTCAGAAGCGACACCTCAGCGGTCAGATGCCAGCAAAGGCGCTCTGCTTTATTCCAGTCGGACTCACCGCAAGTCGACGGCGATCCTGGCTCCTCTGTGCGCCACGAGCTGGCATAACAGCAGTACCTGCAGCAGCAAAACGAGGATCGTATCATTACAGGCGCTACGAAGCGAATGCTTTCTTGTTCGCTCTGAGCCGGTCCCCGTGCCGCATGAGCAACGTCGACTCGGGGCATTCCGCAGAGACCGCTGCAGCTCAACAGACATCAAGAGGTCGACGCGAGTCACAGGTTGCACTGTGGCTGGGTTGCGCTTTCTTCGGACTCGGATGGTTACTGCCGACCTACTGGAGTTGGCATGACCAGGTCAACCTCGACACGCACTTAAGAATGCTAGTTCTGTATACCGTGTTCGCTGTGCTGCACTCTGGTGGTGCTGCATTGCGCCCCAGGGCCGCTGAGCTTCTCGGCGAGCGTCTCTACCGCGTGCTCTTCGCGTTCATGTCCCTACCAACAGCTGGTGTAACCGTGGCCTACTTCCTAGCTCATCGACGTGACGGCATCAGTTTCAGTTGGTTGCAACAGGACCTCCCCGCACATTTTCCTTTCTTTCACGAAATGGTCTGGGTCGTAAGCGCCATATCCTTCCTGTTTCTGTATCCAGCGACGCTGGACCTAGCGCAAGTATCCGCAATCAAGCGGCCAACAGTCCGCCTCTTCGAGCAGGGTATCATGCGTGTGACGCGCCACCCGCAGCTGTGGGGCCAGTTCCTCTGGTGCCTGGCCCACGGCGCCTGGATAGGGAGTTCGATGGCGATTACGGTTAGTTGTGCACTCATCGGCCATCACTTTATAGCCGCTTGGCACGGTGATCGTCGACTCCGTCAACGATTTGGTGCCGCAACTTGGGACGCGTTTGCTGAGCGAACAAGCCTCTGGCCCTTCTGGAGTATGCTGCAAGGGAAGCAGTCGCCACGTGTCGCAATACAAGAGATGCTGCGCCCGGCCTACATTGGGGTGTTGGTTTTCGTCTATCTAGCTTATAAAGCGCATCCGCTGCTGTTCGAGTGGGCTGCAGCGAACACGCGCTTCCTCTCATGACGCTACCCAGACGGATGCGAGCGCAGCGCCTTGCATGCATACGGAGCGCGCCAAATCTGAATGTTTCTCCTCATCGCATGCGTCAATGGCGTCATCGTTCAGAGCTGAGAGGCGGCTGCCTGCCTCCTTATCTCTGCCTGCCTTTTGGCGTAAAGATCGTAGCTTGGTGTGGTGGTGGTGGTGGTGGTGCTGGTGCTGGTGCTGGTGGTGGTGGTTGCTTCAGCGATCCTGTGAAACGCGCGCTTTTGTCAGCGATGCTGTCCTGCTGCCTGGATAGGATGCGGAACGTGCGGTTATCTCGGGAGGGGAGAGGTCGTGCGCGCTTCTCGTTGAAGCTTGTATCGGTGACATGGCGCTGTTCGCGATCAGAAGCGCTCGCTTCGATCGATGATACTTCTGTTTGTCTCCGAGAAGTGGCAGGTACGTGGACGTGGAACCGTTTGCACGACAGTTGCGGGGTATCGTCGGGGTGAACGGCAGTTCTCTGGATGTGCCTTGCGCGTCCATCGGCGCTGTTTGTGTTGCGCTTTGATTGCAGTCGCCATCGTCGCGTCAATGGGCGTGCATCCGTGATCGAAATGACATCTACGGGATCTATGGCAGCTGTAAAAGGTGCTCTCCATCGGATGAGCAAATGTGGAGGCTCGGACTCCACGGCTGCTGCGAATATCGCCTGTCCATCTGGGCGAGGATTGCGCGTGTGCACGACACGATTCCATGGCTGTGCGTGCATATGTCCATATAGGACAGAAATGTGGACGTTCTGTTTCAACACGCCCTGAGGTCTCTCTCATCGACAGACCGTTGATGCGAACCCCGGATACCCGATGGCGACCTTGATATCAGCGATCGGGAAAGCATCCATCGTCCCAGGTCCTGGCTCCATGTTCCAGTAACCAAACTTGTCCTCGTAGATCCTGGGCCTTTTTCTGCGTTCCCGCGTGAACCGCGTGTCGTCGTCGCTGTTGTATGCCCCGATTTGAAAACGCTCGTGATGCGCAAGTTCTCGAGTCGATGACCCGACCGCAGCGGCTTTTCTTACGGATACGAGACCAGGTCGGATACCGTCACTCGTGCCCGTGGAGGACGACTAGGAGCTGGCGTGCGCACTAGGCGGCATCGCGAAAGCTGGCCTTGAGCAGATGGACGTCAGCCCGGTTTCTCGAACAGATGTTGCGCATCACACCGAGCGTCCATCGACAGAAACACAACGCTGGCGGATGAGTGGTCACGTCAGTACCATCGGCAGCAGTTTGCATTTCGGCTTCGTTGCACGGCGATTCAGAGCCAGAGACGTGCCGATTTCCTGTGGTACTCCAACTCGATTTTGTTTCATCCCCGCTAAGTGGAATCGAATGCTGTTTTGCAGTGCATAGCAGGAGACCGAAATCACGACGCAATGTATGGAATAGATCGGAGACGAAATGCATGTAGGATATATTGATTCCTGCATAGTGCAAGGAGGACTGCTTCTCTGATTCAGGTCCGTCGTACCACAG